>Ga0209573_1001098_pt1 | contig 44898 bp, 34 predicted proteins | sample TNRBio252014_DNA_FD_185870 | JGI IMG/M metagenome (GOLD analysis project Ga0209573, IMG submission 185870) | Wastewater treatment Type I Accumulibacter community from EBPR Bioreactor in Madison, WI, USA - TNR Reactor_6/25/2014_ DNA (SPAdes)... | ecosystem: Engineered > Bioreactor > EBPR >...
AGAACTCCAAACCTCCGCTGTCCAGTTCTCGGGGGGCAGGTCAACATTCCCTTACACTTCAACCCGCCCGGAGTGGCTCCCTTTTCGAGCGTCCGAGTGGCAACCTTTCCGAGCGGCCGCAGCAGAGGACGTCCGCGCCGTCGAGCGGTGGGCCGCGGGACAGCGAGGAAGGGGCCGAAAGGCAGCCGCTCGGTGGAGACACGGTCATGGCTGAGCAGATCCTCGTCCTCCGTCTGACGGCCGACGAGCTCTACGACCTGCAGGAGGCGCTAGACGTCTACGCGGACGAGAGGCTCGAGTCGTACAGGAAGTGGCTGAAGCTGGGGTCGCGCGGCGAGGCGGTGTTCGCGCTGAGGGATTTCCGCCGTGTCCGGCGCCTGTTCCGGACGATCGGGAGCCGAGCGGTGAGAGAGGCGGCGCGATGAGGAGACCGGCCGATCCGCCGAGCCGGCCGCGTCGGCGCGAGGTGCCCTCGCGCGACGGCGAGGCTCGAGTGAATGTCGATCCGGGGCTCTGGCGTGATGAGAGGGGAGACGGCGGGCTGTTGCTCTGCACGCTCCGCGTGAACGGCCTGCCGATGCATCTCGAAGCCGTCGCCGTCCGGGTGGGCCGCTCAGGGGTCATGGTCGCCGAGGTTCCGGAGGACGAGGAGCGTCTCGGCGCGCTCGACGGGATGTATTCGGCACGATGGGGCACGACGTCGATCGTTCCTCCGGGCCGCCGAAGGGCGCGGCAGTACGTCCTGTTCGCGGTTCCGTTTGGAGACTGACGGTGCGCCGGCGGAAGACCGAGGTAATGCGCTGGATGGACGAGCAGCTGCGCGCTGACCCTCGGCTGGCAAAAGCCGTCGAGGAAAGGCTCGAGGAGATGCGCCGGGAGGCGGATGCGTTCGAGGCGCGGAACAGGGCCTCGACGGCCAGGGGAGATCGGGGGAAGTGGCATGAACGACACGATTCCCGCCGCGACCTGGGTCGCGGCTGCCATGAAGCTGCCCGCGGAGACGTGGGAGCTCCTCTTCGAGCTGCTCCTGCAGGACCTCCCGGCCGAAAACGATCCGGAGATCGAGGCGGCGTGGCTGGAGGAGGTCGAGCGAAGGATGAGGGAGACCGACCCGTCCCGGCTCATACCGGCGGACGAAGTCTTCGCGAAAGTCCGCGCGACCCTGAGAAGACCGCCACCACCCCGGCCGCCCGTGGAAGTCGACGGGCTCGTCCTGCCCGTACGCGACGTGATTGACGCCTGTCAGGCCTTGCTCGCCGACGAACGACTGCGCCTTGCAGGGAGCTACCTGCGGCGGGAGCGGGCCTCGGGAGTGTCGGAGCATTCCGCACTCTGGCTCGAGGATTCGGCCCGGTGGCTCGCCGCAGCTCGTGCTGCGCGGCGCGCCAGCGTGACGAAGGACGAAGAGATGGGACTGTTCGACGTGTACGAGCCGGAGCCCGAGCTGACCTGCCCGGCCTGCTTGATCCCGCTCCGCGAATGGCAGGGGAGGGAGGGGCCCCGGCTCTGCCTCGTCTTCCGCCAGTGTGAGCCGGACGCGGTCGGGACGGCGCTCGATGGCGCGCCCGAGTATCGGAGGCCGAATGGAGATCCGTTCCGCCTTCCCCCGGCGTTCCGGATCTACAGCCACGACTGCCCGTGCCACCGTCCGATCTACGCGTTTTGCGGCAGCGAAGAGGGCGTCTGGACGCGGACCGAGATCATCCCGCCGGACGACGACGCCGAGTGACGTCGAGGAACTCCTCGGCGAGGCGTTCGCGATAGGGGGTGTCGAGGCCTTCTGCGATCCGCTCGAAGTGGACGTAGTGGAAGAGGCGATCGCTTCGGAACCCGACGAGCGCCTCGGCGAAGTCGAAGTCCCTCTCCTCCCAGCCCTCCCGGAGCCAGCTGTGCCAGCCGCGCTCGAGGGTGGTCCGCACCATCTCGGCGCTGATCGAGACACGGAGCGGTGCGTCCTCGGGGAAGTGGCGGGCCGGGTCGAAGGCGACGAAGAGGCCACGGACCGGGTCGACGCCGAGGAGGACGGACGTGAAGACCCGAAAGGGGTCACGCCCACGACGCGGGTCGTCGGGTGACGCGGGAGGCCGGAGCGTCATCCGGGCGCCGTTGCCATCGGCGCTGTGCGGTTGGAGCCTGAAGAGCCGTCCGACGAGACCGGAACGCTGGAGAAGCGGGTCCTCGAATGCGAGCCGGAAGGAGCCGCTCTTGTCGCCCTCGACGTTCAGCAGCTCGCAGCCCGAGCGTTTGAGCGTATCGCAGAGGAAGGCGAGGAGCGGAGCCGGGAGGCTCCTCGAAGAACCGTCGCGGGATCGTGTCATTCGCCTCAGCGTATCGAGCTCGGGAGGAAAAGGGAGCTCCCGAAAACTGCCACCGTCCATCCCACGTGCCGGAATCGTGAGGAGGGACATTGACCCCGGAGCGTCGCCGGGTCCCCCTACGCCGCCCGGAACGAGGAAAACGATTCGATGTAGCGCGGCGGGATGGCGTGGTCGAGGCGCCAGGTGATGCTCATCGGCCGGGAGCCGTGATGGCGCACGTACCGTGCGGGGCCGAGGAAGACGAACGGGGCGGTCGTCCCGAGGTCGGTATCGCGGTTCTCGCGGACGAAAAGGAAGGCCCGGTGGCCGCGCGCGTGGCCCTCGCGGTAGCGCCTGCCGGTGGGGGAGTCCTCGGGAGTGGTGCTCTGCGACTGCCAGTGGAACTCCGTGGGGCTGACGGCGTAGTCGGCGTAGCGGGTCGAGGACGAGAAGAGCTTCTCGGACTTGTTGATCGTCACGAAGAAGAGGTCCGCGTTCTGGTCGCGGAGGAAGCGAACGCCCGTACCCGCCAGCTTGCGGGGCGCTTCGAGAGTCGAGTCGCCCGTGCCGGCGAGGATCTCGTCGCTCGTGTAGGCATAGTGGAGGAGGAGCGGCCAGGAAGGCTCGGGCCGGATCGACGTGCCGTGAGGACGGGTGGCGGCGGCGATCCCGGCGAGTTGCTCGAATTCGCGCGCGAGCTCGGCGTTCGTGGCGAGCGCCCCGAGGACGGCCACTCGCGAACGCGGGCGCGAGTCGTAGTCCCAGAGGAGACCCGCGAGCATGGCGAGGAGCCGGTCATCGTCCGGGGAGACGGGCGCTCCGTCGTCGGATGCGGCTTTCCAGAGGCGCTGCCAGGTCTCCTGCCGGAGACGGTCGGAGACGTGAAGGAGGCGCTCCATCCGGGCGTTGAGGAGAGCCTCGCCGGGCGGGGCCGGCTCCGCGAGAAAGCCCGCCCTCCGGCGCAGGGCCGTCCAGCCCCCGACCGCCTTCGCGTAGACGTCGTCGACGGGGCGGCGGGACTCGTCGAGGAACTGACGGAGAGTCGTCTCCGCCCCGCCGGGACAGCGGAGGAGGTCGGCCCGGAGGCCGGCGACGTTTGTCGCGAGCGTACTCCGGAGGTTCTCGAGGACGAGCGACCGGGACTTGCGGTCGAGGCGAAGGCTGCACCCGGGCGGGAGGAGCGGGAAGCCCCGCTCGACGTCCTCGACGAGGCGGCGGCGTGTGAGGCCCGTCAGGACCCAGAGCCGTTCCTCGAATCGGAACTCCCGCCGGTGCTGGCCGATGAAGTCGAGGACGAGGACGGACGACTTCCCCGGCGCGAGGCGCAGGCCGCGGCCGAGCTGCTGCTGGAAGAGGAGCGCGCTCTCCGTCGGGCGCAGGAGAAGGAGCGTGTCCACGTCGGGGAGGTCGACGCCCTCGTTGTAGAGGTCGCAGGTGAAGAGTACGTTGACCTCGCGGCTCACGAGGCGGGCCGGAGCCGAGACGCGCACCTCGTCCGGGACGCCGGCGTGGACGGACAGCGCCGGGATACCCGCCTCGTTGAACTTGCGGGCCATGAAGTCGGCGTGGGCCACGCTGACGCAGAACCCGAGGGCCCGGGCCGTGCGCGGGTTGCCGTGCTTCTCGCCGAACTCGTTGAGGATCGTCCGGACGCGCAGGTCGTTGCTCGTGTAGAGGTTCGTGAGGCCGTCGACGTCGTATCCCTTGCGGGACCAGCCGACGGTCGTCAGGTCGGTCCCGTCGGCGATGCCGAAGTAGTCGAACGGCGCGAGGAGACGCTTGTCGAGGGCGTCCCAGAGACGGATCTCGGCCGCCGGGCGGCCGCCGAACCAGTGGAGGATGTCCTGTCCGTCAGTCCGCTCCGGCGTCGCCGTCAACCCGAGGAGGACCCGGGGCCGGAGGTGGTCCAGGAGGGGCTGGTAGCTGTCGGCAGCGCCGCGGTGGATCTCGTCGACGACGGCGTAGTCCCAGAAGTCGGGGCCATGGCGCGAGAGGAGCCCCCGGGAGTTGAAGGACTGGACGCTGGCGAAGAGGTGGTCGACGGAGGCCGGCTCGTTCCCCCCGCCGAGGCGCTCGCCGAAGGACCCGTCGCGCAGGACGTTGCGGAAGGCGAAGCGGGCCTGCTCGAGGATCTCCTCGCGGTGCGCCACGAAGAGGAGGCGGGGCCGCCCCCCGGCGGTCTCGGAGAAGCGCCGGTAGTCGAAGGCGGCGACGAGCGTCTTTCCCGTCCCGGTCGCGGCGACGACGAGATTGCGATTGCGGCCGTGCTCTTCGCGCTCGCGGCGGAGGTCCTCGAGGATCTCCTCCTGGAAGGGGTGCGGACGCAGGTCGAAGAAGAACCTCGGGGTCTCGCCGCGATCCGAGGCGGCGCCAAGGGCCTCCCGGAGCCTCTTCTGTCCGGGGGCGTCGTCCGGGTGGAGCCGTTCGAACTCCGCGTTCGCCCAGAGAGTCTCGAACTCGCCGCGAAACTTTTCGATCGTGTCCGGGTCGCTCTTCTCGGAGAGCTTGACCGTCCACTCGAGGCCGTCGCCGAGGGCAGCGGCGGAGAGGTTGGCCGAGCCGACGTAGGCCGTGCTGAGGCCTGTCTCGCGGTGGAAGAGCCACGCCTTGGCGTGGAGCCGCGTGCGCCGGGTGTCGTAGGAGATCCTCACCTCGACGCCGGGGAGGCGTGCGAGCGCCTCGAGCGCCGCCGGGTCGGAGGCGCCCATGTAGACCGTCGTCAGGAGCCGGAAGGACCGGTGGGCGGCGGCGAAGGTCTCGAGCGTCTCGCGCAACTGCTGCCACCCGCGCCAGGTAACGAACGCCACGATCGCGTCGACGCGATCGGCCGTCGGGATCTCGGCGATGAGCTCGGCCCCGAATCGGGGGTCCCGCCGGGCTCCCGTGAGGAGGCTCGTCCGCCCGAAAGGCGTGGCGGGGCGGGGCGGGGCGGCAGGCGTGGAATAGACGGCCTCGAGGAGCTGGGCAGGGGACTCGAGGCTCTCCTCGGGCACGCCCTCCTCCCGCGCCGAAGGCACGCGCGAGAAGAGCCGTTCCAGCAGGTCGTTGCAGAGAGCTACCCTCTTCGGACCGGCCTCTTCTCCCCGGATCTCCTCCAGGACTCGCTGGATCTCCGCGCCGACGGCGCGGGCCAGGAGCTGCGGCGCCTCGTCATCGGAGACCCGGCGTTCCGAGACTCCCCGCAGGTGGAGCGCCGTGACGGCCCGCCGAAGGCTGCGTGTCAGCAGGTCCTCGTAGATCCCGTCTCGCAAAGAACCGGGCATCTGTTCCCCCGGGCCAGGATAGCGAGCGATTCGGGAATCGGGGAATTTCCGGCCGCCGTGCCGCCCCTCCTCAGCCGTGCCCCTGGTGCGTGTCTCCCAGCAGCCAGCGGGCCAGCGCCGGCAGGAGGACGAGGGCGCCGACCATGTTCATGAGGAAGAGGAAGCAGAGGAGGAGGCCCATGTCGGCCTGGAACTTCAGCGGCGAGAAGATCCACGTGGAGACGCCGAGGCCGAGGGTGATGCCGGTGAAGAGGACGCCGTTGCCGGTGATGGCGAGAGTTCGCCGGTAGGCCTCGGTCAGTGGCGCACCGTCCTTGTACAGCGTGCGGAACCGGGCGTAGATGTAGATGCCGTAGTCGACGCCGACCCCGACTCCGAGCGCGACGACGGGGAGCGTGCTGACCTTCAGGCCGATCTTCAGCCAGGCCATGAGGGCATAGGCGAGGAGCGAGACCAGGGCGAGCGGAATGAGGATGCAGAGCGTTCCCCGGAGGGAGCGGAACGTGGCGAGGCAGAGGACGATGACGGCCCCGTAGACGTAGACGAGGATAGGGAACTGGGCCGCGGAGACGACCTCGTTCGTGGCGGCCATGACCCCGACGTTGCCCGTGGCGAGCCTGAACTTCACGTCGGGGTGGCCGTGGTCGGCCTCGAAGCGCTTCACCTCCGCGACGATCCTCTCGATCGTCTCGGCCTTGTGGTCGGCCGTGAACATCATGACCGGCATGACGCTGCAGTCGGAGTTCAGGAGGCCCGAGGTCGTCGGGATGTAGGTCACCGACTGCTGGAGGACGGACTGGTTGCGCGCCAGGACCCGCCACTTCGGGCTCCCCTCGTTCCAGCCCGCGTTCAGCATTTTCGCGATGCCCGGGAGCGCGATCGTCGACTGGACGCCTTCGACGTTCTCCATGTGCCACGCGAAGTCGTCGATGGTGGTCATGACGGAGTGGTCGACACACCCCTCGGGCTTCGTCTCGACGATGGCGTTGAGGATGTCGACGCCGATCGAGAACTTCGACGTGATGACCGCGCTGTCGACGTTGTAGCGCGAATCGGCCCTCAGCTCCGGCACGCCCCGGTGCAGGTCGCCGATCTTCACGTCGCGCCCCTTCCACCAGCCGAGGCCGAAGAGGACGATCGCCACGGCGACGATGACGGCGGCGGGCTTCGGGGCGGAGACCTGCGCGAGCCGCCGCCAGAAGCCCGCCATGTGCGCGGCGCGCCGGTGGAGGCGGGCGTTGTAGTCGGGGGGGTAGTGGAGGTAGGAGAGGATGACCGGGATCAGGACGAGGTTCGTCAGGATGATGACGGCCACGCCGAGGCTGGCGGTGATCGCGATCTCCTGGATGACCCGGATCTTGATGAGGAGGATCGTGAGGAAGCCGATGGTGTCGGACGCGAGCGCGATGAACCCGGGCACGAGGAGCCGCCGGAAGCTGTTGCGGGCCGCGGTGACCGGGTCGGCGCCGTCGAAGATCTCGGCCCCGTTGGCGCTGATCATCTGCACGGCGTGGCTGACGCCGATGGCGAAGATCAGGAAGGGGACGAGGATCGACATCGGGTCGATGCCGTAGCCGAGGAGCGTCAGGAGGCCGAGCTGCCAGACGACGGCGATCGTGGAGCAGCCGAGGGCCACGAGCGACAGCCGGTGCGACTGGGAATAGAGGTAGACGAGGAGGCCGGTGAGGGCGTAGGCGACGAGGAAGAAGAGGATGACGCGGCGGGTCCCCGCTGAGATGGAGCCGACGATCTTGGCGAAGCCGATGATCCTCACGTCGATCTTCGAGCCCGGGACGAACTCCGCGTCGAACTGGCGCCGCACCTTCTCCTCGAGGGCGTTGGAGACGGCGATGAAGTCGAGCTTCTTGCCGGTCGTGGGGTCGATCTCGAGGAGCTCGGCGCTGATGATCGTTCCCGAGAAGTCGTTCGCCACGAGCCGGCCCACGATGCCGGCCTTCAACACGTTGCGGCGCACCTGGGCGAGGCCCTCGGCGTCGGGCTGGTAGTCGTCGGGGATGACGTTGCCGGCGGCGATGCCGTCCTCGACGACCTCGGTGTAGCGCACGTTCGGCGTGAAGAGCGACTGCACCCGGCTCCGGTCGACGCCGGGGATGAAGAAGACCTCGTCAGTGGCCTTCTTGAGCGCCTCGAGGAACTCGGCGGTGAAGATGTCCCCCTCGCGCGCCATCATCGCCACGAGCACGCGGTTGGCCCCCCCGAAGTCCTGCTGGTGCTTCAGGAAGGTCTCCATGTAGGGGTGGTCGTGGGGGAGGTTCTTCTGGAACCCGGCATCGACCCTCAGGTGCGACGCCGACCAGGCCATGAAGACCGTGGCCACGGCGAACAGGCCGATGACCACGGGCCGGTGGCCGAAGACCATGGTTTCCAGGAAGCGCGTGATCCGTTCCTTCGTCATCTCTCCCCCTCACCCATCCGACGGCGCCGCCCGGGCGCCACCCCTAGAACGGCTTCTCGATCGGCCGGACCCCGCCCTCACCGATGAGGACGACCCCGCCCGCGGTCCCCGGCAGGATCGCCAGGGAGGCCTTCCGGTCGTCCAGCTCGCGGAGGCGAAACGTGCGGCCGCCGTCCTCGCTCCAGAGCAGGGCGCCCGCCATGCCCGCCACGGCGACTTTGCCGTCACCGAGCTCACGGCCGGTCATCAGCGTCGCCTCGGTGCCGGAGGCGATGCGCGTCCAGGTCTTTCCTTTGTCTTCGCTGCGGAAGGCGTTCCCCCGGAGCCCGAAGGCGAGAAGGCCGCCATCGGACAGCGGGAGGAGGCCGAAGAACGAGCCCTCGTAGGGCGACGGGAGCGCCTGCCAGGTTTGGCCGCCGTCGTCGGACCTGTAGAGGGCACCCGCCTCCCCGGAGATGTAGAGGGACCCGCCCGCCTCGGTGACGTGGTTCAGGTGCCGGTCGTCCCCCTCGGCGACGGTTTGGGGGTCCCACGTGTCGCCGCCGTCCGAGGTGGCGAGCAGGAGGCCGTAGGCGCCCACGACGAAGCCGGACTTCTCGTCCCGGAACCAGACGCCGAGAAGCGGCTTCTCTTCCTCGGGAGCGTGGCGGACGCGCTGCCACGTCTTGCCGCCGTCCCGGGTCCTCAGGATGGTCTCGTCGTGTCCGACGGCCCAGCCGAGCTGAGCGTCGTGCAGCCACACGCCGGTCAGGAGCGCCAGGGTGGGCGCCTCTGCCTGGGTCCAGGTCTTCCCGGCGTCGCGGGAGAGGAGGACGTGCCCGCGTTCGCCGACCGCGACGGCGAGGCCGTCGCGGTCGGCGGCGTCGAGGAGGAGCGAGCGGCTCGCCAGCCGAGCCGGCATCGACCGCTCGGGAGCGGCCGGAGGAGGCACGGCGGACGCCGAGGCGGCCGCCACAGCCGCGGCGAAGGTCAGGCCGGCGAGCAGGGCCGCGCCGTGCGCGGAACGGGCTCCGTCACGCATGGCGCGGCCCCCGGAATCAGCGGACGCCTTCGCGCCGGAGGGCGTCGGGCGTGAAGTCGCCTTCGGTGCGTTTGATGTTGAAGTTGTGCGGCGCGTTCTCGCTGTTGATGCCCATGACGAGGTAGCGCCCCGCCTGGAGGTCGGTGTGGGATTCGGCGGACGTCCAGATCGTGGGCAGGTCGTAGTACGCGATCGCGTGCCCCTCGGAGACGCGCCAGAGCTGGTCGCGGTTGTCGTACTGGTCAACCAGGAGGATCTGCCAGCTGTCCTCGTCGATGTAGAAGGTCCGCCTCTTGTAGGTGTGCCGTTCGCCCTTCTTCAGGGTCGCGTCGACGACCCAGACCCGGTGCAGCTCGTAGCGCAGGTGGTCGGGGTTCATGTGGAGCGGCGTGAGGATGTCCTTGAACTTGACCGCCGGGTCCTGGAGCTTGTAGGCGTTGTAGGGGACGTAGATCTCCTTCTTGCCGACGAGCTTCCAGTCGTACTTGTCCGGCGCGCCGTTGAACATGTCGAGCTGGTCGCTCGTCCGCATGTTGTCGGCGGCCGTGCCGGGGTTGTCGTAGGCGACCTGCGGGGCGCGGCGGACGCGGCGCTGCCCCGGGTTGTAGAGCCAGGCGTCGCGAGGCTGCTCGATCTGGTTCATCGACTCGTGGACGAGGAGGATGCCCCCGGCGAGGCGGGCCGGGGCGATGACGGCCTGCTTGAAGTTGAGCAGGCGGTTCTTCATGGAGGCTTCCGTCGTGCCGGGGAGGTGGTAGACGAACATCGTCTCCTCCTCGAACTGCACGAGCGTGTACTGGCCGCCGCGCGTCGGGGCCGCCTGCGCGACCGTCCGGCTCGCGATCTCGGCGCGGTACCTGAGCATGTGGTTCCAGATGACCTCGATACCGGTCTTCGGCATCGGGAAGGGAATTCCGGCGAGGGCGCCGGACACGCCGTTGCCGCCCGCCGCGAGCTTCGCCGTCGTGGCGATCTTCTTCGTGGCGTCGTAGATCCGCTGCGGGGCGGCGGCCGTCCGGTGGGTCGGGTAGACCGGGATCCGGAACGAGGGATAGGCCTTCAGCATCGCCTTGTGCCCGTCGGAGAGCTTCTCGGCGTACTGGGCGGCGTTCCCGGCGTTGATGGTGAAGAGGGGCTTCTCGCCGGCGAACGGGTCGACGTAGTGCTTGCCGGGCTTCCACCCGGCGGGCGGCTTCGTGAGGCCGCCGTCCCAGGCCGGGATCGAGCCGTCGGCATTGGCCGCCTTCTCGCCGCCGAGCGGCGTGAGGGTCGTCCCGAGCTTGGCGACGTCCTGGGGAGAGACCTGGGAGACGGCGGTCGTGCTCAGGAGAGCGACCGCGGTCAGGGTGCAGATGAGGGTCAGGGCGTTCCTGCGCATGTCGGCTCCGCCTTCCCTTTAGAAGGAGTACTTGAGGTTGGCCGCGAGGAAGTCGCGGTCGTTGATCAGGTTGTAGCGGCCCGCGCCGAAGTAGCGGGTGTAGCTGAGGTCCCACTCGGTGTTGATGCGGTACTGGAATCCGAGGCCGAGCGTGAGCGCCATGCGGTCCTCGATGAAGGCGCCGCCCGGGCCGGGCGAGATGCCGTTCACGTCGTGGGCGAAGGAGAAGCGCGGGGTCATGTTGATGGCGCCGATGACGTTGCTGTAGTCGAGCCGGCCGGCGAGGACGTAGCCCCAGGCCGAGCTGGTGGGGAAGGCCGAAGACGGCTCGGTTCCGGGCTGGATGCCGGCCTGCTGGTGGATCGGGTTGCCGCTCGTGTAGGTGCCGGGCGCCTCGAGCCGGAGCGTCGACTGCTCGGGCAGGTCGTGGACCTTGTTCCAGGCCCCTTCGGCGACGAGGACCATCTGGTCGGCGCCGAGGAAGCGGCCGAAGACGCGGGTCGCCGTCATCTGGACCTGCGTGGTGTCGAAGAGCCGGTAGCCCGGAATCTCCTGGTCGAAGCCGTAGGCGCCCGCCTGGCCCGTCGCGGCGAGGAGGCCTCCGAGCTGGCGGAGGGGGGCCAGCTGCGGAGCGGCGGGAAGGAGCCGCAGCGGCGTGAGCGCGGCGTAGAGGATCTCGACGTCGTCGATCTGCAGCGGCACGTCCATGCGGTGGGCGACCTCGCCCTGGAGGGCGATGCCCGTGCTGCCGAGCTGGGCGTTGAAGCTGAGGCCGAGGAGCTTGATGTCCTCGGGGTAGGCGAGGAAGTACTTCGCGCTCGCGGCGTAGTTGCCGTTGACGAGGAGGGCGTTCTGCGTCCCCGTGCGGGCCATGATGAGGGGCAGGCGGCTGTGGTAGTTCATGTAGTAGAGGCCGAACTCGGTGCCGCCGAGGGCCGGGACGAAGAGGCGGAACGCCGCGCCGTACTCGCCGCCGTCCTCGGCCTTCCGGTCGCCGACGCGGGGAACGGCGACGCCGACGGGGTTGCCGGGGATGTTGAAGCCGACCGGGATCGTGTCGGGGGCCGAGCCGAACCCGAGCATGACCTTCGTCGCCCCGCCGCCCGCCAGGTCGGTCGTGGAGAAGTAGCTCCCCACGGGGTCGATCTTCGTCTGGGTCCAGGCGTACTGGTAGAAGCCCTCGAGCGAGGTGTTCTTGGTGGGCTTGATGCTCACGAGGACCGCGCCCACGGGGAGGAGGGCGTCGCGCAGCTCGGCGCCGGGCACCCGGAGGGCGCTCACGTCGACGGGGTTGATGGCGTTGACGCCGCCCTGGATGAACGTGCTCTCTCCCCAGTTGATGACCTGCCAGCCGGCGCGGATCTCCGCCGGGACCGAGCCGAGGTCGAACTTGGCCCAGACGAAGGCGTCGCGGAACTCGGCCCGGCTGCCGACGCGCTCGAGGGCGTCCTCGCTCAGCGGCGTCCGGGCGCGGCTGCCGTCCTCGTTCTCGAAGTCGTAGAAGCCGTAGGCCCGAACGAACGCGCCGATGCCCTTGTAGCTCACTTCGAGCTCCGTCGTGGCCTTGATGGCGTTGCTCGCGATGCCCGTGTTGTAGTTCAGGTTCCCGTCGTCTCCGTTGACGGAAAAGGCCTTTCCGCCTGCCGCGAGGCCGACGATCGCCGGGTCTCTCTTCTCGAGGCGCGAGAAGAGGCCGTAGGAGAGCGTCGTGTCCCAGCTCCAGGACAGCTCGCCCTCCTTGCCCTCGATCGCGGGAGCAGTCCCGGCCAGCGGGACGAGAAGCGCAGCGGCGAGAATCGCCAGCGCAACACTCCGGCTCGTCTGTCTCAATACGTTCATCATGTCTCCCCCTTCACCAAATGCGGGCTTGCGGCGAAGGGTATCCCAGCATTCGACTTTTTCGTACACCAGGGGTGCGAACCGCAGATGAAGTGTTAACGCACGCGCAGAATCAGTTGTGCGTTAGCACGCTGCGCCGTCCCGCCGCCCGGGCCGGCGGCTCAGCGGCCCAGGTGCTGCAGGGCGTCCGTCGGGGCGAAGGAGTCGGTGAGGATCGGGGCCCCCTCCGTTCGCAGCTCGCCCTCGTAGAACGTGCGTGCCCAGGACGCGATGGCGGGGTGGCCCAGCGCCGTGGCGACCCGGTCGCCTTCGGCGAAGACGCGCTCCCTGGAGAGGCGCTCGGTGGACATCGAGCAGACCAGGATGACGCTGCCCGAGAACCTGGTCGCGCCGCCGGCGAGCTCTGGCGAGAGCATGGCGACGTTGGGAAACACCTGCTGCGCCGACCGGACCATGGCCCAGAAGAGGTGCTGGTCGCGTCCCATCGTGAGCCCGGCGATGTTCCCCGCGAAGATGCCGCCTGGGGCGAGGCGGTCGCGGCAGAGCTGGAAGAACTCGAGGGTGGTCAGGTGGAAGGGGACGCTGTCGGAGAAGAAGGCGTCGAGGTAGATGACGTCCCAGGGGCCCTTCTCCCGCGCGAGGAGCGAGCGGCCGTCGCCGACGAGGACGCGGTCGTTGGAATCGGGACGGAAGTCGAAGTACTTCTCTGCGACGCGGACGACCTCGGGGTCGATCTCGACGCTGGTCGTCGCGATCCCGGGGGCCTTCTCCGAGAAGAAGCGGGGGAGCATCCCGGCGCCGAGGCCGATGATGAAGGCGTTGCGCGGCGGGTCCCGCCTCCAGAGGAGCGCGGCCGCGAGGCCGTTCGGGTAGAAGTAGTCGGGGGTGCGGCCCGAGGCGCGGTCGACCATGCCCTGCGCGAAGTTGTCGAAGAAGAGGGCGCGGCGCGGCCCCTGGTCGACGACGAGAAGCCTGTGGTAGGCGGTTTCCTTGCGGAAGACGACGGTGCCGCCGGGGAGCGGCGAGGCGACAGCCTCGGGGCGGAAGAGGAAGACGCCTGCGGCCGCGAGGAGCCCCAGGGAGGCGATGCCGAGACGGAGGGGGAGCCCCTGCGTCGAGGCGAGGGCCCCCGAAAGGACGAGGACCGCGCCGGTGCCGAAGAGGATCGGCTCGATGGGAAAGGCGGGGATGAGGAGGAAGGCCATCGCAAAGGTGCCCACGATGGAGCCGGCGGTGGAGATGGCGGCGAGGGTGCCGGCGGTCCGGCCGATCGACCCCACGTCGCGGGCCGCGAGGCGCGTGGCGAAGGGGGAGACCATACCCATGAGGACGCTCGGGAGGGCGAAGAGGAGGAGGGCCGCGAGGAGCGCGCGGAACCGCTCGGGGACGGGGGCGGCGTTGCAGAGGGCGAGCAGGGGCGCCGGACGCGCGAGGAGGAGCCAGAGGCAGAAGCCCGCCGCGACGAGGATGTTGCCGAGGAGCGCGGGGCTCGGACGGCGGTCCGCCAGCTTTCCGCCGAGGGCGTAGCCCGTCGAGAGCGAGGCGAGAAAGGTCGTGATGAGAGCGCCCCAGACGTAGATCGACGAGCCGAAGACGGGGGCCATGATCCGGCTCCCGGCGATCTCGAGGCCCATGAGGGCTGCACCCGCGAGGAAGACGACCGTGTAGAGGCGGACCACCGGCGGATCTTAGGGGCTTCTCCTCCATTTGACCCGCGCTCCGGCCCGCCGCTATGCTTTCGGGGAGGAGACAGCGCTATTCAACACGGTCCGATACCCCTGAACCTGCCCGAATCCGGGCTCAGCGCGCTCTTCGGTGTCCACGACGAAAACCTGCGGCTCATCGAGGACGCCTTCGGCGTGGAGATCTCGGCCCGGGGCGGCGTCGTGACGCTCACCGGCGGACCCGAGGGGACCGAACGGGCGGCGCACCTCCTGTCCGAGTTTTCCCGCCTGATCACCCGGGGCTACCTGCCGAAGAAGGTCGACATCCCGAGCGCCATCCGCATCGTCAGGGAGGACCCCACGGCGTCCCTGGTGGACTTCTTCGAGAACCGGTCGGTGGGCGCCGCGCTCCGGAAGGTCGTCTCGCCCCGCAACGTCCGCCAGCAGGAGTACCTCCAGGCGATCGGCGAGCGCGACGTCGTGTTCGCCATCGGCCCGGCCGGCACGGGGAAGACGTACCTCGCCGTGGCCATGGCCGCCGCAGCCCTCCTCGAGAAGCAGGTGAGCCGGATCGTCCTCTGCCGTCCCGCGGTGGAGGCGGGCGAGAAGCTCGGCTTCCTGCCGGGCGACCTCGCCGAGAAGGTGAATCCCTACCTCCGCCCGCTCTACGACGCCCTCTACGACATCCTCGGCTACGAGAAGGTGGGCCGGCTCCTGGAGAGGCAGATCATCGAGGTCGCCCCGCTCGCGTTCATGAGGGGCCGCACGCTGAACGACGCCTTCATCATCCTCGACGAGGCGCAGAACACGACCTCCGAGCAGATGAAGATGTTCCTGACCCGCCTCGGCTTCGGCGCCAAGTCGGTCATCACGGGGGACATCACGCAGATCGACCTCCCCCCGGGCAAGGTCTCGGGCCTGAAGGAGGCGATGCGAATCCTCTCGGGAGTCGAGGCGATCCGCTTCATCCGCTTCGACCACCGAGACGTCGTGAGGCACCCGATCGTCCAGGCGATCGTCAACGCCTACGACATCTTCGAGAGCGGCCGGCCGGGACCCGACGTCCAGGGCCGGGTCCGGGCCGCCTCGGAAGAGGCGTGAGGCGTCCGTGGCCCAAGAGCCTCCAGCACGGCGGGCGTCCCGCGCTCCTCGCATAGCGCCCCGGGCCGAAGTCACCTCCGCGGTCCGGACGGGCCCTTCGGCGCGGCGGGTGGCGGCCTGGACCGAGGCGGTCCTCGTGGCGGCCTCCCCGCGCGGCCGCGGCGCGGTCTCGGTTCTCCTCTGCGGGGACGCGCGCATGCGCCGCCTGAACCGCGAGTTCCGGAAGATCGACCGCCCCACCGACGTCCTCTCGTTCCCGGCGGGGGATCCGGTGTTCCTCGGCGACGTCGCCATCGACGTGCCGTACGCGGCGCGGCAGGCCGCCCGGCGCGGGCACCCGCTCGATCGCGAGGTGCAGCTGCTCGTGGCGCACGGAGTGCTCCACCTCCTCGGCCACGATCACGAAACCGACGACGGCACGATGTTCCGGCTCCAGGGGCGGCTCGTCAAGAAGGTCTTCGGACCGGGCCCCGACGGCATCCCCGAGGACGAGGGATGACGAACTTCGCCGTCGGGACGGGCTTCGCGTTCGTCCTCTCCTTCGCGTTCGTCCTCCTCTACGCGCTTCTCTCCGCATTCGCGCAGGCGCTCGAGAGCCTCTCCTCCATCCGGAGGAAGTCGCTCCTGGAGGGGCAGGAGGGGAAGTTCGGCAAGCTCCTGGCCACCGAGAACGTCGGCATCTCGCGCGTTGCGGTCCGGCTCACCGCGCAGGGGGCCGTCCTCGCCGGGCTCCTCTCGCTCGGCACGGGTCTCTCCGGGCTCGCGGTGCCCGAGCCGTTCCTCGTGTCGGCCGTGTCGATCCTGCTCGGCTGGATCGTCATCGAGACCGTCGTCATCCGGTCGGTGGCGCGCCGCGGCGCCGAAGACCTCCTCGTCGACTTCTCGTGGCTCATCCCGGTCGTCCTCCTCTTCGCCACGCCTCTCTACCCGCTCCTCTCGCGCCTCGTGACGCCTCTCGACGACGACGAGGACGGCGAGCCGGTCTCGGCGGCGGCGAAGGAGGCGGAGAAGGACGCCGACGTCCGGGCGCTCCTCGACATGGCGCGCGAGGAAGGGATCCTCGAGAAGCACGAGGAGGAGCTCGTCTCGCGGGCCGTCGATTTCGGCGACCGGACGGTGCGCGAGGTGATGACCTCCCGCCCCGACATGGTCGTGGCCGAGGCGGACCTGGCGTTCGAGAAGGTCGCCGACCTCTTCGAGAAGACCAAGCACACCCGGATCCCCCTCGTCGAGGGAGGCGTGGAGAAGCCGATCGGCGTCGTTCACGTCAAGGACGTCTTCTCGGCGCTCCGGACGGCCGTCCCGCCCGTGAACGCCCGTCCGCTGGCCCGGCCGGTCCTGTTCGCCCCCGAAACCCAGACGATCACGACGCTCCTCTCGGACTTCCGCCGCCGCCGCCAGCACATGGCGATCGTCGTCGACGAGTGGGGGGCGGTGTCGGGAGTCGTCACGCTGGAAGACCTTCTGGAGGAACTTGTGGGAGAGATCGCAGACGAGCACGAGGACTCCATCGACCCCGTCATCCCGCTGGCCGAGGGGGCGTTCACGGTGGCGGGACGCGTCCGCGTCTCCGAGATCGCCCAGCTCTTCGACGTCGACCTCGAGCCGGGCGACTACGACACGGTCGCCGGCCTCCTCTCGGCGCGCCTCGGGCACATCCCGAGGCCGGGCGAGGAGGTGGAGGACGGCGGGCTGCGGTTCGTCGTGGAGGACGCCGACCGCAAGCGCGTCCACCGCGTGAAGGTGATGCGCCACAGGGAGCTCGCGTGAGCCGCCGCGCCGGGACCGTCGCGGTCGCGGGAAGGCCGAACGCGGGGAAGTCGTCGCTCGTCAACGCCCTCGTCGGGACGAAGGTCGCCATCGTCTCCGACAAGCCGCAGACGACGCGGCGCCGCGTCCTCGGCATGCTCAACCGCCCCGACGGGCAGATCGTCTTCGTCGACACGCCGGGCCTTCACAGGCCGCTGCACCGGCTCAACCGGGCCATGCTCGACGAGGCGATGGAGGCGATCCTGGACGTCGACGTCGTCGTTCTCGTCATCGACGTGGCCGAACGGGAGGGGGCGGGCGACCGTCACGCCCTGGAGCTGGTGGCGAAGGCCAACCCGCCGCGGATCTGCCTCCTGAACAAGGTCGACCTCGTCGCCAAGCCGAAGCTCCTGCCGCGCATGGCCGCGCTCGCGGCGACCGGCCTCTTCGACGAGATCGTCCCGGTCTCCGCCGTCACGGGCGACGGGCTCGCCGACCTTCCGGAGCTGATCCTCAGGTACCTCCCCGAGCAGGAGGACCTCTACCCGGCCGAGACCGTGACGATGTCCGACGAGAAGACGCGGGTCGCCGAGCTGATCCGCGAGAAGTTCCTCGAGAGGACGCGCGAGGAGATCCCCTACGGCCTGGGCGTCGTCGTGGAGGAATGGAAGGTCGACGAGGTGAAGAACCTGACGCTCGTGACGGCGACGCTCGTCGTCGACAAGGAGAACCACAAGCGGATCGTCATCGGGCTCGGCGGGCAGCTCATAAGGGACGCGGGGACGGCCGCCCGGCTCGAGATCGAGAAGACCTTCGGCAAGCGGTTCTTCCTCGACCTGCACGTCGTGGCCCGTCCCGGCTGGCGGGAGGACCCGCGGTTCCTCGGAACCTTGTCGAGCTGACGCTCGTACCCTTGACGTGCGGCCCGCCGGGCCCAACCTTCTCGGCAGGGCAGGAAGCGTCAGGGGAGGTGGCGAGGTGTCGATGGACCCGGAGAGGCGCCGCAGCCCACGCATCGCCGTCGCGGCGGACGGTCTGAACGGCGTGGTGAAGGGCGCGGTCCCCGTGGCGCTTCACGACATCTCCGCCGGAGGGCTCAGGCTCGGTCTGCGGTCGTCGCTCGAGCCCGGCGGGGTTTATCCCCTGACGGCGCTCCTCAGGGGCCTCTCGCTCACGACGCCGATCCGCATCACGCGCTGCAGCCCCGGGGGGCCGGCCTGGGAGGCCGGGGCCGAGTTCCTCTGGCGCGACGACGGCGACGCCGCGGCCGTACGCCGCTGGCTCGGATCGAGGTCTACCGGCGCCTTCTGACTTGACGGGCGGCGAAATCCGCCCGATCGTCCCGGAAGCGGAGGAACCCGTGGTTTCGGAACGACGACGCTCTCCCAGGGTCCGGGCTCCGGAAGGTGCCGAAGGCGTCATCCGGTCGACGATTCAGGTGCAGGTCGAGGACCTGTCCCGGACTGGCGCCCGGTTCCAGCTCACGGGCGCGGTGCGTCCCGGGTCGACCTACGCGTTCCACGCCGACCTGGGGGGCTTCGATCTCAGCGTTTCGATCCGGATCACCCGCTGCAAGGCCGGGTCCGTCCCGAAAGCGAGCGGAACGGGGCAGGTCCTCGTCTACCAGGCGGGTGCCGAGTTCCTGTGGGAGAAGCCGGGAGACGAAGAGCGGCTCGCCGCGTGGCTCGACAGGCGCGGGACGAAGTCCGGGCAGATCCAGGCGAAGCTGCAGGGCTGACGCGCCGGGGCGTCAGCCCTTGTCGGCCGGCTCGAGCTCCTCGAGCGCGCGCCGCAGGAAGCCGCTGAGCCGCCGGCTCTGCCCTCCGGCCTCGTCGAGCTTCGTCTCGACGAGGCGCTTCACCTCGAGGGTCTCCCTCCGCACCTCCTCGAGCCGGTCCGAGGTCTCGAGCTTCGCCATCGCGGCCTCGAGAGACGAGAGCCGCTCCTCGAGCGACGTGCGCAGCTCGACCACCCGGCCTTCCAGCGCCTCCACGACCTCGCGCACGGCGGCCGCGGCACGCTCCACGTCGCCCCGGATCTCCTCGCGGTGCCTCCGCGCGGAATCGCGGGCGGCGTCGTCCTCCTGGTTCCGGCGTTCGTGGATGGCTTCTCGCTGCCGGGCCGCCTCGTCGATCAGCGCGAGGAGCTTCGGACGGATTTCGGCGGTGTGCTCTGCGAGCGCCTCGTGCAGCGCCGTGACGGCGGCCGTGGGGGCGAGAGCGGAGAGAGCGTCCTTCACCGTCGCCGGCACGGCGTCGACGGCCTCCCGGGTCTCTCGTGCGAGGGCCTCGACCCGCGTGGACTCTTCGGCGTGAGAACGGGCGATCTCGTCGAACCGGGCGGAGAGGGCCTCGAGCTCTTCGGAACGGGCAGAGGCCATCTCGTCGAGACGGGCGGAGAGCCCTGCGAACGCCTCGGCCCATACGGTCGCCGTGGGCGGCGGAGGGGGCGGCGGCTCGGGGGCGGGGGGAGGCGGCGGCTCGGGCGGAGCCGGCCCGGGCTCCGCCGCGATTGGTTCCGGCTCGGGCTCGACCGGGTCCGGCTGGGGTTCCGGCTGGGGCTCCGGCCGGGGTTCCTGTTCCTGCTGCTGAGGTGGTTCCGGCTCGGGCTCCGGGACGGCTTCGAGGCCCATCTCGGGGAGCGGCTCGGGTTCGGGTTCCGCAGCCGCAGGCGGCGGCTCGGTGAGCGTGTCGTCCGCGTCCGGGGGCGCCGGCGGCTCGGGCTCCGGCTCGGGTCTCGGCTCGGGCGCAAGCTCGACCGGGAAGGGCGGAATCGTCGATTCGCCGAAGACCTCACCCTTCGCGAGGCCGGGCCAGGAGCCGGTCGTCTCGAAGGGAGAGTCTGTCGGAGGCGTCGGGGCGGGGCCAACCGTGCTCGTCAGCGCGAGGAGCTGGGCGCTGACGGGCGCGACCCGCAGCGTCGACTGCGAGTTCGGAGGGTTGGGAGCCACCCAGTCGGGACCGAGCTTCTCGCCGTCGGGCGAGCGCTGGAGCCGCTTCAGGATGTGAATGAACGTCATCTTCGAGACGAGCTTGAACGTCTCGACGACTCCTTTGGCGTCGGCCGCGATCGACTCGACGAACGGGAACTCCTGGAACCCGAGCGACTCCTGCAGCGCCTGGACCGAGAGGACGCCGGGCAGGTCGCGCTTGTTGTACTGGATGACGACGGCGGCCTCCTCGAGGGTCTGCCCCAGCTCCGCCATGTTCTCGCGCAGGTTCTGGAACGACTCGAGGTTGTGCGAGAGCATCGACCACTGCGAGTCGACGACGAAGACGATGCCGTCGGCGCCCTTCAGGACGAGCTTGCGCGTCTCGTTGTAGAAGACCTGGCCCGGCACGGTGCAGAGCTGGAACCTCACGGTGTAGCCCTTGACGTTGCCGAGCTCGACCGGGAGGAGGTCGAAGTAGATCGTCCGGTCCTGGGCCGTCGAGAGCGAGAGGAGGCGGCCCGTCGTCGCCTGGTCGAGCTTCTCGTGCAGGAGGCGGAGGTTCGTCGTCTTCCCGCACAGGCCGGGACCGTAGTAGACGATCTTCGCGGTCAGCTCGCGGGTCGAGTGATTGAAGAGGACCATCGATGCCCCCGGTCGGTGAGTTCGGATCGGACTTCGGAGCCCAGTATAGGCCGCTCGGCCTCGCCGTCCCGGGCGGTATCCTGACGCGGTGAGCGAGCGCGAGCGCTGGGCGCCCCTTTCCCTGACGCTGGCGGGAATCCCCCTGCGGGGCGTCTCGATCGCGGGGCGGGAGACCTGGTTCCACGTCCCCCAGCTCGACCTCGCGTTCGACGTCGGCCGAAGCCCTTCGGACGTCGTCCCCGCCCCGAATCTCTTCCTCTCCCACGCCCACCTCGACCACGCCGGCGGCCTCGCCTACTGGGCCTCCCAGCGGCGACTCCTGCGCCTGCCTCCAGCCCGCGTCTTCACCGAACCGGCGACGGTCGCGGCGTGGCGGAAGATCCTCGCCCTCCACGAGGGGCTCGAAGGGGTCGGGTACCACGTGACGGTCGAGGGGCTCGGTCCGGGCGAATCCGTCGACCTGCGCAAGGACCTCTCCGTCTCGGCCTTCCGTTCCGACCACCGGGTCCCCGCGGTCGGGTTCGTCGCGTCGGAGGTGCGGCACCGCCTCGTCCCCGGGTGGCAGGGCCGGCCTGAGGAGGAGATCCGGACGGCGATCCTGGGAGGCGAGGTCGTGACCAGGCGGACCCCGAGGCCGCTCGTCGCCTTCTCCGGCGACACCGGCGTCGGCGTGTTCGAGAGCGCGCCGCGCGAGGCGTTCGAGGCGAAGGTCTTCCTCCTCGAGTGCTCGTTCGTCGAGGCGGCGGACGTTCCGCGCGCCCGCAACTACGGTCACCTGCACGTCGACGACATCGCCGAGCGGGCGGACCTCTTCGCGAACGAGGCGCTCCTCCTGACGCACCTCACGCTCCGTGGAACGCCCGACGAGCTGCGCCGGACCACAGCCCGGCGGCTTCCCGCCTCCCTCGCCTCGCGGACGGTGCTCTTTCTTCCGGGCGGGTGACACCTGCCGGAGGCGATCCCGTACTCGTGGAGGCACGACCGTCGCGCCCGGCCTACGGTCTCCAGCTGAACGTCCGTACCGGGTAGAGCCGGAAACGCCCATCCCGGGCTCGGAAGAGGGCGTGCAGCTCCCTCTTCCCTTCGTCGCCGGCTCCGAGCGGGAACACGGCCTCGTAACCCGCCGACGCGCACGTGCCGAGACGAGGGAAAGCGTTCGCGACGTCGGGCCGGGAGACGCGGCGGAAGGAGGCCGGCATCCGGATCTCGCCGTCGATGAGGAACGAGACCTCGAGATCCTCTTCCTCCGTCCGAGCCCAGCCGCGGACTAGGAGCCTTCCCTTGACGGCTTCGCCCTCCGCCGGACCGTCCACCGAACCGGTCAGGAAGTCGTCGATCCTGGACACGACGGTGTCGCGCGCTCTCTCAACGCGGACGGCCCATTCGTCCGCCTCGGCCCCGAGGTCGTGGACCGCGAGCTCCGCAGGAGGGGCGACCGCGCCGTTCTTCACGACGCCGAACAGCCAGTCCTGACCGTTACCGTGACCGAACCGGAGCGGCCCGGACAGCCGGCCGGTTGCCCGGGCTTCGTCGAGGAAGAGCAGGACCCGGGCACGGTCCGCGGGCGGCATCCAGTGATCGTGGAGGACGATCACGCCGACGGGCCACGACTCGAGCCGGGCGAGGAGCGCCGGGTCGAGAGGACCAGCCGCGAACCGTGCCGCGAGGGCCAGGTGCCCCGCCGGCACGTAGCTCAGGGTGCCGTTGACGATCCAGGGGAAACCGCGGGTCGAGGCGTAGAGCAGGCGCGCTTCCACCGGCGAGTGGGTCAGGGGCAGGTGGAGGATCGGGCCCCCGGTGAAGGAACGGGCGAGGAAGGCATCCGCGGGGGAAGGCTCGCTCTCGGGATGGAAGGAGAACGGAAGCGACTGCCGCGCGTCGACGGCGACGAGGACGAGGAGCGCCCCGGTCGCGAGGAAGCGAGCCGCTCGGTCTCTCGCGAGCACGAGGAGCTTTCCGGCGCCCCAGGCGGCAAGGAGCCCCATCCCGATCTGGAGGACGAATCCGAAACGTGCGGCCACCCGGATACCGCCGAAGAGTGGCGGCGCCAGGAACGTGAGCGCGGACCAGAACCCAGCGTTGGGGCCCATCGCCCCGAGGGCCCCGGTCGCGGCGACGAGCGCCCCCGTGCGGGCGAGAGAGGGAAACGCCGGGGCGCGGCGCACGAGCACGAGCCCCGCGAAGGCGAGTGCGAGCGCGACCGTGCCCGGGTAGAGCGCCATCTCCGAGTCGTTGCGGCCCGGAAGGAAGGCCTGCCCCGGGTTGAACGAGGTCGTCGAGACGAAGTGGACCGGCGAAGCCGAGAACCGCGACATCTCGACGCGGTCCCGCTTGAAACCCTCGTTGTCCCTGACGCGAAGGAGCGGTAGGGCGACAGGGAGCAGGAAGAGCCCTGTCAGGGCGAACGCCGCCGCCATCCGGGGCCCGGCGTGCCGCAGCGTGGGCCGCGGGGCGACGACGAGATGCGCGACCCCCAGCACCAGCACGGTGCCGAGGCCGAAGGCGAGGAAGTGGAGCGAGAAATAGGCCGTTACCGCCGTGGCCAGGGCGAGGCACGCCGCGTCGCGCAGGGTTCCGCCGAGAAGGAGGCGCCGGGCGAAGAGCACCATCCAGGCGATGCCGCCGAAAGCCGTGAACGAGACGAAACCGAACTGCACGGTCGTGAGCGCCCCGAACCCCGCGCTGGCCGCACCGACGAAGGCCGCGCCGGGGCTGGCGCCCAGCTCGAGGGCGAGGCAGGCGATCGAGAAGACGGACAGGCCGAGCACCAGGATGCAGAGCGCGTTGAGGACGCCCGCGGGCGAGAGCCCTGCCGCGTACAGCGGAACCGCGAGGAGACCGTACCCGAGGAGGGGCTCGGAGAAGGCGAGGACGTCGCGGGCGGGGGCGAAAGCGTTGGCCTGGTAGAGAGAGGACGGGTCGCTCGTCAGGGCGTGGCTGACCCAGGCGACGACCCACGCCTGGGTCTGGGCGTCGTAGGGGTCGCGCAGGACGGAGTCGAGCCGCGCCGGAAGGGGCCAGGAAAAGGCGATCGCCGCGAGGAGGCTCGCGATGAACAGGGAGAGCCGGCGCACCGGACGATTCTAGGGGGCCGCCCGGCGCACCGGACGCTCCGCGGGACGCCCGTCGCGGTGCATCTACCGGAACAGCTTGCGGCGGTTCCGGATGTAGTCGCGGAAGACGAACGACGCCAGGTCGTCCGAGGCGGCGTAGTACGCCCTTCCCCGCGCGACCTTCGTGAGCGTGTCGACGAAGTCGACGAGCCCCGGGTCGGTCGCGAGCATGAAGGTCGTCAGCTGGATTCCCTCGCGGCGGCACCGCTCCGCCTCGTCGAGCGTCCGGTTGACGATCTTCAGGTCGAGGCCGAACGGGTTCTTGTAGAGCTTTCCGTTCTCGCGGATGCACGACGGCTTTCCGTCGGTGATCAGGAAGAGCTGCCGGTTGCGCGAGCGTCGCCCCTGCAGGATCCCGCGGCAGAGGGCGAGGCCCGCCTTCGTGTTCGTGTGAAACGGGCCGACCTGGGCCTTCGAGAGCGAGTCGATCGGCACCTGCGCCGCGTCGTCGCCGAAGAGGACGACGTCGATCGTGTCCTTCGGGTACTTCGAGAGGATCAGCTCGGTCAGCGCCAGGGCGACCTTCTTGGCGGGGGTGAAGCGGTCCTCGCCGTAGAGGATCATCGAGTGGGAGATGTCGATGGCGATGGCGGTGGCGCAGGCCGACTGGTGCTCCACCTCGTGGACCTCGAAGTCCTCCGGAGCGAGCGCGAGCGTCTCCGGGTCGCGGCGGGCGGCGTTCGTCACGGTCCGGATGCCGTCGAGGCGCGAGAGGTCGTCGCCGAACTCCCAGGGGCGCGTCTCCTCGAGCTGCTCGCTCCCCGTCCCGGCGCGCGGGAGCGCGTGGAGGCCGCCGCCCGACTTCTGCAGGGACGTGAAGATCTCCTCGAAGGCGGCCCTCCGGATCTGCCGCTCGCCGGCACCCGCGAGGGCGAGGGCCCCTTCGGCGTCCCGCCCGACGATCCCCTTCTCCTCGAGCGCCGCGAGGAAGTCGTCGAGGTCGAGCGCCGGGTCGAGGATGCCCCGCTCCTGCAGCCGCCGCATCACCTCCATCGCCTCCTCGACGTCGCCCCCGAGGCGGGTGACGAGGTCGAGGAAGAGCTTCTTAAGCTCTTCGAACGTGAAGAGCGCGCGGAGGAGGTCGAGCGGCAGCTCGCCATAGCGGACGTCCATACGCGTGAGATCCTACGGCCAGGACCCCCGGCCCGGACTCCGGGAGTGAGACGAATGGCGAGAGAAGCACTTCTCTCGGGTTTCGGTGCGCCCGGCCGGCCCCGGAGCGTCCAGATCGAGGAGCGACGATGACCCCTGACGAAAAGAGATCCGGAGTCGAGCGGCTGCAGCCCTGGTTTCACCGGATCGACCTCGGCGACGGCGTGGTGACGAAGGGCGGGAGCGTCGCGGGAGAGGCGGACGACCACCCTCTCCCGACCTGGGCGGTGATCTCCACGGCGCTCCCCGGGGACCTGACGGGACGGTCCGTCCTGGACGTCGGCTGCAACGCGGGCTTCTATTCCGTCGAGGCGAAGAAGCGCGGGGCCCGGCGGGTCCTCGGGATCGACGCCCAGCGGCACCAGGTCCGGCAGGCGTCCTTCGTCGCGCGCGCCCTCGGCCTCCCGATGGAGTTCCGGAGGATGTCGGTCTACGACCTCTCCGAGGAGGCGGTCGGCGTCTTCGACGTGACGCTGGCGCTCGGCCTCGTCTACCACCTCAAGCACCTCGTCCAGGGGCTCGAGCGGCTCTACGCGGTCACGGGCGACCTCCTGATCCTCGAGACCGCCGTCCTCCTGCCGGAGCTCGTCCCGACGGGAGCGGTCCCGTACGTGACAGGCCCGCTGACGCGAAGCCTTCACCCCATGGGGTACGTCGAGAACTCGCCCGACGCCAAGGAGGCGGTCTTCAACTGGTTCGTTCCGTCGGTCGGGGCGATGGCGGCGATGCTCTCCGACACCGGTTTCGACGACGTCCGCTGCGTGGCGACACCGGGCGACCGGGCGGTCTTCGTCTGCCAGAAGAGGAAGGAGCGCAGCGTCTCCGTCCTTCCGGACCTGGCCGCGCGGCTCGAGGTCCTGTCGGCACCCGGGAGCTGCCAGCCTGGAGACGGGGTCGCGCTCGCCGTTCGCGCGACGAACACGGGAAGGAGCCCGTGGCGGGCTCCGCGGCTCGGAGAGAACGCGGGAACGGTCGCGCTCGGAGCCCACCTCTTCAGCGGCGACGAGGAGGTGGACTGGGTCTGGTCCAGGACGGCGCTCACGGACGACGTTCCGCCCGGCAGCTCCGTCGAGCTGACCCTCGAGCCCGTGGCGCCGCTCACAACCGGCCGCTACCGCATCGAGCTGGATCTCGTCGCCGAGCACCTCGCCTGGTTCGAGGACCTCGGGTCGCCCCTCCTCGAGCGGACGCTCGACGTGTCCGGCGACCCGCAGCCCCTGCCGTGGTTCCGGATCGCAGGATTCGAGGAGGGTGTCGCGCGGAGCGGGGCCGGGGCCGCCACCGCGTACGGCGAGCTGATTGGCTCCGTGGCGGAAGCGCTCGCCGGCCTGACTCCCGACGAGAAGGCCCGGACGGCTCTCCTCTGGACGGCCGGCTGGTCTCCGGAGGGGGCCGCGGTGTCGGACGTGCTCGGCGCGCTCGGGGCGGGAGAGGCCCGGCTCCATACGGTGCTGCACCAGCTGGCCAGCCGGCCCGACCCGAGGCCGGTCCCGCCGGCCCCCCTGGAAGAGAAGCTCGAATCCATCCTCCGGCGTTCGCCCCCGGTCCCCGCGACGGACATTCCACTGACGGACGAATCATTTCCGGGGGAAGCTGCCGTCGCGCGCGGACTCCTGGCGCACGGAGCGGCGCTCGACGACGAGGCCTTCGTCCGGCGCGCCTACGAGGTCGTCCTGGGCCGGCCGGTCGACGCCGCCGGGCTCGCGAACGCGGCCGGCCAGCTCGCCTCGGGGGTGATGACGCGCGCCCACCTTCTCCACGAGCTCCTCTGGAGCGCCGAGCTGCGGACGGCCTGAGGCGGAGGAAACGGTGCGCGCGCTTTCGGAGAAGAGCGGCGGGCTTCCGAGCCGCCGGACCCTCGGGGCCCTCGGATGGGCCCTCCTCGCGGCCGTGGCCGTTCTCCGTCTCCTGACCCTCGCGCCGGACACCTGGGAGTGGGACGAGCTCCTCTTCTCCGCGGCGGCCCGCGACGGGATCGACGTCCGTCTCAACCATCCGCATCCTCCCGGCTACCCGCTGTTCGTCCTCCCGGCGCGGCTTCTCGTTCTCGCGGGGCTCGAGCCGTTCTCCGCGACTCTCGGTGTCGCCGTCGTCGCGGGCCTCGCCGCCGTGGGGCTCCTCGCCCTCCTGGCGCGGGAGCTGGGCGCGGGCCGGAAGGAGGCGCTCTGGGCCGCTCTCTTCTGGGCCGTCGTGCCGTCCGTGTGGCTCCACTCGGTCCGTCCTCTGTCGGACTCCCTGGGCGCCGCCGCGTTCTTCCTCGCCGCACTCCTCCTCCTGCGGTGCGAGGGCGCGCCGTCCGGTGGACGTCTCGTCGCCGCGGCCATCGCCGCCGGGGCGTGCGCCGCCGTCCGCCCGCATGTCGCCGTCGCGCTGCTGCCCCTCGCTGCCGTCGCGGCGTGGAGGACCTTTCGCGGCCCGGGCGGCGCCCGGAGCGCGACGCTCGCCGCCGGGGCGGGACTCGCAACCGTGCTCGCGGCGTATGCGCCGGTCGTCGTGACTTCGGGGGGGATCGACAGGTACCTCGCGGCCGCTCGCGAGATCGCGACGTTCGTGAGGGAGTTCGACACGCCGCCCCTCTCGGCGATGGCCCTGGCCTCTCACTGGGCCCGCTGGCTCGTCGCCCCCTTCGGCGGGCCGCTCCCGGCAACCCTGGCGTGGGGCGCCGCCGCGGCGGGAATCGTGCTCGTGCCCCGTGCGGCCCGCCGGCTCGCGCTCGTCTTCGTTCCGCTGCTTCTCTTCTCGGTGGCCACGCTCAACCCGCAGACGGCGCCGCGATACGCGCTGCCCTTCCTCGCCGCCGTGCCGATCGCGGCCGGGCTCGGCCTGACCGTGCTTCGGGCCCGGGCGCTCGTTCCGGCCGCGGCCGGGGCCACGGCTCTCCTGGGGTTCGTGGCGCTGCCCGCCGTGCCGGCGATCGTCGAGGTCGCGCGCACCCCGAGCCCACCGGTCGCCGCGATGGCCGCGCTCAGGGCCGATCAGGACCTTCTCGGCCGGCCCCTTCTCGTGGCCCCGGCCCTGTACGTCCACCGGGCCGAGCTCGGCCCTGAGGTCAGGTGGCAGGAGCTGGAAAGCGGGCGGCCGGTCGTCGCGCCACCCGGCGCCCTCGTCGTCACCCACGACGGCGGGGCGCCGGAACTCCGTCCGCTTCGCATCTACCGCTACGAGAGCGAGGCGCTGAGCCGGATCAGCCGCGGCCGCTACCTCTCTGTCACGATCTGGGAATCGACCGCCGTTCCGGTGCGCTCCAGGACCTTCAAGTGGACGGACCCCGACCTGCTCTCGTCGGTCGACGACCCGGCGGGGACGGCCGTCGTCTCTGCGCCTCTCCGCGTCCGGGGCTGGTGTCAGGAGCGCGGAGGAGGCCTCGTCGTTCCGGTGGAGTTCCGCGTGGACGGGGCCGTCGTCGCGCCGGAGCGCATCGTGCGGACGGCACGGCCCGACGTGGCCGCTGCGATCCCCGAGGTCGGCGACGTGTCTCGGGCCGGCTACGAGGCGTACTTCGGAATCGACGCGATACCTCCGGGCGAGCACCTCCTGGAGGTGGTCTTCGAGACGGCGGACCGCCGGCGCGTCTACCCTCCGCGACGGTTCACGCTGGTGGCGGCGCGGTCTCCCGGGTCCGTCCCGCCGTGATCCCCTCCGCGGCGGTCCTTGCACGTGAGATCGTAACGACTATGACCGAGGGGCTCGGAACGGGAGGGGGGCGCGCTCCCGGCGGGATTCGTCGGACCGGCGTTCGGATCGCCGTCCTGGCGGCGGTTCTCACCGTCGCTCCGTTCTGGGCGCGAGCGGTCGTCGGGGCGCGGGAAACCTTCCTGTGGGCGAGAGAGAAACCGGTCGCGACCCTGGTCGGCTACGAGCGCGGTCCCGGTTTTTCCGAGGCGGTCGACAGGATCCGGGAGGTCGTACCGCCCGACGGGTCCTATCTCGTACAGGTGGATCCGTACGGCGCGGGAGCCCTCAACGCCATCGCTCTTCGGCAGGCCCTGCTCCCGCGACGGCCCGTCCTCCTGAAGCGTTTTGACGAGTTGCCGGGCAAGCCCTCCGGACGGCTTCTCGCCACCGTCGTCATCGAAAGCGACGACTCCGCACCGGTCGTCACCGGCGAGGTCCCCGTTTTCGAGCCTCTCGATCCGGTGTCCCTCGGCCTGGAGGACGACTCTCTGGTGGCGTCCGTGGACGAGGTCTCCTTCGACGCGACGGGTCGGATCCGAATCCGCGGATGGTGCCAGGGGAACGGCGCAGTCCCCTGCGACGTCGCGGCGGTCCTCGTCGGCGGCCTTTCGGTACCGATCTTCCAGGTCTCGCGTGAGCCGCGGCCTGACGTGGAGGCCGCGCTTCCCGAGATCGGACCTTGCCCCCGTGCCGGCTACCGCCTCACCCTGGCGCAGGGAGTCGCGGTCGGCTCCACGGTATCCATACACGTCGTTTTCCGAACGGCGGACGGACGCTGGCGTAAGTATCCCGAGCAGGTTGCCGAGAGGGCCAGGTGACGGCGAGTCTCGCTGGGGACGCGCCGATCGCGGCCGGCGTCCTCTCGGCCTGCGTACCCCTGGTCGCCGGGTGGCCGATCTCGAGCCTGCTGCCCCGGCCGCTTCGGCGTCCGGTCGTCTCCCGTCTCGCGATGGCGTGGCTCCTGGGTGCGGCCTGGTGCGGCACTCTCGCGCTCGCCGCCTCGCGCCTTGGAGGGCTTCCGTTGCGGCGGACCACCCTCCTGCCGATCGTTCTGCTTCCGGTGCTGATCGGTGCCGCGGCGGGCCTGAGGCACCTCTCGGCCGGGAGGCTTCGCCGTTCGTCCTTATTCGGCATCTGTACCGGGGCGTTCGTCGGAGCGACGGGCCTGGTACTCCTCGTCGGAGCGCTCCTGTTGCCCGTTCTCGACTGGGACGGACAGATGACCTGGAGCCCTCAGGCCAGACTCATGCGATTCGGAGGCACGGCGACGCCGGGCGCGTTCACGGATCCCTGGGTCTGGGTCTCGCATCCGCAGTACCCCCCGCTCGTTGCGCTCGTTCAGGTGACGGGCCTCGAGGTCGTCTCCGCCCCTGAGGACCAGCGGGCGGGACGAGCCGTCCACCCGTTCTTCTTCGTCGCTTTCCTGGCCGTGCTGTTTCGCACCGTCCGAGTCCTCACGAGAAGCGGACTGGCCGCAGCCGCGGGTACCTCGCTCGCCGCGATGACGCCCTTCCTCGCTTTCGAGACCCACGGGGGCGCCGCGGGAGCGTTCTCGGACGTGCCGCTCGCGGCGTTCCTCGGGGGCGGCCTCAGCGTCCTCCTCTGTGGCGGAGCCCGCTTCAGGGCGTCCGTCGCCGCCGGCCTGCTCCTTGCCGCTGCCGTCCTCACGAAGAACGAAGGGCTCCCGCTCGTCCTATGTTTGCTCGGGGTCGCCGGTGCCGTGGAGCTGCACGCCCTGTGGGCGCGGCGGGGAAGAGTTTTCAGGGTTCGCCTCCGAAGGGCCGCTGGCGCCTGCCTGCTGGCCGCGGTGTTCGTCGGCGGATCCGTCGCCCTGCTGCACGCGTTCCGGTCGGAGATCCCAAACAGGTACGACGAGGACTACGGATCCCTCGTCTCGCAGATGCACCTTGATCCGGCGGTGATGGCCCGGAAGGTCTCGTCGGTCGTGCCTTACTTCCTTTCGCGCCTCGTTTCGGTCCGGAACTGGGGAATCCTCTGGCCGCTCCTCGGGCTCCTGGCCCTGCTCCAACCGCGAGTCCTCGCCCGCCGCGCTGCTGCTGCTGCCGGGGCGCTGACCGTCGCTCCGATCGGAGTCGGGTTCGTCGCGTTCGCCGTGCACTGGGATCCTGTCGCGCTCGCTCAGGCGACGATCGACCGCTTCTTCGTCCAGGGCTCGTTCGGAACCTTCCTCCTTCTCGGACTCCTCATAGCGGAGGGTCTTCGAACCCCGGAAGCCATTTCGGCGCGGAAGGTCCTCTGAGAGGAGCGCCCGGCGAGCGGCTCTACCCCCGGCTCCGCATCAGGTTCAGCCTGGCCATCTCCGCATAAGTGACGGTCGAGTCGAGATCCTCACGCGCGATCCTCAGGCCCAGGACGAGCCCTTCGAGGACGAGTTCCATCAGGAAGGCCCGCTCGAAGTCGTCGACCGCCTTGCCGTTCGAGGCGACGAGCTCGGCAAGGCCTTCGATGGCGTCGAGGTCGGCGAGGTGCCTCGCGAACGGGGTCTCGTCGGAGAGGACGAGCTTCCTCTCGCTCCGGAAGTGGTTCATGACGGGCCCGTAGGGGCCGGCGATGGGGGGCGGGTTCTTCTCGCGGCCGAACGGGCCGGCCTCGTCCTCCTCGGTCTCGCGGCGGCGCGAGCGATCGCCGCGGGCGCGGGGGCCGTCGATGGGCGGGAACGTCGCGTCGAAGAGGGCCTTGACCGCGTCGCCGATCAGCCTGCGGGCGACGATCTCGGCCCCCTGCTGCTCGCCCTCGAAGACCATCTCCACCTTGCCGGTGATGGCCGGGAGCGTGGCGAAGAGGTCGACGAGGCGCGGGGCGACGACCTTCTCGCCGGTGAGGACGGCGCGCCGTTCCATGTTCGACACGAGAAGCTCGCGCATCGCGATCGGCATCCGGGCCGAGACGCCCGAGGCCTGGTCGACGAGGTCGCTCCGGCGGGCGGCGAAGGCGACCTCCTCGACGAGCGTCTTGAAGGAGTCGGGCAGCCGCACCTCGATGCCGTCGAGCTTTCGCTCGCTCCAGGCCTCCTGGTCGGTGATCGCCTTCGCCGTGGCGACGTCGCGCGGGTAGTGGGTGAGGATCTGCGAGGCGATCCGGTCCTTGAGCGGCGTGATGATGTTCCCGCGGTTCGTGTAGTCCTCGGGGTTCGCCGAGAAGACCATCACGACGTCGAGCGGGATCCGGACCGGGAAGCCGCGGATCTGGAGGTCCCTCTCCTCGAGGATGTTCAGGAGCCCCACCTGGATGCGCGGGGCGAGGTCGGGGAGCTCGTTGATGGCGAAGATGCCGCGGTTCGTCCGGGGAACGATCCCGTAGTGGATCACCTCCTCGTCCGCGAACGTCTTCTTCAGCGTCGCCGCCTTCACCGGGTCGACGTCGCCGATGAGGTCGGCGATCGTCACGTCGGGCGTCGCGAGCTTCTCGCGGTAGCGCGCCTCGCGGGGGAGCCAGGCGACGGGGACGTCGTCGCCGGCGGTGGCGGCCAGGCTCCGGGCGTACTTCGTGAACGGCGCGAAGGGGGACTCGTTCAGCTCGGAGCCGGCGATGACGGGCGTCTCCTCGTCGAGGAGATTCACGAGGGCGCGCAGGATGCGCGTCTTCGCCTGCCCGCGCAGGCCGAGGAGGATCAGGTCGTGCCTGGCCAGTACGGCGTTGACGAGGGCGGGGACGACCGTCCGGTCGTAGCCGAGGATGCCCGGGAAGGGGTTCTCGCCGCGGGCGAGCATCGCGAGGAGGTTCTCGCGCATCTCGTCGCGGACGGAGCGGTGGCGGTAGCCGGCTTCGACGAGCTCTCCGAGGGTCGTGGGTCTGTACGTCATCTCCACCGTCTACGCCTCCAGTGCCGGGTCGGGTTTGCGGATGGTACGTCGGCCGCCCGGTGGACGAAGCGCCAGCCTCCCTGGCGTCAGGCGGGCTTCCTGATCCCGAACTTCTCGAGCCGGTACTGGAGCGTGCGGTAGGTGAGGCCGAGGAGGCGCGCGGCCCGCGCGATGACCCAGCCCGAGCGCTCCATCGCCTGGACGATGAGCTGGCGCTCCAGCTCCTCGATGTCGATCCCCTCCTGCGGGATCTCGAAGCCGTAGGGGCGCGCGGCGGGAGCGGTCTGGAGGCGGATCTCCAGAGGGAGGTCCGAGGGCTTCACGACCGACCCCTCGCAGAGGAGCACGGCCCGCTCGACGACGCTCTCCAGCTGCCGGATGTTCCCCGGCCAGGGGTGGCGGACGAGGAGGTCGAGGACGCCGGCGTCGATCTCGGCGACGCCCGTGCCGTGCGTGGCGTTCGCCTTCTCCAGGAAGCGGTGGACGAGGGCCGGGATGTCGCTGGACCGCTCGCGCAGGGGCGGCAGGACGATGGGGATGACGTTGAGGCGGTAGAAGAGGTCCTCGCGGAACTGCCCGGCCTTCATCATCGCCTCGAGGTCGCGGTTCGTGGCGGCGACGACGCGGACGTCGACGGCGATCGTCTCGTTGCCGCCCACGCGCCGCACCTCGCGCTCCTGCAGGGCGCGGAGGATCTTTCCCTGCAGCGGGAGCGTGAGATCGCCGATCTCGTCCAGGAAGAGCGTCGAGCCGGAGGCGGCCTCGAAGAGGCCGGCCTTGCGGGAGTCGGCGCCCGTGAAGCTCCCCCGTTCGTGCCCGAAGAGCTCGCTCTCGAGGAGGTTCTCGGGAATGGCGGCGCAGTTGATGGCGTGGAACGGCCGGCCCGAGCGGCCGGAGCGGGCGTGGATCGCGCGGGCGACGAGCTCCTTGCCGGTGCCCGACTCGCCCCTCACGAGGACGGTCGACTGCGTGGGGGCGATCTTCTCGACGAGACGGAAGACCTCGCGCATCGCGGCACTGTCGCCGACCGCAGCCTCGAGGCCGTCCCCCTTGAGCCGCCGCTCGAGCCGGAGCGCCTTCTCGGCGAGCCGGTGGCTCTCGAGGGCGCGCTCGACGCGGAAGAGGAGCTCGTCGGCGACGACGGGCTTGCTCATGTAGTCGAACGCGCCGAGCCGGTGGGCCTCGCGGGCCCGCTCGACCGAGCCGTGCGCCGTGATGAGGATGACGCGGGGCGGCGACGGATTTTCGGAGAGGGCGCGGACGAGGTCCATGCCCGAGAGGCCCGGCATCTTCAGGTCCGTCAGGACGACCTCGGGATGCGTCTCGGCCGCGAGGGCGAGGGCCTGCCGGCCGTCGGCCGCGGCCGACACGCGGTACCCCTCGTCCTCGAGGATCATCTGGAGGGACTCGCGCTGGTGCTTCTCGTCGTCGACGACGAGGAGGGTCGCGAGCGGCGCGCGGTCGTTCACTTGGGCGAGGTTACTCCGAAGCCGCGGTCGCGAGCGGGAGCCTGAGCCGGAAGACGGCCCCGTGCGTCCCTTCGCGGTTTCCGGCCTCCACCCGGCCGCCGTGCTCCTCGACGATCCGCTTCACCATCGCCAGGCCCAGCCCCACGCCCCCCTCCTTCGTCGAGAACCAGGGCTCGAAGAGGCGGGGGAGGTGGGCCGCATCGATGCCGGGGCCCTCGTCCTCGAAGGTGAGGACGAGCCGCGGCCCTTCCTCGGGGGAACCGGGGGAGATGTGCGCCGCCACCGACAGGCGTCCCCCTTCCCTCTCCATCCCCTGGATGCCGTTCTGGGCGAGGTTCCAGACGGCGGATTTCAGGAGCGAGCCGTCGGCCGGAATGCGGGGCAGCTCTCCCGGAAGATCGGATGCGATCGTGACGCGGGCCTGTTCCGCGGTGTCCGCCAGCTCCGCGAGCGTGTCGCGGACGAGCGTGATCGCGTCGACCGGCGCGATCGTGAGGGACAGGGGCCTGCCGAACGCGAGGAAGCTGTTGATGAGAGCTGCGAGGCGGTTGATCTCGCCCCGGAGCGCCTCGATCCGAGCGGACTGATCGGTGGCAGCGTCCTCGTCGGCGGGGCGGTGGCGCCGCCTGAGGACGTCGAGGCCGAGGGAGAGGGCGTTGAGCGGGTTCTTGATCTCGTGCGCGAGGCCCGCGGCGAGGTGACCGATCTCGGCCCTCTTCTCGGCGGCCGCGAGGCGGGCGAGGAGGTCCTGCCGCTCGCGGAGAGCAGAGGTCATCTTGTTGAACGCAATGGCGAGCTCCCCGATCTCGTCGGCGCGGTCGACTGGGACGACGACGTCGAGGTGCCCGTCGGCGACCTGCCGGGCCGCTTCGGCCATCGCCTCGATCGGGCGCGTCGCGTTCCGCGTGACGACGAGGATGACGGCGAGGCCGACGGCGAAGACCCCGAGGAGGGCCCACAGGCCGCTTCGGAAGTTGTCCTCCAGCTCGGCCCGGAGGTTCTCCAGCGAGTAGGTGATCGTGATCTTCCCGAGGTAGCGCCGCTCGATGACGAGCGGGACGACGATCTCTCCGGCCCGCGTTCCCTCTCCGACGACCCCCTCGATCTCTATGTCCTGTGGCACGTTCCCGCCACGTGGCCTCCGTTTCCCGCTGCCGGGGGGCTCCGGTGCCGGCGTCTCCGGGAGGAGCTGGCCTCCTTGCTTGATCCGGATCTCGCGGACCCCCTTCGCCTTGAGCTGCTCGCGGAACTCCTCGAGCGCCTTCGGGTCCTTAGAGCCGCCGGGACCGATCCGCGTGGCGGCGGCCTGGATGGCCGTGGCGAGCGTCTTGTAGGAAGCGTCGGCCTCTCCGAGCATCTGGTCCTGGAACCTCAGGTAGAGGACGGTCTGTGCGACGGCCGCCACCGCGAGGATGAACGTGAAGGCGAGACCCAGACGGGTCGTCAGGCTGAGCCGGCGGAAGAGGTCGCCGACGTTCATCGCGATTCGGGTAGAGCGAGGAGGGTCGTCGAGGCCGCGTCCATCGGCGGCATTCTCCGTCACCGTGGCCGGTCCCGGATGCGAACCCGTATCATGAGCGCGGCTGCGGGGAGCGGGTCGCGTCTCCGCCCGCGGGAACGGCCGGGAGGCAGATGGCCCCTTCGTCCAACGTCATCCAGGACCGCGTCGCGGAGTTCCTGCGGCGCTACCCCCCCTTCAGCCTGCTCGAGCCGGCGGAGCGCTCGGACCTCGCCGCGAGGGTCTCCATTCGCTACGTGACGGCGGGCACCGTGATCTTCCGGGAGGGAGCGAAGCCGGGCGACGAGTTCTACGTGCTGCGGCAGGGGTCGGTGGAGGTCCACGAAGAGGGCCCGCCTCGCCAGCTCGTCGACGTCTGCGACGAAGGGGACGTCTTCGGCGTGCGACCCCTCATCGCGCGGGAGCCCTACCTCGCGACGGCGGTCGCCGTGGACGAGTGCATCCTCTACGTCGTCCCGGTGGCCGCCGCGCAGCCGCTTCTGGAGAAGAACAACCGGGTCGCCCTCTACTTCGCGGCCGCTTTCGCCTCGGGCCGGCCGCACCAGCGCAAGCGGGCCGGTGCGACGCTCGCCGGCGGCCGGCTGGCGGGGGCGGGGCCGGTCCCCGTGCCATTCCTGAACGACACGGTCGTCCTGAACGCGACGAAGAAGGTGCTCACCTGCTCCGCGACGGAGACGATCCGCAGCGCAGCCCTCGCGATGACGGAGCACGGCTACAGCTCGATCGTCATCGCGGACGGCGCCAACGCCCCGGTCGGGATCCTCACGGACCGCGACCTCAGGAGCAAGGTCGTGACCGGCCTTCACGCCGCGGACGAGCCCGTCTCCGCGATCATGAGCCGGCCGGTGAAGACCGTCCGGGCGGGCATCACGCTGGCCGAGGCGATGATCGAGATGATCCGGAAGAAGGTTCACCACCTCTGCGTGACGGCGGACGGAACCGACGGCAGCGAGGTGACCGGCCTCATCTCGGACCACGACCTCCTTCTCGTCCAGGGCTTCAACCCGGCGATCATGATCAAGGAGGCGCGCAAGACGGCGTCCCTTCCGCAGCTGGTGGCCATCCGGGAGAAGGCCGAGGAGCTCCTGGCGAAGTACCTCGAGCAGGACGTCAGCGCCCTCTACGTCGCGGGGACGGTGTCGGCGGTCACCGACGCGATCGTGCAGCGCCTCGTCGAGCTGCACGTCGCGTCCGTTGGCGACCCGCCCCGCGACTTCGCCTGGCTGGCGCTCGGGAGCCAGGGCCGCGAGGAGCAGCTCCTCAGGACCGACCAGGACCACGCGCTCGTTTTCGCCGGCGAGCCGGACGACGCGGTGCGGGCCTGGTTCCTCCGCCTGGCGGCCTTCGTGTCGGACGGACTGGCGGCTTGCGGTTTCGCGCCCGACGCGGGCGGCGTCTCGGCCGCGAACCCGGACTGGTGCCGGAGCCTCGGCGAGTGGAAGGAAACGCTTCGCCGCTGGGTCGAGAGGCCGGACGAGCACGACATCCTCCTGGCGACCGTCTTCCTCGACTACCGGCCGGTCGCGGGCAACCCGGCCCTGGCGCGGGAGCTGGCGCACTACCTCTACGAGGAGATCGCCCGTACCGAGCTGTTTCTCGGTCGCCTGGCCGGGAACGCGCTCTCCACGCCGCCGCCGCTCAGCTTCTTCCGGAGTTTCGTCGTCGAGCGAAACGGGGAGCACGAAAACGAGTTCGACCTGAAGCTCAGAGCGATGATCCCGCTCGCGGATGCCGCGCGGGTGCTCACCCTCGACCACGAGCTCGTGGGGGAGAACAGCACCATCCGGCGTTTCCAGCGCCTCGCCGCGCTCGAGACCGCCCACCGTGATCTCTTCGAGGAAGCGGCGGTCGCGTACGAGATCCTGATGAAGATCCGGGCCCGGTTCGGCCTGAAGCACCGTGACAGCGGCCGGTACATCGATCCCGAGGCGCTCAACAAGCTCGACAGGCAGACGCTCAGGAACATCTTCGCGGACGTCAAGGAGCTGCAGGACGTCCTCAGGGTGCGGTTTTCCGCGGGGCACGTCCGCTGATGCTCCACGCGCTCGCCGGCTGGGTGCGGGCGTCTCGTGTGCCCCCGGAGTTCGCTGCGTACCGCGACGCGCAGCCCCGGTGGGCCGACCGGAAGTGGCCGCTCGACGAGGTTCGCTTCGTCGTCCTCGACACGGAGACGACGGGGCTCGACCCGGCGCGGGACCGGGTCCTCGAGGTCGCGGCCGTCGGCGTGCTCGATTCCTCCATCGCCGTCTCGGACGGACTCGACCTGCGGGTGAGGCAGCACCTGACGGCGCCGGGCGGAGTCGACATCCACGAGATCACGCCCGGCGAGGCCGCCAGGGGGCTCCCGGAGGAGGACGTCGCGCGGCGGCTCGTCGCGTTTCTCGGCGGTGCGGTTCTGATCGGGCACCACGTCGCCTTCGACGTGGAGGTGCTCGACCGCCTCGTCCGCCGCAACCTCGGCTTTCCGCTGCTGAACCGCTCCTACGACACCCTCGCCCTGGCCCTCCGCGTGGACAGGCAGCTCCGTGAGCCGGAGGAAGCCGTCCCCCCGGCCGAGCGGGACCTGGAGGCGCTCTGCCGCCGTTACGACGTCGAGATCGAGGGCCGTCACACGGCGATGGGCGACGCGTTCGCGACGGCCCTGCTGTTTCTGAAGCTCCTCGCGCGGCTGAAGGAACGCCGGGTTCGCACGCTCGGCGACCTGATCGGTCGCTAGGAGGCGGGGTGAGCCGGGGGTCCGGCCCGTGGACCGGACCCCCGGGGTGCGACGAGGCCGCCTACTCGATGGTGCGAGGGTACCGGAGGCTGGCGACCATGTCCTGGACCTCCTGCGGCGGGGCTTTCGTCACCATCGACACCCCGATGGCGACGACGAAGTTGACGATCATCCCGATGCTGCCGATCCCTTCAGGGGAGATCCCCCAGAGCCAGTGGGCGGCGTCGTTGATCGATGGGTTCACGAACTTGAAGTAGATGATGTAGGCGGCCGTGAAGGCGATGCCGGCGACCATTCCGAGCATCGCGCCCTCCTTCGTCGCCCGCTTCCAGAAGATCCCCAGGATGATGATGGGGAAGAAGGACGAGGCGGCCAGCCCGAAGGCGAATGCCACGACCTGGGCGACGAAGCCGGGGGGATGGATTCCGAAGTACCCCGCGATGATCACGGCGGCGCCGGCGGCGCAGCGCGCCCAGAGGAGCTCGGCCTTCTCGGTCGTGTCCTTCGCGACGACGTTCTTGACCAGGTCGTGCGAAATGGCGGACGCGATGACGAGGAGGAGCCCGGCGGCGGTGGAAAGGGCGGCGGCCAGGCCGCCGGCCGCCACGAGGGCGACGACCCAGTTCGGAAGCCGGGCGATCTCCGGGTTGGCGAGAACCATGATGTCGCGGTCGACGTAGACCTCGTTCGTGCTCTTGTCGTTGAACTCGGACTTGACGACGCGCTCGCCCAGGGGGCCGAGCTTGAAGGCGCCGGAGGCGTCCTTCTCGAACTCGAGCTTTCCCTTGAACGGCTCGCCCTTGGCGAACTGCATCTTCCCGTCGCCGTTACGGTCCTTCCAGGCGATGAGGCCGGTCTTCTCCCAGTTCTTGAACCAGCTCGGCGCCTCGGAGTAGCTCCTGCCGCTCAGCGTGTGGATCAGGTTCAGGCGTGCGAACGCCGCGATGGCGGGCGCCGTCGTGTAGAGGATGGCGATGAAGAGGAGCGCCCAGCCGGCGGAGGCGCGGGCGCCCCGGATCGTCGGCGTGGTGAAGAAGCGGATGATGATGTGCGGGAGCCCCGCGGTCCCGACCATCAGGGCCAGCGTAATCATGAAGACGTCGATCGTGCTCTTGGCGCCGCCGGCGGTGTAGGCGCCGAAGCCGAGGTCGATCTGCACCTGGTCCAGCTTCTCGAGGAGGTGGCCCGCGCCCGTCCCGAGGATCTGCTGCCCCCCTTCGCTGAGGCTGCTTCCGTAGCCCAGCTGAGGGATCGGGTTCCCGGTCAGCATGAAGGAGATGAAGATCGCGGGGATCATGTACGCGGTGATCAGGACGCAGTACTGGGCGACCTGCGTGTAGGTGATCCCCTTCATGCCGCCGAGGGTGGCGTAGAAGAAGACGATCGCCATGCCGATCAGGACGCCGGTGTTGATGGGCACTTCCAGGAAGCGCGAGAAGACGACCCCGACCCCGCGCATCTGTCCGGCCACGTACGTGAAGGACACGAAGATCGCGCAGACCACGGCGACGACGCGCGCCGTCTGCGAGTAGTAGCGCTCGCCCACGAACATCGGAACCGTGAACTTGCCGTACTTCCTCAGGTAGGGGGCCAGCAGCATGGCGAGGAGCACGTAGCCGCCGGTCCAGCCCATCAGGTACATCGAGCCGTCGCGCCCCATGAACGCGATCAGCCCGGCCATGGAGATGAAGGAGGCGGCGGACATCCAGTCCGCGCCGGTGGCCATGCCGTTCAGGACCGGGTTGATCTGCTTCGCCGCGACGTAGAAGTCCCCGGTGGACTTCGCCCGCGCCCAGATCGCAATCCCGATGTAGAGGGCGAACGACGCCCCCACGATGATCCAGGTCCAGGTCAGGATGCCCATTCGCTTCTTCCTTTCGTCATGCGCGGTCTTCGGCTGGAGACCCTACTGCTCCTGGACGTCGTACTTGATGTCGAGGCGGTTCATCAGCCAGACGTACACGGCGATGAGGATCACGAAGATCACCTCGGACCCCTGGTTCGCGAACCAGAAGCCGAGCGGGAATCCGCCGATCTTCGTCTTGTCGAGCGTGTCGGCCATCAGGATTCCGAACACGTAGGAGACGACGAACCAGATTCCCAGCAGGATGACGATGTAGGTCAGGTTCTCCTTCCAGTAGGCTGCCTGTCTTTCCTTCGTGGCCATGCGATCTCCTCCTCCTCTTTCCGTTCGAAGGTGCGGGGCGCCGGGGCCGGCGGCCAAGGCCCCCCGTGCCGTGTCAGAAGTAGAACCCCTGGAGCTGAATGGTGAACTGATCGGCGCTGCTGCGGTTCCTGGGGTCGATCTTCCCGTAGGCAGCCTTGACGTTCACGTTGTGGCCGAAGGCCATGTAGCCGAGTCCGACCGACCAGCGGCTCTCGTCGCCCGCGTCGGTGCCGGCGAGGTCCTTGGTGGAATACGTGAAGAACGGCATCACCCTGGCGCTCTTGATGTAGTAGCCCCCCTCCAGGAAGAAGGTGTCCTGCTTCGGAAGGGCCGTGAACGTCGTCCCGCCGTCGTACCGGATCCAGTCGATCTGGCCGGAGACCGCACCGCCGGTCCCGACGGGGAGATCGACGTAAGCGTCGGCGGCATAGGACTTGTAGTCCTTCTGGGCGTCACAGCCGGCGCCGATGGCGAAGATCTTCTTCTTGCCGAGCGAGGTCCCCGTGTAGAAGAACCCCGTGTCGGCGTCGAGAAAGTTGTACTGGAGGCGCGCGGTCGTCCGGAACGCCTGGTTGCCGGAGGCGTTGCGCTGGCCGGCCCAGACGCCGACGCGGTACTCGAGCTTCTTGCCGAGCGGGTAGCCACGCACCTGGAAGCCGGAGTCGCGGCCGACGACGTTCTGCGTCGGGCCGCTGTACAGGAACGAATACGAGCCGTAGTCAACCGAGATGAGCGAGGCGGCGCTCTGGAGAGAGTTGTGCGCGATCCCGGTCAGGATCATCCCGCCGTCGACGTGGAACTCGTCGGCGATCCTCCAGGTCAGGAAGGCGTCCTGAACGATCATCCCCGAGCCGGTCTTCGTGCCGGCGGCGGCCTTGCCGTAGTTCGGGCTGTCGGTCTCGAAGAAAAAGGTGACGTTCTTCGCGATCGAGCCGCCCACGAGGATCCGGGCGCGGCGCAGGAAGAGGTTCTGCGCGGTGTCGTCCGCGACGGAGCTCTCCTGCCACTCCGCCTGCCCCTGGAGCAGGAGGCCGAACTTGAAGCTGACGTCGTCGTTCACCCTGATCACGGCCTGGGCGTCGGCGCGCACGCCCGCGAGAGCAAGGACGAGAAGAGCACCGGCGAGCCCGAAGCGCACGGTGTCGAGGGAGGGTCTCCGCATGGCTGGGATCTCCTTTACCTGGTGGATTGCACCGGCCCTTCGGCCGGAAGGCGGAGATGTACGCCGACTCGCGGACGCCTCGCGGGCTCTGCGCTCGAGGCCTGAAATGGGTTCAAGTTCGGCGCAGAATATTCCTGCGCCTGTCGCTGTCAAGAATGTTTATGCGGTCCGTCGAGATCGCTTCTCGAAGGGCCGTGCGCGTAAACGCATTCTCGGCCCACGCATTCAGGCCAGCGTCACCTGGTAGCGAACCATGGCCGCGTCCTGCGCACCGCGGACCGCCAGGAAGGACTCCTTGAGGTGGCGACGCTCGGACGGGGAGAGGGAGTCGACGGCGACACGGTTCCCCGCCGGCGTCCCCGCGGCAAGGGATGCGAGCTGTGTCCGCAGCCGGAGCCCGGCGAGGAAAAGGTACGCCTCGGCGAGGTCCTCGGACCTCTCGCGGTCGACGAACCCGGCGGCTGCGGTCGCCGTGAGGCGCTCGAGGGTGTTCGTCGCAACGATGCCGGCGTCCAGGGCCCAGACGCGGGCGAGACCCTGCACCGGGGCCAGTCCCCCCCTTTTCAGGTCGACGTGGCCGTCCTCCGTCCTGAGCCTGCGGAAGACCCCGATGGGAGGGCGGAAGCCGACGGCGGAACGGGCGAGGTGGGAGAGGAACGGAGCGTTCCTTCGCGCACGCGCGATCACCCCGGCAAGCGGCGAGATGTCGAGCGTCCCGCCGACGACCCTGTGGTCGAAGAAGATCGCCGCGGCGAGGACGGACTCGGCGCGGGGTTCGTCGATCCAGCCTGCGAATCGTTCCTTCCATTCGGGAAGCGGCGCCCGCCACCCCGTCGCCATGTAGCCCCCGGGGCACGGGGGGAAGCCGGCCGAGACGAGGTCCGCGATGACCTTCTCTGTCATTGCCTCGAAGTAGTACGCCGACTCGGGCGTTCCGTCGGCGTAGACGAGAGCGTTGTCCTGATCCGTGAGGAGCGTCTGCTCGTGGCGGCCTTCAGAGCCGAGGACGAGGAATGCGTACGGGCAGGGTGGCGGCCCGAGGTCCGTCTCTGCCCAGGCCAGGATCCGGCGAACGAGAGAACCGCTCAGCTGCGAGACGAGCCGGGCGATCTGCGGTACCGGCAGCCCGCTCTTCTCGAGCGTCGAGACCATCCGGGCAAGGTCCGCCCCGTAGCCCCGGAGCGCTTCCCGGCTGCGCATCCTCTCGACCCTCCTCAGGGCGAGGAGCGGGCCGTGGGAGTGGTGGCGAAGGAGGTCGGTGGAGGTGACGAGGCCGACGATGGCTCCGTCGCGCTCGACGGGGAGGTGATGGATCCCGTGCTCGAGCATCACCTGCCACGCCCCGAAGACCGGCGTCGCGTGGGACACCGTCCGCAGCGGACCGCTCGCGACGTCCCGGGCCGGAGTCTCGGGGCCGAGGCCTGCCGCGAGGACGCGGTTGCGCAGGTCGCGGTCGGTCACGATCGCCGGGGGCTCGGAGAGGAGGAGGACGGAGCTGACGCGCTCGTCCCGCATGACGCGTGCGGCCTCGAGGATCGTGGCGCCGGGCGGCACGGTGACGGCCGGCCGTTCGGCGAGGGAACCGACCGCGACGAGGGCATCGCCCCCGAGGACGGGGTCGGGGCCGAAGGCCGGCTGGTGCCGGAGCCGTGCTGCGAGACCCTGCGTGAAGAACCGGGCGAACGGGGCCTCGCCGAGAAGGCTCCGGAAGACGGTCTCTGGAATCCGGTAGGCGAGAAGGTCCTCCTCCACGACGACGTCGGCCGACACGTGCCCCGTCAGGACCGAGTAGCCGAAGAGATCGCCCTCCTCGAGGATGTTGGTCGTCTCGCCGTCCCGCTCGAGGCGGACGAGCCCCTTGCGGATCACGTAGAGCGCGTCGCTCGGCACGCCGTCGGAGGCGAGGATGCGGGTCCCCGGTGCGAATCGGGCGACCTCGAGGGCTCCCGCGGCCTCGTCGAACGCCCGGGCCGAGAGGGCGTCGAACGGTGGAGATCCACGGAGGAAGGACCGGGGCTCGAGCGAGGGATCGGCCGCCGGTGTCGCGAGGTCGCTGGCCACCGGATCAGTCTACGCGCGCTCCGGTCGGGGATTTCGGGGAGAGCGCGTTACCGCGGTGGACGAGGCGGGGGCGTTTCGTATACAAACCGCGGAGATCCGCGGAGAAGCGAGGAGGATCGGCCATGAGCGACGGCACTCCCGGGAAGGCGATCGAGACGAGCGAGGCCCAGATCGCGTCCCACTGGAAGGAAGAGGACACGTACAGGCCCCCCGTCACGTTCGTCACGCAGGCGAACATGGCCGACCCGGCGATCGACGAACGGTTCGCCGAGAAGAACTTCCCGAAGTGCTTCGAGGAGTACGCCGAGCTCCTCACCTGGTACGAGCGCTGGCACACCGTCCTCGACACGCAGGACCCGCCGTTCTGGAAGTGGTTCGTGGGCGGCAAGATCAACGCCTCGTACAACTGCGTCGACCGCCACCTGGCGAAGTACAAGAACAAGGCGGCGCTCATCTTCGTCCCGGAGCCGGAGGACGAGGACCCGACGGCCATCACCTACCAGGAGCTCTACGCCCGCGTCAACGAGTTCGCGGCGTTGCTGCGCGACTTCGCGGGCCTCAAGGCGGGGGACCGCGTCACGATCCACATGCCGATGGTCGCCGAGCTCCCGATCACGATGCTCGCCTGCGCCCGCCTCGGCATCATCCACTCGGTCGTCTTCGGCGGGTTCAGCGGCGAGGCGTGCGGACTGCGCGCCGCCGACTCCGGGAGCAGCGTCCTCATCTACATGGACGGCTACTACCGCAGCGGCAAGATGATCGACCACAAGGCGAGCGCCGAGATCGCCGTGGCGACCGCGGAGAAGGAAGGCCAGAAGATCGACAAGGTCCTGGTCTGGAAGCGCTACCCCGAGAAGTACACGTCGGCCACGCCGATGGTCGCGGGGCGCGACTTCTTCGTCGACGAGGTCCTGAAGGACTATCACCGCGCCCGCGTCGAGCCGGTTCCGCTGGACGCGGAGCACCCGCTCTTCCTCATGTACACGAGCGGCACCACCGGCAAGCCCAAGGGCTGCCAGCACCGGACGGGGGGCTACCTCGCTTACGCGGCGGGCACCTCCAAGTACATCCAGGACATCCACCCGGAGGACGTCTACTGGTGCATGGCGGACATCGGCTGGATCACCGGGCACTCGTACATCGTCTACGGGCCGCTCGCCGTCGGCGCCACCGCGGTGATCTTCGAGGGGACCCCGAACTATCCCGACGCCGGCCGTCCCTGGCGGATCGCGGAGCGTCTCGACGTCAACATCTTCCACACCTCGCCGACGGCGATCCGCATGCTCCGCAAGGCCGGCGCCGACGAGCCGAAGAAGTACGACTACAGGTTCAAGCACATGACGACGGTCGGCGAGCCGATCGAGCCCGAGGTCTGGCGCTGGTACTACGAGGTCGTCGGGAAGGGGAAGGCGGTCATCGTCGACACCTGGTGGCAGACGGAGACCGGGGGCTTCCTCTGCTCGACGAAGCCCGCGCTCGACCTGATGAAGCCGGGCAGCGCCGGCCCCGGGATGCCGGGCATCTACCCGGTCATCCTGGACGAGAACGCGAAGGAGATGAGCCCCGGCACCGGCCGGGCCGGCAACCTCTGCATCCGCAACCCGTGGCCCGGGATCATGCAGACGATCTGGGGCGAGAACGACCGGTTCAGGAGGCAGTACTACGCGAAGTACTGCAAGGACAGAACGAGCAAGAGGTGGCAGGACTGGCCGTACTTCGCGGGGGACGGGGCGCTGCA
>Ga0209573_1001099_pt1 | contig 44894 bp, 36 predicted proteins | sample TNRBio252014_DNA_FD_185870 | JGI IMG/M metagenome (GOLD analysis project Ga0209573, IMG submission 185870) | Wastewater treatment Type I Accumulibacter community from EBPR Bioreactor in Madison, WI, USA - TNR Reactor_6/25/2014_ DNA (SPAdes)... | ecosystem: Engineered > Bioreactor > EBPR >...
ACCATGAAGCCGGAGGGATTCCGGAAAAGAACCCGGGAATTCCATTGAACGGAAAGTGCGCCGATTTGGTTTGAAGTGATCAGCCAGGATCGCCAACCATCCCCGGGTGACCTCAAATGAAGCCAAGGCCGTGACCTCCAGACCGCCCAATTTCCTTGTCATCATTACCGATCAGCAGCGGGCGGATCATCTGTCGTGCATGGGCAATCCCGTGCTGAAGACCCCCAACATCGACGCGATTGCGGCAGAGGGGCGACGGTTCGAAAAGTTCTACGTGTCGATCCCAATCTGCATGCCGAACCGCGCGACATTGTTCACCGGACGCATGCCTTCGCTGCACGGCGCGCGCTGCAACGGCGCGCCGCTCAGCCTGTCGTCGAATACGATGACTGAACTGATGCGCAGCGCCGGTTACCACACCGAACTGATTGGTAAGGCGCATCTGCAGAACATGACCGGGCGCCCGGCCATGTCGCCACGGCCAGAACATCCGGGGCTGACCGAGCCCGCGCCTGCGCTGGCCGAGGCGCGGCTGAATCCGTGGTCGGATGGGCGCTATGATCAGGAGGATTCGCGTCTGTGGGCCGAGAACCAGGATTACGACGTATCGCTGCCGTATTACGGGTTTGCGCAGATGGACCTGTCAACGCTGCATGGCGACATGGTCGGTGGCAACTGGCGTCGCTGGGCCCGTCGCAACTGCGCGGATTTCGACAGCCGTGTCGGGCCAGACAACGCAGCGCCGGACCCACGCTATCGCACGCCGCAGGCCTATCGCACCCGCGTGCCAGAGGAGATTTATCCGACCCGCTATGTCGTGGACCGGACGCTGGAGCGGCTCGACGCGCTGAGTGCGGATGCTGATACGCCCTTTTTCCTTGTGGCGTCCTTTCCGGACCCCCACCATCCCTTTACCCCGCCGGGCCGTTATTGGGACCTCTATGACCCCGCCACCATCCCCGTGCCTGCGTCGCTGGCGGGGGGCGAGAAGGGGGCAACACCGGCGCTGGCGCATCTGCGGGCGGCGCGGGCCGCAGGGTCGGCCAATACCCAAGGCACCCTGCCATATGCCGTCGATGCGCGTGAGGCGCAGGAAGCGATTGCGTTGACCTATGGCATGATTGCGATGATCGACGACGGCGTCGGCGAGATCACCGCGCGCCTTGCGGAACTGGGGCTCGATGACAACACCGTCGTCATCTTCATGAGCGACCACGGCGACTTCATGGGCGATCACGGCCTGATGCTGAAGGCCGCGCTGCATTATCAGGGCCTCGTGCGTGTGCCGTTCATCTGGAAAGAGCCGGGACTTCCGCAGCCGGGCGTGGCGACACAGGCCCTGCACAGCACGGTCGATATCGCGCGCTCGATCCTGAAGCGCGCGGGACTTGCGCCCTATATCGGCATGCAGGGCACCGATCTGGCGGCCAGTTTGGCCGACCCGGCAGCCAAAGGCGCCGAGGCCGTCTTGATCGAGGAGGACGGCCACGAACCCGCGATGGGCTTTGCGGCGCCGGTTCGCGTGCGCTCGGTCCTGACAGCGCGACACAGGCTTTCAATTTACGAAGGGGTCACATGGGGCGAACTCTATGACCTGCAGGAAGACCCGCACGAGACGACCAACCTGTTCGATGATCCGTCCAGCGAACCTCTGCGGCGACGCATGTTCGAACTGCTGGCGCGGCAAATGATGATCCACGCAGACCGCAGCCCGTTTCCGACGGGCCGTGCCTGAAACCAGAATCAAGCGCCCGTTAGGGCGCCATGCAAGGGAGACCACCATGACGCTGAGAGTTCTCACGACACTTCTGGCCCGCAGGGGTGCAGCCACGCTGGCTGCGGTTGCCGCTTTGGGCGCCTTCGCCGCACCGCCGGTTCATGCACAGGAACTGATCTATAGCCTGATCGCGCCGAACCATCCGCTGAACCAGCCGGTCTTTGGGGCATGGGCCGAAAGCGTGGCGGCCGCGACCGAGGGTCGCGTCACGGTCCGTTTCCTTGATACGGCCGCTGCCCCGCCGCCGCGCCTTTATGACGCGGTACGCACCGGGGTTGTCGACAGCGCCCATACCTTCATCGGGTTCCTGGGCCAAGCGGCGCCGCTGATGCAGATCGGCATGTTGCCGATGATGGCAGGCAGCGCCGAATCCAACGCGGTGGCGCTGGCGCGCACCTATGAGGCCCATATCCGGGCTGTCGAAAACCTCGAAGGCGTGAAGATCCTCGGGTTTCTGAGCAACCCCGAAGGCGTGACGTGCTCGCTGCGCGAGCCGATCACCTCGCTCGAGTCGCTGCGTGCGCTGCGGATGTGGTCGCTGCCCGGCTATGCGGCGCAGGCGATGGAGGCCCTGGGCTTGCCCGTTGTCGCCGGACCCGCGACCGAGATGTATGAACTGGTGTCTCGCGGGACGGTGGATGGCTACAACGGCGTCTCGATCGGGGATTCGATGGCGTTCAACGTGGCGCAATACGCCCCCACCTGCACCATGGTCGAAGGCGGCGTCTTCCGCGCCGTGTTTGCGGTGATGATCAACCAGGACCGTTGGAACGCAATCCCCGCAGCCGACCAGCAGGCCATCGAGGCCGTGTCGGGCGAGGCGTTCGGTCGCCTTTCGGCGGCTGCCGACGCCTGGGGCGAAGCGATGAACGCGGCCTACACGGCGCAAGGCGGGCAGATTCTGGCGCCGTCCGAGGCCTTTACCGCTGAAATGGCGGCGGCATGGGCACCGATGCGTCAGGCCTGGATCGACGGCGCGACGGCAGCGGGTTTGGACGGACAAGCGGTTTTGGACTACTATCTTGCCCAAGTCGCGGCAGTTGAAGCCGAATAACTCGACGTGGCCAGACCGGCACCCCGGTCTGGCCCCTTTCAAGGATGACGACGGTGGCGACGGCGCTGGTCTGGGATGAACGGCTGATGTGGCATGACGCCGGCAACCAATTCGGGCCGCGCAGCCCGTGGATCGAACCTGGCCCGCCGCCCGAGAGTGTCGAAACCAAGCGCCGCATCAAGAGCCTGTGTGACGCCAGCGGACTGACCGCGCGGCTGACGGTCCTCGCGCCGAGGCCTGCAACACGCGCGGAACTCGAACGTGTCCACACCGCGCTTTATGTCGACCGGATCGAGACGACCAGCCGCGCCGGGGGCGGCAACATTGCCAGCCGTGCCCATACCCATATTGGTGGCGGCGGGTTCGAGATTGCCTGTCTTGCTGCGGGCGCGACAATTACGGCTGTCGAGGCCGTGATGGCCGGCCGGGTGCGCAACGCCTATGCGCTGCTGCGTCCCCCGGGGCACCACGCCGAGGCGGATGCGGGGCAGGGTTTTTGCGTCTTCAACAATGGCGCCGTCGCCGCCGCCCACGCGATCGCGGCGCTGGGATTGTCGCGTGTGGCAATCGTCGATCTGGATGCCCATCACGGCAATGGCGCGCAGTCAATCTTCTGGCGCGATCCGCGGGTTCTGACGATCTCGGTGCATCAGGACCGCGCCTTTCCGCTCAGCGTCGGCGACACGACTGAGCAGGGCGAAGGCCCGGGCCACGGGTTCGCGTTGAACATCCCATTGCCCGCCGGCAGCAGTGAGGCCGCCTACCGCGCCACCATGGACCGCGTGATCCTGCCCGCGCTCGACCTGTTCCAGCCCGAACTGATCATTGTTGCCTGTGGGCTGGATGCCGGATTCATGGACCCCACCGCCCGTATGCTGTTGTCGAGCGACAGCTTTCGCCTGCTCACACGCGCGCTGATGGGTTCGGCCGACAGGCTTTGCGACGGGCGGATCGTGTTCACGCATGAAGGCGGCTATCACATCCAGACTGTGCCCTTTCACGCCCTTGCTGTGTTCGAGACCCTCAGCGGTATCCGCACTGAGGTCGAGGACCCTTTCCTTGCCGCCGCCCGCGAATGCGCAGCCCCGATGTTGCCCCATCAGGACGCGGCCATCACCCGCGCCGAAGCCGCGCTGCACGCTGCCCCCCCAACGCCGAGGACCTGACCGTGACCGACACCGAGGACAGCGACGAAAGACAGTTCGAGGGAACCGTGCCCCTGCCATGGCCGCTGATGACCGCGCTGAAGGGCTTGATCGCCCTAGTCGCCTTTGCCATGATGACGCTGGTCGCGACCGATGTCGGATTCCGGTATCTGCTCAACAGCCCCTTGGCGGGCGCGTTCGAGATCCAGCAGATGCTTCTGGCCCTTCTGGTGTTCCTGTCCCTTCCCGTCGTTGTCTGGGCGGACGAGAATATTTCGGTCGGTCTCTTCGTGGGGTTCTTTCGCGGTTTGGCCCTCAGATCCCTCAAGGCCGTGGTCATGCTGGTCAACATCGGTGGTCTGGTGCTGCTGGGCTTCATCATCGTGCGGCAGTATCGATCCCTTCAGATCAGCCAACAGGCGACGGGATACCTCGAGCTTCCGATCTATCCCCTGACAGCCGTCATGGTGGTGCTGATCGCGCTTTCGGTCGCACTTCAACTCGCCATGCTCTGGCATCTCCTGCGCACCAGGTCCGCATCATGATTTTGTCGTTGATCGGGCTGGCCGCCCTGTTCGTCATCTGCTTTCTGGGCGTGCCGCTGGGCTACGGGATGCTCATCATCGGCACGCTGGGCTTTGCCTATATCCGCGGGATGGGGCCTGCGATGGAAATGGCGGGTCAGCAGATCGTCGACCTGTCGATGAACTACAACTTCTCGACACTTCCGCTGTTCATCCTGATGGGGGCCTTCGTGCATCGCGCGCGCCTGTCCGATGATCTATACGGCGCGGCGCATGCCTGGCTCAGCCACCGGCGCGGCGGGCTGGCGATGACGACCATCGCGGCTTGCGCGGGCTTCTCGGCGGTTTCGGGCAGTTCATTGGCCACAGCGGCAACCATGTCCAAGGTCGCGATGCCGCCCATGCGCAAGTATGGCTATGACGACGCTCTGGCGACTGGATCGATTGCCGCCGGTGGCACCTTGGGCATCCTGATTCCACCCAGCGTGCCGCTGGTGATCTATGGCATCCTGACCAATGCCGATATCGGCCAGTTGTTCGTCGCCGGGATCGTACCGGGGCTGATGCTGGTGCTGCTGTTCATGGCGGCAATCGCGATCACCACGCGCCTGCGCCCCGAACTGGGCCGCGCCGGGCCGAGGACTGCTTGGCCCGAACGTTGGCGGGCGCTTGGGCGGGTGTGGGGCATTCTGGTGCTGTTCACCATCGTTCTGGGCGGCATTTATCTGGGCATCTTCACCCCCACGGAATCGGCCGGTATCGGCGCTGTCGGCGCGATGCTTTTTGCCTGGGGTCGCGGGCGCCTGACGATGCGGGGGCTGTTTCAATCGCTGGTCGAATGCGGTGTCACGACAGCGATGATCTATGTGGTGGCCTTTGGTGCTGTCGCCTTTTCGAACTTTGTCGCCATGTCGGGCCTGACCGGCGCGATCGTCCGCAGTATCACGGCGCTGAACCTGTCACCCTTGGGCGTTGTGCTGATCATGTGCGCGATCTATCTGGTGATGGGCATGGTCTTTGACAGTCTATCAATGATGTTGCTGACCATCCCGGTCTTTGCCGCAATCCTTGTCAGCCTGAACGTCGACCTGATCTGGTTCGGCATCGTCGCGATCATCGTGATCGAGATCGGTCTGATTACCCCACCCATCGGAATGAACGTCTTTGTCGTGAAATCGGTGGTCAAGGATGTCGATCTTTGGACGGTCTTCAGAGGGGTCTGGCCCTTCGTCTTCGCGGGTCTGGTGGCGCTTGCGCTGGTCATCGCCTTTCCTCAGATCGCGCTCTGGCTGCCCTCGCACATGTAGCCAGGCTTGCGGCAAAACTGCACGACGCTGATCACACCGATTTCCCATCGGCCAAGACTGGACGGCCGAGCCTTGCGGCGCGCGCAGGTTCTTCCGCGCGCGATGCGTCGGACATGCTACTGAACTTTCTGTCACATCGCGGCTGAGGGCAACTTTCGGCCCACAATCGATGTTGGTACGCCACCCAGCGAAAGTCGAGTTTGAGCCCACAGCGCCATCGTCTTGCAGATATTCTCATCAAGGCCTGAAAGGCCGATTCGTCTCGCATCTCGATCGCTCGTGTCGGGTCAAATGGCCGCTATCCGCCCTGTGCGAAGCCGATTGCCGAGCAAGTCCCAATCGTCTGAGGGTGTTCGGAAACACTGAGCCACCTATCGCGGCAGCACAAAAGACCCAAACATATCTAGTGCGAACCGCATCAAGTTGTACCGTGCACGTGCGACCCACAGGGCATCCCGATGTAGCGGCTCATCCAACTGCGCCAGCAGGCGTTTTTCATGAGCGCGCAGCATGTAGCGGAGGTTCTGTTTGGTTCTCTCACTGAGCTGGACCACCTGGGCATCCGCTGCGAGGCACAGGAAATCAGCATGTTCGCCCAGATACCGCTGGGAAAAGTCTTCATCGTTCCCGCATAGGCCCATCTGGTTCATCAACTCGGCGATCCGGAAGAGGGCTGCCTTGCACGTATAGGGATTGTCCACGATCACGGGCAAACGGATCGACTTGTCGTGCGCTCGCTGGCGCGCCTGCTGTTCCATCCGTTGGAGTTCTTCCTGCAGGCTGTTCTCAAGCGCCTTCCATCGGTTGTCGTTGGCACCAAGGCCGCGAAGCTGATGGCCAGCCGCGCCCAGTTGTTCGGGATGCTCGCCCAAACGTACCTGTTCCAATACAACCAAAGGTGCGTTGCTTGGCCAAGCAATGTGATCGATGAGGCGAGGATGCAAGCCAAGTTGACGAGCCGCCCACCAGGCGATCACTGGGGATTGGAATGAATTTCCGATCCAGCGGACGAGATGCCACAACCGGGTTGGCATTGCCTCACGGCCTTCTACCTGGCGACCTCCGAGGCGGTGAAAATCGTGCGGGTTGTCGTCGCCACTCCGCCATTCGAGCGGGTTATCGTTTCTAGTTCCCCGCCTGTAATCCTCATCGCTGATCGGACCAAGATCATCATCGAGACCATATGCCTGCACGGGATCGAACTGTTCGGCATATTCCCCGTATCCGCTGCTCTTCTTGGCATTGCGGACGAATGCATCGAGGACGCAAACCCACTCCGGGTGTGGTGATGGTTCGGCGTCGGCAAATGCCTTGGCTCCAGGAACAGAACGTAGGACATGGGCGACCTGCCCGCGCTCGTGTGGTGACATCTCCTTCGGGTCACGTTCCGCAGAAGCGACGACCCGACCGCGCCAGGCACGTGGGTCGTCAGCCCGGTCAGCCCAGGCTTCCATGGTCTGCCATAGGTGGCCATGATCTTGATAGGCGATGGCTGTGACGCCCCGATCTCGCCACTTGGCTTCAATCTCCTCCGGCTCCCCTCGGTCGAAAGCATAGAGTCGAGTTCGGTCGAATTGACCATCGTGGTTGAGCCCTTGAAGGAGGTATTTTACGGGCGGGTCTTCGGCCTGATACCCGACAAGAACAACAGTGTATCGTTCCAGTAGGCCGCTGATAAACTTTGTGGCCCATGCCTCGGACAGATACGCTCTACCAAAATCCGCACTACTCAACACATAGGGATGTTGGGTTGCGTCAGGTGCAACGAGTCGACCGTGAAGATACGTAATACCGGAAATTGTTGATCCCAATGTCAGATCAGGGAACGCCGGGGGAATATGGATTGGGATGCTGCCCGCGTCGTCGCCAAATTCGAACAGGTGATCGAAGTTGGTCGTCACGATCTGAGGAACGCCACTCTGGTTCGAGGAGATCCGCTTCACCAAGCTGTGTTCATGACCGACAGTTTTCGCTGCCGATGGGACCAGCAACCGCTCTGTTACCAGTGCGTTGACCTCATCCCGACCATACTCTCGGTGCAGAAGGTTGAATATCTGGTCTAGAGGAACATTTACTGCTGCTGGATCGGTTCGCCAAGGGCCGAACGCCCTCATGATCTCTGATCCTTCTGGCGGGTCGAAGAAGTCGATCACGTGCTCCGTAAGCCCGAGAAACATTGGCATCCCCGAATTGAATGACACTCCGGCACCACAGAGGAAGACGACCCGACCAGCGTCGCAACGCTCCAGGAGAAGATCGGGAATGGAAGGGCCATCAGAAAAAAAACGCATGTTGGAGGTTCAATAATCGTGGCCAGCTCTGCCAGTCATGGCATTGTGAGTTTTTGAACAGTGAAACCTGCTCAGTCTCTGGCGTTCCGCAGAACAATAAATTTCGCCAGTGACAGACTTCATAGCTGCCACACCGCAGCTTACTCGGCAACGGCTAATGTCCGGAAAGGGCCGTTCCTGATGTTGGTCGCCAAAGGCTAGTCCGGCCGATCCTCATCACCAAGATTGGTGTCAGCCCCAGGTTGGCGGCAAGGCTGTGGAACTGCCCCGACACATCGTGAAGTGCCGTGCTTTCTTGGCTATGATTGATCTGGTTTTAAGCTGCCCGCGTCCGTAACTCGCTCTGACGGAAATCCATACACGGTTCCGATAAGCGGGAGTTGCAGCCTCTCGTTCATAGCATTGAGCAATATCAACGAGCCAAGTAAAAGTATAAATGGCTCGGGAAGCGCTATCGGCCCCGCACTTAGGTAGCGCGCTCGGAAAGGACGATCGTATGATTCGTCCAGAAGGTAGATGTGCTGAGAGAACACGCGCCAGCCAACGTCCGCCTCTTCACGTGTGTGTCCTCGCTCCATGAACCGGTCGGCAATCTCGTCGGGCAGCGCGATTGCGCTACTCGCTTGAACAACAGCGAGAAGGAAGCGAGAAATATCAAATTGGCTTTCAGCTTCGCTATACAGTTCGGAAAGAGAGTGCCCAAACTTTCTCAAACTTGGGTATGCATGACCCGCACCTGCCAAAAGGCATTTAAAAATTAATTCGCAAGCCAGACCGCAATTTTGCATGAAAGGGCCTGAAAACATAATGAAGTCTTCGACGTCACGAGCAGCGTATAAATGATTGGCGGCATACCAGTATGAGCTAGCCCAACGGGCTCGCCCAATTAGATCATCGAGGTGTTCGTTCGACGTCACCCGAGGCCATTCGTCTCTCAAAGCGGCGATTTCGGCAAACGGGTCATCGAAGGTTAGGGATAGCAGCGCTGACATGATTAGCTGGGTAGCACCAAGCTCGATCAGAGTCATGTTGAAACGCCAAGCCCGCTACAGTTTGCCAAATTTAGTATGCGCCTCGCCCGAGCGGCAACATCGAGGGCATCAACCGGTCATTCGTTGCGGTCAGTATGAAGGGCGGCTACGGGCCGACCTTACTCGGCCAGATCATCCAGACTTACGCTGAGCGCATTGGCCAAGGCCCGAAGGGTCGTGATCGAGCCCTGCTTGCGACCGGTCTCGATCTCGGCGACGGTCACGCGGCCTACACCCGCCTTTTCGCCCAAGGCGGCTTGTGTCATCCCGCGCAGGTTCCGGTAGACGCGCAACGGGTTTTCGCCGTTCAGCAGCCGGTTCACGTAATCCCCGGGGATCAGTTCATCCTCGCCCGCCGCAAGTGCGGCCTTGGCGCGGTCGTAGGTCTGTAGGTCGGCCAGATCTTCGGCAGCGGCCCTCAGGCGATCATATTCGTCGCGCGGGATTGTCACCATCTCGTTCATGTCATGCCCTTTCAATCATAGATGCCGCCCCGAGGGCCGATGTCCAGCACGGCCAGGACGTTGCCTTGATCGTCCATGATCACCCGCCAATCCCCGACCCGAAGCCTGATCCCCTCTCGGCTTTTGAGGGATTTCACGTTATTGGCCTGAGCGCTTGGGTCCTGCGCATAAGCCTCGACCTTGGTGCGGATCAGCGAGGCCGTGTTCGCAGGCATCCGCCTCAACGCCCGAATAGCGGCTTTCGTATAGCTGATCTGCTTCATGGCGTAGCCTTAGGCGACATGACGTGCAAAGTCAAGCAAATGTCGCTTTTGGCGACATGCCAGGCCGGCCTGAACCGGCCAGGCACAGCTTACAGGTCGATCCCTTCCGACAAGGACAGCGCATCGTCCAGATCAACGCCGAGATAACGCACAGTGCTGTCCATCTTGGTATGGCCGAGCAACAGTTGGACTGCGCGCAGGTTGCCGGTCTTCTTGTAAATCTGGGCAACCTTGGTGCGGCGCATCGAATGCGTGCCATAGGCGCTTGGCTCCAACCCGATCGAGAGCACCCAGTCGCGCATGATCCGTGCATATTGCCGCGTCGACAGGTGCGGGCTGGCGTGCAGACGGCTTGGCCAGAGATACTCACAGCCGATCATTTCGGGATCCTTGATCCATCGTTCCAATGACAGGCGCGTGGTCTCGGTGATCTCAAAACGCACAGGCTTGCGCGTCTTGCTTTGCGTGACAGAGGCGCGTTCCTTGACGCGGCCTGCAGCGTAAACATCGTTCACCCTCAGGCAGACCAGATCGCAACCCCGGAGCTTGCAATCGATGGCCATGTTGAACAGCGCAAGATCGCGCCTGTTGTCGGCCATTTCGAGCCGGACACGGATCGACCAGACATGCTTGGGCAGAAGCGGACGCTTCTGGCCGACAATGCGCCCCTTGTTCCAAGGAGCGCGCGCGGGACGAAGGGCGGGTAGGGTTTCGATGGACATGACTTCTCTCCTGCCCACCAAACCCGCCACGTCCTCGGCCATGCCGACAGGACAGCATAGCACCGCCTCGCAACTCTGAACCGATTCTTCGTATTGGGCGGAGAGCCGCCCCTCGCCACCGGTACGAATAGACCGGACGCCAGCCGCAGAAGCGGACATCTATGTGGCTGCTCAGAGCTACCGGTGAATGACGATCCTTAAGCATTGCTTTCGAAAGTTGGACGCGCCACACTGTACCGACACCGATCGTCAAGAAGGCCAACAATGAAAATTCAAATGCCATCTTATGTTGTGCAATTTCTAGCGGATATTCAAAGACACCATAGCACCGAGGTCGTGATCCGCGAGCAATTGACGATGGGGAAGTCCGGTGCGTTTGTGGCGATTGTTGACTGTACCGGGGGCCTAGACGGCATCCACGTGATGAAGGTCGACGTCCTTCCTACTGACTGGGATGGAGAGGAGGTGCGACACAAGAAGGCGATCTCCGAAGGAGCGTTCTCGGGCAAGATTCCACAGATCGCATTGAACCTGGACTCGGACAAGCACTATTGCATGCTGATCAAACTAGCCGGCCAATCAAGAATTTCGTGGCGGCCACTGGTTGCCGATCCCGGGCTTTTTCGTTCTGCCTACGAAGAATTCTCGAAGATAGCTTGGACGCCAGATCTATTCACCCTTGGTGCGCCGCAGAAGACAAATGACGTGATCGCAGGCATTCTCGGGTATAAGCTTTTCGCAGAAAAGGGCGGGCGCATTCTACAGAACATTCAGAATTGCATTTCGATTGACTTCCTGACCGCACCACTTTTCCTTCTAAATGGACAGCTTCTGCCAAACCCAGTAGTCTTTGCCACGTCTAACCTAGACCAGCCTGTACTTAGACCGCTTTTTGGACCGACACATGGCGATTGTCACAGTCAAAATCTGTTCGTCAAAGCGGGAGAGAACGGTGTCGTCCTCGACATCAACCTGATCGATTTCGCAACCTACCAATCAAATGGTCCAGTATTTTTTGATCATGCCTACTTGGAACTCGCAACTCTCCTACGGACTTTCGACACTCTTGGAATTGTACGTTGGTACAAATTGGCCGACGCGTTGGCAAAGGAGAATGAGACCGCGCCAATTGATCCAACTGAGCGGGGTTGGCTCCAAGACATTTTAGCTTCCCGCAAAACCGCTCTAGAACTCGCTATCCGGCGTTACCCAAATCGGCAGGACGATCTGAGACTTCAGATGTTGTTGGCGCAGGTCGGGGCCGGACTCGCTTTTTTACACAAAGGGCCTCGTGCAGGCAGTGGGTCAGGAGGACTCACTCCTTCGCAATACGTCCAAAGCTTTATTTGGTCGGCGGTCTTCCTTAGGCGAATCCTCGATTTGATCGGAACGGATTTGACCGAGCTGTTTCCCAATGAGACGGCAGTCCCATGGCCGATCGGTCTGGCCCAAGGACCACGACCCGAGAAGAAGCCCACGGACCTTTCCCTACGATTGGATGATTCGGGCTTCAATATCCTCATATTGGGGAGTGACGCTGTCGTGGTCCCATCTGAGATCGCGAGCGTACCTTGGTCCTTGATAGTTGATTTTCGTACAAGGGCACCCTCCGAAGATGAGCAACAGAAGAATCCTAGATTGTCACGTCAGTTTTGGCCCGGCGTACAACCGTCGGACCTAAAGATACTGCAGCGCGGATGTATCTGGTTTTTTGCAAACGGTCGGCACGATATCTCTGGCGTTGAACCCACCACCTCCACGGCCGAATGGCGGCGGACATACAAACGCAATCTCGACGATCTGATTCACGAAGTTGCACATCACCAGTCACCGAGTGACGTGCGTTGCATGGTGCTCGCAAACGGCCTAGCCGAACAGGTCGTTCGGATGGTGATTGAGACAATTGACATGGAGTTTAGCAAAGTGCTCGCTCCAGTGATTTTTGCCGACAGCGGTCCCGATATGTCTGGGATCGAAGGAGTTGTGATTTCGCAGCTCTCATTGGGCGCTATAGCTGCTGAGCTGGCCGATAATCGTGCTGCCTCTACCTCAACCGCAGGTGATGCTCTACTTCCACAGCGAACCGCTGAGGCCTTGAAGATGGTTGCCCCTCCCGAGGGTCTCCTTACTCGCGTCAATCGCGACCTGACCGTACTCTATCGTGCCCGGGCGCAGCGCCTTCCACAAAGACGATCTTTCGGGGTCGATTTCCGCCGTGGCATGCCGATCGAATGGGCAGAGTTGGCACAACAACTCGACGTCCCTCGCCAAGCCGCTTTCGATGCCTATCATAAAAAGCTCTCAGAAGCGCTCGAAGCGTCCAGCAATCGCACAGTCAATTTATTCCATGAGCCCAGCTCAGGTGGAACCACCCTAGCTCGACGACTTGCTTGGAGCCTAATGGAGCGTGTCCCAACTGTCTTCGTCGACCAAATCAGCAGTGACACCTCTTCTTATCTAAGGGACATATTTCAGTTTTGCTCGCTTCCAGTGCTTGTAGTCATGGAGTCGTCCGTAGTTAACGAAAGTGAGCGCGAGGGTCTCCTCCAGCAGCTTCGTGAAGACAATACGAGAGCCGTGTTCTTGGCCGTGTCAAGGGCGGTGAAGAAGAACGATTCCGATGGAGTACTTTCTGGCACGCTCACTGAAACGGAAATAGTCGAATTTCTAGAGGCATACCTGGAGCAGGTAGAAGACCCCAATAGGCAAAAGCAACTTCGTCAACTTGCTAGTAAAAGTACGCCACGCGAACAACAGAACCCGTTCTTCTTCGGTTTGACAGCATTCGGCGAGGAATTCCTAGGGGTGCAGAAACTGATTGACGATGTGATCGCGGGTGCCGAGAGCGATTCCGCTAAAGAACTTTTGATCGATCTAGCTCTCGTCAGTTTTTACAATAGCGAAGGTTTTCCTGAAGTCGAGTTCAATGAGTTGTGCGAATTCCTGAACAACGGAGCCTCGCCAGTCCATGAAGAATCGTTGTTCTTGCTGAGATCAGGCAGCCAGGTGCGCGTATCTCATGCACTCTTGGCAAAGGAAGTTTTGGCAAGACTAGCCAGGAACCAGGAGTTTTGGCGTGCCGATATTTCGCGTTTTTCGAATACTCTCTTAGCGCATCTGGCAAAGCTAAAGAACAACGCTTCGGACAGAGTCCAGAAGATGGTTCAAGCCATATTCATTTCGCGCGATTTTGAAAGCATCATACTGGCTGATGTGGATGTCACTGTTGGAGGGATAGCAAATCGGCGTTTCTCGCAGTTGATTAATGACATTGGCAATGCCGAATTGGCACGACAGCTTCTTTATCGAGTTACGCAGATTTGGCCAAGAGAACCGCATTACGCCGCACACCTTGCGCGCCACTTGATGTACGAAGATCCTAGGGATATCGACGGAGCGGTGCAGAAAGCACGTTTTGCCGAAAATCTACCCGAGGCGGAACGCGAATCCGCACTGGTTCACGTGGCGGGCATGGCTCATCGGCTGCGTATGGAACAGGCCCTAAAGGAAGCAATCGTACAAAATAGAAAATTGGTTGAAGTCGAGGACATAGTTCAGTCTGACTTTACCGAGGCTATTGATCATTTCGAGAGATCCACACAGTTCAAACCATCGAATGAGCATGGTCTAGTTGCGACAGTTCAAACGGTGTCGAGTTTACTTCGACAATCGATGCGGCTTTCGGGAGCGGACAGTTTGTCGACTTTTCTGACCGCCCGGTCTTCACGATTCTACATGGATGCGCTCTCTTTAGCCGAAGAGAATATCGATTTGTTGAACAACCGGCCGAAGCTCTCCATCCGGTCTGAAAGAACCATCGCGGAGTGGAACAATGTCTATGGGAACACAGACAGGGTGGTGTCGGATCTTAGGGCATTGGCGGCACGTTACCAAGACCTTGATGTGCGCCGCGCTTTGTGCGCAGCGATTGTCGCGCGCGCAAAGCACAAATGGCGAACAATGAGCCAGGGTGATCTTCGCACTGTGACTTTGATGATGGAAAAGAATATCAATCAACAAGGGGTTCGCGACGCGGATATTCGGCGTTGGTTTTCAGCATTTCGCCACTTGGACACATTCGACGAAACGATCGCAATCCAACGGCTGATTGACTGGCATGGCCTCAGTCCAAGATCCGTTGAACCAGTATACTACCTGTTTGCCCTTAACTTCCTGCGTTTCTTGGGTTCGCAAAGCTCGCGCGAAGCATTGGCGGGTGAAGTTAATCGCTGGATTGGAGTTTGCCAGAACAACCGGCCATACGGAAGCCGGTCGTGGTCTTACGATTGGCTTGAACGAGCAGGCAAGGGTTTCAAGTTGGCTCATTTCAAGAACGATCTGGAGGGACTCGATCCACCCTCCTTGATCAAGGGGGAAGTGCCTGCAGACCTTGCGAAACTTGAAGCCCGTCTGGCGCGCGTTGAGGGTACCCTTCGAGGGTACCGGGGGCCGCAGTTTGCCAATCTCGACATTGGTTTCAATGTGTTCGCCAAGATCACTCCACTTGACCGACTGTCGAGAGACGACGATGGAAAACGAGTCTCCGCATTCATTTCATTTTCCTACGATGGACTGATTGGATGGGACCCGAAACTCGTACGACGCTGAACGCTCGATTGGTAGCGAAGGGCGGCTTCGGGGAAGCAACAGCGCGGCGTTAAGCTGGGCGCGAAGTTCCGCTGAGGGCCGGGTCCGACTCAATATATGCACTTGCTTTGGATAGAGGACACTGTCAGGCCCATGTCCAGGCCTGACCTGCGTGCTTATTGCCTTCTATTTGCTGGGATCGCCGGTTGCCCAAGCGACGCCATCGCCGCGATCCATGGTTGCCATGCGTGCCATGTCCGCGTGGTCGAGGGTAAAGGTGAACAGGTCGAGGTTTTGGCGCATTCGGTCAGGGTTCAAGCTTTTGGGAAGTACGGCAAAGCCGTTCTGGACGCCCCATCGCAGCAGGACTTGGGCCTCGCTGACCCCAAATTTCGCCGCCATTTCTGCAAAGGCGCCACCATCGGCGCGCATCTCGTCGGTCTTGGCGCTGGCTTGACCCGGTTCGATGCGCCATGTGGAGAGCGGAACAAGGCTGCTATAGGCAATGGGCGCGATGCCCTGTTCGGCCATATAGGCCCGCAGGTCGGGTTTCTGCGACCATGGGTGCAGCTCGATCTGGTTGGCATCGGGCATAGGCAGTCCGGCTGCCCGGATTTCTTTCAGATGGCCGATGTTGAAATTGCTCACCCCAACTGACCGCGCCTTGCCGGTTTCTTTCAGTTGCAAGAGCGCGCGCCACTGGTCCAACCGCTTTTCGCCGCCATAGGGCGCGTGGATCAGGTAGAGATCGACGTAGTCCAACCCCAGCCGGGCAAGGCTGGCCTCGCATTCGGCGATTGTCTGTGCAGCGTCTTTGGGCGGGTCACCCCATGCCGGATTGCCGGGCCAAAGCTTGGTCGTCACGAAGATGTCGGTCCGCGCAAGCCCTTCGGCCGCAAGACCCCGGCGGAAACCCTCGCCGACGGCAACCTCATTATGATAACCTGATGCGGTGTCGATATGGCGATACCCGGTGGTGATCGCGGCGCTGACGGCCTCGGGGGCCGCCTCGTCGGAAATGAGATAGGTACCAAATCCTACGGCCGGGATCGCGGTGTCAGCGTTGAGGGGGAATGTGGGATGCGCAGGCGTCATCGTTGCTCTCCTTGGCATGTGGGGTTGGTAGGATCCCAGACGTTCACATCAGGGTATTCCTGCCATATCCTCTATCATTCCTGCCAATTCCTCCAGCCGGTCGGATTTCCAGATGAATCGTACATCTCGAACGGATATGCAGGATCAGAGAGGGACGATCATGCTGGACGAGCTGGAAAGGCAGGCAGAGCGATATTTTGCCCAAAGGAATGAAGGGCGGGCGGGCTCGCTCCCGAACCTTCATGTCTTGCGCCGTGAAAGCATCAGCGCCTTTGAGGCAGTCGTCTATCACCCGGTGGTCTGCCTGATCTTGCGCGGCAGCAAGAAAACTGGAATTGGGACACAGTCGGTGACGCTGCAGCGGGGAGACGCGCTCTTGGTCAGTCACGACCTGCCGGTGACTTCGAAAATCACCGAAGCCAGCCCAGCGGCGCCCTATCTTGCACTGATCCTGTCGCTGGATCTTGGGATTGTCCGAAGCCTTTATGAACAGGTGGGGGAGGCGGTAACGGATGCGCCTGAGGCGCGCTCGCTTTGCGCCAATATCGCGGGGGGTGAGTGGACGGAGCCGCTGGCGCGATACCTTGCCATGATGGACCGGCCGCTCGATGCACAGGTGCTGGGCCCCGCAGTCCTGCGGGAAATTCACTTCCGCCTGCTTCTGTCGCCGCTTGGCGGGATGCTGCGCAACCTCTTGTCGGTGGATAGCCATGCCAGCCGTGTCGCCAAGGCAATCGCGCGGATTCGGCAAGAGTTTCGCGCACCACTGGCGGTGGCCGACCTCGCACGGCTTGTGGGTATGAGCCAGTCTTCGTTCCACGAACATTTCAAATCGGTCACCGGGACGACGCCCCTGCAATATCTTAAGGACTTGCGCCTGATCGAAGCGCACGCCCTGCTGCGCGAGGGGCGGCGCTCTGTTTCGTCGACAAGTTTCGAAGTGGGTTACGAAAGCCCAACCCACTTCAGTCGCGACTACTCGCGCAAGTTCGGCTGCCCGCCGCGTCAGCACCTGATGCACCTATCCTGACGGATTTCCCCGAAGCTAAAGGACCCGCGATGACCGCAGAATTCATGTTCACCACCTTCACCATCTTCCTTGCCGGGATGATCGCCGTGCCGCTCGCCTCGCGTTTTGGGTTGGGGTCGGTGTTGGGCTATCTGATCGCGGGCATCGCCATCGGGCCTGTGCTGCATTGGGCGGGGGTTGATGTCATCGCGTTGCAGCATTTCACCGAGTTCGGCGTGGTGATGATGCTGTTTCTAATCGGCCTTGAGATGCAACCAAAGGTCCTTTGGGCGATGCGGGCGCGGATCTTCGTGATGGGCGGATTGCAGGTTGGCCTGACCGCCCTTGCGGTGATGGCAGTTGCGATGGCTTTGGGGCAGGTCTGGTCGGTGGCTCTGGCGATCGGCATGATCTTTGCCATGTCCTCCACCGCGATTGTCACGCAGACGCTGAACGAAAAGGGGCTGATGCGCAGCGACGGGGGGCAGGCCAGCTTCTCGGTTCTGCTGTTTCAGGACATCGCAGTGATCCCGATGCTGGCGCTGATCCCCTTGCTGGCCTTGCCCGAGCTCATGGCAGCTGTTGGCCAAGGCGAAGACCATGGCGGCGACTATAGCGCGGCGGGCCTAAGCCTCAATCTGGTTGAGGGCCTGCCGGGTTGGCAAACTGCACTGGTGACGCTGGCGGCCATAGGTGCCGTGATTGTCGCGGGCCGCTATCTGACAGGACCGATCTTTCGCTATGTCGCCCGGGCGCGGCTGCGAGAGCTTTTCGTCAGTACGGCATTGATGATGGTTCTGGCCATCGCACTTCTGATGACGATGGTGGGGCTGTCTCCTGCGCTAGGCACCTTTCTTGCGGGTGTCGTCATGGCCAACAGCGAATATCGGCACGAACTGGAGAGCGATATCGCACCCTTCAAGGGGATATTCCTCGGTGTGTTCTTCATCACCGTCGGCGCCAGCATCGATTTCGCATTGTTGGGGGAAAACCTTGGCCTTGTCTTTGGGCTGACACTTGGCCTGATTGTCTTGAAATGCGCGGTCATGCTGGGCTTGGGCCGCGTCTTTCGGCTGGCTGGGGGCGACAAGTGGCTTTTCGCCTTGGGGCTGGCACAGGCAGGGGAGTTCGGCTTCGTTTTGGTTTCCTTTACTGTGGCCAATGCGGTGGTGCCGCCTGCGGTGGCCGATCTTCTGCTGCTTGTCGTGGCACTGTCGATGCTGCTGACCCCGGCCTTGTTCATCTTGTATGACCGGGTCATTGCGCCCCGCTATTCGCGCCAGCAGGAACGCGAGGCCGATGAGATCGCACCAAATGCCCGGATCATCATCGCCGGCCACGGGCGCTTTGGCGGGATAGTGAACCGGGCGCTTCAGGCGGCCGATTACCAAACCACGGTTGTCGACTACAGCAACGAGCAACTGGCCATGCTGCGCCGCTTTGGCCTCAGCGCCTATTTCGGCGATGCCACACGCCCGGATCTTTTGCATGCCGCCGGGATCGAAGATGCCGATGTCTTCGTGATCGCGATCGACAACAAGGCGGCCGCGACCGAGCTTGCCCGCTATATGCATGACAATCACCCCAAGGTGCATGTGGTCGCCCGCGCCATCGACCGCTGGCATGTCTATGACCTTTGGGCGGTCGGTTGCCGTGACATTATCCGCGAGACCTACGACAGCTCGATCCGCGCCGCGCGTTCGGTGTTCGAGGCAATCGGCCATCCGCGTGACGAGGCTGAAAAATTGATCGGGATCTTCGAGGAATTCGACCGTCGGACCATGGTGGAAACAGCGCAGGCCTTCATCGAAAGCGACGATCCTCACAGCGAGAACAGCACCTATTCGAAATTGATCCGCGAGAATCTTGGCATCTGGGAGGCAGAGTTGAAGGCAAAGATGAAAAAGGCACGATCTGGGACGTGAGTAGCTGGCTCGTTCACCCCGACCGTTGCGAACGATGGGCCATCGAACGGCTGCTTAAGGGAATGCTGCATTAACGACTTGGGTCGTGTCGACCGTCCGCTATGGGCCGAGGGTGTTTCTATGCGACCTCGAAGTGTCAGCGGCCCATGCTGCACCACTGCAGGGCGGCTTGGAGCCCTTTGCCGATGGTAGCGCGGTGGAGGCTCCAAAGCATGGAAGGCAGCCCAAGATTCCAATTCACGATCCAACCCGCGCAGCTCCGGGTGCTTCTGAGCCTAGGGCTGCAGGCCCCGGCCGCAAATCCTTTGAACGAAAGTGGCAACGTTCGCAGCGCAGAGGTCCTCCGGTTCAGGTTCGAACATTTCGCTTGGCCCAGCGGAAAACATCCACGCTAACACTCTCGATGGATCACCGCCCATTTCTGCGACGTACTGCGCGACGATACCGTAGAGCTGGTCGTCTAACGGGATTGGAACGCCTGCACCTGTGTAGATTTGATGAAACCCAAGGCGATGAGGTGCCGCCCAGACGACGGCCCTTGTTCCAAGGCGCACGCGTGGGGCGAAGGGCGGGAAGTGTTTCGATGGACATGACTTCTCTCCTGCCCACCAAACCCACCACGTCCTCGGCTTTGCCGACATGGAATTGTAACATCTACCGCAGTTTGAGTGCCGATCAACCGTAGCGGGCGGAAAGCTGCCCTTTTTCCCCTCAAAGTGCGTTGGTGGGGCTGAATGGAAGCGGACATTTGGACGATGACAACTCGTCCCAGCTAACCCACCTCTTTGAGGAAAAGCCGTTCTAGGAAATGGTTGAACCATAGCCCCTGCGCCGCGTCATGTTCGGCCAGAAGCCGATCTTGTTCTTCACGGCATTGGGCACCAGGTTGACCGTAGGCTGTGGTTTCAGACTGCTGCCAGCGACGGAAGATGTCGGCGGTGCATTCCGGATGAAATTGCACTCCGTAGACTTTGTCACCAAAACGGAAAGCCTGATTTACGTAATTGTCGCCCGTGGCCAAAAGCGTGACCCCCTCGGGCAGGGTGAAGGTGTGATAATGCGCCTCGGTAACATGCAGGGTTTCAGGCAGGAAATTGCGGCCCTCCGGGGTCGGTGAAACCGGGTAGTAGCCAAATTCATGCAAATTGCCGTTCAAGGGGCCAACCTGACCACCCAGCACCTTGATGATCATCTGGGCGCCAAGGCAGATGCCAAGCATCGGCACATCCGCCGCCATGCATCTTGTGATCCACGCCATCTCGTCTGAAAGATAGGGATAGCTTTGCTCGTCTGCCGCCGACTGCCGCCCGCCAAATACCACAACACCGGCGACATCCGGCGTCAGATCCGGCAGCGCATCGCCAAGATAGGGGCGGCAGCTTACGGGTGTGAGGCCGTTCGCCTCGGCAAAGATCTGCACCCGGTCATCATCAGGTTTATCATGGTGTCGGACAAGGATCAGTTTGCGGGTCATTTTTTCGTTTTTTCGGGGGGCTTGCCCGTCAGGATGAACTGGCGCACCTCGTCAGCCGTCTCGCAGACCATCAGATCGGTGCGGTCGGTCAGAGCCTCGGCGTAGAAGCGCAGGTTCAACAGGCGCTCGTCCGGGACGTCGTGAATTTCCAGCGTGCTGTAGCCGACTTGATGGAAATAGGCGATCCTGGCGCGGATCGGGGCGCGCTTCTCGTCATCGCCCAACGCGCGAAACATCCGCTCCAGGGCGCAGATTCGTTGCGCATCCGCCCCGGCTAATACCTCGGCTGTGCGGGGCGCCGAATGCGCCCAGTCGCGGATGGCATTGTCAAAGCGCGGGTCAACGCCGCCCTCCAGCACCGTCAGTCGCAGGGCCGCCAGATACTGCTGAAACCCGTCCGGTCCTGCCTTGGCCATCGCGTCGATCATCGGGGTAACATTCTGGTCGAGCCAAGTTTGCCGCAGCGCCTCATGCAGGTCCTCAAGCCCGGAAAACACCGAATAAAATGCCCCGGTGGTCACCCCTAGTGAGGCCGCAAGACCACGCAGGTTCAAGGCCGAAACCCCGCCCGCAATCAGGATATCGCGCGCCGCATCCACCCAGACCGTACGGGCGGCGTGGCTCATTCGGGACTGGAGCAGGTTTGGTTCCGGCATGTCGCCTCCAGATTATAGCAGTTGACTCGATGCGCGTTCATAATGCACGTTGTCAATTGATAACGCTAGTTACAAATGGCGCTGACCTTTCGGCAACCTAGATGGAGGAACGGACGTGAGCGACTTCAGAAACACCCTCGCAGCACTGGCGATCCTGGCGCCAGGTTTGGCGCTGGCTGACGGAGTGGCGCCAACCTATGGCAATTGCGCGCCCACCGGCGAAGCGGGGAGCATCAGTCTGACCACGATCGAACCCGACACCCTGATCGTCGGCACCGTGCTGCCGAACCCCGGTTGGTGGAACGGCACCTCGCCGGCCGAGACCCTCGATGGCTTTGAATACTGCCTCGCTGCCGAGATCGCCCACCGCGCGGGGCTGGGCCACCTGCGGGTGCTCAACTTTGCCTGGGACCAGTTCATCGGCGGCGCGGCGACGGGGTATGACATCGCCATGGCCTCGGCCAGCGCGACCGATGCCCGGCGGGAGGTGTTCGACTTCTCGCAGAACTACTTCGCCGCCAATCTGGGCGTTGCGGTTCAGGCGGGGGCCGATGTCACGGCCGAAAACCTGCGCGATCGGCGCATCGGCGTGCTGCAGGGCAACCTGGGCGCCGAATGGGTGATCAACACACTGCAGCCCACGGTCGAAGTGTCGCAATATCAGGGCCAGCCCGAGATGGTTGCGGCGCTGATCGCCGGTCAGGTCGACGCCATCATGACCGACACCACGCTGTTGCTGACCGCGACCTCCAGCCTGAACGGCGCGCTGCAAGTGGTTGGCCAATACGAGACCAACTGGGGCGTGAACGTGATTACCCCCAAAGGGTCGGCAAACACCCCCGCCGTTGACGCCGCCGTGGGCGCGATGAACGCCGATGGCACGCTGTCGGCGCTGTCGGCGACCTTCCTGGCGCCGCTCTTTGGTGGCGATCCGGCGGCGATCCCGGTCTGGCCGATAAACTGATGACACCGGCACGGGCAGCGCCCGCGGGCCTCAGCCCTCCTCCGCCCAGCCTTGGCTTGGCCTTGGCGGGGCTGAGCGTAGGCGCTGCCGCCCTGCTGTTGATTGCCATCGTCGGTGGCGCCGTGCGCGCCGGGGTCAGCGACCCAGGCCTGCACGGGTTGGCCAGTGTAGTATTCTATCTGTGCCTGGCCGGTGGGGCGCTGACCCTCTGGTTGGGCGTGCGCTCGCTGTCGCTCGCGCTCGAATCGCGCAGCGAGGTCGCACGAGGCGAGATCCTCAAGGCGCGTGCGCTGGCCGCGCGTGCCCGCGATAGCGCTACGATCGTCTTTGGCCTGACAGCGGCGCTGTTGGTCGGGTTCTTTCTGGTGCAGTTGATCCTGTTCAACGATGGCAGGATCCAGCGGACCTTTCTGCGCTGGGATCTGATGACGCAATCCGCTGCCGATGTAGCGCTGGCGTTTCTGGTCAACATCAAGCTAGCGCTGATCGCGCAAGCGCTGGTGATGGTGCTTGGCCTGTTTCTGGCTGTCGCCCGGCTCACACCGGGGCGCGCCGGGGCGCCGGTGCGGTTCCTTGCGATTGCCTATATCGACCTGTTTCGCGCGATTCCGGCGATCATCGTGTTGTATCTGATCGGCTTTGGCCTGCCATTGACCGGGCTGCCCTTTGTAAACCGGGTCTCGTCGCAGTGGTTCGCCATCATCGCGCTGACCCTGACATATTCGGCCTATGTGGCAGAGATCTATCGGTCCGGCATCGATTCCATCCATCCTTCGCAATGGTCGGCAGCGCGGTCACTGGGGTTCAGTTTTAGCCAGACTCTGCGCTATTTCATCTTGCCGCAGGCGGTGCGCATCGTCATTCCACCACTGCTGGGTGCCTTTATCGGCCTGCAAAAGGACACCTCGTTGGTCAATGTGATCGGCACGATGGACGCCTTCAACCAGGCCAAGTTCTATGCCGCGCAGAACTATAACCTGTCGGCCGTGCTGGTTGTCGCGATCCTTTTCGTCATCATCACCATCCCACAGACGCGGTTCGTCGACTGGATGCTGGCGCGCAGCCTTGAAAAGCGCAGGCAGAGGTAGCGGATGGCCTTCATCGAGATCTCTGGCCTGCGGAAGGTCTATGGCACGCACGAGGTGCTGAAAGGCATTGACCTGCAGGTCGAGCGTCACCAGGTCGTCAGCCTGATAGGCGCCTCCGGTTCTGGGAAATCGACCTTGCTGCGCTGTCTCAATGCGTTGGAGCCGATCAACGCCGGTCAGATCAGCATTGACGGCGACGTGGTGTCGGGACCTGGGGTCGATCAGAACCGCCTGCGTCGGAAAGTCGGCATGGTGTTTCAGGCGTTCAACCTGTTCCCCCACATGTCGGTCGAAGAGAACATCATGGCGGGGCCGATGCGCCTCCTGGGCGAGACCCGCGACGCCGCCCGTGATCAGGCCCGAACCCTCTTGGACCGGGTGCAACTCGGCCATCGCGCCGAATACTACCCCGACCAGTTGTCGGGCGGCCAACAGCAACGCGTCGCCATCGTCCGCGCCATTGCCATGCGGCCCGAGGCGCTCTTGCTGGACGAAATCACCTCGGCGCTGGACCCCGAGCTTGTGGCAGAGGTGCTGAGCATCGTCCGCAATCTGGCACAGGACGGCATGACGATGTTTCTGGCCACGCACGAGATGCAGTTCGCCCGCGAAGTCTCGGACATGGTTGTGTTTCTCGAACAGGGCACACTATTGGAAAGGGGCCCGCCCGAGCAGATTTTCGGCGACCCGAGGGAACCGCGCACGCGCCAGTTCCTGAAACAGATCATCGAGGCGGGGCGGCTTTAAGCCGGACTAACTTGTAGGTTCAGGCGACGGCATGCAAACCGCAACGGCATCGGGGCGGCTTCGTGGAACGCCGCCGCCTCACTTCCTTGACTTCGACAGTCCGCGAAGGGCCGAACGCGTAACCCTAATCGTCCGCAGCCGCAAGGAACCGCGCTTCTATTTGAAGACCCGAGTTGGAAAGGCGACGCAAGACTAACCGATTCGCAAAAGCCCATCGCGAACCGCAGGTCTTCGAGGAAATCCAGCGCAAGGAGATGATACAGCGGAACATCTTCTCTGGGCTTTGGCTTAACCATTTGATTTTTATAAGTTAATTTCGTCGCTTGCGCAACCCCTGAGCGCAAATCTCGTTCGTTCGACAGGCGGTCAAAAGGCTCTCTTCGGCCGCGTCAGTTCCGCGACAGCCCGCAACGCTGCACATTGCACCCCATCGCAACACGATGGAGTGCATCCCATGGCGGAACTCGTCGAAGAAGGAGCGGAGCGGGCCAAGGTGGATATCGCCAAGGTCCTCGCTGAACTCAGCGGCATCGCCTTCGGCGGAATGGGCGACTTCCTGTCGATCAGCCCCTGTGGCGAGCCTGTCATCGACCTGACACGTTGCTCGCCAGACGTGCTGAATACACTTGTGGTTCTGGAGGCCGAGATCATCGAGAACGGCGCCGATGGTGTCCCGTCGACCCGCCGGGTCATCATAAAGCGCCTCGACAAACTCCGCGCCCTCGCTGCGCTGGCGAAGCACCTCGGGCCGGTCAAAGGGACCGTCAAATGCGGTCGGCTTGTAGAACTGGGCTGGCTCCATGATGGCAAAGTCCCGTCATCATGAAGCAGAATTTCGGCAGTGAAAAAACTTGACCCTGTTGGCCAAGCCGTTGAAGCCTTGAGCTTCGAAACCCGAACAAGGTCATGTGACAAGAAGATGGAACAGAGAGCACTCTTGACCCCCGAGGACAGCGTGATCGGGGCGGGGACGGTCGAGGTTCCGTTTGGGCTGGAACTGACCTGGCAGGAATATCTGGTAAAGCTGGAGTTCCGAATGCTTCGCCTGATGGAGGCGGAAAAGCCTGAGGAAGCGCGGCGCCTCCTAGCCGTGTGGTTGCGGGACGTGGGAGAACATGACCTCGCGCTGGCGGTCGAGGTGGAGAAGTTTCAGGCCCTACCGGAACTGGTGCTGTGGTCATCGGAGACCTTGCGGGCGAATCTGGGAACCCCCTGGGAAGGGGTGAAAACGGCCAGCGAAGCGGCGACGCGGATGGAATTGCGCCAGTTCCGGGAGAAACCCCTTGAGGAGTGGCTGGAAGTTGCCCTTGGGGGTCTGGGCGACTAGGGATCGATCCGTGACGACTTCGCCCGCACCGAGGTCTTGCCGCGATCGAGCGCCGCCGCACCTGGAACCCTTTACTCCCCGAACCCCTGATCCTGCATGCGCCCGAGAACATCGAGGGCATGCCGGGCTTGCGAGTCGGTGGGAATCCTGCGCGGCATGTAGGCGCAGACTTCGAGGATCTGCATGTCCTTGGGGGTAAGGCGCCGGTTTGCACGGCCCCATGACAGGACCTCGACCCAGAACGCTGCCCCGTGGTTCACCACCTCAGTCTGGGCATTGATACCCGCTATCATGGCCCTCCTTGCCTTCTCGTCGCGTTTGGCAGCCTTGGCGTTGTCCACAAGTGTCAGGCAGGTTTCGAAGTCTTCGTCATAGTTCAGCGTTCTCCCCTTCAGCCCGTTCCAGCAGGCCTGCTGCTTGGCCCATTCCGACATGTTTCGAACCCCTGAAGGCGGGTGAGTGATGACGTCGTTTGCCTCGGCTGCCGCAACCAGCAGGGCCCGCTGGAGGGCTTCGGGAACAGCCTGGCGTTTCCAGATCGCGTCAAGGTCGAGGACCTGTTTGTCGCGGGTGGCATCGTGAAACACCTTGGCCATTGCATAGGTGACGATGTTGGCGCGGTAACCGCCTTCATACCAGGGCTGCCTTGGAACTTCGGTCTCCAGCCAGCGGAATACGATGGCCTTTGAAATCAGCCATTTATACCAGAGCTCATCGTATCTTGCGTCACCAGCGGACCATGCTTCACCAATGCCTCGGGCAAATTCGGCAAAGTTCTTCTGGGCGCCGCGCGAGACGATGTGTGGCTGGCCAGTTGCCGAAAACTCGAATTTCGCAAGATCGGTCTTGCTGAAAAGCTGCGACTTCGGGAATTCTAGGTCGAACTTCTTGAGCTGGGCGGGGGTCAACTTGGCGCGCGCGTTGATGAACTGGCCGCGCGAGCGTTCATAGAACCACTTAGTGTCGTGGCGTTCCCCCTCACTAGCGGCAAAGATCACATCGCGCGAGAATTGTTCCATCCGGATGTGGAACGGGTGGTTCGAGAAGAAATCGGCAGCGTTCACTTTGTTCTGGGTGTTCGCGAACTCGGATATCCTCGGCACGATCTCCTCCGACCTCTCCGGAGGGACGACCGTCAGCTTCATTTGCACGAAGACCTGCGGAAGCTGCTCCTCCGCAGTCTTCAACCCCGCGTGGATCGACCCTGTGGTCTGCGCACCGTTGACGATCTGCAGGTTGCTTATCGCGGAAATCGCCAGCCCGTCGCCAGTCCTGACGCAGGTCACGGCATCGGCGGTGGCTGACAGGCCGTTGTTGTAAGGGAAGAAAAGCTCGGGCTCGTCCTTTATGGTCTTCTGGATGCCCTTGTTGGTCTTGGCCCTTGCCTGAAGGAAAGATCGGACGTTCGCTTCGAGAAGACGGGCGCCCCATTTGTCATAGATCGCGGCCAACTGCTCGCCCGGCACGATCAGCAAATAGCTTTCGAGCGCCGCGCCCGCCTGAGACGCCTTCAGCGCTGGAAGGGGTGCCCCGAAATCTTGGGCGAAGTCGATGACAATGTCTTCTCTCGCTTGGCCGGAACGGTCGAACCGTTCGAAGCGAGCCAAATCCCAGACGGAATAGCTGACCGGCACTCCGCCACTGTCCTGCAATGGGACGCCGTCCCCTTTGCCGACAAACATGCGGTTTGAAATCAGGATGAGCTTAATCTTGGTGATTTGCGACCAAGTCGTGATGATAAGGTCCGAGACTTGAAAAGCGGGGTTCGCCTCGTTCAGAGAGTCCCGGAATTGCTCGTCTTTGGCCTTACGAAAAAAGCGGATAAGCGGATTGAGGAGACCGGGCAATTTGGAACTGTCAAAGGTCTGGACAGTATCGCTGTCCGCAAAATCGCAGACGATCAGCCCTAGAACGCCTTCGCTGTCCCGAGGATCACCCGCATAGCCATCGATCCGAAGTTTCTGGGCACCTTCGCCGCTCTGGTAGTAGGCACGATCTGCGACTTCCAGTTCACCGGCCTCGGTCAACCGCTCGGTCATCCGGTCGAAGAATGCTTCCACAGGAAATATGCCACTGGCATCCGCTTCACGGCGGATGTCTGCCATCAGGTTCTGGTGATACTCGTCGAGTTCGCTCATGTCCGGTCTACTTCGATCAGCTTTTCCTGCACCGTGCCCCAGTCCGTCCGGAATGGCGTGCAGGCCGAAAGCGCGAGGGAATAGGAAACCGCTGACAACCCGAGGGGCACTGGCTCGGCGATCCTCGGGAAATCCTCGGTCACGGCATGAAAGTCGGGCGCGGACACGATCCATCGCCAGGGCGAATAGTCGTGAAGGATGTCAAATCCAGCATCCGCAAGGTGCAGGTCCCAGTCCATCATGGCGGAAGGCTCGGTCCGTTCCAGAAGTTCTGTGACCTCCGCGACATGCTCGGTCAGCGTGCGGCCGTGGGGCGGCTGCACCTTGTCGACGGCCAGCACCGCCAGCCACAGGCGCCGGTCCGGCACCTCGGACAGCTGAAACTCGTTCGTGATCTTCACGAGAGGCTGCGAGGCCCCGCGCCGCGCCTTGACCTCGATGCAGTCGGCCTTCATCTCGAAATCCTTGGGTGCGCCGGAAGGGCCCGTCCAGGCGGTCAGTGCCGGTTTGGCGCCGAGCGTGGAGATCAGCAACTTCAGCACTTCGATCTCGCCGATCAGGCCCTTCTGGGCTTCTTCCGAAAGCACCTCTGCCTTTCCGCCGCGCAAAAGGTAATGCCAGCGAAAGGTGCGCCCTATGGCGCGTTCGAGCGCCTCGGACTCGGTCTGTCCGAGTTCGCCCGCCGCGACCACATCGCGGCAGAGGGTCTCGAACAGTTCAATCTGAGCATTGTCCTTGAGCCGGATGTAGAAGATCGGGCCACCGGGCAGCGTCTGGAAGCGGATTTCGAGGTTTCGCAACTTGGGCAGGTCAGGGACGGGTTTCGGAAGGTCGGACAGTTGCAGGACGAGGGCCACATCGGCGCGCGGCATCACCGCCCAGAACCAGTTCCACAGTGCCGATGCCGAAACCCGGCGCGTATCGACCTTGCCGGGCTCAAGTCCCGACCACGGGGTGTCAGTCGGTATCACCGAGCGCCTCCTCTTCGATCTCGTCCTCACCGAACATCTCGCGCATGCGGATTGTGTTGACGATGTATTCCACGGTGCCGCCCGCGATCTTGCTGGTGGGGAAGGAAAGACCCCAGGCCAGGACTTCCTTCCCGTAGATGGTCTTGCTCTCGCCCTCCTTGATCATGGGCCTGACGAGCCGCAAGATCAGCAAGGGACGCCGTCCATCGACCTTTCGGTAGTATCTGGGGTTGACGGTGGATGAGGGTTTCGCGGTTGGGCGCTCATGACGAAAGGCCTGCACTGCGTCGGCGATCTGCTCTTCGGTCAGGCCTTCCTTCTCGTCCTCGGCCGAACCGACACGCCTGCTTTCACCGCTGATCGACAGCACTCCCCGGGCATAGTCCGCTGCATCGACACTGCGATCATAGGGCACCATCGCAAGACCGGCGAGAGTCGTTGCCATTCCATCACTGCGGGTAGAACTGGCGATGAAGATGTCCCATTCCTTCAGCTCATCGTTCGCACGAGCGGCGATGTAATCGCGGATCAAGCGCGGATCGGTCAGTGGGTCGGCAGGCGGGTTGGCAGGGTCCACTCGATAGTCCCTGATGAACGCATCTATCCTATCCACGGGGACTCGCCGAACCAGATGGCCGCGCGTGCGGGCTTCGAAAACAAATCCCGCATCCCTCAGCCCATGAAGCAGGTCCCAGCCTGCCCTGATGTTGCGATCTGTCAACGCGGGATCGGCCACGATGCGTGTCGTTTCGATCAGGCTACCCGCAAGTCCGACCTTGATGGGCAGCAGCTTGCCCGATCCCATCTTGTTCCTTGCCGTCACGATCAGCGATTCCGGGTGGCTGCGGACGGCGAGGCCGAACTGCTCGGGCGTCGCCTTGGCCAGTTCCATATGCTTCAACTGGGTCTGCAGGTCGTCCATTGCCTCGTGGATGTGGGCATACCAGCCCACGCCATCGGCAGGGATCCAGATCCGGCACAGGTCCTCGTAGCCCGGCCGGTAGCCGAACCACCGGCCCATCTGCATGAGAGTGTCATACATAATGGAGTTCCGTAGGAAGTAGCTGATGGTCAGCCCCTCCAGCGTCAGGCCCCGCGAGAGGGAGAAACCGCCGACGGCAATCACTGTCACGCCGTGTTCGCCCGCCTGGTCATAGTCGAGCGGCTGTGACCGCTTCGACGCGTTCACTTCGACCACACGCGCAGCAACCAGAACCTCGTGCAGGCGAGCCTGGACGGTGGGCCAGTCCGCACCCTCGGCCTCGGCGAACTCGGACTCCCAGACTGCATGCAGGGCAGCAATCTCGGGGTTGCGCAGCGCTGCCTTCCCTTTCGCTGCATCGACCGCGACCGCGTCCCGAATCCTGTCGACCACATCGGACACCCGGGACCGCAACCGCCCCTGGACATCGGTAAAGCGTGAAGCGTTGATCAGCATCGAGGCATGCGCGGCCTGCTGGCCCCGGGCATTCCGGATCGCCCGCGCGACGATGAAGGCGCGCACGGCACGGATGAGGCTCTCTGGCAGCACATCGACCGGATGGTCTATCTTGTGCTTCATCGGCAGGATGTCCTCGTTGTCGTCGATCAGGCGGACGTGCTGATCGCGGGCATCGAGGAAGACCTTCTGCGCCCCGAAATAGTTGGACGGCGCGTCGAGGCCGATGATGAAGTGCCGCGGAAACAGGTCCTGCTTGAGCGCTTCGTCATCGCTATCAGGGTCGATGAAGATGTTGGCGAAGGGCGTGGCCGTATAGCCGACATAGCAACTGCGGTGGAACATCGACAGCAGCTGCCGGAGCTGCCCGTTGATCCTTGTAACCTCGTCGCGTGCATAGGCCGTGTTGATCGAGGCGTTGTCGGCCTCGTCATCGATCAACAGCATGGGCTGGCTGACCATTTGGGTGCCCTGGTGGACGGAATGTTCCCTCAGCCATTCCAGCAGGTTCTTCAGCGTGCTGGAGTTCTTCTTGATCACCAGCACGACGGGAACGTTGTATTGCCCGATCTGGCTGGTGTTCGTGGTCGCCGTGGCCTTGTTGAAATCCTTGATGGTGTTGGTCAGCGAGACCGGGAACTCGCGCTGATCGAACTGCCCGACGCCGATCAGCTTCTGGCGCTGCGCCCTGTTGGCATGGGCCAGACGCCCGGTATCCCGACCGATGAACCCCTCGTCGATACGCGCCTGAGTCTGGTTGCGCAGGTTGTTGTGGATGCCCGCGATCACGACGATCAGGCGATAGCCTGCATCTGCCGCCTTGCAGATCAACCCCGTGTAGTTGGCGGTCTTGCCGCTCTGCACATGGCCCACCACCATGCCGCGGCGGCTCCATGGGCTCAGGTTGCGCGGATCGCCCAGACGGTCGAGCACACGATCCGTCACCTCGTCCGTCGCGTCGATCACCGATTTCGGCAGTCCCTTCTGGTTCAGCAACTTTCGGTAGCGGCCCCAGTAGAAGTCCCCGATCTCGCCATTGATCCGGGCGTCATGCAGCCAGGGCCTGAAATCCTCGGCATCGACGATGGCGCCGAAGCCCATGCTGATGCCGTATTTTTCCTCAATGAGACGGGCCAGGTCCTCGGCGTCGACGTCATCGACCTTGCCGACAAACATGGGCAAGTTGCGCAACTGACCGATTATCTCGCGAATCGACGCAACCGTTGGATGACCGGGTTCGGATGCCAGATACCCGGACACCATTACATCGAGGTTGCTGAGTATCTGCTTCACTGGGTTTCCTTCGTCTCGATCGTCGCCGCGATGATGCGTTCCGTGTCCTCCCAAGCCGACCTGAACGGATCGACATCTTTCATCAGCGCCTTGATTTCCTTGATGTCCTTGCGCGCGGCGAGCAGAACGGAAAGGGTTGCCTGCACGGCTTGGGCAAGCGTATCTTCGTCCACCCGATCCGGGACGATCTGCTCGGCCGTGCCAGCCATGTCTGCGTGCAACGTTTCGATGGGCAATGACGCCCCGACCAGCGCAATGCAGTTGAAGAAGCCGCGCCGCAGGTCCGGGGGCAGGCTTTCGGCGAAATCGGCGAACGCTGGATGTTCGATGTTCGGGCGGTAGCGGATCTGCCCGTCTGCCTGAATCCGGTGCCACATGGGCAACCGTTCGTGAGCGACGAGCTTCTGGCCCCGCTTGTTGTAGGTGCGTTTCGAGCCGGCAAGAATGCGTTCGATGACATTCTTCAGGCGTTCACGGACTGTTGACGGAAGCTGCGCGGAGGATTTCTTGACGTCGATCTTCCAGTCCGCGTCCATGCTATTGGGAATTTCGATCCTGACCCGAGCCAATTTGGTCAGTTCCGACTGGCGGCAAAGACCGAACCATGTGCCGTGCAGGATCAGGCGCTTGCCACGATAGAGATAGAAGCCTTGGGATTTCAGATGCCCCTCTGGCCCGCCGATATCGTCCCAATCGGTCTTGTTGGACATCTGTTTGTGGTGAGGAAGCGTGAAACTCTGGATTTCCACGTCTCCTTTCCTCAGGTGAATCGTCTCCTCCGGGTCGGCAATTGTTGCGGCATTCTTCCGGGCAAATGGATCGAGGGCGCGCAACAGTCGCTGGTTCAGGACAAGACGAAGCGGATTGGCGCCCTCCATGAACCTGTGAAACACGAGGCGCAAATGACGTTCCGTTTCCGCGACCCTTCGGTTGATGATCTCTGCTCGCTTCGCAACGTCGTGCGTGTGGCCACCGTTCAGACGGTCGAGTTTCTGCCAGAGCACGAGCGTCCCTTGTGGCCCCAGCCTGTCGATGCCGTCGACAAGATCAAAACGATCAGGCAATTGCACCGCCCATTCGTTTCGTTCGGCAACATCATCCAGATCCCAGATTGCCGCGCTGGTCTGCCCGGCACGCCGCGAGACAACCGTCAATCGACGGCATTGCGAAAAGCTCGCGCTCTTCAGGCCAAGCCCGAACCGCCCGAGGTCCGGCTCTTCTCGTGTGGCCAGCGGGTTCCTGTTACCGGGCCGCATTGCTGCGACAAGCTCATCCTCCGTCATGCCCTCGCCGTCGTCGATGAGCGCGATATAGGGCTCGTCGGAATAGGTTTCTGTTACGATTTCGATCCGATGAGCGCCGGCGGTAATCGAATTGTCGATGATGTCCGAGATCGCGGTCTCAAGCGAGTAACCGATATCCCGCAACCCTTCGATCAGCGCCGCGGCGTGGGGCGTGGCGTCTGCTCGTCGTGAGGCGACAATTTCCGGCATGCAGAATCCCGATCAATGACGTCGATCCACTTTGGAGCGAACAGATCATCGTTACAAGACGAGGGATTTTCCTCAGGGATTGTGGGTGACCGATTTTGTCAGGGCTGCATGCAGCAGTTCGGCGATTTGGCGCGCAAGGAACGGAGGCACCGCATTTCCGACCTGAACATATTGCTGCGTCCGGTTTCCGAGGAAGAGGTAATCGTCCGGGAAGGTCTGCAGTCGCGCCGCCTCGCGCACCGTTAGGCTGCGGCATTGCAAGGGGTCGGGGTGGATGAAGTAGTGCCCGTCCTTCGAGATGTGGCTGGTCACGGTTGTCGAAGGCTCGTGCGCCAGTTGCACGCGGAAGCGGTCGTTGAAGGCGCCGCTGTCCCAACTGCGGTGATCCGGGCTTATCGCCCCAGGGAAATCCGCGGCCTTGGGGCTGATTCCGCGCTGCTGGCCGAACACCGCTGCATAGAGATAACGCCCGAGGTCAGAGGCCATGTGCCCCCGTGTCTCGTGTTGGGCGAGGGCAAGAAGCCCGGGCCGTTCGAGCCAGCGGGCAAGGGCGTCGTTCGAGGCGCCGTAGCCCTCGGGCAGTCGGTTGCTGCTGCGATGGGCATGGCTCGAGGATTTCAACTGTCCGGCCACGGTCAGGAACGCCTCGCGAAGGTCGTCGATCTCGGCGCCGTGAAGCTCGGCGAGGCGCAGGGCGGCCAGCCTGACCGCGCGCCGCCAGTCTTCGGCCCCATCGTTGCCGCGGCTGATCCCGCTGCGCAGGGGCGGCAGGGAAGCGAGGGTGTCGGCAACCGAGCGGGGGGTAGCGGAAACCGCAACGCTGGCGCCGGTTGCCCGTGCCGCCAGGTCCGAACGGATGCCGACGATGATGACCCGATGCCGGCGCTGCGGAACGCCGAACTGTTCGGCCCGCACAATGAAATCCGAGGGTTGTGCGGCCTCCTGCAGGGTGGCCTTGCCGTCAGCGAGGCGGATCGCCCGAAGCTCGTAATGCTGGCTGTGCCCCGTGCCCAGCGAGGCCAAGTCTTCCATCAGCATCTCGAAGACCAGGCGGCTTTCGACAGTCGAGGACAGCATGCCCTTGACGTTTTCCATGACGAAGGCCGCGGGGCGCAGGCGGTCGAGAACCCGAATGTATTCGCGGAACAGGTAGTGGCGGTGATCTTCCTCCGGCACGTAGTGCGCCTTGCCACGCGACCGCGCCCGTCCGACCAGCGAATAAGCCTGACAGGGCGGGCCGCCGATCAGGATCGTGTCATCGAACGTCTGTCTGAGACGAACGATGGCCTCATCGATGGCCTCTGCCGCCGCTTCACCGCCGAGTTCGAGACAGCGCGCCTCGGCGGCGGCTTCGGTCCAGGCAGCGGCGTCGAGGCTTAACCAGTCCGGCTCATCCGTCAGGCCGGCGTGGAACTTCACGAAGGCGTCCGGCAGGGTGCCTTGCCGCGCCACGTGCGCCCGCAAGAAGGCACGCAGGCGCAGGGTCCTGTGTGCCGACGCCTCCTTCTCGACCGAAATCCCGATGTGGAACGGAGAATGGCCGTCAATCTCAAGCGCGGCAAACCCCTCGCCGAGGCCGCCCGGGCCCGCGAACAGATCGACAATGCCGAAATTGGCGGGCAATTCAGGGACCTCTCGAACTCGGATGACTGGTTGTATACCGAGTGGATCAACAGAGGCCACAAGGCAAATGACCGATATCGTCGACAGCCAGACCCGTTCGCGGATGATGGCAGGCATCCGCGGAAAGGACACGAGGCCAGAACTGGCCCTTCGGCGGTCCCTGCACGCACTGGGCTTCCGCTATCGCCTTCACGCAAAGGGGATGCCAGGCAAGCCCGATCTCGTGTTGCCGAAATTCCGGGCCGTGATCTTCGTGCACGGATGCTTCTGGCATCGGCACCCTGGCTGCCGATATGCCAGTACGCCCTCGACGCGCCCGAATTTCTGGGCCTCGAAGTTCAGCGCGAATGTTGCGCGGGACCATGCCGTTCAAATCGCCTTGCTGGACGCAGAATGGCGGGTGGCAACGGTCTGGGAATGCACACTGCGAGGCGACGAAAGGTTCGCGAAAACCCGCGACTGCGTCGCCGCATGGCTGCGCGGCGAGGACTGCGAGTTCGACTCGGGTGTGCGCTGAGCAGGAAGCGACTGAAGGGATGCTCGGGCACCGGGTTGCGTGATGTCACCGACTGGCGTCGAGTGTGCATAATGTTTGGATCGTTGAACGATCGCGAACGTCAAGGAAAAGTCGCCGTACATGGTCTCATCGCCAAAGTGCTCCGTCCGGTGAGGATCGTTCAAGTCAATGAAGGTCACCGGGTCGCAAACTGGCTGCTGAGGTCGCAAGGCCGCGGAACCGCGCACCACCGGGCGAACAATCACGCAAGTAAGGCCTTTCGTCGAGTTACCGTACGAGTGCAACAGTCTCGGAGCCAGACAACCCCATTCAGCGCATCCAATCGCGACTATCGTGTAGCCCCGGTGTAGCCCCATCCGGTTCGGTCAACGCGCTCGAAAAAGTGGCCTTGCCCAAAACCGTTCAAACTCAGAGAGTTAAATGGTGCCCGGGGGCGGAATTGAACCACCGACACGAGGATTTTCAATCCACTGCTCTACCCCTGAGCTACCCGGGCACGGGTGAAAGCATCGCTTTCGGGTGCCGGTGTCTTAGGGGAGCGCGTCGGCGCTGTCCAGAGGGAATTTTGCGCCTCGGCGCAGTCGCCTTTGCGCCGGGATCGCCGGGCTGGCGGGATGGCGCCAAGGCCGGTTCGCCACCAGCCTGCGCAACCCTGGCGGCGCCAGGTCCCCGACGGCCTTGCCACTTGGTCTTTGCTGGAGACGGCGACCTTCGGGCACCCAGCCGCCGCACCCGGCGATGGGTCAAGCGCGCCATCTTGCCGCTGCCCGGCGAAGGTGAAACACTGCACAGGTTCACGAATGAGCCCTGACCCCAACGGACCCTGACCCATGCGCCCGCTTCGCGGCATCATCTATAAACTGATCTCGGTGGTCGTGTTCGTGGTCATGTCCTCGCTGATCAAGTCGATTTCCGACACCATTCCGCCCGGTGAAACGGTGTTCTTCCGCTCGACCTTTGCGGTGCCGGTGATTCTGGTCTGGCTGGCCCTGCGTGGCGAGTTGCGCACCGGGCTGAAGGCGACCAAGCCCTTTGGCCATTTCTGGCGCGGGCTGCTGGGGGTCACGGCGATGGGCTTTGGCTTTGCCTCGCTGGCCTATCTGCCGCTGCCCGAGGTCACCGCCATCGGCTTTGCCGCGCCCCTGCTGGTGGTGATCTTTGCCGCCATCTTTCTGGGCGAGGAAGTGCGGCTGTTCCGGTTCTCGGCGGTTCTGGTCGGGCTGGTCGGGGTGATGATCGTGCTGTCGCCGCGCCTGACGCTGCGGGGTGATGCCGATACGGCGATGGCGCTGGGGGCGATGCTGGCGCTGACCGGCGCCGTCAGCGCGGCCCTGGCGCAGGTGACGGTCCGCCGCCTGATCGCCACCGAGCAGACCTCGGCCATCGTCTTCTGGTTCTCGGTCACCGCGGCGACGCTGTCGCTGGTGACGCTGCCCTTTGGCTGGGTGCTGCCCTCGCCCGGTCAAGCGGCCTTGCTGGTGACGACCGGCATTCTGGGCGGTATCGGGCAGATCTTCCTGACCTCGAGCTATCGCGAGGCCGATGCCTCGGTCGTGGCGCCCTTTGACTACGCGGCGATCCTGTTGGCGCTGGGCATCGGCTATTGGGTGTTTGGCGAGGTGCCCACCCTGACGATGCTGACCGGCGCCAGCATCGTCGTCGCCGCCGGCATCCTGATCATCTGGCGCGAACGGCAACTGGGTCTGGAGAGGGCGAAGCAAAGAAAGGCGATGACGCCGGGGGGGTGAGGTCGGCGCCCTTGGCCGACCTCACAAGATGCCCATCGAGGCAAGAGGACGAGGGCGCCTATCGCCCCCTGAACAACGTCCCCAGCACCCCCCGGACGATCGCGCTGCCCGCCCGTGTGCCGATCGAGCGGGCCATCGACTTGGTGAAGGCCTCGACCGCCGAATCGCTGCGGGACGTGGTCGAGCGGCTGCGGGGTGTCGTGTTGCGCGAGCGGGGGCGTGGGGTTTCTTCCTCGGTCCGCCCTCGGAAATCGCCCGGCGGCTGATAGCGACGCGCGCGGGAGAAGCGTTCGTCCTCGTCCTCGCCGCGGCCCGCGGTCTGCTCGGCCTCGCGCGCGGCCTGTTGTTCGCGGCGGGCCAGCATTTCATGCGCCGAATCGCGGTCGATGGTGCGGTCATAGCGCCCGGCCACTGGCGAGCGCGCCACCACCTGCGCCCTTGTGGCGGCGTCCACCGGACCCATCGCACTGGCGGGTGGGCGCACCAGCGTGCGCTCGACAATGCCGGGCACGCCCTTCAGTTCCAGAAACGAGGTCACCGCCTCGCCGACACCGACCTCGCGGATTGCCACCTCGGTGTCAAACCGCGGGTTGGGGCGATAGGTCTGCGCAGCCTTCTTCAGCGCCTGCTGGTCGCGCGCGGTAAAGGCGCGCAGGGCGTGCTGTACCCGGTTGCCCAGTTGCGACAGGATGGTTTCCGGAACGTCATCGGGGTTCTGGGTGATGAAATAGATCCCCACCCCCTTGGACCGGATCAGCCGCGCCACCTGCTCGACCTTTTCGATCAGCGCGCGCGGGGCGCCGTTGAACAACAGATGCGCCTCGTCAAAGAAGAACACCAGCTTGGGCTTGTCCAGATCGCCGACCTCGGGCAGTTCCTCGAACAATTCCGACAGCAGCCACAGCATGAAGGTCGCATAAAGCCGCGGCGTGGTCATCAGGCGTTCGGCATGCAGGATGTTGACCTGCCCCTGCCCGCCCGGCGTCAGCATCAGGTCGCGGATATCCAGCGCCGGTTCGCCAAAGAAACTGGCCGCGCCCTGGTTTTCCAGCACCAGCAGGCGGCGCTGGATGGCGCCCACGCTGGCGGTGGTGACATTGCCATACTTGGCCGACATCTCGCGCTGGTTTTCCACCAGATACTGCAGCACCGACCGCAGGTCCGGCAGATCGAGGATCGGCCAGCCTTCTTCATCCGCCAGCCTGAAGGCGACGTTGATGACGCCCTCCTGCGCCTCGGTCAGTTCCATGATCCGGCTCAGCAGCAGGGGGCCCATCTCGGCGATGGTGGTGCGCACCGGGTGGCCGTGCTGGCCGAACAGGTCCCAAAAGGTCACCGGCATCGCAGCATAGCCGATATCCGACAGTCCGATCTGCTCGGCCCGCCGCGCAAAGGCGTCGCGCGGCACGCCGGCCACGGCCATGCCCCCGACATCGCCCTTGATGTCGGTCAGGAACACCGGCACCCCGGCGCGGCTGAACTCTTCGGCCATCACCTGCATGGTGATCGTCTTGCCGGTGCCGGTGGCGCCTGCGATCAACCCGTGCCGGTTGCCATACTTCAACAGCAGATGCTGCGCCGTGCGATACTCCGGCCCGCCGCCGCCGATGAAGATGCTGTCCTGTGCCATGCCTGCCTCCACACGGGCGCGCGGAAACACCGCGCCCCTTTCCTCTTGCCTCAAAAACTCATCTGACGACGGCTTTGCCGCACTGCGCTCACACTGCCGCGAAATCCGCTGCCGCGTAACCCTGAAGATAGAGCAGCGCGCTCAGATCACCGTGGTTGATGCGCAGATCACACTGTGCGGCGACCGAGGGCTTGGCATGCAATGCCACGCCCGCGCCCGCCAGATGCAGCATCCCCAGATCATTGGCGCCGTCACCCACAGCGATCACCTCGGCGGGCGTGATCCCCAGTCGCGCGGTGATCTGCTGCAGCGCGTCCACCTTGGCCTGTTTGCCCAGAATCGGCCGCGCCACCTCGCCGGTCAGGGTGCCACCCTCGGCCAAGAGGGTATTCGCCCGGTGCTCGTCAAAGCCCAGCGTTGCTGAGATGCGCGCGGTAAAGGCGGTGAAGCCGCCAGAGACCAGCGCCGCGTGCCCGCCGTGCGCCTTCATCGTGGCAATCAGGTGCCTGCCGCCCGGCATCAAGGTGATGCGCTGATCCAGCACGCGGTCGATGACCGATTCGGGCAGCCCCCTCAACAAGCCCACGCGCTCGATCAGCGCGGCCTCAAACTCCAACTCGCCATTCATCGCCCGCGCGGTGATCGCCGCGACATGGGCACCGACCCCGGCCATATCGGCCAATTCGTCGATGCATTCCTGCTGGATCATCGTGCTGTCCATATCGGCCAGCAGCATCGCCTTGCGCCGCCCCATTGCGGGCTGGAAACACAGGTCGATGCCCAGCGCCTGAAGATCGGCCCACAGATCCCAGCGGTGCGCGGGCAGCGCGGCGAGGTCGAATTCCGCCGCCACGCCGGGGTTCAGCCAGCGCGCCGCGCCGCCACCGCAGGCGTTGCGCAGGCTTTCCACCAGCGCGCCCTCCAGCACCGGGGTTGCAGGATTGGTCAGCAGGGTGGCGACGAACATGGAGAACCTCTGGATGGCGCGCGCCGGCGGGTTAAGCACGAATGCCGGAGTTAATCCAGAGCGGCCGCGTCTCCGGCCAGCAAGGCGCGGTGGCGGGCCAGCGCCTCGGCCAAGAATGTCACACAGACACGCACCCGTTGCGAGGTGCGGGTATCGGGGTGCGAGAGGATCCAGCCGGGCCTGTCGCGCATCACGCCCACCCCCGGCACGCGCCGCAGGTCGCCGTCGCGGTCGCCCACGAAGCAGGGGACATAGACCATCCCCATGCCGGCCCGTGCGGCGGCGGTCTGGTCCAGCGGATCGGGGATCACCGGCCCGGTCGGGCAATCGGGCAATGGGGTGCCCCGAAACCACGCCGACGCCCGATCCGCATGCGACCAGATGATCCAGACGGCATCGGCGCCCGGCCCGTGAAAGCGGTGGCTGGCGATATAGGCGGGGGTTGCATAGACCGAATAGGCTACCTCGGGCAGGCGGCGACCGACCAGATGCGCATCGGGATTTTGCTGGAACCGGATGGCGACATCGGCGTGCTGGCGGTCCAGATCGGTGAAGCCATAACCCGAAGCAACCTCGAGTTCGATGGCCGGATAGTGCGCCGTGAACTCGGCCAGGATCGGCATCATGAGGTGCTGGGCCACGATTGGCGGCATCGTCACCCGCAATCGCCCCGCCAGGCGGGTGTCGCGGCCCAACAGATCGGCCTGCATCCTCAGCACGTCGCTTTCGATGCGCTCGGCATAGGCGATCAGGTCTTGCGCGGTTTCCGTTGCTGCGAATCCTTCGGCGTGGCGCAGGAACAGCCGCGCGCCCAGCGCCTGTTCCAGCGCCTGCAACCGGCGCGACACTGTGGAATGGCTGACCCCCAGATGATCGGCCGCTGCCCGGATCGACGGGCTGCGGTGCACCGCCAGAAAGATTTTCAGATCGTCCCAGTCCATGACGCCCCCAGACCTGCCGGTATCGCAAAGGCGCGGCGGCCTGAACGGTCCATTATTGCACCAGACATGCGCATTATCCGCAATTGCTTGCGCAATAATGAACCACCATGGTTGAGGCATCAAGCCCCGGGAGAGCATCATGGCTGACTTTGAACTCGACATCCTCATCAACGCCCCGCTGGAAACGGTGTGGCAAAGCTGGGACCGCTTTGGCGATATCGCCAAATTCAGCAAGGGGCTGCGAGCCTCGGCGCTGTTGGCGGGCAGCCCGGCCACGGGTCAGGGCGCCAAGCGGCGCTGCGACCTGAAGAATGGCAAAAGCTATCTTCTGGAAGAGATCCGCGCCTATACGCCGATGGAGCGGATGGATATCGCCGTGTTCGAAAGCAACCTGCCGGTGAAGACGGCGCTGCTGCAACTGCGGTTCTCGGCGCCGACCGTGTCGACGACGCGGATCACGGCGGCGATGACGTTCACGTTGAAATACGGGCTGCTGGGCCGGCTGATGAAAATCCCGGCGCGCAAGGAATTCCGCGGCGATATCACCCGGCTACTGGCCGCCAACAAGGCCTATACCGAGGCCGCCTGAGTCGCCGCGCAGGGCGGATCGCCGATCCGCCGCACCGCCTTTGGTTTCCCATCGTGAACACGGTGGCCAAAAATCGCCCGTTTGCGACGCTTTTCGCTGATTTTCCGGCTTACCTTTCCGAGGGCGCCCCGCTATTTCCAACGGCGGGACACCCCTCCCCAACGAGGGGCGTATATCTGAGAGGATACCAGAGATGGTAAGCAATACCCCGGCCCTGCGCCCGGCGAACCCGCGTTTTTCGTCGGGCCCCTGCGCAAAAATCCCCCAATTCTCGCTCGAGATGCTGGCCGACGCCCCGTTGGGCCGGTCGCACCGGGCCGCTGTCGGCAAGGCCAAACTGGCCGAAGCGATTGACCTGACGCGCGAGATCCTCGGCGTTCCGGCCGACTATCGCATCGGCATCGTGCCGGGCTCGGACACCGGCGCCGTGGAAATGGCAATGTGGACGATGCTTGGCGCGCGTGGCGTGGAAATGCTGGCGTGGGAATCGTTCGGCGAGGGCTGGGTGACCGATGTGGTCAAGCAGTTGAAGCTGGACGCCACAGTGCGCAAGGCGCCTTACGGCCAGATCGTCGATCTGGCGCAGGTCGATTTCGACAAGGACGTCGTATTCACCTGGAACGGCACAACCTCGGGCGTGCGGGTGCCGAATGGCGACGCGATCCCGGCGAACCGCGCAGGCCTGACGATTTGCGACGCCACCTCGGCCGCCTTCGCGATGGACCTGCCTTGGGACAAGCTGGATGTGGTGACCTTCTCCTGGCAGAAGGTGCTGGGCGGCGAGGGTGCGCATGGCATGCTGATTCTGTCGCCCCGCGCGGTGGAACGGCTGGAGACCTATACCCCCGCCTGGCCGCTGCCCAAGGTGTTCCGCCTGACCTCGAAGGGCAAGCTGACCGAGGGGGTTTTCAAGGGCGAGACGATCAATACGCCGTCCATGCTGGCGGTCGAGGATTATCTGGTCGCGCTGAAATGGGCGAAATCCATCGGCGGGCTGTCCGCGCTGGTTGGACGGGCGCAGGCGAATGCGCAGGTGATCTGGGATTTCTGCGCCACCCGCCCGTGGATCGCCAATCTGGCCGAGGATGCGGCGACGGCCTCGACCACCTCGGTCTGCCTGAAGTTCACCGATGCGCGCATCACCGACGGCGAGGCCTTTGCCAAGGCCGTTGCCAAGCGGCTGGAAAAGGCGGGCGTGGCGCTGGATATCGGCGCCTATCGCGACGCGCCGGCCGGGCTGCGCATCTGGTGTGGTTCGACGGTGGAAACCGCCGATGTCGCCGCGCTGATGCCTTGGCTGGAATGGGCGTTCGACGCCGAGATCGCCACCCTTTGACTTGAGCGGTGCGTGCCAGCACGCACCCTACCCCCTCATCCGTAGGGTGCGTGATTTCACGCACCATCCCAGAAGGATACCCAAATGGCCCCCCGCGTTCTCGTTTCCGACGAACTCTCTGAAACCGCCGTGCAAATCTTCCGCGACCGTGGGGTCGAGGTGGATTACATGCCGAAACTCGGCAAGGACAAGGAAAAGCTGGCGGAACTGATCGGCCAGTATGACGGCCTTGCCATCCGTTCGGCCACCAAGGTCACCGAAAAGCTGATCGCGCTGGCCACCAACCTCAAGGTGGTGGGCCGCGCCGGGATCGGCGTCGACAACGTCGATATCCCCGCGGCGTCGAAGAAGGGCATCATCGTGATGAACACGCCCTTCGGCAACTCGATTACCACCGCCGAGCACGCCATCGCCATGATGTTCGCCGTCGCCCGGCAACTGCCCGAGGCGAACGCCAGCACCCATGCCGGAAAGTGGGAAAAGTCGCGCTTCATGGGGGTTGAGCTGTTCAACAAGACCCTCGGCGTGATCGGCGCGGGCAATATCGGCGGCATCGTCTGTGACCGCGCGGTCGGGTTGAAGATGAAGGTTGTCGCCTATGACCCCTTCCTGTCGGACGAGCGCGCCAAGACGCTGGGCGTGACCAAGGTCGATCTGGACGAGTTGCTGGCGCGGGCCGATTTCATCACCCTGCATGTGCCGATGACCGACAAGACCCGCAACATCCTGTCGCGTGAGGCCTTGGCGAAAACCAAGCCGGGCGTGCGAATCATCAACTGCGCGCGCGGTGGGCTGATCGATGAGGAGGCTTTGGCCGAGGCGCTGAAATCCGGCCATGTCGCCGGCGCCGCGCTGGATGTGTTCGCCGTCGAACCCGCTACCGAAAGCCCGTTGTTCAACCTGCCCAACGTCGTCTGCACCCCGCATCTGGGGGCCAGCACCACCGAGGCGCAAGAGAACGTCGCGCTGCAGGTGGCCGAACAGATGTCGGACTATCTGCTGACCGGCGCAGTGCAGAACGCGCTGAACATGCCCTCGGTCAGTGCCGAAGAGGCCGCCGTCATGGGCCCCTGGATCAAGCTGGCCGGGCATCTGGGCAACTTCGTCGGTCAACTGACGGATGAGCCGATCCGCGCGATCAACGTGCTCTATGATGGCGTCGCGTCGAAGATGAACCTGAAAGCGCTGGATTGCGCCGTCATCGCGGGCATCCTAAAGGCGGCAAATCCGGATGTGAACCTGGTCTCGGCCCCGATCGTGGCGCGCGAACGGGGCGTGCAGGTCTCGACCACGCATCAGGACAAATCGGGCACCTTCGACGGCTATATCAAGCTGACCGTGGTCACTGACAAGCGCGAACGCTCGATCGCCGGGACAGTGTTCAGCGACGGCAAGCCGCGCTTCATCCAGATCAAGGGCATCACCATCGACGCCGAGATCGGCGCGCATATGCTCTATACTACCAACGAAGACGTGCCGGGCATCATCGGCCTTTTGGGCATGACGATGGGCAAGAATGGCGTGAACATCGCCAACTTTACCCTTGGCCGTTCAGGCGTGGGGCAGGACGCGATTGCGCTCCTGTATCTGGATCAGGCGATTGATCCGAAAGTGGTGGAGACGCTGGAGGGGACGGGGATGTTCCAGCAGGTCAAACCGCTGGTGTTCGAGGTGGCCTGAGGCCGCGCTGGTCGAGAGCGCGGAGCGGGGGTTTCACACCCCCGCACCCCCGTGGGATATTTGCAGAGCAAAGAGAAAGGGGCGCCGGATCAGGCGCCTCTTTGGCTATGGGCCAGCCGCACGCCCATGTGGCCCGTGGTGCTGTCGGGGGTGTTGTGGGTGCGGGAATGCACCTGATACCGCTCGCAATAGCTGACGTGGCAGAGGTGCGAGCCGCCGCGGATCGCATAGCCCGGCCCGTCCGCTGGCCCCTGTGGATCGCGCGGAGGCAAGGCGCCACCTCCGGGCAGCGGGCCGAAAAGGCAGGCCGTCCACTCCCAGACATTGCCGGTCATGGTGTAAAGGCCAAAGGCGTTGGGCGCGTAGTGGTCGGCCGGGCAGGTGCCGGCGAACCCGTCGTCCAGGCTGTTGTGCATCGGGAACCGGCCCTGCCAGGTGTTGTGTCGGTGGCCAGTTGCGGGTTCCAGATCGTTGCCCCAGGGAAAGCGCTTGGCTTTCAGGCCACCGCGCGCGGCGAATTCCCACTCGGCCTCGGTCGGCAGGCGGGTGCCGGTGAACTCGGCCAGCGCGACGGCGTCGAACCAGCTCAGATGCACTGCGGGATGGGTGGAGCGGCTGTGCCAGTCGCTGCCCGGCCCCTCGGGCGCGGCCCAATGCGCACCGGCGACCGCGCGCCACCAGGGGGTGCGAACCGGATGCTCGGGATAGCCGTCGGGGTCGGCCAGAAAGAGGTGAAAGACAAAGGACCAGCCCTCGGTCTCGGCGGTGGTGCAATAGCCGGTTTCGGCGACAAAGCGGGCAAAGAGCGCAGTGGTCACCGTCACCCGAGCCAGCGAGAAGGGCGAGACGAAGACCCGGCGCGATGGGCTGTCGAGATCGTCGGGATAGCGGCCTTGTGCGGCGCCCATCTCGAAGAACCCGCCAGTGAGCGGCACCAGAGTGGCGCGCACTGCAGCCAGCAGATCATCCGAGGCGCGGGTTTTCAGCGCCGGAGCCGGCAGGGCGAGTCCTTTACCTTGCGGCGTGCAGCAGCCTTTGTGTTGGTCCATCGTGCGCCCCCTCGTTGGCAAGGAGATGCCC
>Ga0209573_1001100_pt1 | contig 44876 bp, 38 predicted proteins | sample TNRBio252014_DNA_FD_185870 | JGI IMG/M metagenome (GOLD analysis project Ga0209573, IMG submission 185870) | Wastewater treatment Type I Accumulibacter community from EBPR Bioreactor in Madison, WI, USA - TNR Reactor_6/25/2014_ DNA (SPAdes)... | ecosystem: Engineered > Bioreactor > EBPR >...
TTTCGCGAGGAACCAGAGGCAGACGGGAATCTGCGTGCTGTAGAAGAGCTGGCCGGGGAGGGCGACCATGCAGTCCACGAGGTCGGCCTCGATGAGGGCGCGGCGGATGTCGCCTTCGCCGGACTGATTGGAGGACATGCTGCCATTGGCGAGGACGAAGCCAGCCATGCCCTGCGGGGCGAGGTGATGAATAAAATGCTGCACCCAGGCGAAGTTGGCGTTGCCCTTGGGCGGGACGCCATACTGCCAGCGCACGTCGTCGTCCTTGCGGAACCAGTCGGAGTCGTTGAAGGGCGGGTTGGCGAGGACGTAGTCGGCGCGGAGGTCGGGATGGAGATCGCGGCGGAAGGTGTCGGCGTGCTCGGGGCCGAAGTCGGCCTCGATGCCGCGCAGGGCGAGGTTCATCACGGCGAGGCGGCGGGTGGTGGCGTTGCTCTCCTGGCCGGAGATGGAGATGTCCCCCAATTTGCCGCCGTGGGATTCGACGAATTTCTCGGACTGCACGAACATGCCGCCGGAGCCGCAGGCGGGGTCGTAGATGCGGCCTTTGTAGGGGGCGAGCATCTCGACGAGGCAGCGCACGACGCAGGACGGGGTGTAGAACTGGCCGCCGTTCTTGCCCTCGGCGCTGGCGAACCGGGTCAGGAAATACTCATAGACGCGACCGAGCAGATCGACGGAGCGGTGGGACGTAGAACGAGTTTTCAACTCGTTTTCATCTGAGGGAACGGGTTGAAAACCCGTTCTACTTTCAGCCAGCGCGATCGTGCCAATCAAATCGATCAACTCCCCAAGGCGGTGTTTATCCAACCCCGGACGCGCATAGTCCTTGGGCAGCACGCCTTTGAGGCGCGGGTTGTCACGTTCGATGGCGACCATGGCGTCGTCCACAATCTTGCCGATGGTGGGCTGCTTCGCGCTATCCTGAAGATATTTCCAGCGCCCAGCGGGTGGCACCCAGAAGACGTTCTCAGCTTTGTATTCGTCCGGGTCTTCCGCATTGGCCCCTGCGTAGTCGCCCTGACCAGCGAGGAGCTTGGCGCGGTGCTCCTCGAAGGTGTCGGAGATGTATTTGAGGAAGATGAGGCCGAGGACAACGTGCTTGTATTCCGCCGCGTCCATGTTGTTCCTCAGCTTGTCAGCCGTGAGCCAGAGCTTGGCCTCGAAGCCGATGGTGGCGGTGGAGTTGCTGGACTCGGGCTTGGAAGATGCTTTGCGGGCCATTCGGGAGAATTTCCCCTATCCAAGCCGGGGATGAATCCGAAGGCAAGCACCGTCGGTGCCAAAACAGCGAAGGCGGCTTGGAACAAGCCGCCTTCGCCTGGAGTCTCAGCTCCGCGCCGCCTCAACGGTAGCCGTAAAAGCCGCCGGGGGAGTAACGTGGGGAGCCGCGGTAACCGGAGTAGCCGCCACGGTACCCTGAGTAACCGCCACGGTAGCCGCCGTAACCGTCGTTGCGATTGTAGCGACGGTTGTTGTTGTTGGCCAGGCCGTAGGCGAGCAGGCCGACGGCGGCGGCGCCGATGAGGGCAGTTCCGGGCTCGACAACCTGACGGGGTCGGCCACGGTGATCGTAAGCCGTGGTGCAACTGGCACCGAAGGAGAGCATGAGGACGGCGAAGACGAGACGATGGAGGGGGTGTTTCATGCGTGTGAGACGGGATGGGCGGGGGGATATTCAGCGGTTGCTGAGGGTGGATGGCGGATGCTCGATTCGAGTCTCCCTTGCCTCCGTGATCTCCTGTTCGATCAAAACCCACCGGGCCGCTGCTGGCGGAAGCGCTCGAGACGGCGCTGCAGGCCGTGGGCTTTCTCTCCGCGCGGGGCGGAGTTTGATTTTTTTCTTCCGCTCCGCCCAGCGGCACTCGGGCGTGCGTGGCACTGGGAATCAATGAGTGAGGCCTTTTTCGGGGATGGTTCGGAGGCTTGCCAGGGGCGGCGGCTCCGCAGTCTAGGCATTTTTGGCTTTTCAATCGGGCCTCTTTTTGATTGGATGCGCGGCGTTTTACCCAACCCTGTGATGAAGGCGAAAACGTCCTCCCAGCGGAACCGGTCCACGGATCGGCGGGGGAGTGGAGTAGCGCGGAGCAAGGCACGACGGGGGCCGGTCTTCACGCTGACGCGGGAGCAGGTGTTTCAGAAGTGCCGGGCCAAGAAGCACCGCCTCATCTGCGCGGGCGAGGTGCTGGCGCTGCGGGATCTGATGGAGCTGCGCGGGTGGTCCATCGTCGAACTGGCGGAGCACTCCCACGTCTCCCGCCAGATGATCTCGGCCTTCCTGAATCTGGAGCGTTATCCCACTTCCGAGGTGGTGGACATGCTGGCCTGCCCCTTCGGGCTGGAGCTGTTTGAGTTCGATCTGCTGGCCTGCCTGGAGGCACGCGGAGAAGTGCCACCATGGTGGCATGGCGCGTGAGGGGGCCTTGTGGGACGCTGGGCCCATGAAGACGACGCGCCACGCCCCTGAGCCAGCCCGGGAGGCCTGCCGTGCCTCCGGTGCTTCCGCAGGCTCGTCCCGTGGTTCCACAGGCTCATTCCGTGGTTTCCCGGATTCAGGCAGTGCTTCCCCGGATTCGTTCTGCGGCTTCCCGGACTCGTCCCGGGGTGCCTCAGACCCATTCCGTGGTTCCCCGGAGTCAGCCCGTGGTTTCCCGGACTCGTTCCGGGGTTCCCCGGATTCAGTCCGTGGCTCCTCGGACACGTCCTGGGGTTCCACAGGCTCAGTCCGGGGTTCCTCAGACACGTCCGGGGGTTTCCCGGATTCAGCCCGTGGTTCCCCAGACTCGTTCTGGGGTTCCCCGGACTCGTCCCGTGGTTTCCCGGACTCGTCCCGTGGTTTCCCGGACTCGTCCCGGGGTTCCCCGGGCTCGTTCCGTGGTTCCCCGGATTCGCCTGGCCGGACGGCGGGGCAGACCAGTGACCCCGCTCTTTTCCACCTTTTCAAACCTCGGAGGGCCTGCTGATGGCGCTGTGGAACAGCGGCGTCAGTTGGAATTCCGGGGCCCTGTGGTCGCCTGCGGCAACGCCGCCCGCTGCCACGCCACGCAACCACCGAACCCACCACCGACACACCCGAATGAAACGCAACGATTACTACCCCAAACTGGTGCCTGAGCGCCCCGAGTGGCACACCAACCTGGCCGCCAAGCTCCAAACCTACGGCGCGGCCCTGGGCCTGACGACGGCCCAAGTCAACGCGGCCGTGGCCGATAACCGCTACCTGGCCTACGGCCTGGGCGACTGGATCGGCAATGTGCGGGAGTTTGCCCCGGCCTGCACCGCCGCGCTGGTCAACCTCTCCACCGGCACCGGAGGCGAGGCCTTTGAATTCACCCCCTACAACGCTCCCGTCTTGCCCACCCTGCCCGTAGGCATCACCGAGGTGCTGCCCGGTGCGCTGGATCGCACCTTCCGCCTGGTGCAGGTGATCAAAGCCCTGCCCGGTTACACCGAGGCCATCGGCCTGGACCTCGGCATCGTCGGCGAGGAGGACACGGCGGAGCACACCCGTCCGGAGTTCACCCTGAAGACCGAGGCGGGAGACGGCTGCCATTGCGTCAAGGTGCGGCACAAGAAATTCGGCCACTATGCCGTGGCGGTGTACTCCAAACGCGGCACCGGCGGCTGGGAGCTGCTGGGCATCTCCAAGGACACCCCCTTCGAGGACGAGCGCCCGCTGCTGGTGCCCGGCCAGCCGGAGATCCGGGAGTACAAACTGCGCTTCTGGGACGCCGGCCAGGAAAACGGCGACTGGACCGACGTGGCCAGCGCCACCGTGAGCCTGTAGCAGGAGGCTCGCTGCGCTCGCGTTGACAATGGATGGCATGGTTGAGGGCGCTGCGCGCCGTTGACGGTGGTTGTGCCAAAGTTCTGCCAACCACTGTCAACCAGCGTCAACAACCGTCATCCACCGCCAACTCCGCCAACTCCGCCTTTTTCCAGCCGTTACAGAAAGCGTTACATTGACCCCCATCAAAACACGCGCCAGACCTCTGAGTCGGAGGGCCGGAGGCCTCACTAGCAGACTTCGGCAGCCACCAGCGTCCTCCCTCGCTCAAGCCCGACCGCTTCGTTTCTTCAACGTTACATTCAAGTTTCATGTGACAGCACCGCCGCAGTCCCCTGCCCTTCCCGAACCTCCACCCAGCCAGGCGGCCGGAAGTCTCCAGCCACCCGATCCACCCGTAGAAAGCTCTCGCTGGAAAACCAGCCGTTCGGGGGCCAGAACTGGCCGAAATGCCAATAACGCCACATTCCGTTTAATGACATTCTGTTTATTATGGTTCAATGCTTTGATACTTACTATTCACAGCACATCAACCTCGCCTTCGGTAACATCCCTGACGGACTAAGCTCGCTTCCATAGCGCTTCACTCATTACTTTAATACCGTTACATTAAACATGACTCCCACGAGCCTTTCCCAGACTGTCACCCCTCCCACCGCGCGGTTGAAGCCACGGGAGAGTCCGAGCAAGCCCTGGCTTCCGCATGCGCCCCATCCGTAGCTCTCATCGCTTCCTCAGGAGACGTTTATAACGGCTTATTCGTTACTTATAAGTGGGATTGCCGTATGTTCATTCGCCCTCTTCCATCCAGCATCGAGAAACCAGCATCCAACCCGCATGCCCTACGACCCCAACCTCCCCCAAGCCAGCACCGAGATCGACGCGGTGCAGATGCGCGGCCAGCTCAACGGACTGAAGGATCTCATCGACGCGATCCAGACGATCACGGCGGCGCAGATTGACGCGGTGAACACGCTGCCGCCGGGGGATCCGGCGGCGGTGACGCTCAGTGTGAGCGGCGGCACGCTGCACTTCACCTTTGGCATCCCGCAGGGGCAGGAGGGCAGCAGCGGCAACGATGGAGCGGAAGGCCCGCCCTTTGCGAATGCGGTGGTGGATGCGGTGAACACTTTGCCCGCCGGGGAACCGGCCACGGTGGAGTCCACCTTCGATGGAAGCACGGTGCATCTGACCTTTGGCATCCCCCAAGGCGCGGACGGCCTGCCCTTTGCGAATGCGGTGGTGGACGTGGTGAACACCCTGCCGTCGGGTGATCCGGCCACGGTGGAGTCCACCTTTGACGGCAGCACGGTGCATCTGACCTTCGGCATTCCCCAAGGCGCGGATGGCGGAGATGGGATGGACGGCCCGCCTTTTGCGGACGCGGTGGTGGATGCGGTGAACACCCTGTCGCCCGGTGACCAAGCCACCGTGGAGTCCACCTTCGATGGCAGCACGGTGCATCTGACCTTTGGCATCCCGGCGGGTTATGATGGTGCCAGTGGCAACGATGGAGCACCCGGCGAGGTGTCGCTTCAGCAACTGGAGGATGCCATCAGCGACACCAGCGCGAACAGCAACGGGGTGGACACGCTGGGAATGGTGGTGAGTGAGCCACCGACGCAGGCGGAGGTGCAGCAGATCGCGGACAAGCTGGATGAGCTGATCAATGCGCTGAGACGATGATGTTCGCGGTTCGCGGCTCTGAGTATTGTAGTTCCGCCTTTAGGCGGTCTGGGCACGCTCCCGGAACCGCCTAAAGGCGGGACTACAGTGCGGGGAGAGGTTTGCGGTTGTTTGCGGTTCTGAGTATTGTAGTTCCGCCTTTAGGCGGTCTGAGCACGCTCCCGGAACCGCCTAAAGGCGGGACTACAGTGCGGGGAGAGGTTTGCGGTGGTTTGCAGTGGTTGAGGGCGCTAACGCGCCGTTGACGGTGGTTTGGAAACAACCGTCAACCACTGCAAACAACCGTCAACGATCGCCAACATCCATGAAGGCGGACTGACGTCTGCTGCTACGAACAGCGAACCGAGAACTGCGAACACCCGAAGACGGACTGACGTCCGCTGCTACTGCCAACCATGGCAAACCATCGCCAACAACTGCCAACCTGCCTCCTGGGTGTAAAATCACCCGCAATGTCGGGAATCGGGAACGCATCGTGCTCTATGGGCTTGTCAGACTGCCGAAAGCGCACCAGAGAACCGCCTCCATTCGTCATTCTGCCTTCGCACATCGTCACTTTTCCCCATGCCCTCCATTCAACCCCGCCGTGCTGGCGTTCTTGTTCCTGTCTTTGCCATCCGCACGCCGGATGATCTCGGCATCGGCGACATCGGCGGCGTGCGGCAGCTCATCGACTGGGCGGCGGACACGGGCCTCGGGTTGGTGCAATTCCTGCCGATCAACGCCACTGGCAGCGACAGCAGCCCGTACAACGCGATCAGCTCCGTGGCGCTGGATTACCTGACGCTGGATCTGACGCCGCAGGCGGTGCCGGAGCTGGATGAGAAGTTTTACGCCACCACCACGGGCATCCTCCGCGCCGATCTGCTGCGGCAGGGTTCGGTGAACTACCCGAAGGTGCGCCGTCTCAAGAACACGCTGCTGCGCCGGGCTTTCAGCCAGATCGAGGCCGAACCTGGGCGAATGGCCGAGTTTGAGGGATTTTGCGTGAAGGAGGCGGCCTGGCTGGATGACTTCTGCCTCTTCAAGGTGCTGATGGAAGAGCACGGGCACGAGGACTGGACGAACTGGCGCGAAGACCTGAACACCGCCGCCAAAGCGCGTGCCTGGCGTGATGCAAAAGGCGACGAGATCGACGACCGCATCCTGTTTCATGCCTATGTGCAATGGCTGTGCTTCAGCCAGTGGAGTGGATTGAGGGCCTATGCGAACGGGAAGGGGATCAAGCTCATGGGGGACATCCCCTTTGGCATCTCCTGGTGCAGCGCGGATGTGTTTTTCCAGCCGGAGCAGTTCGATCTCGAGTGGTGCGGCGGTGCTCCGCCTGAGACGTATTTCAAAGACGATTACTTCGTGCAGCGCTGGGGCCAGAACTGGGGCATCCCGCACTATCGCTGGGATGTCATGGAGCGCGGCGGCTTCCAGTGGTGGCGGCAGCGCACGCAAAAGCTCACGGAGGTCTTCGACATCTTCCGCATCGACCACGTCCTGGGCTTCTACCGCATCTACAGCTTCCCCTGGCGGCCGGTGCGCAACGCGGAGTTCTGTTACCTCAGCGATGACGAGGCCAAGGCGCTGACCGGCGGCCGCTTGCCGCACTTCATCGAAAACGACGACGACACACCCGAGCACAAGGCCGCGAATCTCGCCAACGGCGACAAATACCTGCGCATGATTCTCGCCGCCGCCGATGGCAAGGCCGAGGTGGTGGCCGAAGACCTCGGCACGGTGCCGGATTACGTGCGCCCGCATCTGCTCAGCCTCGATGTTCCAGGCTTCAAGGTCAGCCATTGGGAGGACAACGGCCAGGGCCGCGTCGTCATGGGATCAGACTACGACAACTGCGCCTTCACCACCTACGCCACGCACGATCACGAGCCGATGAAGACGCACTGGGAGCATCGCCGTCGCGATGCGCACAGCCCCGAGGCGTCAGATCGTGCTCTCGCCGAAAAGGAACTCCGCGCCCTGGCTGATTTCTCCGGCCTGCGGTTCTCCGACGACGGCTGGCCGGAATACGACACCCACATTCGTCGTGCCTTGCTCGAAGCCTTGCTCGCGAGCAACGCCCGCTTCGCCGCCTTCATGCTCACCGACCTGTTTGGCCTGGAGGATCGCTTCAACGTGCCGGGTATCGCCGCCGACAGCAATTGGAGCGCCCGCCTGCCCATGACCGTGGCCGAACTTCGCCATGCCTCGCCGTGGAAAGAAGAATCCGACTGGCTCAAGAAGGCGATCCAACGCGCCGAACGGTGAAAGAACCTGTCTTTGCTGGAAATCCACCGCGCTGCTGAAGCGTATGCTTATCACCCCCATGAAACACCTTCAACGTCGCCAATTCCTGCGCGACCTCGGCATCTCCGCCGGGGCGCTGCCGTTTCTCACCGGATTGCCCAGCCTCACGGGCGCGCCCGCGCCGCAGAAGCGCCAGCGGCTTGTCATCATGTTCTCGCCGAACGGCACGCTGCCGAATGAGTTCTGGCCGGATCAAGAAGGCGCGAATTTCAGCTTCAAGTCGATCTTGAAGCCGCTGGAAGCCTTCAAGGACCGCATGCTGATCCTGCATGGCGTCGCCAACAAAGTGCGTGGCGATGGCGACAGCCACATGCGCGGCATGAGCTGCCTGCTCACCTGCGACGAACTGCTCAAGGGCAACATCATGGGCGGCGGTGGCAATCCCGCTGGCTGGGCCAGCAACATTTCCATCGACCAGGAGATCAAGAACTTTCTCCAGAGCCGTGCGGAGACGAAAACGCGCTTCGGCTCGCTCGAATTCGGCGTGGCCGTGCCGGAGCGTGCCGATCCGTGGACGCGCATGAGTTATGCGGGTGGGAACCAGCCCATCGCACCGATTGATGACCCGCATCAGGTGCTGAAGAAGGTCTATGGCAAGATGAAGGACAAGGAGAGCCTGGTGAGCATCCTCGATGATGTGCGCAACGATTTGAAGCGCGTCTCCTCGAAGCTCAGCGCCCGTGACAAGGCGCTGCTGGATCAGCACATGACCCTCGTGCGCGGTCTGGAGCAGGATTTGGCGGAAGCCGACAAGCAGGGCAAGCTCAGCCATCCCGTGCCTCAAGTCGATCCAAGCATCGAGCTGGTGAACGACAACACGCCGCAGATCAGCCGCATCCAGATCGACCTGCTGGTCAATTCGCTCTCCAATGACATGGCCCGCGTGGCCACGCTGCAATACATGCGCAGCGTCGGCATGGCGCAGATGCGCTGGCTCGGCGTCGAGGAAGGCCACCACAGTCTCTCGCACGATCCTGACGACAAGAAGGACAGCTATGAGAAGCTGATGAAGATCAACACCTGGTTCGCCGGTGAGTTTGCCTACATGGCGAAGCGTCTCAGCGAAACACCGGAGCCTTCCGGTGATGGCAGCATGCTGGACAACACGCTCCTCGTGTGGACGAACGAGCTGGGGAAGGGGAACAGCCACACACTCGACAACATCCCCTACGTCATGGTCGGCGGCGGTTTCGGCTTCAAGATGGGCCGCAGCCTCAAGTTCGACAAAGCCGCGCACAACCGCCTGTGGATGTCCGTCGCGCAGGCGATGGGCCACGATTTGCAGACCTTCGGCAAGAAGGAACTTTGCGAAGGCGGGGCTTTGAGGCTGGCGTGAGCCAGACCGGGTTTGATGTCGGTGCCGTAGGACGAGTGTGGCGGAAGCCCGCTCGTCTTTAGCGGTTTCGAGGTGCGTGTGCGCCTTCGCATCTGCCAAGACCGTGGCTGGGGAATGGACGGGATGTCATTGGCGGATCGCACGCGATGCAGCCGGGCGGGCTGTCGCCACACCCGGCCTACGACATCCGCGGCATCCCGTTTTATGTGGTCATCGACCAGGCAGGCAAAATCGTCTCCACCGGCCATGACTGGGATGAGACGGCTGCGGTGGCATTGAAGCTGATCGGCGAGTGATGCGAAATTCTGGTCGAATTGCATGACGATTCCGGCCAGCATGTGCTCTCTGCCACGGTGGCGTGGTTCATCACCCGCGCCGCTACCAGTTCCATTTCCTGATTCATGTCCAAACCAATCATCGCCGTCACCATGGGCGACCCCGCCGGGGTCGGACCCGAAATCTGCCTGCAACTTCTCGCCAACGAGGAAGTCCGCGCCTTTGCCACGCCGGTTGTTTTTGGTGATGCGCGTCTCCTGGCCCGTTGCGCCCGGCAAACCGGGTTGCCCGCGCCCAAACGCATCCTGAGCGAGATCGATTGGGCCGAAAAATGCGGCAGCATTGATGAACCTTGTGTGCTGGACCTCTTTGGCTTCGATGCCGAAGGCTTCGCGCCCGGCACGGTGAGCGCAAAGACCGGCGCGGCAGGTTATCGCTATGTGGAAAAGAGCATTGAAGCCGCGCTCGCCGGTCAAGTCGCCGCCGTGGCCACCGCGCCGCTGAACAAGGAGGCGCTGCATGCGGCGGGCATCACTTATCCAGGCCATACCGAGATGTTTGCCGAGAAAATGGCCGCCGAGCGCTCCTGCATGACGTTTTTCTCGGCGGAGATGATTTGCAGCCTCGTCACCGTCCACATCGGCTACCAAGACGTGGTGCCCGCCCTCACCACCGCGCGTATTTTGGACGTAATCGAACTGACCGATGAGGCCGTGCGGCGTGTGCGCGGGAAGGCTCCCAAAATCGCCGTATGCGGTCTGAATCCACACGCGGGCGAGCACGGGCTATTTGGACGTGGCGAGGAGGAGGCTATCATCGCTCCTGCCATCGCCGCCGCGCGGGCCAAAGGCATCATCATCGAAGGTCCGTTGCCGCCCGACACCGCTTTCATCGCCACGAAGCGCCGCAGTGTGGATGCCTACATCTGCATGTATCACGATCAGGCGCTGATCCCGCTAAAGGCTCTCGCCTTTGACACCGCCGTGAACACGACCCTCGGCCTGCCCGTGCCGCGCACGAGTGTCGATCACGGCACCGCGTGTGACATCGCCTGGCAGGGGAAAGCGAATGGCGGCAGTCTTGTCGAAGCGGTGCGGCTTGCGGCGCAGATGGCTGCAGGGTGATCGTCGTTCAGGCCGTCGCCCCGCCCCCAAAAACGAGTTGGAAAACTCGTTCTACGTCCGCTCCTCATCCGGCGGAGGCGGCATGGGACGTTTGGGCAGAGAGCTGTCGCGGTTGCTTTTGGGAGGCATCTTCGGTGGCAGGACGTAATCGGGGAACTGCTTCACCCAGTCCTCGCGGTCGGCATCGCTGGCGTGGTAGGCCAGATGCGTGCGCGTGTCCTCATCACTGCAACCGCCCAGCGGGTCCCAGTGATGCGCGTAGCTGGCATCCTGCGGGATGAGCAACGTCTCCTCAAAAAGCATGTCAGACCACAGCGTGCGATATAGCTCCTCGTCGGTGAGGTGGTTGGTGTTGCCCAGATACGCGCCGAGGCGCGCAAGGCCGTGAATGACCTCTGGCAGCTTTGTGACAAACGATGGCTCATCGAGTTCATCCGGCGGGATCAGAGCGACACCCAGCTTCTCCAGCAGATCAGCGGGACGCACGCCGAAACCGCTGAACTCCCAGGCTTCGAGATACTCCAGTCCTTTGTCCGTGCTGGCATCCGGCCATTGGCGCTCCTCGCCGCTTTCGACGTGGTCTTCCACCTCGTTGCGCAGGCGGTTCAGGCGGATCTCGCGATCCACGTTGTCGAGGTCATCAGAGTCGGCGGCCATGGCGGCGATGCTTACTCAAGCGGACGCCGTTTGCCAGCATCAATGCATGTCATAATGCCGCCCGCCGGATCGTTGCCATCCCGTTCTCCATCATGAAAATCATCTGCTGCCTGATTTCGACATTCGCCCTGTTTCATTCGTCATTCGCGGCAGATTCGAGGCCGAACATCCTTCTCATTCTCACGGATGACCAGGGCTGGTCCACACTCGGCTGTTACGGCTCGAAGAAAGTGCCCACACCGCATCTCGACTCGCTCGCTCGTGACGGCGTGCGCTTCACGGATGCGTATGTGACACCGCAATGCACGCCGACACGCGCGGCGCTGCTCACGGGGCAGCACACGGCCCGAAACGGCATGTGGCATGTGATCCCGTGGTATGGATCGCCCTGGGCGCGGGTGGCGGAGCCGATGTTTCGCGAGCAACTGCCACGCGACATGACCACGCTGCCGAAAGCTCTGCGCACGGCCGGTTACAAAACCGGAATGGCGGGGAAGTGGCATCTCACCACCGGTGTGGAGGGGGATTATGTGCAACTCAAGGATGGAGACGCGCACGGCTTCGACTTCGTCGCGCCCCGTGGGCCGGGCACGCAGAACGAGGGTGACAAGTGGGTGGATCATCTCACCGGACAGACGATCCAGTTCATGCGTGAGAACGGGGAGCGCCCCTGGTTTTTCTACCTGGCGCATCACACGCTTCATGGAGTCGTCTCCGCGCCTGCCGGCCTCATTCAAAAGCACCGCGAGGCCGGAGCGCCGGAGACGGGCATGTTCAATGCCACCTACCTCGCCGCCATTGAGCATCTCGATCACAGCATCGGCCGCCTGCTGGCCGCGCTGGATGAACTGAAGCAGCGCGAGAACACGCTCATCGTCTTCCTCAGCGACAACGGCGGCGTGGACACCATCTACTCGCCGCCGGGCATGCTCGGCGATCCCACGGACGGCAGCATGGCGCTCAAAGTGAAAGCGCAGGAGTTTGACAACGCCCCGCTGCGCAGCGGAAAAGGCAGCGCGTATGAAGGCGGCATTCGTGTGCCCTGCATCGTGAGATTTCCAGCGCGTGTCAAAGGCGGGCAGGTGTGCAGCACTCCCGTGCATGTCACCGATTGGATGCCCACACTCCTCGCTGCCGCCGGTGCGCAGGCAGCCGCAGGTCATGCGCTTGATGGCGTGAATCTCATGCCGCTGCTGCTTGGCGGGCCTACCCCCGAGCGACCGCTCTATTTTTACATGCCACTCTACGACCTGCGCTGGGCCGCCACGCCCTGTGCTGTTTTGCGACTCGGAGATTGGAAGCTCATCGAATCCTTTGGCGACTGGTTTGATGACGAACCACGCTATCACGCCGGTCACAAACTCGAGCTCTACAACCTTCGCGCTGACCTCGGTGAGTCGCAGAACCTCGCCGACACGGAAAGCGAACGCGCAAGGCAGATGCAGTCTCAGCTTCATGCCTGGCTGAAGTCCATTCCCGCGCCCGTCCCAGGAGGAAATCCACACTTTGACGCGAAACGAATGCTGGAGGAAACAAAGGTGAAGCAACCCTGGAATCGCTGACCTGATCATGCCCCGCTCACTCCTCGCCCCATTCAAAGCTCTCGGTCCTGGACTCGTCGTGGCGGCGGGCACATTGCGGGGCTGATTTGAGAATCAAACCTTCATCCGCCCCATGGCTGCTCTTGCTGTGGTGAGGCCGCTGATGCGGTTGCGGAACTCATACACGTCGGCGCGGTAGAGCGTCTCCTCGTGCCAGAGCGGCTTTTCGCCTGCGGTGTGGCCGGTGGCGATGATTTGGAAGCAGGCGGTGCCCACGGGGATCTGCAAACGCGCAGCCTGGGCCTTCGTAGCGTTCACGGCGTGGATGATCTCCTCCGCGCCGCTGATGGTGAGGCCGCATTTTTCCGTCCAGCAGGTGTAGAGCGAACCTTTGGCGTTTGTGCGGGTCATCTTGGGACACAAGCTCGCGATGACATGCCGACGTTCAAAGATCACGGGTTTGCCATCGGCCAGACGCAGCCGTTCCATGTAGATGAGCGGCTCATCCGCTCCGGTTCTGAGGTTTTGGGCGACTTCGGGCGGTGCCTCGGCGGCGGTGAGCTTGCGATACTCAATCAATTCGGTGCCTGGCTTCTTGCCGACGGCACGGGCTTTGTCGGTGAAGCTGACGAGGCGCTCAAGGTCGTAGTCCAGCACAGATTCACGCACAAAAGTGCCCGCGCCGCGCCGCACCTCCAGCAAACCGGCGGAAACGAGACTGCTGAGCGCCTTGTTGGCCGTGGGGCGGCTGGTTTTGAAGCGCGTGGCGACCTGGCGCTCGGTCAGGAACTGGGAGCCGGGCGTGAAATCCTCCGAGCGGATGAGCGCACGGAGCTTTTCGATGAGCCGCTGGTGAAAGGTGTCGTTTTCGGACATGGGGGCAGACTCGTGGGAAAACAGGCTTTGACAAGTGGCTAAGCCAATTCATAACGTGGCTAAGCCAATCCTAAAACATGAAACATAGCTACTCCGACCTTGCCAAGATGATCGACCACAGCCTCCTGCATCCCACGATGACGGACGCGGACCTGGAGGCGGGTTGCAGGCTTGCGGCGCAATACCAGGCGGCCTCCGTCTGCATCAAGCCCTACGCGGTAAAGCAGGCGGTGGAGTGGCTGCGTGGCTCCGGCGTGCTCGTCGGCTGCGTCATCGGCTTCCCGCATGGGAACAGCACCACGGAGTCGAAGCGCTACGAGACCGAGCTGGCCTGCAAGGACGGTGCGAACGAGATCGACATGGTCATCAACATCGGCAAGGCGCTCTCCGGCGACTGGGACTACGTCGAGGCCGACGTGAAAACCGTCTGTGACGAGGCGCACAAGCACGGCGCGAAGGTGAAGGTCATTTTTGAAAACGATTACCTCACTAGCGGCGGCGCGGGACTCAGCAGTGATGATTTTAAACGCAAGCTCTGCGAGATCTGCGAAAGCGCCGGGGCCGACTGGGTGAAGACGAGCACCGGCTATGGTTTCGTGAAGCAGCCAGACGGCAGCTACAACTACAAAGGCGCCACCGAGCACGATCTGGTGCTCATGCGCGCCAGTTGCAGCCCCAAAGTGCAGGTGAAGGCCGCCGGGGGCGTGCGCGACCTCGACGGACTCATCAAAGTCCGCGAACTCGGCGGCACCCGCTGTGGCGCGACCGCGACCGCCGCGATGATGGAAGAGTATATCAAGCGAGAGGCCGCTGAGAAAGCGGGCGGCGCGGTTCATGCTTCCACTGCCTCCATCGGGGCGGGTGGTTATTGATAAGGAGTCTGTGCCACATCGTTTAACTCGCATCATGAACATCGCCACCAAACGCCATCTCGAACGCCGCGCCTTTTTGCGTGGTGCTGGAACCGTCCTCTCGCTGCCGTTTTTGGAGGCGATGGTGCCCGCGTTCGCCACCCGTGCCCAAGCCGCCGTCGGACAGCCGCCGCCGCGCTTTCTCGCGATGTGCGCCACGCTCGGCTTTCACACGCCGTTTTTGTTTCCGCAGGAAACCGGCGCGGATTACACGCTCACGCCCTATCTGGAGCCGTTGAAGGACCTGAAAGGCGATTTCTCCGTCATCTCCGGCCTGCAGCACATGGAGCAAAACGGCGCGAACGGCCACACCTCCGAAATGACCTGGCTCACCTCGGCGAAGCATCCCGGTCTCGCTGGATTCAAGAACACGATCTCGATTGACCAGCTCATCGCCGAGCAAATCGGCGCTCAAACACGGTTCCCGAGCCTCATTCTCGGCACCGGCAGCGATTCGCTGTCGTGGTCGGCCAGTGGTGTCCCGCTTCCGGCGGAAAGCTCGCCCTCGAAGGCATTCCAGCAGCTTTTTGTCGATGGCACGCCTGCGGAGATCGCGGCGCAGGTGCGCGGCTTGAAGCGCGGGCGCAGCATCCTCGACACCGTCACCGGTCAGGCCAAAAAACTCCACGGTGAGCTCGGCAAACGCGACCAGGAAAAGCTCGACGAGTACTTCTCCGCCGTGCGCGATCTTGAAGGTCGTCTCGTGCAAAACGAGGAGTGGGTGCAAAAGCCCAAGCCCAAAATCGACGCCAAGCCGCCCACGGACATCCAGAGCCGCACCGATGCCATCGGCAAGATGATGCTGATGCAGGACTTGATCGTGCTCGCCCTGCAAACCGACTCCACCCGCACCGTGACCCTGCGCCTCAGCGGCATGAATGCTGTGCCTGAAATCGAAGGTGTGAAGAACGACTGGCACAATCTCTCCCATCACGGCCAGGACCCCGCGAAGATCGAAGAACTGAAAGTCATCGAGAAAGCCGAGTTCACGGCCTTCGCCAGCTTCCTCACCAAGCTCAAGACCGCTGCATTGTTGGACAGCACTTCTGTCATCTTCGGTTCCAATCTCGGCAACGCCAGCGCCCACAACACGGCCAACATCCCGCTCGTTCTCGCCGGTGGCGGCTTCAAACACGGTCGCCACATCGCCATCGACAAGGAGAAGCACGTCTTCTCGAATCTCTTTGTCTCACTCGCCCAGCGCATGGGCGTGGAGGCGAACAAGTTCGGCTTCAGCACCGGCGTGTTGGACATCAATCAAGCGTGAGCATGAAACATCGTTTTCTTGCGGCTTTGCCGCTTATTGCCTGCGCGTCTGCCGCCTCAGCGGCGCTGCCTGCCGTTCAGCCGTTTCTGGACCAGCACTGCATGGACTGCCATGACGGGGAGATGAAAAAGGGCGGGCTCGATTTGTCGGCCTTATCCACTGATGGAGCGGATGCGGCGGCGATGAAGAAGTGGGTGCGGGTGTTTGATCGTGTGGCGGCAGGCGAAATGCCTCCGGCGAAGAAGGAACAACCGAAGGCGGAGGACACGCGGAGTTTCATGACCGCCCTTGGAGGCGATTTGAGCGCTAAAGATGCCGCGCAGAAGGGCACGGTGCTGCGCAGGCTGAACCGGCGCGAGTATCAAAACACGATCAACGATCTGCTTGGCGTGAAGGTGAACATCATCGACTCGCTGCCCGAGGACGGGCGCTCGCATGGCTTTGACAACATCGGCGAGGCGCTCTCGATCTCGGGCATCCAGATGCAGCGCTACATGGAGGCGGCGGAGCTGGCGCTGAACGTGGCTTTGAACCAGGAAACGAAACCTGAGAGCACGCTGCAAAGCGCCACGCTCGAAAGCGACCGGAACAAGGAGCAAATCGGCAAACAATGGCTGAAGCGTGAGGACGGTGCCATCGTGGTGTTTAACAATGGCGGCTTTCCAAGCACGGTGATCCCGAATCTCCGCGCCAAACAGGCGGGAACGTACAAGCTGCGCGTCAAAGGCTACGGCTACCAGATCGAGGAGCCGGTGGTCTTTGCTCTCATCACGGGCAGCTTCAATTTTCGCAACGCGGACAACGTGACGCACAGCTTTCACGAGCTGCCCGTGGACCAATCAAGCACGGTGGAGATCACGCTGCATCTTGACCAGGGCAAAGGCATCTGGATCAGCCCGCAGGGACTGAACGGACCGGACGGACACTCGCCGATCAAGGACGGGCCGGACAAGTATCCCGGCGAAGGCATGGCGTTTCAAGAAGTGACGCTCGAAGGCCCCTTGGACACCGATTGGCCGCCACGAGGTCAAAAGCTGCTACTGGGTGATTTGAAGCTGCGGCAACTGCCGCATGGCCTGCCACCTTCGCAGGCATGGCGAGCAAAGAACCCGGACTTCAAGCACAGGTACACCGCTGACTCGGCCGATCCGATTGCAGATTCACGCCGACTGCTTCCAGACTTCATCACCGCCGCGTTTCGTCGTCCGGCCACGGCGGCGGATGTGGAGCCGTATGTGAAGCTGTTTGATGCCGAGTTCGCTGAGAGCCAGGATTTCTTCGCCGCCATGCGCACGGCGGCCATCGCGGTGCTGTGTTCTCCTGAGTTTTTGTTTTTGAAGGAGCCTGCCGGAAAGCTCAACGACCTGCAACTGGCCTCACGCCTGAGCTACTTCCTCACGCGCAGCGCGCCTGATGCAGAACTGCTCGCCGCAAAGCTCACACAGCCGGAGGTGCTGCGGGCGCAAACGGAACGTCTGCTCAAAGCGCCCACGCTGGAGCGCTTGGTGACGGATTTCACCGATGGTTGGCTGAATCTGCGTGAGATCGACTTCACCACCCCGGACAAGCAGCTCTACCCCGAGTACGATGAGCTGCTGCTCGACTCCATGCTGCGCGAGACACGCGCCTTCATCTCCGAGCTCATTCAAAACAACCTGGGCGTCGCCAACATCGTGCGGAGTGATTTTGCAATGCTGAACTCACGCCTGGCGCAGCATTACGGCATCCCGGGTGTGAGCGGACTGGCCATGCGGAAGGTCAAACTGCCGCCGGAGAGCAGGCGCGGCGGGGTTTTGACCCAGGCGAGCGTTTTGAAGGTCAGCGCGAACGGCACCAACACTTCGCCGGTGGTGCGGGGTGTCTTTGTGATGGATCGCATCCTCGGCATCGAGCCGCCACCACCTCCGCCCGGCATCCCCGGTGTGGAGCCGGATATTCGCGGTGCCACCACGCTGCGCGAGCTGCTGGACAAGCACCGCGACTCCGAGACCTGCAACGGCTGCCACCGTGTCATCGACCCGCCAGGCTTCGCGCTGGAGAGCTACGATGTCATCGGCGGCTGGCGTGAGCGCTTTCGCAGCATCGACCAGGGGGAGCAGGTCAAGCTCACCGTCCAGGGGCGCAAGGTGCGTTACCGGCTCGGCCCGCCTGTGGATGCCGCAGGCGAGTTGAACACCGGGGCCAAGTTTGCCGACATGTCCGGCTTTCAAGAGCTGCTCCTGGCCGGTCAGGACCGTGTGGCCCGCTGCATGATCGAAAAGTTGCTCACCTTTGCCACGGGTCATGCCCCGGGATTCTCAGACCGCTCTGCTATCGAGCGTCTGGTGGCCCAGTCGAAGACGAAAGGCCACGGCATGCGCGATCTCATCCATGCCGTGGTGCAGAGCGAGATTTTCAGGAGCAAATAAGGCTTCGTCAGTCCAGCGAGCGCTTGGGCGGGCCGATGCGAACGCGGCCTGTGTCCGTGGTGGGAGGCGGCGGTGGCGTAGGTGTGAGGCGTTGGATTTCGTAACCGGGGATGGTCAGCGTCAGATCCAGTTTGGCCAGGAATTCCCAGGTGGCGGGAACGCCCACTTCATCAGCAATGCGACGGGCTTCATGATAGGTCTCGAAGGCGTCTGGCATGACCTGGAAGATGGCGACGCCACCTGGGTCTTCCTTGATGTCACGCATCTGGCGGATGTAGGGGGAGTTAGGCTGCTTCATGGATGCCACACTTTCTCCGCCGCCGCTTTTGGGAGTCAGGACGAGCTGCACATTGGTGGCCTGGACTTTGGCTTCAAAGGCATAAGAACCGCTGATGAGCGGATTGGACGCCGCACGCTGGACCATGGCGGCGATACGGGCACCATCGTAGATGGTCTTGGCCTTGCTGGCGTCCTCGATGCCTTTGAGCTTGCCGAGATCACGGAAGTAGTCGGCCACATCCTTGGGCGTGGCTTTGACCTCCTGGGTGTTTGATCCCCAGGAGAAGGTGATCTTACCACCAGCAGACGCGGCTTTGATGACGGGCTTGAGAGGATCGCGTGATGGGTCGAGTTTGGTCCAAAGAGTGAGGTCTCCTTTGGCTGCGGCGGCGACGGCCTGGGCCACGACGGCCATGTTTTGGCGAGTGGGAACGGCGATGTCAGCGAGGGCGGTGAGCATCTGTTTGTTGGCAACGATGCCTGCCTCGGTGAGGGCTTTGTAAGCCAGCGCGGCATGTTCCATCTGCACGTTTTCGATGAGAGGGGAGATTTCCACCCAGGCTTTTTGGGCGTTCGCCGGCGAGCCGAGGAGCGTGGTGAGAAGCTTGGCAAAGGGCTGAGCTTCCGTTTTCGGGTAAACAAGCTGTGATTTGACCTTGTCGAGTCCGTCCATAATGGGCTGGAGGAACTTGGACTGGCTGAAGGTGATGATGCCCTGTTTGGCGACGAGAATGCGTGTCTCGACTGGTTTTTCGGGGTAGGGCCGAGGGTTTGGAAGCCGGACATAAGTCGGGGGAGGGGGCCTGAACTCCGGTGTGTCATCCAGCAACGCCTTGAGACGTTCCACCTCGGCCAGGAGCTTGTCGGTCTCGGCCTTGCTGAGATCACGGGCCTTCTTGCGTTCTTCGAGCTGCGCTTTGAAGGCGTCGAGATCCATGAACTTCATCTTCGCCTGCATGTCGGAGGTGTCGATGGTCTTGAGCTGCTCGATGGACTTCTTCAGATCCGCCTCGGCCTGTTTTTGGTCTTCTTCGAGTTTTTTGGGGTCGGCGGGCGGAGGCGGCAGTTGTTTGACCTGCTCGACCACTTTTTGATACTCCTCCTCGGTGACCGGCGGGAGGTCGGAGAGGATCTTCTGGACGACGCGGGCCGTGTTGAGCGCCATGACGACAAAGACGATCATGAGCACGCCGACCACGTTAGTCACGGCGTCCATGAGGGAGTCGAGATTGAGAGCTTCGTCGCCGCCTGATTTTTTCTTCGCCATGGTCGTGTGAAGTAGGTGGAGGATTATTTGGTCGCAGGCGGCGGTGTCGCGCCTGGTGTTGCTGGCGGAGTCGCGCCTGGGGCGGCGGGATCAGCAGGAGCCGGAGGAGGGGGCGGTGGGATGGTGCCGCGGAATTTTTCAAACAAGGCGAGATCCAGGACGCCACGGCCAGGGATCGGCAGCTTGCCGACACGAATGCTGTAATCAGATTCGGCACGACCAGCGCCGTTGTTGAAGGCTCCCGCGCCATCGTCACGCACCAAGAACAGAATGAGCGACTTGGGGTTCTTGGCGATCTCGGCGAGGAAATAATTGAACTTGGCGTCGGCGACGACGACCTCGGGAGCGGCGCTGAGGCGATATTCCTCCCCCCAGGCACCCAGAATTTTCAAGGCGCCAGCACCGGCTTCGACGAAGAAGACCTTGGTGTCCTCAGGCATGCCGCTGCCCGAAGGCTGCACGACCACTGGCGGGATTTTTTTATCCTCCGGCACGTGGCGTTTTTTGATCTCCGCCATGAGTTCGGCGATGGTCTTTTTGCTCTCCACCTGCTGGAATTTGAGGCCCTCGATCTCCGTCAGCAGATCGTCGAGCTCCTTCTGCAATTGCTGGCTGATCTTCAGGTTGGCATCCTGGATGTCCTTGGAGGTGGTGAGCAGTTTGCGCAGCTTGATGAACTGCTGCTCCTTTTCCTGGACCTGCTTTTTCAGCTCTTCGAGCACGGCGAGCTTCTCCTTGAGGACGACATCCAGCTCCTTGCGCTCCTCGATCTCTTTCTTGAGCTTGATGTAGTCCTGCGAACGGCGGATTTCCTCCGGGTCGCGACCCTCGGCCTTGCCCATCTGGGCCATGACGAGCACCACGATCATGAACACAAGCGCGCCAATAAGACAGGCGAGGATGCTGAGGAAGGGGAAGAGGGAAACCTCTCCTCCTTCGGATTGGCGACGCTGGGCCATGAGGTTTGCGGATTAAACGATGGGGGTGGCTCAATCGCGGCTGAACCAGCCTTTTTTCTTCACCTGATGGATGAGGATTTGCTTGCCGCCGAGTTCGGAGAGCAGCGTGTTGAGGCTTTGGATGCCGCTGGAAAGGGCGCGGGTGTAGTCGGTGGTGGTCTTGACGCTGTCTTTGACGGCGTTGGTGAGATCGTCGCGCATGCGGTTGAGCGCGGTGGCGAACTCGGCATCCACCCGCTGCTGGTGGGCGGCGGCGCGTTTGTCGAGGTTGTCAGCCTGTTCCTTGATCTGCTTGGAGAGAGAGTTGAGATCAACGAGGAATTCCTTCTGCGAGCTGGCCACCGCCTTGACGAGCGTGTCCATGAGGCCGTTGGAATCGCCGCCAGCCACGCCGCCGCCGTCGTTCAGACGGGGCAGGAGGATTTCATTGCAGAAGGCGTCGATGTTGTTGAGATTGTCGTCCTCCGACTTGGAGACGGCGTTCATGGGGAAGTTCAGGAACATGGCAAGCACGAGGCCGAGCAGCGTCGTGTCAAAGGCGGTGCCGAGGCCGCTGGTCACGTTGCCGAAGGACTTCATGACCTTTTCCATGTCCGTCATGTCGCTCAGGTCGATGCTGCCGATGGCGACCGAAAGACCAAGCACAGTTCCGATGAACCCCAGGATCGGAATGGCCCAGAGGAACACCTTCACCAGGGAGTAGCTGCCGCCGATGCGCGAGCTGTCGATGTTGGACTGGGCGCTCATCATGTTGCTGACCTCGCCGTTGCTCTGGCGCACCTCGAAGAGCTCCAGGCCCTTGCGAATGCGGTTCACCATGAGGCTGTCACGCAGGCGACCAGGCAGTCCGTAGAGGTGGTCGATGAAGTGACCGACATTCTCGCGGTTGATCTCGGAAGCGATTTCCGCAGGCAGGACATCCAGGAGCATGGCATCTTTTTGATGACGCAGTTTCTGGCCCTTGAGGTAGAGCAGGGCTAGCGCCCAGAAGAAGAAGAACGTCTCCATGTAGTTCACCCAGGTGCGCTCCAGGAACAGGTCGTGGAGGTAGTCCATCGTGTCCACCGGCGCAGTGCCGGGCGCGCCTTTGCCAAAGGGAAACATGATGCCGAACCAAGCCAGCGAGGCCACCGCGCCGATGGCGAGGGCCAGCCAGGGATTGGGGTTGGCCGGATCGGTTTCTTCCCAGCCGCCGCGCTCTTTGGGCTGGTAGGAGTATGCCTGCTCCTGCGATTGTTCAGGGGCTCCGTGCTCGTGCTCATGTTCAGCGCCGAACGCGTCCTCAGGCGCGGAGGACGGCGGGGTGACGCCGCTGGGGGCTGGCAGACCCGAGGGGGGGGGGAGGCCGGCGGAGGGCGCTGCGCCAGCGATGCTGGCAGGAATGCTCAGCTTGGTGTTACAGCCGGGGCAGCGGACGGTTTTTCCGGCCATTTCAGGCTCGGCCTTGAGCTGCATGTCACATGAGGGGCATTTAAACTTCACGGGTGATTTCCTCCTGGGTAATTAAAAGACGAAAAGAGAACTGACTATTTGCGGCGGTCATACTCGTACGACAAGGAATTTCTTGTGTGTCAGCGAAGAAGAAATCATTTTTGTTCCTTCCATGAGCAACAACGGGTTGTTTGTGCCCAAGCAATGCAGCCCCGCCTGATTTCTGGTTGTCGTGGTGGAGATAAGGGGATTCGAACCCCTGACCTTCTCATTGCGAACGAGACGCTCTACCAACTGAGCTATATCCCCCTGACGACACGCGGCGGATTATGACCGCCAAAGATGCACCGGCAATGAAAAAGAACGCGCTTACATCAGGCCAAGCAGCGATTCCCTGACCTGCGCCTGCCATTTGATGAGATAAGAGAGCTTTGCCTGCATGGTCTGCAGTTCCACCCAAACGCTGCTGTCTCCTGCTGCCAGTCGCGCATCAAACGCGGGCAGGGTTTCGAGCAAGGCGGAGCGTTGCGCCTCCAATTGAAGGCCCAGTTCCTCAAGCTGCTCGCGCAAACGCATTTCCTCCGGCGCGAGGAGGGCTTTGGCGAGCGCGGAGGCGGCGGTTTGGCGGCGTTTGAGCAATCCGGCGACGCTTTGCAGCAGCGGACCGAGCTGGCTGAAGATCGCCATCAGGGTGTCGTCGATCGGCACGGCCCGCCAGGGAGTCTGATGCAGTTCGAGCAGGTGCTTGAGACGTTTTTCCGGGGATTGCAGCGTTTCGTGCGCGGCGTTGATCTCGGCTGCTTGAGCGGCATCCCCGCCGGGCTGGTCGGGATGCGCAGCACGGCTGGCGGCCAGCCACGCCTGCTGCAAGGCATCGGGATCAAGCGCGGCGGCGCGTGGCAGGCCGAGGAGGGCAAAGGCGTTCGACATTGGGCAATCAGGCGGAAAAACTTTCGCCACAGGAGCAGGTGACGACGGCGTTCGGGTTTTTCACCTTGAAGCCGCCGCTTTGCAGATCGTCGCTGTAGTCGAGTTCCGACCCGGAGACGAACAGGGCGCTCTTCGGATCAATGACGACGCGCACCTCGCTGGAGGTGACCATGATGTCGCGGTTTGCCGGACCATCGACGAGGTCCATCTTGTATTGCAGGCCGGAGCAGCCGCCGCCGACGACGGCCACGCGCAGGGCACCGTTGTCGGCCCGGCCCTGCTTCTTGAGCAGGCCGAGGAGGCGGTTCGCGGCATTGGGGAGCACTTTGATGAGCTTTTCGTTGCCAACTTTGAAGCTGGGGGCGGTTGCGGTCATGCGGAGGGATAGCACGGAGACCGCGCCTTGAACACGGAACTTTGAACCTCGAACTTTGAAAGCTGCCTCTCCAGCCTTTTTTGAGGCCGCCGTGCTTTGTGCTTGCCTCTCGGGCGGATTTTTGAGACGAACAGACAACAACCTGAATTTTCCCATGCCCGACACCCTTGCTTCGCCGCTGCCTTTGCAGTTGTTCACCCTGAAAGACGGCCTCGTGGCCAGTGACAGCGGGCAGGAGGCCGTAAACAACTATGCGGCTGATTTCCAGGGGCTGCGCCACTTCGGCCAGAAGATCGGCGAATGCCTCGATCTCGGCGCACCGTGGGCGGGGACGCTCCAGGAGGAGGATTTCACGCTGAACTTCGCCTATTTCGACGCGGGCACGGACGCGCAAGACCCTGGCGCAGGGGCGCTCGTCGGGGAGCGCATCCCTCTGTTTGAACTGCTCAGCCGCGTGAACTCAATGGAGGCATAAATCTCATGGCCGCGATAATCACCCCCTCTCTCCGCTCTGCTCTCGAACGCCTGAAACATGGCGGTGCCATCAACGGCCTGCTACTTGGCTGGCGGCGGCAGATTCTCATCAATCTGCTGCCTTTTGAAGAATTCCGCGCTGAACGCCTGCTCCAGGCCGCGCATGACGCGCACGCTCATTTTGCGAGCGGTGGTGATCGTGACGTGAAGAGCTTCTGGTTCGGCTACGAGGGCGTGTTTGTGCTGGCCCTGCTCCAGGGCGAGTGCCTGCTCATCATGCTGCACACGCACGCTTCGGAGGTGGATTTCCTGCGCCGTGCGGGGCTGACTTTCCTCGATGACACCCAGTTGCTCGTGGAAGCGCTGCTGCATCCCGCGCCGGACGATGAAAACAGCCGCGAGGCCACGCAGCCTCTGGGCGAGCTGGATGTGGGTGATCATCCGCCTGAGGCCAGCGGACCCACCAAGGTCATCCCGCGTCGTGCATGAAGCCGCGGCCTCCAAGCCGTGCTTTGCCGTGATTCCCTCCTTTGCTTGAAAGGATTGCCGCCACCGTGGCGAAATCTTCGCTCTCGTTTTTTTACCCAAACCCACGCCTCATGTCCGATCCTGCCGCCTCGCTGTTCTCCCGCCGTCGTTTTCTCAATGCCAGCGGTGGAACGCTGCTCGCTCCCGCCATCATCACCGCCGCGACCTCGCTGCGCGCCCAGCAGAAGGTGGATTCCAACGAGACTCTGCGGGTCGGCCTCATCGGTTGCGGCGGACGCGGCACCGGTGCGGCGGCCCAGGCGCTCACAGCGGACTACAACACGAAGCTCGTCGCTGTGGCGGACGCCTTTGACTCGCAGATCGAGGGCAGCATCAAGAATCTCTCCACGCAGTTCCCGGACCGCGTCGATGTGAAGCCGGAAATGCGCTTTACCGGCCTGGACGCTTACCTGAAGCTTCTCGCCACGGATGTGGATGTCGTTTTGCTCGCCACACCGCCCGGATTCCGCCCGCAACACCTCACCGCCGCAGTCGAGTCAGGCAAACACATCTTCTGTGAGAAGCCGATGGCCGTGGATGCCGCCGGTTATCATGTGGCGATGGCCGCCGTGCAGAAGGCGAAGGAGAAAAAGATCAATCTCGTGGCCGGCTTCTGCTGGCGTTACAGCGCCTCACGCATTGAGGCTTACAAGCGCGTCCATGGCGGTGACATCGGTGAGATCCGCGACATTTATGCCTCCTACCACACCGGTCCGGTCAAGCCAATGCCCGAGGCCAGTAGCCGCCCCGCTGGCATGGGCGATGTCGAGTGGCAGATGCGCAACTGGTACAATTTCTCCTGGCTCTCCGGTGACAGCATCGTCGAGCAGGCTGTGCATAGTATCGACAAGGTTGTCTGGGCCATGCGGGACACGCCGCCCGTCTCTTGCATCGCCAGCGGTGGACGCCAGATTTCCGCTGAAGGCGGCAACATCTTTGACCACTTCAATGTCACCTACACATGGGATGGCGGCGTGCTTTGCCACTTCGGTTCCCGCCAGCAGCGTGGCACGCACTCGGAGGTCATTGACGTGGTCAGCGGCACCAAGGGCAGGCTGGTGCTCGGCAAAGGCCAGTATCCCTACATCGAGGGGGAAAAACGCTGGCGGCATCGCGAAGACGAGCGCCAGATGCACCAGGCCGAGCACGACGCGCTCTTCGCCGCCATTCGCAAAGGCGAGGTCATCAATGACGGCGACCGCATGATGCTCTCCACCCTCGTCGGCATCATGGGCCGTGAAGCGGCCTACACCGGCCAGAAGCTCGCCTGGAAAGACGACTCTCAGCCCGCGCCGGAAGCGAAGGACAAGGACGGCAAAAAAGACGAGACACCTCAGCGCGTCGCGCTCGCCATGATGTCGTCGAAGCAGGATCTCGCGCCCGACGATCTCAAATTTGGCGACAAGTTTGATCCCAGCCCGATGCCGCAGCCTGGAGTCACGAAGTTTGCGTGAGTTGGCGGCTTCAGTCGGCTTCCCACCCAAAGTACTTGGCCCCGCCTGCGTTCTGAGGTGTAATGAGTGCCATGAGCACATCCATCACCGCTGATGCCGCCTTCGCCCCCGTGGCGCGGAAGGTGCAGGTGTGGGTGGTGCTGCGGCGCTGGCTGGCGGTGCTGCGCATGACGCTGATTCCGGCCTCGCTGGTGTTGCTTCTCATGGCTCTGTCCCTGCTGCGCGGTTCAGCGGCGCTCATGCCTTGGCTTGGGCTGCTGCTCTGGCTGGTGGGAAGTCTGGCTTATGCGTGGTGGCAGCGTCCGGGAGAGTTCAGCGCACTTGCGTTGTGGGATCAGGCCGCAGGCAGACGCGAGGCCTTCGCTTCCGCGTGGTGGTTTGAGCAACGTCGCGAAGACGGAGACGCCGCTCGTGCGCACATCGCCATGCAGCGTGAGATTTTGCCGCAGGCGCTGCCCGCCTTGAAGAAAGATCTGCCGTTGCGGCCGGACCGCTGGCTCGCTTTACCACTCGGCATCGCGATTCTTGGCAGCTTGGTGAGCATCGTCACTGCTCCACCATCGGAAGCCATTCCGATGGACGCGGAAATGACCCGCAAGGCCGCCGAGGAAGCCAAAAAACTCACGCAGACCGACTGGGAGAAGAAAAAGCTCGCCGGGCTGAAGGATGAGGAGCGCCAGCAGGTGGAAGACTTGAAGCAGAAAGTGCAAAAAACCGCCGAAGACCTCGCCAATGCCGCTGGTAAAGACGCGCGTAGCGTTTTGGCGGAACTGGAACGTCGTGCCCGTGACGCGGAAAAGCTGGCCGACGAGCTTGGCAGCGGCAAGGAAGCCTGGGCGTCCGAAAAACTCATCGAAGAGCTGCGCAAGCATGCCGACACCGCCGACCTCGGCGATTCCGTGGCCGCCAAGAACACCCAGGCCGCCGCCAAAGCCGCCGAAACGCTCGCCAGCCAGCTCAAATCACCGCAGCTCAGCGCCGAGACAAAAGAGCGCATGAACGAGACGCTCAAGGATGTGAAACAGCAGTCCGAGGAGCAGGATCGCAAACGCACGGTCGGGCAGAACGTCCTCGCCGCCGGAGATCAAATGCAGCAGGGTAACGCAGCGGCCGCAGGCGATGAATTTCAAAAGCTCGCCGAGAAGCTGAATGATCTCGCCTTGCGCGAGCAAACCCGCGACGAGCTCAATCAACTCGCGCAGCAGTTGCGTGACTCCGGCAGCAGCATCGCCGGACAAAACGACAGCGGTTCGATGCAGCAGATGAGCCAGGCGGGCCAGCAAGGTCAAAACGGGCAGGAAGGGCAGCAAGGCAGCACGCCGCAGGTCGGACAGGCACAGAATCCACAGCAGATGCTCACACCGCCCGGTCTGGGGCAGCAAGGCCAGCAGATGCAGCAGCAACAACCTCAGCAGGGCAATGGGCAGGGACAGCCGCAGCCAATGACGATGGGGCAGGGGCCTCCGGGCCAGCAAGGACAGGGCAACCAGCAGCCGAACGGCCAGCCCATGCTTTTCGCCCCCGTTCCCGGCGCATCAAAGCCCGACGACAAAGCTCCCACCTTCATCATGCCAGGCGATCCTGACCAGCCACCCGGCGGCGCGAGCATCGCCATGCCTGGCTCAGGCCCGCAGCCCGGTGTCGGTAAAGCGGACCTGAACAACCAGCCCACGCAGAAGCAGGACAGCGGCAATCAAAGCGTCGTTCAGGCCCAGCAGAACAACGAGGGCCGCAGCACCGTGCGCAGTATCGAAGGCGGCCCCCGCACCGAGCAAAGCACCCGCAGCGCCACCCAGACCGCTCTCGACGCCATCCAAGCCGAAGAAGCCGCCCTCGATGAGTCCGCGCTGCCCCCCGCCCGCCGCGAGCAGGTGCGCCGCTACTTCAATGAGCTGCGGAAACGGTTTGAGCAGAGGTGAAGCAGGGGGCGCGACACTGAGGGACGCTGGAATTGACCGGCGGGACGGATTGGGTATCCTTGCGGCATGAAGACAGTGACCATCAACCTGGAAGACGAGCTGTATGAGACCGCCGCCGTGGAGGCCGCTAAAAGTCGAAAAGCTCTGGGCGAATTTCTGCGCGACATGTTTTCTTCCGGTCTGCGCCGTGGTGACAAGGCGGCTAAAGATGGTGCCGCGACGTTGAAGAAACTTTGGGAACTGGCGGATGCCAAATCCATGACTCCAGGCTCAGTAGGAAAGCTGAACCGTGAGGAACTCTACGAGCGTGGACTTTCTGGACACTAACATCCTCGTCTATGCCGTCAGTCGTCGTGCGGAGGATGCGGAGAAGGCAGCCATTGCCCGTTCCTTGATCCAACCGGCAGGCCAGGCGATCTCCCTGCAAGTGCTACAGGAGTTTTATCGCGTGGCGACGCACCCGAAGAAGCTGGGCTACACGCATGATGAGGCGGTGCGTTTCTGCGCTGGCTGGCGACGGTGTTTCACCGTGCTGGAGCCAACGTTGCTGCTGTTCGATGAATCGTTGAAGACCTGCGTCCGGTATCAGATCAGCTATTTTGACGCCTGCATTGTGGCCGCCGCTGCGGAGCTGGCCTGCGCCACGGTATATTCAGAAGATTTGAATGACGGCCAGGACTACGGCGGTGTGTAGGTGGTCAATCCATTCCGAGGACTCTGAAGGACGGCTAATCTCTCCGCAGTGAACGAAACGCTGGCTTGAACCTTGGAGGCATGGCAGGATAGTTGCTCATTCTCCCCCTCTTCCACTGCCCCCATGTCGGAGCCTAGTCAATTCAGGCATTACCAAATCATCCAGGACGCCGACGGCAACAACGTCGAGCTGGTGCGCAATGCCGAGCAGGTGGCGGTGCTGGCTTTTGACGTGCAACGGCTGGAATACGTCCACTGCCATGTGCTGCTGGAGCCGCTGGCGAACCGTTCCGCGTTCGAAGAGGCGTGCAAAGCCCTGCAAAAGCGCGGCCATCCCGCCCTGGCGCGGATGATTGAGTTTGGCGAGGACGAGGGGAACCCGTTTTACATCACTAGCAACATTGACGGTGAGCCGCTGCGGCCTTACCTGGCCCGGCAGCAGGAGATTTCGGGCTGGCTGGCCATCATGCTGGCCTGCCGGGCGCTGGAGACTGCGGTGGCGGTGTGTGAGCGTGGCGAATTTCTCACGGAGTCGCCCTTGGACAGCCTGCGCATCGTGCAAAACGCGCCCCAGGCCGTGCAGGTGCTGGCGGCGGATTTTCGGGTGCTGGAGAACCCTGCCAGTAAGAAGCGGGCGCTGAAGGCCAGTTTTGAAAAGCAGGCCAAGTTTTTGCGCGCTTTTCTCTCCGAGCAGGGCGGGGGACCGACGCTTCCGGACCAGTCGCTCCCAGCAGCGGATTTTACCGAACTGCTGGGTTCTTGCCTCGCCAGTGCCGCCGTGGGAGTCATCGCGCCGATGCGGGAGCTACGCAACGCCCTGCAAAAACTCGCGCCGGATCATCTCTCCGGCGAAATCCCGACCGCGCAGAAGCCACGCGCCTTGCTGGCACCGCTGCTGGCCAGCTATCAGGATGTCGCGCGCGGGCTGGTCAATCTTGTGCGCATTCAAAGCCAGCGCCTCGATATGGCGAATCCCTACAGCATGCGCGGCACGCTGACCAAGACGGGACGCCCGGTGCTCATTGAGCAGGTGCCGTCACCACGCACCTCCTGCCCCCGCGTTAGGGAGGTGGATGATTCCGCCTTCAAGATTACCAAGCAGCGTGACAACTCCGGCCTCGTCACCCTGGCGCTGGTCAATGAGGCCGAGGATATCACCTGTCTGGCCGAGGAGATCGTCGAGGGCATCAGTCTGGCCGATTTGCTGCGCGAGCGCCGCTGTCTAGAGGTGCAGGAGGCTTACCTCGTGCTGGCCAGTCTCGACTCCGCGCTCACACAGCTCGACACGGCCAAGCTACCGGTCAGCAAGCTGAGGCTGGAGGATATTTTCCTGCTCACCGGCTTCGCGCGTGAGGACTCGCGCAGCACGAAGTTGCTCGTTTCAAAGCTGAACGAATGGCCGGCCTTCAACATCATCGTGCGCGCGCATCCCACGCTGGCCGCCATGTCTGGACGCGGCACCGATCCCGCCGTGCTGCTGCCTCCGGCGCGGTCCAATCCCGCCACCCCATGGCACGCCGGGTGGCTGGCCGCCTTGTGCAAATTTTTGCTCGGCCTTGAATCCCCCGCCGGTCTCATCGTGGAGCCGGAAGGCGGTGCGCGTGAGCGTGAAACGGTCGAGCGTCTGCTCACGGACGAGATCGCGAAGGTGGCGGAGTCGAAGCCTGCGACGCGTGGTGATTTCCTGGGCCGTTACGCCCGCATCATCCAGCACTACGATCTGGTGAAGACAGCGCCTGAGCCTGCGCGGAAGAGCGGCACGGAACCTGCGGCAGACATCGGCTTGAAGCCTCGCTCCAAAACGCTTCCGGTGACGCAGTCGCCGGCAAAGCGTGAATTTTCTCCTTCTCTGGCAGGCCAGAAGCAGGTCGTGCCGCTGACCACGGGCGGCGCGGCGCGTGCGGAAGAGGAGGCCACCATCGGCTTTGCCGAGTTGCTGTTTAAAAACGCAGGCGGCGAGCCCTCACCGCCAGACGCGCCAGACTGGGCGCGCGCGGCTGCCAGCGCCCCGCCGACATCGGCTGAATATCTCATGCCTCGCGAGGACGTGCCGATGTGGCTGAAGGCCGCGGTCTTCCTCGGTGGCTCAATGGTCATCGGTGCCATGTGTGCTCATCTTTCCGGCTCTGCTCTGTGGCAGAAAAAGCGCCTCAGCGTGCCCGTTGAGATCAAATCGACCGTCGGTATCGCGACTCCCGCCAAGTTGCCTGAAACAAGCGTGCCGAAGGCCATTCCCGTGACCGAACCGCCACCTGTCGTGATCGCGCCACCGGAGAACGTGCCCCCGAGTCGCGGCGTCACGCTTTCGCTGCCTCCTGGCACGGGCGGTTTGCGCGAGCAACTGGCCCCGGAAACCAATCCCCCCAAGCCACCGCCATGAAAACTGCGCTGCTCCGACTGTGCGCCTGCGTTTTGCTAGCCTGTGTCTTGAGTGCCTGCCCGGAGACCACAGTGAACGAAGACTTCGGCCTGAAGCCTTTGGAATTGAAGACGGATGACTGGAACGGGGCGTGGATGCCCCTGGATGACGACGATCAGATTCAATTCACCGTCACCGATGCCGCGAAGGGTGTGCTGCAAATGACCCAGCCGGATGAGAAGAAGGACAAGCCGATGAGTTTCCACCTGCGCCGCGCCAGCGCTGACGACAAAGTAAGGCTCTGCTTCGCCCTCACGCGCGACCAGGAGGGTAAGGAGCCGAAAACGCAGATTCATCTCCTCCGCATGCCTGAGGAAGGCGTGATACTGGCCTGGATGGTCAACGATCTTGCTGTCGAGAAGGCGATCAAATCCGGTCAGCTCAAAGGCAGCACCAAACGTGTCAAAGACGATCCGCACAACCATCTCGACTCCGATCCCGCCAACTACACCCGGCTGCTGGAACCGCAGTTCTGGAACTGGTCGGAGCCGTCGATCCTGAAACGCACGAAGCCATGAATTCACCGCCAAAGCTCTCCCGCCGCCATTTTCTCACCAGCGCAGCGTCACTCACAGGGGCTGCGGGCCTTTGGAACGACGCTCAGGCCGCGTCAGCCGCATCCAAGCCGTTCTCCTTCGTCTTTTTCACCGATCCGCATGTGCAGCCGGAAAAAGGCGCGGTCGAAGGCGTGAAGATGGCCTTTGCCAAGGTCAACGCGCTGGAGCAGAAGCCCGAATTTGTCATCACCGGCGGGGATTTGATCATGGACGCGCTCGAAGTCGGCGTCGACCGCGTGGAAACGCAGTGGAAGCTCTGGGACGAATGTCTCAAAACGCTCGAAGCGCCGTCCTACCACACCGTCGGCAATCATGACGTGGCCGGCTGGTCGCCCAAAGCCATGATCAAGCCCGGCGAGAGTGCCTACGGCAAGGCTGTCTTTGCCGACCGCTACGGCCAGGGCAAAACCTACCGCAGCTTTGACCACGGCGGCTGGCATTTCATCATCCTCGACTCCATCGGTCTCGATAAGGCCTCCAACGATTACATGGGCTGGATCGACGACGATCAGCTCGCCTGGCTCCAGGCGGACCTCGAAAAGACCGGCAAGCAGACGCCCATTGTCCTAGTCACCCACATTCCGTTCTACAGCGTGTGGCATCAGGTCATCCTCGGGCCGAAGATCAATATTGGCGGCAAGGCGCTCGTGAACAACGTCCATGACTTCCGCAAGATGCTCGGCCAGTACAATGTCAAACTTGTGCTCAGCGGTCACGGTCACATTTCCGAGCGCATCCAATTTGACCAGGTCGTCTATCTCCAGGGCGGCGCTGTTTGCGGCATGTGGTGGAAAGGTCCGGTGCATGGCAATCCCGAAGGCTTCCTCCAGGTCGAATGCCGCCCCGACGGCACCTTCAGCGACCAATACCACGGCTACGGCTGGAAGGTGCGGGAGTAGGTGCATCCCTTTGCCAAACAAAAAGGCACGCGACCGAAGACGCGTGCCTTTTCAAAAGAGTCGTGACTCAGCTTATCTGGCCACCGAGGTGTCCAGCGTGCGGTAGGAGGTCATGAAGCTGGCGGCGTCCTCGGAGGCCGTTTCGCTCATGGCGGCAGCCACCTGGTTTTGCAACTCATCGCGCAGGCGGCTGACGAGCTCCAAACCACGGGAGGTGATGCGAACGAGCACCTTGCGGCGGTCGTCGATGGCGTGGGTGCGCTCCATGTAGCCGAGTTTTTCCAGGCGGTCCACGAGACCCGTGGCGGCAGCGGTGGAGTGGCCCATTTTGCGTGCGATGTCCGTCATGGTCAGCTCCTTCGACGTGGCGAGGTAACCGAGCAGGAAGAACTGAGCGAAGGAGATATTATCCCGATTCAGCTCGCGGGAGAGATTCAGCAGGAACTCACGCTGACTGAACAGAATGAAATCTGCCAGCTTGGCGTGGTCTTTAGCTAATGGTTTGGTTCCGGTGATCATGAATGTGGTTCCTTAGAGCTATGGGTTCCGAGAATGTCTCGAATTATGGGTAATGTAACGAATACCAAAGATAGGATCAAGATAAATTCATAGAATCCATAAATTTATACTGATTTTCGCGAAGTTGTTCTTATTTGTGAGAGGTTAATATGCCTGAATTATTATCCTCGAAAGGTCTGGATGGCAAGAAATTTCATTTCAGCCGACTACAGCCTTGGTTGAAGCTCCCGCGCTTACTGTAGCGAGCGACCTTTGGTTTCTGGTGCAAACCACACCAGGACCATGCCAACCACATAGACGCAGGAGAGCACGGAGAAGGCATTGGCCTCCACCTGGAGCTGCATGATGCGCCGTGCGTCGCCCTCGAGCTGGGTGACTTTTTCAGAGCCGAAGAGGCTCATGAGGTTCACGAATTGGAGGGAGCCGATGGCTGCAATCAGGCGCCCAAAGTTGAAACAGAATCCCTGCCCCGTGGCCCGAACACTGGTTGGAAAGAGTTCGGGGAAGTAGAGGGGAAAGAAACCATAGAAGGAGGCGGTGAGGCCGCCCAGCAGGAAAGCGCTGGTCACCAGCCAGGTGGGCATGCCTGTGCCAGTGTAGGAAGCGTTTGTCTGGAAGAAGACGATGGCCGATGCCAAGGCAACGACGCATAGCAGGAAATAAGTGACCCTGCGTCCCAGCCGGTCTGCGACCAAAGGAGTGATGAAGGTGACCAGAATGGCTCCCAGCGCTGTGGCGATCACGACATACTCGATGATATTGGACTTAGTGCCGTCTGGAGAGAGAAAGGATGCCCACTTGGCTGCCTGCTGCGCCGAACCCCAGGTGCCCATCAGCGCCACCGCTGCCAAGCCAGCTCCAACCAACAGGTTGCGCATGATCACAGCGCGTTCTGCCGTCTGCACGCTGCCACTCGCCTGGGCGCGGGTCATGTAACGGCGCACTGGGTGCAGATAGCCCCAAAGGGCGATGCCCAGTCCCACCACGGTCACAGGAAGCGCCACGGCGTTCCCCACTTTGTCAAAAATCTGCGGCGTCCAGACCGTGATGATGCCTAAAGCCGCAACTGCTGCGGCAAGAACGCCCAACAGGTCAATGGTAGCCCAGTGAGAAGTGTTCCCGGCTTTCTTCTCCGCCTCCCATTTATGGGACTCCGGCACGAACACCAGAATAAAGAAGTTGATGAGCGCAGGCAAGGCGCTGCTGACGGCGATGAATCGCCAGGCGCGGTTGTGAAGCAGATATTCCGTGTTTTCCGGTGAAAGGCCGAAAGCGTGAATCCAGCCCGTGACGATGTCCAGGCTGGCATTGAGCTGCCAACTGATGAGTCCGGTCAGCAAGAATCCAATGTTGGAGGCGGCACCGATCATGCCGGCGATCCAGGCACGATTCTTGCCACCCCATATTTCATTGACCAAGGCCACACCGAGCGCCCACTCGCCGCCCATGCCAAGGGAGGCGATGAAGCGCAGCCCGGCGAATTGCCAGGCTTCCGTGACGAAGGCACAGAGACCGCTGAAGATGGCGTAGGTGAAAATGGCCAGCGTCATCGCTTTCACGCGCCCGAGTTTGTCGCCCAGCCAGCCAAACAGCACGCCGCCTGTCGCCGCGCCGACGAGGAACACAGCGATGATCACCGTGAACCACTGTCCCTGCTGCGCCGCAGTCGAGGTGGGCAGCAGATCCTGCAGCGCCGGTTTGCCGATCAGCGGGAACAGACCCATTTCAAAACCATCGAAGAGCCAGCCGAGAAACGCGGCGATCAGGGCGGCGACAGCGCCTTTGGGAGCGGGGGAGGAGGGAGTGGACATGGTGAAAAAGGGGTCGAAGCAAACGGCAGCATGAGCGCACTTCTACAGTCATGGCGAGCAAAAAAACGGGCCGCTGAAAATCAGCGGCCCGCAGAAGGTCGAAATGAGGAAGTGTGGTGGCTTATTCCTTCGCCACGCCGTTGTTCCAGGCGGCGAACATTTCTTCCACGCTCGGGATTTCCAGCGGACGCACGATGCGGAAGCCCAGCCAGGTCGCGTCGGTCAGGTACCAGATGCTTTTCGGCAACTGCGGGTCCTGCTGTTTCCAGAGCTGGTCAGAGGCCTTGCGGGCCGCGCTGCGGCACAGCTCGGGATCATCATCATAGGTGCCACCACGCGCGACGTGAGGGTAGGGGGTCTTCGAGGGCACCCAGGCGTTGCCAAGAATCGCGGCGGCGGGTGTCGTCGGCGTGTACTGGTCAAGGCACCACTCGCAGACGTTGCCGTAGATGTCGTACAGCCCCCACGGGTTCGGCTTCTTGGCTCCGATCTTCGAGTACTGGAAGTTCGGCGCGTTGTCGAAATACCACGCATACTCTTTGAGCTGCGCGGCATCGTCTCCGAAGAAATACGCGGTCGTCGTGCCCGCGCGGGCGGCATATTCCCACTCGGCTTCCGTCGGCAGGCGGTAGAAATGGCCGGTTTGGGCGCTGAGCCACTGGCAGTACTTGTTCGCCGCGTGCTGCGTCATGCAGATGGCTGGGAATTTCTCGCGGCCCATGCCGAAATCCATCGGCTGGTAAGGCGGCGTCGGCTGGGAGATCAGATCCTCCGGCTTGTCGGTCGGTTTCCACACCTGGCGGGAGCCGTCCTTGTTGCGGCCTTCGCTGGTGAGCTGGAAGGGCTCGTACTCATCCCACGTCACCTCATACTTGCCCATCCAGAACGGCTTCACGGTCTTTTTTACCTGCGGGCCTTCGTCATCACTGCGATCCGCCTCGCTGTCCGGGCTGCCCATCAGGAACTCACCGCCCTTGATCGTCACCATGCTGTAAGGAGCGCCCGTCTTCGGAATCTTAGAATCATACGGCTTCATCTCGCCTTCTGTCTTCTCCTTCGAGGTCTGCACGATGAACGCGTGGATTTTCTTCACCAGCTCCAGGTTGTCCGGGTTGTTCGAGGCCGGGCCTTTCTTCTCCTTCGCCGTCAGCTTCAGGCCATCCGGCCACGGTGCGCCTTGCTCGATCCACAGCTTGAGGAAATTGATGTCTTCCTTGCTCAAGGGGCCGCCACTCTTTTTCGGAGGCATCAAATCATCGTCATCCGACGCCAGAACCGTCAGATGATAAATCGCGCTCTGTTTCAGATCGAACGCCACGATGTTTGGCGCGTTCTCGCCCGTCTCGAAGGCTTCCTTCTTCGTGGTGATGACCCAGTCGCCCTTCGCCTTATCCTCGTTGTGGCAGGACACGCAGTTTTGCTCCAGGATCGGCTGGATGTGCTTCTCGAACTTGATGCGCGGCGTCTGCTCCAGCACCACGCCCGCAGGCCAGTCGGCCCCTTGCTCGATCCAGCTCTTGAGCACCTCGATCTGTGACTTCTCCAGCAGCCCTTCCTTCTTCGGCGGCATCACCATATCATCTTCCACATCCAGCAGCAGCGTCGCATAGATCGCGCTCTTCTTCAGATCACCGGGGACGAGTCCTGGGCCGTTCTCGTTGCCCTTTTTGATGTCCTCCAGCGTGTGCATGCGGAAGTCCCCCTTGTCCTCCTTCTCGCCGTGACAATGCGTGCAGGCACCTTCGAGCAACGGCTTCACTTGTTTGACGAAATCCACTTTCTCCGCGCCATAAAGGAACGCGGGAGCCAGGGCGAGGGCGGAAATGAGAGGTCGGGCGGGAAACATGGGTCGTGCGGATAGCATAGGCAGGGTCGATTGTCCAATACGAGGAAACGCCGCCCAAGGCCGCTCTCAATGCGCCACCACCGCCCCGCTGCCTTGTCTTTCTGCCCCTTAGCATCAGCGCGTGGGTGTTCCCAGTCGTCGAAGCCGTTCCTCATCACCGAGCTTTCGCATCGAAGCCACTTCACGATGGAAGGCTTCGAGATCGCCGTGGTGTTGCTTCAGCAGTCGTTCAAAGCCGGGAACGAGGGTGTAGTAGGCGGCGATGGTGTTGAGTCGGGCGTTGTTCCATGATCCCAGGCCGCTTTGGCTGCGTACCTTGGTCTGCGGGCCTTTGGCTCCGGCGTGGCGCAGCATATCCTGAAACACGTCCTGCTTGGCGAGGCGCTCGGCTTCCGCGCTGGCATGATCTTGCGCATAAACGTCTTTGAGACGGTTCCGGGTGTCGAGCAGCAGATTGATGGTCTTGCGGCTGCGTTGCAAGTTGGCCTCATAGTCACGCAAACCGGCGAGGTCGTTCTTCGAGCGCAGCCAGTGGCGCACGCCGTCCTCGGCGTTGGCGGTGGCGAAGGCCTCGTTGAAGTCGGTGTCGCCAGGAATGAAGACCTTGGCGTGGGTCAGCTCGTGGAAGATGAGCTCGGCCAGCTCGTGGTCGCTGCGGTGCAGGAAGGTGTTCAACACGGGGTCTTTGAAGTAGCCGAGCGTGGAGTAGGCCTCGACCCCGCCGACGAAGACATCGAGTCCCTCCTGGCGCAGGCGCTCGCCTTCCTCCCGCGCGTCTTGTTCCGCGAAGAAGCCGCGATACTTCAAATTTCCGACGAAGGGATACCACCAGTGCTTGGCCTCGACGGAGAATTCTGGGGCGGCAAACACCACCCACACGACGTATGGGCGTTTCAGGTCGCAGTACTTGCCGAAGCTCTTCGTGGGCAGCCGCAGGTCGCTGGCGGCAAAGGCGCGCAGCTCCTCAATGAGTTGCAGGCGCTGCTTCACACGGTCATCCACACGGGGGTCGGCCAGCACTTTCTCATTGGGCCGCGATTTGCGCCAGATTTCCATCTGTCCGCCTGCGGCCTGGGTGTAAAACTTGAGGGTGCCGCACGAGCACACCAGCAGGGCCGGGAGGAGCGCGAACCAGTTGCGTGCGATCATCATCGCTCCAGTTTAGCGGTTCATTCCCAACCGCAAACCGCAATGTCTTTCATTCACGACGATTTCCTGCTCAGCACCAAGGCCGCGAGCCGCCTGTACCACACCTTTGCCAAGGACGAGCCGATCCTGGACTATCACAATCATCTGCCGCCGAAGGACATCGCGCAGAACCGGCAGTTTAAGAACCTGTTTGAGATCTGGCTTGAGGGCGACCACTACAAATGGCGCGCGCTGCGCTGCAACGGCGTGCCGGAGGAGTTCATCACCGGCAAGGCCAGTCCGCGTGACAAGTTCATGGCCTGGGCCAAAACCGTGCCGCACACGCTGCGCAATCCGCTCTACCACTGGACGCACCTTGAGCTGAAGCGCTATTTCGGCATCGACACGCTGCTCAACGAGGAGACCGCGCCCGCGATCTGGGAGCAGACCGAGGCCGCGCTGGCCAAGCCGGCGATGAGCACGCGTGGCATCCTGCGCTCGCAGAAGGTGAAGGCGCTCTGCACCACGGACGATCCCATCGACGATCTCGCGTGGCACAAGAAGTGCGCGACCGACGGCTTTGAGGTCGGCGTTTATCCGACCTTCCGCCCGGACAAGGCGCTGGCCGTGCATCAGCCCGAGGCCTGGAACGCGTGGTGTGACAAGCTCAGCGCCGCCAGCGGCATCGAGGTGAAGAATTACGACTCACTGCTACGCGCGTTGGAGCGGCGTCATGATTATTTTCATGAGATCGGCTGTCGTCTGTCCGACCATGGACTCAACACCGCGCACAGCCGTTTTATTCCCGACATCCGCGCGGAAAACATCTTCAGCAAGGCGCGGCGCGGGAAGGCGGCCAGCGAGCAGGAGCACGACGAGTTTGCCAGCAACATCATGCTGCATGTCGGTCGCTTGAACGCCGCCAAGGGCTGGACGATGCAGCTCCACCTCGGCCCGGTGCGCAACAACAACAGCCGCCTGGCCCGTGAGATCGGTGCGGATGTGGGCTGCGACAGCATCGGCGACTGGCCGCAGGCGGAGCCGCTGTCTCGCTTCCTCGACCGACTCGACACTGAGAACGCGCTGCCCAAAACCGTGCTCTACAACGTCAACCCGACTGCCAACTACGTCTTTGGCACCATGGCCGGAAACTTTGCCGACGGCACCACGCCAGGGAAGGTGCAGTTTGGCTCGGGCTGGTGGTTTGTGGACCAGAAGGAAGGCATGGAGTGGCAGATCAACGCCCTGAGCAATCTCGGCCTGCTGAGCCGCTTCATCGGCATGCTCACCGACAGCCGCAGTTTCATGAGCTTCCCCCGCCACGAGTACTTCCGCCGCACGCTCTGCAACCTGCTCGGCAGCGACATCGAGGCCGGTCTCATCCCGAACGACGACGCGCTCGTGGGCAGCATGGTGAAGAACATCTGCTACGCGAACGCGAAGGCGTATCTGGGGCTGACCGTGAGCTGAGCTTCGCTTTGGGGCAGGGGCTTCCAGGCCGGAAGGTTAAAAAAGGCATCCTCGGTCGAAGGCTTCGACCTGGGATGCCTTGAGGCGGGAGGTGTGCGTGACGCTTACTTCCCTTTGACGGAATTGATCACCTTGCCGACGTCCTCACCGTGTTTTTCGAGAGCCTCGAGCGGCACGATGTTGAACAGCATGAAGAAGGTGTCGGCCTTCTTCGGGGCGAAGACACAGCAGTTCACGGCCATTTTCACTCCCTCAAGGGTGACATTCGCATTGAGAAAGGCGACACTCATGCCGTTGAGCTCGCCCTTTTCGGCTTCTCCATCCCACTTGATGCCTTTCAGCTCCTCAGAGAGGGATTCCTTGGCGAGATCAAGCGCCTCACCCAGAGCCTCGGCGTCCAGGGCGATGAGTTCCATGTTCACCAGCTCGTCGGCGGAGGAGGCAGACACTGAATCGCCGGTTTCCACCTTCCAGCCATCCGGGAAGGAGATGGAGAAGATGGGTTTGTCCTCGGGGTAGTTGATGGTCTGGTCAGCGCTGACTGTGGCGGTGAGGGCGACAAGAAGCGTGGTGAGAAGCAGGAAGGGTTTCATGATGTTTTGTAGTTGGATGCTGCAAAACATTGCCTTTGCAGTGCCGCGACAGGACGCCAGTCCGCCCCAAAGTCAACCACCTCGCCGCAAAGATTCAGCCCTGCTTGGGCGTCGATTTCATAGGCTCCCGGAAGAAGATCATGAACAACACCAGCACCACCACGGCGATCCAGGCCGGGGTGCTCCAGATGGCGGCCCAGTCATGCGTGATGTCGCCTTTCGGCGTGGTCAGCTTGTGCATGTCCATGACGCGTCCGGCCAGATAGGTGCCGACGAGTGATCCGAAACCCCACAGGATGATGGCGATCAGCCCCTGTGCCGCGCCACGCATGCGTTCGTTCGCCTCGTCATCGACATAAAGCTGTCCAGCGATGAACAGGAAGTCGTAGCAGATGCCGTGCAGCAGAATGGCCCCGAAGATGAGCACGGTGCCCGTGCTGCTGGCGCTGGAGCTGAGCATGAAATAGCGGGCGGCCCAGGCCAGGATGCCGAGGAAGATGGTTTTCTTGTAGCCGAGCTTCTTGAGCATCAGCGGTAGCAGGACCAGGAAGACGATGTCGGAAACCTGGGCAAGCGTCATCTTCTGCGCCATGTCCTCCCACTTCAACTGGGTGAGGTAGGTGCCCATGTTCACGAAGTAGAAGTACAGCGGGATGCAGATGAGGAACATGCACAGGATGAAGATGGCAAACGTGGGCTTCTTCAGCAGCGCCAGGGCATCCAGGCCGAGAACCTCGCTCAGCGGCACGTTCTGCCCCTTTTTCTTCGGTGGTGTGTGCGGCAGCGTGAGTGCGAAGAGGCCGAAGACCATCGAGGTGCCGCCTGCCAGGTAGTATTGCAGCGCTGACTGCTCGCCCTTCAACTGGCTGAGCACCACACCACCGGCGATCCAGCCCACGGCGGAGAAAATCTTCACAAAGGGGAAATCCTTCTTGGCATCGGCGAGGTGCGTCATGGAAATCGAGTTCCCCAGGGCCAGTGTCGGCGCGTAGAGCGTGCAGTAGAGGATGAGCGTGGGATAGACGCTGCCGAAGGTCTTCAACTGCGGGATGTAGAGCATCACCAGTCCACCGGCGATGCCGAGCACCGCGATGATTTTCTCTGAGGCAAAGAAGCGATCGGCGATCAAGCCGACGATGAAGGGCGAGAGAATCGCACCCCAGGCGAAGGCACCATACGACGCGCCGATTTCAGTGCCGGTGAAGTTCAGCGTGCCGAGGTATGCGCCCAGCGTCATGTACCAACTGCTCCAGATGAAATACTGGAGGAACATGAAGGTCGAGAGCTTGAACTTGAGCTGGGTTTGCATGGCAGTGTTGGTTGAGGTGCGGTCAGGAGTCGTGCGGGGGATCATTTCATGCCGTCGGCGGCGGTCCAGGGCTCGATGAGCTGGAGCTTTTGCTTTTGAAGGGCGGTGTAGCAGTCAGGGAGGTCGAAATGATGCAGCACCTGCGGCAGCATGAAGGCGGTGGGCCATTGCTGGTCATCATGCGCCGCCAGTTCATGAAAAGAGGTGAGCGCATGCTTCAGCGTGACCTGTTTGACCTCGCGGCTGAGCAGGGCGGCAAAGGCTGCGGGTAACGCGCCCCAGCCTTGACCGGCGATGTGAATCTCCGTGTGACCGGCAGCGGCAAGAAGCTGGATGACACGCATAACATCGAAGGTGCGCTGGCCGAGCAGCGGGCGGTCGAGCATCTGGCTGTAGGCGGCGTAGAAGTAGTGGCTGCCGTAACGACCGAGGAATTGATTCGCGCCGCAGGTGTTGGGCTGCGAGTCGCCCATGCCGCGCATGTCGCAGGCAAAGAAAGCGGCGTCGGGGGAGGAGGCGATGAGTTCTTGCACGAACGGGTCATCGCGTAGTTCGGCATCGGCGGAGCGATGCGAGATGTAGAGTACGGCTTTGCTCAAGCCGCGTGGCAGGCGCGAGGTGAGCGCCTCATCGCTCAAACGAGTGACCAGCGCGTGAATCAGCGGTTCTGTTTCGACGGCGTAGGCGCAGTAAGCCTTGGTGGGATACTTGCGCGCACCCACGCTGCGCAGGATGCGGTAGTCTGGTGGTGAATCCGCCAGCGCTGGCAGTTTCAAGGTTTCACGCACCGCTTTCTGCAAGGCTTCACCCGTGAGGTTTTTGCGTTTGGCGGCCAGATCATCCGCTTTTTCACGCGTGAACGACATCAGTGTGCGCGAACCGGATTCGGCCACCTGACCGCGTGATGTGCAAAGCAGGTCCTCGTCTTTTTCGACGGTGATCGTCGGTTCGGCGGCCGCGGCGGGAATGCCGGTAACTTTGCCAAAGAAGCGATACATCGCCTCGCGGTTCGACTGCGTGTAGCCATGCGGGTCGGGGCCGATGTGAAGCTGGATGTTCTCTGGCTTGCCGAGCAGTGTGTAGAGCTTCTTGAGGCGTTCGTAAGTCTCGGTGGAGCCGCGTGCGTCGAAGTAATCCTTCTCCTGCGCCATGATGATGACCGGTTTCGGAGCCATGGCGGCGAGGAAATCGCAGTGATCGAGATCGTGAGCCAGCACACGCGGAGGGCACTGCTCCATGTCCTGCGGCAGTTCGTTTTCGGCATCGCGGCGGAAGGTGGTGACGAAGCAGGACGGCGCGCCCATCGTAAAACGCGGCTCCATGCCACAGAGCCAGGTCGTTTGTGTGCCGCCGCCGGAGTTTCCGGTCACGCCAAGGTGATTGGGGTCGATTTCATTTCGTGTGAGCAGGTAGTCGAGCGCCCGCATGGCATCCCACACGAACCAGGTGCCGAGAAATTCGCCGATCAGCGCCTGCGGCCCGCCCATTTGATTGTGCTCCGACGTTCCACCGCCGAGACGAGAGCCGAGCTTCTCATTCAAATACTGAAACCGCTCGCCCTGACCGGCGGGGTCAATGATGAAACATGCCTGGCCTTGCCGCGCGAGTCCTTGGGCGAAGCTTTGATAAGCCTTCTCCGCCTTGCCATTGAGCGAGTGGCCGCAGACACCGATCACGCCGGGAACGGGGCCTTTACGGTTCGTGGGCAGGTAGAGATTGCCGGTGACGAGAAAATTCGGGCGGCTTTCAAAGACGATGTTCTCGATGCGGTAGCCATCGCGCTCCAAGGTCTTCGTCACCTTGGCGTTCAGCGGCGTTTTTTCCGGCAGCGGGCCAAAACACTGGCGGATGCGCTCCTGCACGGACTTCACATAAGCCTCGGCGTCGGCTTTCGTTTTCAAGGCGTCGCGCCGAGCATTGCCACGCTGCTCGGCGGCACGCACTTCGGCCACCAGCCAGTCCTGCATCATGCGTGGGAAGCGGTTCAAAGCTGGAACGGCTGCCGTTGGAGCTGTGGCAGCGGTTTGAGCCAATGCGGTGCTCGTACTGCCGAAAAGAGACTGCATCACCGGCCAGCTCAGGAGGCCCAGGCCGGTGGTTTGAAGAAAGTCACGACGGCGGGGCAGGGGAGAGGAATCCATGAGTGAGTGGCGTGAGTTGGAGTGTGATGAATATCGGAACCAAGCTGCGTTTCTTTCCCATGCACACGTCTGCTTCTCCGAATCGTCGTCAATTTCTCCGCACCGCTGTTCCCTTCATTGTTTCCGCCGCCACGCTGGGCCGCGCGGGTGCGGTATCGCCGAATGGAAAAATCCGCATCGCCTGCATTGGTGTTGGCGGTCAGGGCACGAGCAACCTGCGAGCGCTGATGGGCGATGAGCGCGTGCAGATCGTCGCCGTGTGTGATGCGGATGCGCAGCATGCCGAGGCAGCGGCGAAGATTGCCGGATTGACGAAGGGCGATGTGTATCGCGATTTCCGCGAGGTGCTGGCTCGCAGCGATGTGGATGCGATCATGAATGCCACGCCGGATCACTGGCACTCGAACGTGGCCATCGCCGCCGCGAAGGCGGGCAAGGATTTGTATTCCGAGAAGCCGCTGGGCGCGAGCATCGTGGAGGGCCGCGCTATCTGCCGTGCGGTGGAGGAAAACAAGCGCGTGCTGCAATGCGGCACCTGGCGGCGCTCGGGTTTGAAGGTGCGCATGGCCTGCGAGCGCGTGCGCAACGGCTACATCGGTGAATTGAAGGAGATTGAGATCGGTGTGCCGGGCAAGTTTGCCATTCGTGGCGGTGTCACCGGCCTGGAGGCAACGCAACCGGTGCCAGCGCACTTCGATTACGCGATGTGGCTCGGCCCGGCAGCGGAGAAGCCCTACACGGCGGCGCGTTGCCATTTCAACTTCCGCTGGATCGAAGAATACGCACCCGGCTACATCACCGACTGGGGGGCGCATTTCCTGGATGTGGCACAATGGGGCGCGGGCATGGATGAAACGACGCCGACCGAGGTCAGCGCCACCGAGGTGAAGCGCCGCGACACGGGCATCTACGATGCCGCCGAGAGCTTCCGCATCGAATACCGCTACGCCAACGGCGTGCGCGTGGTCATGCTCAGCACGGACGACAAGACGAAGTGGGGCACCAAGTTCATCGGCAGCGAAGGCTGGATCTACACCGAGGCAGAAGTGCTCAAGGCCAGCTCGGAGGACATCCTGCGCGTGAAGCTCAAGGACAGCGATGTGAAGCTCTACGAATCGAAGCATCATCACCGCAACTTCATCGACGCCGTGCTTTCACGCGGTCGCACCGCCGCCACGGCGGAGATCGCCCAGCGTGCCGCCACGACCTGCCACATCGGTGCCATTTCAGCCGTGCTGAAGCGTCCCTTGAAGTTTGATCCGAAAGCCGAGCGCTTTGAAGGCGACGAGCAGGCCAACCAGATGCTGCTGCGGCCCATGCGCGAGGCTTGGAAGATCGCGTGATGGCTCTGGCTGCGTGTTTTTACCAAACCGGGCATTCCATGCTTGCCATGCTCCGCCTTGTTTCGTAAAAACCACGCCGCATGGCTGACGATTCCACTCCCTCCTCACCTACGTCCGAAACCCCTCCGCCGCGCACCACAGGCGGAAATTTTCGCTGGGAACCACCGACGGCGGAAGAACTCCAGGCATTGATGCCGGGCTACACGATTGAAAAGCTCCTCGGTCGCGGTGGCATGGGCGCGGTGTATCGCGGCGTGCAGACGAACCTCGACCGGCCCGTCGCCATCAAGATCCTGCCGCCCGGCGTGGAAAAGGAAGACCCCAGCTTCGCCGAGCGCTTCAAGAGCGAGGCGCGCCTGATGGCGAA
>Ga0209573_1001101_pt1 | contig 44861 bp, 28 predicted proteins | sample TNRBio252014_DNA_FD_185870 | JGI IMG/M metagenome (GOLD analysis project Ga0209573, IMG submission 185870) | Wastewater treatment Type I Accumulibacter community from EBPR Bioreactor in Madison, WI, USA - TNR Reactor_6/25/2014_ DNA (SPAdes)... | ecosystem: Engineered > Bioreactor > EBPR >...
ACGGCATAACCCATTGAACCGTTCTCCATTATTTGCAGTCGGTTTGCCCAAGTAGAACCTTGATAGCGGGTGGATTGCCAAGTGAATCCTTCATCTTTGGAATATGCAATACCGTTCATAGCTGTATAATATAAGGTACCGTCATCTGTGCGAACGATGTCGAAGATCGGATAGTTATCCTCTGTTTCGGGGTCTATGTTTTGATACCGGATTTCCCAAGTGTTCCCGCTGTCGGTCGTATGTAGTACCACACCTCCACGTTTCAAGGTAGTAGCGACAGCAAAGGCTTTTTGCGGAGCATAACATAAAACCTTATGGATGGTTCTTAGTTGTAAATCTGTATGGGTTTGCGGTAGCCAACTTTTTCCGCCGTCGGTCGTATGGTAACGGGTGGAGCCGTCTCCGACAGCGATGCCGTTTTGATTATCCCAAAAATCAATCGAACGAAGAGTATCAGGCAGGGACTCCGTAGTCCAAGTTACTCCGCTGTCTCGGGTACTACAAAGTAGGTGTTGTCCGGCAATGATCCACCGGGTGCTGTCAAAAACATGAATTGCAAATAAGTTTTTATCAGGTGAAAAAGCAATTTTTGACCAACTTTTTCCGCTGTCTTTGGAACGGAGTACCAGACCGGAATCACCAACGATGAATCCCTGTTGTTTTTCCTTGAAAGTAATAGCGTTTAGATTTTGTGTGGTATGTAGGGCTATATTTTCCCAATTTTCTCCGCCATTGGCAGTAGTGCGTAGAATTCCGTTTGATCCTCCAATGAATCCCTGTTGGGCATTTTCGAAATACAAATGGCGGTACTCTGTTCGTTCATCAGGGGTTAGATTCTGCCAGGTTCTGCCGGAATCTGCAGTATAAAAGATGGTTGCTCCAACAATGAAGGCTTTGGCGGGGGTAATACATTTAACCTTTCCGCCCCACATGCGATAGGTGGTATCTTTATAAATATCCCACGTTTTTCCCTGATCGTAGGTACGATAGATTTCAAACAAGGCAGAACTGCCAAAGCCAATAGAACCACAGATGTCCATTGAATGCCAATCAAATCCGGGGTAATCTCTGTTTAATTTCCATGTTTTTCCATCATCTAAACTGGTTCCGATTACAGTGTAAATATGATTTGGGTCATTACTAGGACCTCGTCCTATGATGATCGAATCTTGAAGTAAAACATCAATACCGCAAGGTCTATCATCATATTTCTTTAAGGCTTTACCGGTACTATCTAAGATATGAGTAAAGCTTTTTTCTTTTTTCTCGTTATATCCGAGTAGGTAAATTTTATTAGAATTTCCTCGAGAACGAATATCTGCAAAAATAATTTTATTTACTCCACCCCATACCGTGTCTTGTAAATGATAAATTAACTTCCAGTTATCTCCATAATCGGAGGAACGGTAGAGATTATCCCAAAACTCTGCATAAACCGTTCCGTCTTTGAAAGCTAAAGGTGTAATGGAAGTACCTTTTTCTCTGGGGGTAGAAGGTATATTTTGAGTTACTTCCGTCCATGATTTTCCCCCGTTGAATGTTCTCCATAAGCCTTCCCCAAAAGAACCACTAATAAAACCGTAAAGTGAATCCGGAAAATTTACGCCTATTGGAGTAGTTAAAGGCGTATTAACTCTTTCCCAATTTAATCCTCCGTCCTTTGTTTTAAGGAGTACCCCTCCTTCGCAGCCGATAAAACCATGCAAGGTATCGGGAAAACTAATGTCGTAAAAATGGGTGCGCGGAATGATCGGTAATATTTCCCGCCAGATCGGTTCTTGTGCGGAAGCAGTATTGAAAAGGAGCAAAGTGATCAACAGGAATAAACGCATAAAGATAATAGATCAATCTAAAATGCTAATCTACACAAAAAAACCCCGCCACTAAGCCTAAACTTGGGGCGGGGTTTGATTTATATCCTATGAATAAATTACTATTCGATGATGATCTTCATCGCCTTGCGGGCTGAACCTTGATGAACGATGACCTGATACACACCCGGTACGGCTTCGGGGATGGTTACCGTGAACTCGTTTTGTGTCTCCGTCGGATGAAGCACTGTTTGATAAACCAATTTACCGTTGAGGTCGTAGAGTTGTACGTTGGTTTCCGCCTCATCCGCCGTGAGGGGATTAAAGCGTAACGTGAAACGACCGTCGTTCGGGTTGGGATACAGCGTGAAATCCGAAGCAGTTACGCCCGATTCCATACTCATATCTGCCTCCCGCACACTGAAGTTCTTAACCGCTGACCACGTGCCATACGTCGGTGAGGGCAAACAGCGCACCCGCACCTGCACGTCATACGTCCGAATACCCATCGTGTCAATGTTCATAATCATATAAACGGTGGTAGAGCCGACGTTAACGTTCGTCCACGTTCCGCCCGTCTTCCGGTAGCGGAGTTGGTAGTACACATTCGTTCCGCCCGGGGCTACATCCAACCAATCCACCCGAACGTTGTTCCGTCCGTTGAGCGTTACATTCGTGATGAAAGGACCCGAAAGGTTGGCGGGAATGCTCACCGTGCGGTTGATGACGCAATTATTGGCATCCCGAACGGAGACCGTGTACGTTCCCGGCGATAAGTTCGTGAAGATACCGCTCGGCGACTGGATGCCCCCGTTCGGCGTGAGGTAGTAGGTATAAGGAGCTGTTCCGCCTGAAGCAATCGCCACGATCTTTCCTCTGTTGTTGCATTCACGCAGGGGCGTTACATCCAAGATCATACCCGGATTAACGGTGATAACCTGCGAATAAACAACCGGACAAGGCGCATTCTGTAACACCACGCGGTATTGCGTCGGTACGGCTACGTTATAGCTTAAACTTGCCGTCGTGTTGGCGATTTGCGTAACGTTCACAAAATTATTCACTGAACGCTCCCAACGGATCACCCGACCCGAATAGTTGCTGAGCGTTATCACTCCCGCGTTGGCAGAGCAAGCCCCGCCTCCCGTTTGTGTTGCCGTTAAGATGCCGCCCTCCGCCGTCTGCACCGCCGTGATTTTCACGATGGAAGAATAAGCCGTAGGACAGCCCCCGCCACCACCTAACGAAACCCTAAACCACGTATCGCGCGGAATGTTGGAATACGTGAAACTCGGGGTCATGTTTGCAATTGTGGAGAAGGTAGCGAAATTATCAATCGAAAGTTCCCAGCGTTGGATGCTTCCCGAATAGTTGGATAAGACCAGTGTTCCCGCGTTGTTGTTGGCGCAAACGGTGGTATTGCTTAACAGGGTACCGCCCGCCACGCCCGGCAATACCGTGATCGAACCTACGGACGAATTTACCGTCCCGCATTGATTGCCAACCACCGCGCGGTAAGCCGTCGTTTGGTTGATATTTAAGTAAGTCAGGGTTGCCGTCGTATTGGCTATCGTGGTAACGTTCACAAAACCATCGGTAGAACTTTCCCAATGGAGTACGTTTCCTACATAACCCGACAACGTAAACGCACCCGCATTACCACCCGAACAAACGGTTACCGAACCGCTCAACGTACCACCCACCGGAAGGGGTAGAATGGTGATCGTTACCGTATTGGAATTGACTGCCGGGCAGATACCGTTCTGTACAACGGCACGGAACTGCGTCGTCCGCGTCAGGTTGACGTAATCATAGGTCGCGTTCGTATTGCTGATCGTGGTTACTGTCGCAAAATTATTCGTCGAAGATTCCCAACGGAGGATGTTACCTCTGTAACCAGCTAAAGTCAGCGTGCCGTTGTTATCGCCTTCACAGAAAGTAGCATCGGCATCCAACGTTCCGCCTAAGGAAACGGGTACGGTTGCAATCTGCACAATGTTGGAAATCACATTCGGGCAAAAGCCGTTACCGACCACCGCACGGATGGAGAGCGTTCCCGTTACGTTGCTTGCCGTGAAGGTCGTCGTCGTTTGCGAAACGGTCGTGATATTCACGGCGAAATTATCGGTAGAAGTCTCCCAACGGATCACATTTGCCGTATTACCCGTAAGCGTTACCGTTGCCGAAGTGCCTTCACAGATCGTTTGGCTTGAAGCCAGCGTTCCCGCTACCGGTGTCGGTAAAACGGTTACACAGCCCGGAGCCGAATTTGCCGAAGCACAGCCCCCGCTTTGCACCACCGCCCGGAAGCAGGTGGATTGCGTCATCGCTACACCGCCAACCAAGATGTTCGTTACATTATTAATCGTCGAAACGGTGGCGAAATTATCCGTCGAACTTTCCCAACGGAGGATCGTTCCTACCTGCCCCGTCAAGATAAAGTTAGGTCGTGCTTGCCCCGTACAAACGGTAGCATTAGCGGGAGTGATCGTGCCGGGTTGCGCCGCGCCTTGCACCGTAATCGTTACCGGATTACCGGCAGATTCGGGGCAAACACCGCTTTGTACCACCGCCCGGTAACATGCCGTTGCCACTAATGGACCTGTATTCAGCGTGGTATTCGTATTGGAAATCGTATTTTGAGGCGTAAACGGCGAACAGGACGTACTCGCTTCCCAGCGGACGACCGTTCCCGTGATGCCCGTCAGTGTCAGCGTAGCCGATTGCCCGTTACAGATCGTTTGGTTGGAAGCCAAGGTACCCGAAACCGAAACCGGATTCGTCTGCACCGTAACGACGTTACTCGTCATCTCGGGGCATGTACCGCTCTGCACCACCACGCGGAAGTAACGCAAAGGCTCTACCACCGTTTGGCTGAAGGATGTTGTGGTATTATTGATCGTGGAGATCGTCGCAAAATTATCCAACGACGTTTCCCAACGCACTACGCGACCCGTATGCCCCGTCAAAGTAAAGGCGGTATTTGTACCCAAGCACACCGTTTGGCTCGAAGCCAGCGTTCCCGGCACGGTCATCGGTGTAATAGTGATGCAGGCAGGCGTGGAATTGGCAGGCGGATTGCCACCCAACTGCACCACGGCGCGGAAGCACGTCGTTTGCGCTAATGTACCCGGATCATGGTTGATCGTTGTATTGGCTATCGAAGTGATGGTAGCGAAATTATCTGTCGAAGATTCCCAACGGATCACGTTACCCACTTGGTTTTGGAGTTTCAGCATCGCCGCCGCCGAACCCGTACACACCGTTTGGGAAGCAATCACGTCCCCACCCACCGATGAGCAGGTACTATTCACCAATACCGTTACCGTAGCGGAGTTGCTACAGTCGTTGGCAGAAGTACCGATCACTGTATAGGTCGTGGTGATCGTTGGGCATACATTGATCGTTGCGCTTCCTAATTGACCCGGATTCCACACATAAGATACAGCACCCGTAGCCGTCAGGTCAATACATTGTCCGGCACACACACTTACCGGCACGGGGTTGGTAATAACCACGTTAGGGGCTAAGGCAGGGTCGGGGGTTACTTGTACGGAATTGGAGTTACTGCTACAACTACCGTTCGTTACCACAACGCGGTAGCAGGTCGGCATTGTAACAAAACAAGCATCGAAGATACTTGCCGTTGCACCGTTAATGTTGGAATAAATATTCGCACAGTTCGGGTCTTCCTGCCATTGGATCGTACCGCCTGCACCCGTAACGGTTAAGGTTGTACAGCCACCCGGACAAACACTTGTATTCGCAGGGGAGATAGTACCCGGAGCAGGTCCCGCGTTGGCATCCACATTCACCGTTACAGGGAAAGAAACCACTGGCGGACAGCCCGGAGTAGATACTTGTACACGATAGCAGGTTGTTTGATTGATGTTACATTGGTTGAAATTATTTAGCGTAGCACCTGTAATATTGCTGAATGTACCTAAGCAACCAACGTCTTGTAGCCATTGAATCGAACCCGTTGAGCCTATCAGCGTAAGATTCGTACAGCCACCCGGGCAGATCGTCGAAACGCTGGGCGTGATACTTCCTGAGACGGGTGCCGGCGAAACGGTGATGGTGGCCGGCGTGGAGGGAACGTCCGTCATACCCACTCGTACGATGGCGCGGAAGCAGGTCGTCGTTACCAATGCCGGCAGGTTCAAGGTGGCAACCGTTGTGGGAACAGTGCTTGCCCCCGTGAAGGAAGGACAATTCGTCGCTAATTCCCAGCGAAGGATCGTGCCGTTATGCCCTGTTAAGGTAATCGGTGCCGGTGTTGATCCCGAACAGATCGTTTGGTCGGCGGTAACCGTACCCGCTTGGTTTGTGCAGTTGGCGACGATACCGTCAAAGCTGAATGTCGGCGACGAACCGCAGGCATCAGTTGCCCGAACGGCGATGCCCGTACAATTACCCGTGCCGGACATGATCTGCATCGTGGTAGCACCCGTACCGTTCGGCGAAACGAGCGACCAGCCCGAACATCCGCCCGGAATAGACCACGTATAAGTTACGGGTGGCGAACCGCTCACGGGCGTAACGGTATAAGTATCGGTGGTAGAGGGGCAATGCTGTGCGGGAGGCGTTACGGCGGTCGGTGCGGATAACGAACCCGTGAAGGTAACGTTTAGCGTTAAGTCATCTACGCCCAGCATGTCTTGAACGGGTAATGCCGTTTGGTTAAAGTCCACCCAGCGTAACCAGAAATCCTGTCCCGCCGCGATGCTCAAGCCTGTGATCGTCTGATCCAATGCTGTGCGTTGGGGGGCTACGTTCCCGTTTACGTTACCGAGATTGGTTCTTTGCGGGGTAACAAAGTCTAAGGCATTGAAGTCCGTCCATGTACCGTTCGTGATGCGTGTGGCATTGGTACTGTATTGGAAGTCGAGGCGGTCATTGTTAGCAGAATTATTATTTCTGAACCACTGTTCGCCTGTATAGCGCACACGGATCGTGTTGATCGTTCCGCCCGTATTGTTGCGGAGTTTAATGCCGATGGTGGCGTTGGTGGGGTTGGCACCGTCATTGCTCCAAGTTCCGATGCTTCTTTCGGTGGTGTTGTTTTGACCGTAAGCCAAGAAGCCCGGAGGTCCGCATGTACCGTCTTGGGCATTGTAGTATAGGTCGCCGGGACCTAACTTATTCACGAACCAGCCGGGGATCGAGCCGTCATCCACCCAACCGATACGGTTGACGTTAAAGCAGGTGTTGGTGTCGGGGGTTTGCGCCCGCCAGTTGTTGAAATTCTGTGTGTAGGTTAAATTGGTACAGGTAAAGGGGATACAAGGACGAAGGGTATCTACGTTGGAATTAAACGTACAGCCTAAATTCAGCACTTGCGCGCGGTAGCAGATGAGTCCACCCGTTTGCGCGGAAGTGGTGTAGTTACCGGTGTTGATACCTGTTCCCGTAGCGGTAACAAAGTTGCCCCGACAGTTGATCTGTTGTTGCCAAGTGATGTTACCTACGATGGGCGGCGTTAACTGATAAGCTACTTGGTCTCCGGCACAAACCGTTCCTGCCGTTAATCGGTTGATTCTTCCGGCACTGGCTTGGGTGGTGATGGTGATGGTGGCGGTATTGGTACAGCCGAAGTTATCCGTTCCCGTTACGGTGTAGGTGGTCGTTCCGTAGGGGGTGAGGGTTGGGTTGGCAACGTTGGTATTGCTTAATCCCGTAGCGGGCGACCATGAATAGACCACGCAGGAAGCACATCTTGCCTCCAACAGGACGGTCGAATCTTGGCAGGTGGTCGTTCTATCCGCAAATGTGGTGATCGTCGGAGGCGTTAACACCGTAACGCATTTCGTTTGCGAGAAGGTTAACCCGCCGATCGCCGCTCGAAAGCAGGTCGTTTGCGGTAAGGAAGGATAATCAAAGGTGGTTGTGGTAGCAAAGGGTACGGGCGTATTGGAAACGAAATTATCCGTTGAAATCTGCCAAACGATGGGATTACCTACGTGTCCCGAAAGGGTGAGCGTTCCGGCAGGGGCGGGCGTTCCGCAAAATACGTCGGGTTGGCTGTTGGTTACCGTACCGTTATTACCGCAGTTGGGGTTGGTACGCTGAATCACGTTTTTCACTTCGGAAACTGCCGTACAGCCGTTCTGCCGAACCATAATCGTATATGAACCGGCAGAGGCAGGGTTATGGGTATTGGCAGTAGCCCCGACGATAGCCGTTCCGTTTCTGAACCACTGGTAGGTACAGCCCGTACAGGAATTACCCGTCAAGGTTAACGCCGCGCCTCCTACGCAAAGGGTTGCAGGTTCAGCGGCGGGAGCTGTGATGGATGCCGTTACATTAAACGTTTGTAAGCAGGTAGCGTTTTGGTAGCGATTACGGATTCTATTTCCCGGTAACGGACCAAAACCTAAGGTTAAGTCAATATTCGGTGGGCAGTAACTCATGATCGTTCCCGGGTTGGCGGCGGGGGGCTGGGTGCAAGTCCCTTCCACCGCGACGCATCCGTCAATCGCACCGCCGGGCCATCCGCACCAATGGGTATGCGGTGAACCGAAATTATGACCTAATTCGTGAGGTACTACGTACAAATTATAGCTGTACGTGGGGTAGGGTACTACGGTCGTATTGATAAAACCACTGAACGCCGAACGATAGCCTCGGTCATTACCGCATAGCTGATCGATATAACCGACTCCGCCCGCATCACCCGGCTGACGACGGGATAGCAGGTGCGCTAAATCCCACGTAAAAGGGTTCGCCGGGATTTGATTTACGCGGAATTCATCCAAAAATTGCCCCGCTTGAGTAAAAGAACCATAAGGATCGGCAACCGTCCATACTTTGATGTCGCCCAAGATGATACTGATGCGTTCATTCGCATAAATGATCGCCACTTGGTTAAACAACGCATTGATAAATGCCGTAACGTTCGGGACGCTATTTCCTAAGTTGGTATAGATGGTGTTGTCGGCTTCAAAGTAAATCTTTACCTGCTTACAAGTGGTGGAAGCCATCGCCTCCTCCTGCACTTGCTTTTTGAGGTTCATGCTTGGGGCTTTCGTTCCGCAAGCGAACTTGGGAACGAGTCCTGCAGGAATATCACGGTCGTTGTACAGCACATAAAGGGCGTTCACGTCGCCGACAGTCTGCCCGCTTACCACACCGAAGTTGTACGTGCCTTCATTGGTCATCAGCACGCCGAAGACTTGGTTGTCATAAAAGCTAAACGCCACCGTCGAGTTGGCTTTACCCGCGATGATGCCCCAGTAGTGGAGTCCGCGCGGGACGTTTACTTTTTTCATGCCTTCGACATCCTGCGCCCAAACGCCCCCGTCGGGTGCGAAAGGATAAGATTCAAAGAGTTCAATTTGGAGTGTCGAACCGTTCGCCGTCGGGAGTTGGAATCGGAGATCACGCGGTTTTTCCACTGATAATCTTAGCAATTCCGACGTATTCAGCCGAAAGAAGGTGGCATTCGGTATCCGGGCATCGGTCAGGTTGGCGGGCGGTTGACTTTCGACTGTGAAGGGCTGAAAGACCGCCGCCGACGGACGCAGGGCTATGTGTTCACGCCAAGTGGGGGGATCGGAAGCTCCACTCCTTGACTGCGCATAACCGCCTGCACCCATGAAAAAGAGGCAAAAGGCGAGTAGAAGGTATCGCATCATAGAAATCGGGATAGGTTTTTGATAAAAGTAGCCTAAATTGCGTACAATTACGCAAAAGCTATGCTATTTATCAACGCAAGCCGATCCTTTTTGCGTTAAGGTAAAACTATTTTTGCCATGAAAGGGCTTCGTTTTGTCTGCTGACCTTCGATTTTTGTTATGCTTAGAAAATTTTTGCTTACGGCTTTATTTTTGGTGCCTTTTTTTGGTGCGGTAGCGCAAGATTGCCCGCTATTGGATATTGATTCGCTGGGATGGAAGGAAGTTTATTTTGACGTACAAAAAGCCTTAACTTCAAAAGAAACGGTTTACAGACTTTATCTTACGACGCATTCTCCTCCCGTCCCTGCTGAAATGCTGGCTAAAATAATGCCGAATTTATCACCTTGCCTACAAGAAATTTGTTTTGGCTTTAATTACAAATTAACGAGAGTCCCCTCGCTCATTTGGCAAATTCCTAACTTACAAATCCTTTCCATTGATTATAATCATGAGATCATTAATATACCCGACAGTCTCGGGAATTTAACTAAACTACAAAAACTCTATATCATTGATAATTCTAAATTAAACGAGATTCCCAAAACGATTGGCAGACTACGCCGATTGACGGATTTGCATTTGCAAAACAATAGCCTGCACAGCTTACCGAAAAGTATCGGTCAACTGACAAAATTACGATTTCTATCGGCGGAATGGAATTGGTTTATTGCCGAACTGCCCAAGTCAGTTGGTCACTTGAGCCGTTTAAGGGTATTGAATTTGAACGGAAACCGACTGAAAACACTGCCAAAAAGCATTGGCAGATTAAAAAGTTTGGAACATCTGTATGTTGACCAAAACCAATTAACTCGTGTGCCGGAATCTATCGGGCAACTAACCAACCTACAAGTATTACTCCTTCAACATAACCAACTGATGAAATTACCCGAATCCATTGGAGCATTTAAGCATCTTCGAGATTTGGATTTATTTGCCAACTATTTAACCCAGCTACCGGAATCCATTGGACAACTCACTAATCTAAAGTCGTTGAATTTATCTCGAAATCATTTAACCCATTTGCCGGAGTCCATCAAAAATCTGAAGGACAACTTAGAAATTCTGTGGCTTGAAGGTAACCCCATTTCCAAATCCGAACAAGCTAAAATCCGTTCATGGTTGCCGAATACTACGATCTACTTTTGAATACAGGATTAATCTTTAGGGAATACATTTCATCCAAAATAATGAATACGAATTCATAACCAATCAAGCATTTTCGTTAAAATCATTAACGAAAATAAAGCGACAATTTTCTAAAAATTGAGACTTTTTCACGAATCGTTCGGCCTCAAAATAGGGTTGAACGCGTTGCCAATATTCCTCAATTTATGTAGCAAGTTTTACATAAATTGCTTGTTTTTTGCAGGAATTGCATTAAAAATGCTAAAATCCTAAATAGTCGATGATGTAATTTAAGCACGCCTCAATCAGACGTTATAACATATCGGAAGCTGATTCGGGTTGCAGGATGCGCCTCCATGCCGTGCCTAAGTTGCGGATCAGCTTGGTTGCCGTTACGCCTTCGTGTCCGTATTTGTTCATCACTACATCGCCCGCCGCGGCGTGGAGGTAAACCCCCATAGCGGTAGCCTGCAATATCGGGTATCCTTGCGAAATTAAGCCCGCCACAACCCCCACTAAAGCATCTCCCGAACCACCCGTAGCCATGCCCGGATTGCCGTTGGCGGAGATAAAGACTTCCCCCGTAGGCGCGGCAACAATCGTACCTGCCCCCTTGAGAATCAGGTAAATATTGCGTGTTGTGGCGAATTCAAGGGCTTTTTCGATGCGGTTTTGTTGGATTTCCTCCGCCGTCATGCCTGATAATCTGGACATTTCTCCCGGGTGGGGCGTTAAGATCACGGGCGTAGTTGTCGGTATTTTTTCCCATAATTCGGGGTATTCAGCAAGGAGATTTAGGGCATCGGCATCCAAAATCAAGGGCTGTTTGATCTCCGGTAGCACGTTTCGCAGAAATTGGAAGGTATCGTTGTTGTTGCCGAGTCCGGGTCCGATGCCTACGACGGCTTTATCTTTCAGATAAGAAATGAATACTTCGGCAGACGTTTCATTCAGGTACGGTACATTGGAATTTCCATACGGAATGGACATGTTTTCTAATGTTGTCCTATGAAAGGAACAAGCCACACTTCCGGGTATAAATGCCGTACAAAGTCCCGCCCCGATCTCCGTAGCCGCGTTGGCGGAGAGGGCTATTGCGCCCCCTTTGCCCTTACTGCCACCGGCTAAGAGGGTATGGCCGTATGTGCCTTTGTGAACGTCCTGTTCGCGGGGGCGATACCATTCCCGCACCACATCATCGGTCATGACATGGTATTGAATGCCCTCATTATCAAGCACTTTCGGGTACATGCCGATGTCTATCACCGTTACTTTTCCGCAATAAGGCGAAGCCGGTGTTACGTAATGGCAGACTTTCGGAAGCTGGATGGCGAGGGTGGCTTCGCATTTTATCGGCGTGGTCAGTACCGAACCTGTATCGCAGGAAAGCCCAGACGGCACATCAATGGCGACGACCGTTTGGCGCATCCCCCGAAAGAAATTCAGCACCGAATGGATGGGTTCTTCCACTTTACCGTTCACGCCCGTGCCGAGCAGAGCATCCACGATGACCGCGCCCTCACTCAAGAAGGAACGTATGGTGGGGATAGCATCTTGCGAGAAGGTAAGTGCCTGAATATCAGGGTGATGCAGGACTATTTCTACTTGGATGCGGGCATCGCCTTTCATTCCTTCGGCAGGATGGGAGAAGATAACCAGCACTTTTTTGCCCGCCCAAGCCAAATATCGGGCGGTAACCAAGCCATCGCCCCCGTTATTACCGGGACCGCAACAGACCAAATAATGCCCGATATGCGGATAATGAGCCAGTAAATAATCGGCGGATTTTCTGCCCGCCGTTTCCATGAGCAACAGCCCCGGAAGATGATGGTTTTCGATCATCTTCCGGTCTATGGCACGCATTTGCGAAGAATCAGCAACCAGCATTACTGCTTGTCCTTATGTAAAATGATATGATGAGCAAAAAAAGATAGTTAGTCGTTAGACTTTGTTTTGAATGTGAGCAGGGGTACGGTGATTTCCCGCATGGTGGAAAGTTCCTCCGCGATACTGCCTCGAATCAGGTGGGCAAAGCCTGTGCGTCCATGGGTCAGCATGGCAATTAAGTCAATGCCGTGCAGGTTGCAGAGTTCCCAGATGCCCTCCTCCACGGTGTAGTGGTTATGGAATACGAGTTCCAAGTTGACGGAAGGATACACGCCGGCTAAGACGGTGAACTGCTCTTGGGCAAACTTGGTGGTGGCGAAATTTTCGCGGGTATTAATCATCCCGATGATGATTTTTGCGTCGAAAAGTTTCGCCGTTTCCACTACGATATGGAATTGATCGTTAATATCGTCCTGAAAATCAGTGGCAAAGAGTATCTTTTTGATGGGACGCTCCATATAGGATTCCGGCACGGAGATCACGGGAAAGGGTGCGTGGCGGATGGTGCGTTCGGTATTGGTGCCGACTAAACCGCCGTGCATGAGTCCCGTAGCCCCTTTTGTACCCATGATGATGGCATCGTATTGGTAGTCGGATTTGAGGTCTTCATAGAACCGCCAAGCGGGTTTATCGTGCAGGAGTTGGCGGTGTACTTCCAGACCGGAGGCAAAATCCTTTTCGGCGAAGGCATGAAATTCTTTTATGATTTCTTCGCGGAGTTCGGAGTTGGCTTGGCTATCCACTTGGTAGGTGATTGATCCCGAGCCGGAGGCGACGGAGTAGTACGGTCTTTCGTACATGTGTACCAAATGAATTTTCGCTTGATTGATGCGTGCGATTTGGCAGGCGAATCGAAAGGCGATTAGGGAAGTGGGTGAAAAGTCCACCGGGCAGACCAAAGATTGGAATTTCATTGCGTTACGGTTGGGTGTGTATTTAACGGGGTAAAGATACTACTTTTCGCAAAAGGAATATCTTTTTTTCGTGGAAAGCGGAAACAGGCTGTCTGATAGGAAAAAACGTTTCCTAAGCGTAATTTTGCTTTCCAAGATTAAGACAACGGTTTATGTCCTACGCTAAGTTTACTCGGAAAAGGCTGATGGAGCAGTTCGGAATAACGTTCAGCCGAGAACATTTGTTTCCCGCTGATATTCCACCGATAACTCCATCCGATCATTTGTTGTTTGAATTGGAAGAAGCCTCTTTCTTTCCCCTCAACAATGAAAAAGCCCATAGTGAACTACTCATCGTCCCTATCTTACGCGAAGTGTGGCGGAATAGTGGCAGGCGGTTTGCCGTCCATTCGGGCGACCCGTTGGATGTGGACGTAAAAGCGGGCTTGTCGGGAGAATGTGATTTTATCCTGACTGCCGATACCAAACGGGTGGACATTGTTACTCCAATTTTGAGCTTAGTAGAAGCCAAAAAAGAGAACTTCGATGCCGGAATCACGCAAGGCGCGGCGCAACTTTACGCTGCCCATCGCTTTAATCGACAAGACGGGATTGAAACCCCTTACCTCTGGGGTTGCAGTGCCAACGGATTAAGCTGGCAATTTTTCCAACTGCGTCGAGAAACGGAAATCGTCGCTCATCCGTTTTTATTAGGCGAAAACAATTTGCCTGAACTGCTCGGCGCGTGGAAGATGGTCATTGATGAATCGCTGGCAATGGTAGGAAAAAGCGTTTCCTAAGCGTAATTTTGCTTTCCAAGATTAAGGTTTATGTCCTACGCTAAGTTTACGCGCAAAAAGTTGATCGAACAGTATGGATTGTCGTTCAAACAGCGCATATTGTTTACGTCAATAGACCCTGTAAAGCCTTCGGGGGCTTTGGTTAATGAGTTGGCAGATGCCTCATTAGTCCCCCTTCGGAATGAAAAAGCGCAGACCGAGTTTTTAATCATTCCGATTCTCAAAGAAGTATGGCGTAATAGTGGCAGAAATTTTGCCATTCACTCCGGTGAACCCTTCGATGTAGATGTAAAAGCAGGTTTTTCTGGTGAATGTGATTTCATTTTCACTGCCGATACTGAGAATTTAGAGATCACTGCGCCCCTACTGAGTCTCGTCGAGGCTAAGAAGGATAATTTCGATGCCGGCATAACACAAGGCGCGGCTCAGCTTTACGCGGCGATGATTTTCAACCGGCAAAAGGAAATACATACACCATACCTATGGGGTTGTAGTGCCAACGGCTGGGGCTGGCAGTTTTTTCAACTGCGGAGTGACAAAGAAATTATCGTCCATCCCACTTTATTAGCAGAAACAAACTTACCGGAACTGCTGGGCGCGTGGAAGATCGTCATTGATGAATCGCTGGCAATGGTAGGAAAGGGGTAACAGTTTAGTTCGGTCTGTTACTTACGGCACCCACAACCACAATTAGTCTTTTCGTAAATCATTGAAATTCAAAAGTCTTAACTTTACGCTTCCTACATAAAAGCTGTTGTCATGAGGATCAAGAGCTAATTTAGTTATGATGCCGTTAGCATAATCATCGAAAAGTACTTGTAACTTGTTATCTGCATAGCTAATTTTTATATTAAAATGTCTATATCCCAATGGATTGGAATTATTGGAAAACTTTGCAGTAGAAAAGTAATGAGTAAGATATTTTACAAATAACTTAGGAAGTGGCGAGTATGGAGATCTTGTCATTGAAGTACCACCCCCAAGTCCTGGAATTTCCGGAAGTAACGTTACTGGTTTAGGTGAATTAGCTTCCTTATAAATAGTAGAATCTGCCTCGTAAAGTGGATCATCGCCATATACTACAAATGTTTTTACGCATTGATTCTTGAGGTACTCCATCTGTGGAGTATGAAAAATAACACATTCCGTATAATATTCCACTATTAAGTCAATGCTATCCAAAGCCGGATGGCATTTATTTTGTCCTTTTGCAGTCAAAAAAAGTGAGCAAAAGATCCCCAAGGAGAACAGAATACGAGAAAGTTGCATATCTTTGCGTGGTTTGGAAATGACAGGACAAATTTCCACCTCCCCTAAGTTCTAATCAAGTACCGTAGGTTCTAATCTATAAAAACTTTTACTTCCTTATGAAACTCCACGAAAAAATCAACTTACTGCGTGAAAGTCAAAACATCAGTCAAGAAGAAATTGCGGATAAGTTGGGAATCAGTCAATCCGCCTACTCTAAAATCGAACGCGGTAAAACTACCATCAGTACCGATAAACTACTTACCATCGCGGAAATATTAGGAATAACGGTAGGAGAATTAGTCGAAACAGATTGTCAAATTATTATAATGAACCATGGAAATAAAGACGATTCAAAGAACTTCATCTTAACAACGGTCAGTGAAAATAACGAAAACATAGATGTCCTCAAAGAACGGATAGCGGGTTTAGAGCGGGAGAAAGAATTGTTAGAACGAGAAAATACCCTGCTGCGCGAAAACAACCGCCTGCTGAACGAAAAGTTTTCTGTCAACGGCTTATAAAAATTAGTAAAAAAATAATTTTTTACTAAACTAAATCTAATGCGTGTTTGAAAGTAGGTGCCGGCGATGGTAGGAAAAAAAGATTCCTCGACGTAATTTTGCTTGATACATGAGTCATTAAATATGTCCTACGCTAAGTTTACCCGCAAAAAGCTGATTGAGCAGCATGGCTTTCGATTCATACGAGGAGTCCTTTTTCCCAAAGTCATTCCTCCGATAACGCCTTCCGACCACTTGCTCTTTGAATTGGAGGAAGCCACTCAATTACCCCTCAATAACGAAAAAGCCCAAAGTGAGTTACTCATCGTACCTGTCTTAAAAGAAGTGTGGCGCAATAGTGGTAAACGCTTTGCCATCCATTCGGGCGATTCCTTAGACGTTGACCCGCAGGCGGGTTTTTCGGGAGAATGTGACTTTATCTTAACAGCCGATACGGTCAGTATAGCCATTGCTGCCCCCATTATTAGTTTAGTGGAAGCCAAAAAAGAAAACTTCGATGCCGGGGTAACGCAGGGTGCTACCCAACTCTATGCATCCCATCTTTTCAACCAAAAAGGCGGAGTCGAAACGCCCTATCTTTGGGGTTGCAGTGCCAACGGCTGGAGTTGGCAGTTTTTTCAACTGCGAAAGGAAAAAGAGGTTGTGATGCACACGGAATTACTCCCCAGAAATGGTTTACCCGAACTGCTGGGCGCGTGGAAGATCGTCATTGACGAATCGCTGGCGATGGTGCCGCTAAAATAAATGAAAGCGCATTTGGTCGGATGCGGACAAATACTATTTTTGCAGTCGGCTTGAAGCCTCAACCCTTATGACTTTAGCGCAACGCTTAACGGACGTTATCCGTATCGTTCCCGATTTCCCCAAAGCCGGTATCTCCTTTAAGGATATTACGCCCATCTTTCACGACCCGATATTAGTACGCGATAGCGCGCAAGCCTTGGCAGAGCCTTTCCGAGCCGTCGGCATCAATAAAGTCATCGGCATTGAAAGTCGGGGCTTCTTATTAGGACCGATGATTGCGCAGGAATTGGGTTGTGCCTTTGTGATGGTTCGCAAAAAAGGCAAACTGCCCGCCGATACCTACGCCGTGAGTTATGAATTGGAATACGGTAACGCCACCATCGAAGTCCACCGCGATGCCATCGAACCGGGCGACCGCGTCATCATCCACGACGACCTGCTGGCTACGGGCGGAACGGCGGCGGCGGCGGCACAGCTTTGCCAGCAAACGAGTGCGGAAGTCTCGGGCTTTGCGTTCATCGTAGCGTTGACGTTCTTGGGCGGGGCGGAGAAACTCCATCCTTTTTCGGAACGGCAGGTTAGCTTGGTGGGGAATTAGGTGGCAGTTTTTTTCAATGCCAACTCACAATTTACATACTGATGGTGAAGAAAGGATGATTTGCGACCAATATCAATAGGTTGATTTTCATTTCCTTTTTTCAATTCGTTTATTTTGTTCAAAGTATAGTCCTTGAGCGATTCAATCGCTTTTCTAACGTGATCGGATGAAATGGGTTTGAGTTGAGCAAAGGGAACAACAGCGCACAATAGCCTCCCTTTATGGTCTTTCTTTTCAGGTTCTATCGTAGTGATATGTTCTTCGGCGATGCCTAATAGTTCGGCAAAAGCCTCTTGATTCAGGCACAAATAACCTACCTTATTAGGAGATTCCCCTTTAGGAAGGTATAGGTCTTCCATAAAGATAAAACTTCCATCAGAACTGCCTAAGTCTATAATTTTATTGATATTTTCAACCCAATACTCAACGGGAATCTCATGCAGGGCATTGCAAAGGATGATGTATTTATATCCGCCTGCGGGTCGGGTAATCGCTTCTAAATCCTTAAAAATGGTAGTATTATTTTCTGTATTATTCCTAATCTGCTTGTGTAGTTCCTCATTATATTCATAGGCATGATACCGGATGTCTGGGTTCTTTGCCAGCAATACTGCCCCTAATCTGCCCTTTCCCGCCGCAAAATCTAAAATCAGGTCGCCATCTTCAAGTCTAATATTTTCTATTTGTTTACGTTGCGGGTCGCTTTTGTTCGCCTGGTCGATCACCTCAGCATCGGTAAAACATTGTTCGGCAAAGTTTTCAAACTGCCACTCTTGTAAGTCCGTAACCAATGCACCGAACTTATTTACATAATCTAATGAGCCGAATAAATCCAGCAAGGTTTGCGGGACTACTTTGCGATTAGGGGGCGTAATCTTGGAATCTTCCATATAAAATATCTCCTCCATCGTCAGGTGAGCCATGATGACGGGCGAATGCGTAGCGATCCATAACTGCCCTAGCCCTTAATTAAGTTACGAAGTTTTTGTATCAGTTCAATTTGTACGGAAGGGTGCAGGTGGTTTTCCGGTTCATCAATCAGGATGATCTGCTCACTCAAAGGGATACCGGTCTGTATTTCATTCAAATACAGAAACGTAACATAAACCAATAAGGTACGCTGTCCCGGAGAGAGGTCTTTGATTTGAATGAGACGGTTGCTTTTTAGGTCGAACCATGTAGCCTCAAAACCAATAGCATCTCTACGATTAGATTCTTTTTGGTCTAATAACTTTATTTCCGGTTTTATCTGTAATTCAATACCTACAAAATCTTTAATTCTTTCGAGAAACAGATCAAATCTATCTAACAATACTCTTTCATCATCAGTAATCTTAGTTGTTTTACCTTTTGAGATGATTACTGCATGATGATATTTTATTTCATCCACTATTGCTGAAATATTCCGGCTAATCACTTTGAACGAGTTATCATTCATGATGGAGTGATTATTTAGTTCCTCAGCTGATAGAAAAACTTTTAATACCTCTTCTATAGAATCCGGCTGTAAATTATTATTAAATTGACCAGAAATAGTCACATATTTTATCTCAGCGTAGGAATAATTATTAATTATGAAATTTAATGCACCTGTAAGAATACTCCTAAATCCTTCTTTATTTCTAATTTTATTTGCTGTATCATATGTATTGAAAGAGGTATTCCAAGAATTCAAATTCATTTCAACCTGAAGTTTTTCGCTTGATACTCTTTCTTCAAAAAAAACATTAGATTTCAAAAGAGACAAAATATCATCCATATCTTTCTTAAGATCATCAGGGAAATTATTGTCGTTGATTTTTTTTAATACGTTGTTTATTTTATAAATTAAACTATATAATGGGTTTGAGTCATTAGCATGAATTTTGATATAAGATAAATTATTAAATTGATCTTTGAACTTGAAGTCTCGCATAGCGACTTCTACTAATTTTAGCATACGACTCTTCCCCGACCCGTTTTTCCCGATTAAGGCGATCACGTCTAATTGCTCTAATTTGTTGATAGGGTTCTTTTCAGCTTTTAAGCCTGAGTCTTCAATAAGTTTGTTGGTTGCGTCAAAGTGAATGCTGGCGATTCTCATAGTGGTACGTATTTGGTAGCAAATATAAGAATATCTCGGATATTCCAGTCTCTCCTTTCTAAAATCATACCCAATCCTGAATCGTATTACCCAACCGATCGAACTATTTTGGCAAGAAATTCGTCGCTTCCTCAAGAATAAAGTATTTGCTTGTATAGATGACCTAATGAATGAAACTAAACGCTTCTTGGATCAATGTACGCCTGAATTTTGTCGTCGGTTATCATTTCTATGATAAGGTATTAGTTATACCAAATTCATTATTTATTCACCTCTTTTTAGACTTAAAATTCTGTTGATTTTCATAAAGTTGCGAAATTGAAACTGTGTAAAGAATAAATAAATTTGGTATTAGTTGTTTTTCATATTATTCCTTGCTTTGGTTACGAAGTTGATCCCCTGTTCATGAAAATACCCGCGCAGTTTAGGCAGGTATCCTTTATCTCCGACAACCGTTCCTTGCAGACCGCTTAACATCCGTTTCAATAAAATCCTGTTGATTGTCTGCTACGTTGGAGGCACTCATTTCCATCCGGACTAGTCGCCAAAATCGTTGATAATCAGGTGAATTTTGAAGCCATAGAACCAGCCGCGGTGCTTGTTTTTTCCCACCGAAGCCAAATCGGTTCGGCTATTATCGCATAAAAACTACCGATTTTCTCGCTCAAATGCGTTTTAATTCGGCAACATGTAGCGAACTTAATCCTTACCTTTATCTTTTGCGGGAAAACATCAATGGCAGATTGGCTGTTTGATGCCACACACGCGCCCTATCTCGGAAACTTGAGTTTATCTTTCAGCTTTTGCTCGCCTTCTTTTTTCAAGCGGTCGGCTTCTTCTTTGGCTTTTTGTTCAGCTTCGCGCTTTTTCTTGTCTGCTTCATCGCGGACTTTCTGTTCGGCTTCGCGTTTTTTACGGTCGGCTTCTTCTCTTAAACGGGTTTCTTCTTGACGGGCTTTGTCTTCTAATTCGCGTTTTTTACGGTCTGCTTCATCGCGGAGTTTCTGCTCGGCTTCCTTCTTTTTATTGTCAAGTTGGTCTTTGAGTTCTTTCTTTTTCTGGTCTAACTCATCTTTGAGCTTCGTTTTAGCTTGGTCTGCCAACGAACCGCTACCCGCCCCCAATGACCCGCCCGTAACGTTAGGCTTGGGATACGTTCCGCCTAAGTTGAGTTTTACATTCAGCCGTTCGGGTTCTTCGATGCTTCGGTTCACGAGTTTAGAGAGCGCGTCCGCCGCCTGACCCGCCACCGCCGGAGCGGGAACGTCCAATTTCACCTTATAATCAATGGATTGGTCAATGCCCGTACTGCCCTGAATGGTCATCACGTGTTCACCCCGCTTGATGTCGAAGGGGTCAATATGTAACCGCCCGTCTATGATCTGAAAAGCCAGCTTCGTGCCTCTGAAGCGGATTTCACGATAATTATTCAGCTTGGTCAAATCCGAAATCTTTTCCAAGATCGGAATCCCACTCACCACTCCGCGATACACGTCCACCGAACCGGAGGCGTTCATCGTGTTGTAGATGGGCATCATCGTCCCGTCCAAAAGTCCTGCTACGCGGCATTCCGTGCCGAAACCGCCCTCCATTTTTTCGGCGATGGGGGCTAACTTTTTCATGGCATCAAATCCTTTGTAGGCTTCTTGGAATTGGAGGCTGTCAATCTTCATGTCGAAGGTATAGGCAGGCTTTTTAATGTCCTTACTGTCATAAGAACCGTCCATTTTGAATCTTGCGCCCAAGAGCTTAAAGACCAAGTCTTTCATCTGCACGGCTTGATCCCGCACGATAAGGTCGCCTTTCAAGTTTTGGATATTCCATTTGTCATATAGGATTTCGTTCATCGCGGCGGAAAAGACGAAATCAATGTTGGCGGGAATGGCTACGGGTTCTAAAGGTTTGTCTTCGGGTTTGGTGGTGGGCGTTTCTTCTGGAGTCATCCACTCGTTGACGTTGAATTTCCGAGAAACGAGGTTCATCGTGCCTTTGATGCTCTGATTTTTGAAGAGGTAGCCCAGATAGTTCTCAATCTTACCTTTTAAGTTAACATCGGAACTGCCCACCGTACCTTCATAGTTGGCTAAATTCAGATAATCAGGCGTAAACTCTAAGCGGGCATTGCGAATGGTAACGTTCTGTGCCAAGTCTTTGGAACTGTATTCGATGTTTTGGCATTCGATAGACCCCGTCGTAGGCAGTTCGTCGTAGGCTTTGCTTTCAATTTTTGCCATGCTACCTTCAGTGTCCACGTCGGCTTTGATCTTGCCGGCTACTTTCATCCCTTCCACAGGGTAAATCTTGGTGATCTTCGCCAAATCCAGGTTTCCCTTCAGCTTCAGGCGGTACTCTGGACTTTCCAAGTTGGTTAGATGGAGTTGGGCATCTATCGGCTCGTTATCCATTTCGGTGTGGAAGTTGGTTACGTCCACCACCATGTCGGATTTATGACCGGTAGGGCAGTCGGCTTTGGCGGTCAGCGTCAGGTTTTGAAGGGCGGTGGGGAAGTCCTTATACTTCACGTAACCGTATTTTAAGTCTACGTTGGCGGTTAGCACCGGAAGCGTCTGCTCCGTAACCTGCCCTTTGAAGGTGGCATCCGCCGTCAGCAAGCCCTTCAACTCCATCTTATCTACGGGGAAAATGCGGGTGATCTTCCCTAAGTCCACCTTTGCCTTCACGAAACCATCCAATACCTGTTCTTTTAAGCCGGAGATGAGTACCCGCGCGTCAATCGGATTATTCTCCAGATCGCAATGGAAGCGTTTGATATGAACGTTGGTATTGTCAATATTATCCGTCGTATTGTAGGCATTCACGTCCACGTTGATGTTACGGACGGGGGCAGGTAAGTCAGGATACTGTAAAAAGCCGTCCTTCACCATCAGGTTGACGTTAAAGGTAGGCATGGAGGTCGCCGAATACGTCCCCTTCGCTACACCGTTGAGGGCGAACGTGCCTTCGGTTTTGATATTCTTGAACTGCTCCGTATAAGCACCCGGCACTAAGGATAGAATTTCCTTAAATGAAGTCTCCAATGCCTTGAATTTCAAGTCCATATCATAGGTGGAGTCGTTTTTGAGGGCAAAAAAGCCGTCGAAGCCTACTTGCAGGTCGTTAACTTTGACTTTGTTATCTTTCAGAACAAATTTCTTTTGTTGGTTGTCAATACTTAATTCGATGTCGGATTCCCAGACTAAGTTCTTAAAATATTGATTATCTTCCATACGGAGGTCAGCCCCCGCGATGCTCATCTCAGTAGCGAAGTCGTAGAGGTCTGCCGTCATGTCCCCACTCCCCGTAAAATTAAAATTACGTACTACGGCGTAGATTTTCAGTACTTTGTCGTCGTAGGTCAGGTTTGCCTTTTTGATTTTCAGCTTGGTCAGTTTCAGATCAAAGGACGATTTCGCCGTATCGGGTGCGGAGGGCGGTGTGGTATCGGGGATCATAATATCCCAGTTGGCTTTGCCGTCCGTTAAAACTTTGGCGTGAATGGTGGGTTCATCCAAGATAACTTTTTTTACCTCCATTTTCTCCCCGCGCAGGACGTTCATCACGTTTACGGCAACCTCCAAGCGTCCCAAGTTGATGAGGGTATCTTTAGCGAAGGCTTCTTTGCCCTTTACATTAAAACCGTCCAACTGAATGGAGAGGTAGGGAAAATTGGAAAGGAGGGACAGGTCAAAATCCTGATAATCCACGACGGCGTTGACACGTTTGTTGATCTCACGCTTCACACGGACGTTGATTTCGTCCTTAAAGAAAAAAGGGACGATGATGGCAGTAGCAAGGAGCAGGATAAAGACTCCCCCAACGGCTAAAAAACTATAAAACAGGATGCGACGGCTTCGGAGACTCACGAGATGACTGATAATGACCGTTAAATTTCTCGAATCAACGGAAAATCGTTGAATATTGCACAAATTTAATTGTTATGGGCATAGCCCGTTGGATTATTTCGAGTAAATAATTACGTACACGGTACAATTTTACAATTTTCTGATCTTGTATATATGTCTGCCATTCGCTTAAACACCATAGCCGAAGCCCTCACCGACCTCCGCGCCGGTAAAATGATTATCGTCGTGGACGACGAAGACCGCGAAAATGAAGGTGATTTCATCATCCCTGCCCGAAGCGTTACCCCCGAAGTGATTAACTTCATGTCGAAGGAGGGGCGGGGGTTAATCTGTGCGGCGTTGACGGAGGAGCGTTGCCAACAGTTGGATTTACCGCTGATGGTTACTGCCTCCAATGCGGTACATAAGACGGCTTTCACCATCAGCGTGGACTACCTGCTGGACGGCTGTACGACGGGTATCTCCACCGAAGACCGCGCCAAAACCGTCCAAGCCCTCATCAACCCGAATACTAAGCCCCAAGACTTAGGCAGACCCGGACATATCTTTCCCCTCCGCGCGGTGAATGACGGCGTGCTTCGCCGGGCGGGTCACACCGAAGCCACCGTTGATTTTGCCCTGTTGGCAGGCTTTGAACCGGCGGGCGTTCTGGTGGAAATTATGAACGAAGACGGCACGATGGCGCGTTTACCCCAACTGCGTAAGCTGGCGGATGACTTGAATTTGAAACTCGTTTCGATCGCCGATTTGATTCGTTACCGCCTGATGAATGAAACACTCGTCAAACGGGAGGTAGAAGTGGAGATGCCTACCCTTTACGGTTCGTTTAAGATGATTGCCTATACCCACAAGCATACGGGAGAAAATCACTTAGCGATGGTCAAAGGTTCTTGGGAAAAAGATGAACCTATTTTGGTGCGGGTGCATTCGTCCTGTGTTACGGGCGATATTTTCGGTTCGTTTCGGTGCGATTGCGGGGATCAGCTCCACGCCGCGCTCCAACACGTGGAGGAAGCCGGCAAAGGGGTCGTCCTGTACATGAACCAAGAGGGGCGGGGCATCGGCTTACTGAATAAACTCAAAGCCTACCAACTCCAAGAGCAGGGCATGGACACCGTCGAAGCCAACCTGCATTTGGGTTTCAAGATGGATCAGCGGGATTACGGCATCGGCGCGCAGATATTACGCGACTTGGGCATCACCAAGATGAAACTTTTATCCAACAATCCGAATAAAAAGACGGGACTCATCGGTTACGGGCTGGAAATCGTGGAGCAAGTACCGATCAAGATAGCCCCCAACCCCTACAACGCCCGCTACCTTGACACCAAACGCACCAAGATGGGGCACCTCCTCGATGACGAAGGATACATTGACCCCGACAAGGAGGAAGAAAAGTAGCACTTGCTTGTACGGCTTAGAACAGGTATCTTTGCCTTACTATGTACACGAGCCTCAAGATCGAAAACTTCAAGTCGATTAAGTCCTTAGACCTGCCCCTCAAGCGCGTCAACGTACTGATCGGCGAACCCAACACCGGCAAATCCAACATCCTCGAAGCCTGCGCGCTGATGGGGACGGGGTATGCTTGCGATTTTGACAGCTATGTCAAAACTATCATTCGGCATAAGCATATTAAGGAGTTATTTCATCGGCAACATTTTAAAGATCGGAAGATCGAAATTGAATTGGGCGAGCCTTCTATGAAGGATTATTGGGCAAAATGTACTATTGGATATGATAATGTTTCTCGAACTGGTTCAGTTGAGATAGGCTCTAAGCTCCTTGTTAATCTTTCACACGAAGCAGACCGAACAGAATTCCAATTTATTGAATTTAAGATTGAGGATGACTCTTTGGTTTTTGTCAAAAATACGAATGGAGAAAATATAACTCCATTTACAAAAATTAGTTATTATAATTTTAAATATTTTTCACTTGATCAGATAACACAACCCAATAATATAAATTACTTCATGCTTGAAACTCCATTTGGGCGTAATTTGATGAATCTGGTGAAAGAAGAAGATATACAAGAAGATCAAAAGCTATTAAAATTAATAGCTGATTACTTCGAGCCATATGGCTATAAAATTTTATTAAACTCTACCGAAAATCGAATTCAAATCTTACGACAGCCTAATGACTTCAGCTATGAAACAATCGAATTATATATGGTAGCTGATACTTTGCTTCGCAGAATCTATTATGATATAGCGATACAGACCCATCAATATGATTGGCTTGAGCGTCCTTATTTACTTCTCTTGGAAGAACCCGAAGCCTATTCCTACCCGACGTATGTGAGCGAATTGGCTTATGAGATAGCGAACGATGAGCATAACAACCAATATCTGCTCACGACGCACAGCCCGCACATGATCTATAAGCTGATAGATGAACTTTCGTATGAGGAGCTGAATATCGTAGGCGTATATTTTGAGGACTTCCAAACCAAAGTCAAGGTCTTCACAGAAGACGAACTTTACGAACTGCTCAACATGGGTTATGATCTCTTTTTCAGCTTGCCGTCCTTTTTTTCGTGTACTACTGAACCCGCCTAAGTGATGTCGAAAAAAGTTGAAATTCATTGTGAGTGCTACGCTAACACAGCATTGATGCATCAATTATTAATTCAACGGTCATACGAGCCTCGTATAGCTACCTTATTGGAGGATAACAAACAACGGTTAGCGATATGCGGTAATGCTTCGCAGGTGGATAATGCCACGAGTACCTTACTCAAAATATTAGAGCCTCAACAACCGTTAGCAGAAATTGCAAAACAGCAACAAAGTAGGCATAAAAGGGATCAGAAGAAACCTAAAAAAGCAACGATTACACAAAAAGCACCGTCGGCCTCGAATACGATAAAAATCGTTTTCTGTGATTTGGATAAAAACCAAATTACGGCAGATTATCGTTTAGACCTCAAGAAAAACAGGAATCAATACGTAGAACAAAATTATCGTGTCGTGCAAGAACCTATTAAGTTCTACGATGCCAGTATTTGTCTGCTAACGGAAGATAACTCCCCAAACCGACTCATTTACATTGCACCCGCTTTTGAATCATGGATTGAGAATTTGGCTTTGCTATATAATCGGGATTTAGCCGATTGGGGTTTTAATACCAATGATTTGGATGATTTCTGTAAGAAAAGACTCCAAAGAGATATAGCAAAACAACAAACCCTCCGCCAAGCCATCACCAACCTGGTACAAGCGGGCATCGCAATCGAAGGAACGACAGCATTCAAGCCCCTGCAAACCCTCGCGGATTGGCTGAACTGCTGAAAAAAGAATAGCCGACACTTTCGCTCGCTAATTTATTTTAGAAAAATAATAGCAAAACTATTGCGTGCTTATAATTCGGGTTGTAATTTTGCCTCAACATTCACTTTAGCCCTTTATGGTAGAAAAAGACACCCGCGCGGAAAAGCTCAGGACTATCCAAAGCACCGTTGACCGCCTCGAAAAAGAATTCGGCAAAGGCATCGTCATGAAGATGACCGACCGCGCCAACCAAAACATCCCCGCCATCTCCACCGGTTCGCTCGGATTGGATATTGCCTTAGGCATCGGGGGCGTTCCGCGAGGCAGGGTCATCGAAATATACGGTCCCGAATCATCCGGTAAGACGACGCTGACCCTGCACATCATCGCCGAAGCCCAGAAAACGGGTGGCATCGCCGCCTTCATTGATGCGGAACACGCTTTCGACCCCACCTACGCCGAAAAGTTAGGTATTGACCTCGAAAATCTGCTCATCTCCCAACCCGACCACGGTGAGCAAGCCCTCGAAGTAGCCGATACCCTCATCCGCTCCGGCGCGATTGATGTCATCGTTATTGACTCGGTAGCCGCGCTCGTTCCCAAAGCCGAATTGGAAGGCGACATGGGCGATTCCAAGATGGGTTTGCAGGCGCGGTTGATGTCCCAAGCCCTCCGCAAGCTGACCGCCACGATCAACAAAACCAACTGCGTATGTATCTTCATCAACCAGTTGCGGGATAAAATCGGAGTTATGTTCGGTAGTCCCGAAACCACTACAGGCGGTAATGCCCTCAAATTCTACGCTTCCGTCCGCTTGGATATTCGGCGCATCTCCCAACTGAAGGACGGCACGGAAATTAGTGGCAATCGTACCCGTGTTAAAGTGGTCAAGAATAAAGTTGCTCCTCCGTTCCGCCAAGCAGAATTCGACATCCTTTACGGGGAGGGCATCTCCAAAGCGGGAGAAGTCTTAGACATGGCGGCGGAATACGACATCGTGAAGAAATCCGGCGCGTGGTACTCCTATAACGGCGATAAATTGGGGCAGGGGCGCGAACACGTCCGTAACCTCCTGCGGGAAAACCCCGAACTCTTAGCCGAAATCGAACAAAAAGTCCGTCAACAACTGATGGGCGGTGAAGCGGCGGAAACCTTCGGTGTATTCAACCCGTCGGAAGAAGATTTGGTCGAAGCGGAATAAGAATTCAAAATTTTGCAGACCATCGGGTACTTAAAAGCGCGATAATTCGTTTCTTTCGGCGATGATTCGCGCGTTATCTGATCTGATCGCCCTAAACCTGCTCCACGTCGGAGGTATCTTACCCGAAATCATATTGACGGCAGGTATCGTCTTGCTGTTGATAACGGATTTGCTTGCGCCTAAAAATGTGTTGATGCGTTGGGGGCATCGCTTACCCGCAAGTATCACCATCGGCGTTGTTATCACGGCGGGTATGGTACTGTGGCGGGTGTGGCTTCAAACGCCCCCCGAAACGATGGACGACCTCTTCTCCCAAACCCTTTTCTTTGACCGAAAAAACCTTTCGGCGCAAATGGTTATCTTATTGGGAACGGTCGGAGTCGTCATCCTTTCATGGGTGCATCAACCGCTGTGGTATCAAACAACCATAGACAAACCCCGAAACGGTGCTACCGAGTTTTATATGATGCTCTTGGGGGCAGTGCTGGGGTGTATGATCTTGGTGCGGGCGAACCATTGGGTGCTGATTTACTTGGCGTTGGAAACCGTGTCGCTGTCTTCTTACGTGCTGACTGCTTTCCGCCGAGACGATCCCCGTTCTGCCGAAGCCTCCATTAAGTTCTTTTTGTATGGTTCGCTGGCATCGGCGGTGATGCTCTTTGGCGTGTCGTTGCAGTACGGGATGACGGGTTCATTACTCCTATCGGAATCCGCCATACCGGAGGGGCAACCGCTTTCCGCCGTCGTGTTTACGTACTTGTTGTTATTAACGGGTATTGGTTATAAGATAGCATTAGTTCCCTTCCATTTCTGGATGCCCGATGCTATTGAAGGCTCGTCTTTACCCGTGTCCGCTTTTTTGTCTACCGTTCCGAAGGTGGCGGGCTTCATCTGGTTGACCCGTTGGGTGCAAAGTACAGAATCGGTAGCCAATCCGATGCTTCCCGTCTTAGCCGGTCTGGCAATTTTGACGATGACGTGGGGCAACCTGTCGGCGTACTTTCAACCGTCCTTCAAACGGATGATGGCTTATTCCGGCATTGCACATACGGGATACCTCACGGCGGGGGTGCTGACGGGTTCGGCGCATGAAGAAGCTATCATCATTTACTTGGTCTTATATACCATCATTACGATTGGGGCTTTTGCTTCAGCAGAGCGTTTGGCTTCCGATCATATGAAGGACTGGCGTGGGCTTGGTTCTGAAATGCCTGTAACTGCATTCCACTTGACGGTAAGTATGTTGGCATTAACGGGTTTGCCTCCGACGGTGGGCTTTGTTGCCAAACTGCAAGTCATCATCGCACTGATGACCGCCGGTGAAAAAGAATATTTATTCATCTGGTTGGCGGTAGCTATCATATTGAATACAGTTCTGTCGTTGTTTTATTATCTGAAGCCCCCTACGGAAGTCATCATCCGAAAAAAAGAAGCTACGGAGGAAACAATTTTAGCCCCAACGCCATTATTACTCAACATTCTTTGCTGGGTTTGTAGTCTGGTGATGATTGGAGGCATTCTTTTATGGGGGAAAATATAAAATCATGTAATTTCTATTGCGTTAATTTTAAGTTAAAAACCTGCTTTTTGCCGTCATTTAACTTAAATCAGGGCAAGCGTTCAGGCACAAAAGGTAACAGAACGGTGTGTTAAAATACTTTATTCGGTTGAATAATTTTATTATAAAATAAATAATTAAAGCTGTATTTATTTTAATTTGACTTAAAAAATTGGGAATAGCATTTTAATAATGCAATATATAGCATATGATTCATTATTTTTTTCTATTTTCCCCGATGACATAAAATTGGCACATGGAAGTACGGGGATTAGTCTAACCTATAATAGGGCGCGCCCGCACCCCGTAACCCATTCTTTTTCCTAATTTTGCGGTTTTAGCATTCCGATTTTCTTTTTACCATTTTCTAACGCATAGAAGGGCAAGAAAGTACCGCCCTTTTTCGATGTATCAGGTAAATTATGTTGGTGTTACGTTTACTTTTGGGGGCTTTCCTCCTTTTTACGACGATTGTCTCCGTTTCGGCTAACGGTTTCGTGCCTTTTCGTTCCGATGCCCCTTTTTATTACCAAGAAGGGCGCACAACCGTCTTTTTTCGGGAAAAAGGCATTAGTTTTGTCTTTCATCAGTCCCAACGGGCGACTTCGGCGCATTCTCGGCTCTATCGCATGAAGGGTGATGCCGACGTACAGCAAGCCTTCCGCATTGACTTCAATGCCGTAGGAAGTAGCCTTTCCGCCCCGAAACCTACTGATTTTACGGAAGAAACGATCCGTTTTATCACTTCGGAAGACCAAAAAACGGTTCAAACCGCGAAAAAAATTACCTATACCAACCTTTACCCGAACATAGATTGGGTCTTCTATATCACTGAATCGGGGCAACTGAAATACGATTTCGTGCTGCATCCGGGGGCTGACCCGCAAGCCATCCGCCTGCAAGTTCAGGGCAGTGAGCGCATCCAACTTTCCAAAGAGGGCATCCTGTCGGTGCAGAGTCCGTTCGGAAGCTGGCAGGAGGAAATTCCCTGCGCTTTTGTTGATAATCAGGCGATTAGCGGGGTCAAATACCGGCTCAACGGCGATGAAATCACCTTCAATGTCCCTCATTATGACCGAAAAAAGACGCTGGTTATTGACCCCTTAGTGCGGGTGTGGGCGACCCATTTTGGCGGCTCAATGATGGAACATATCTCCGATCTCGCTACCGACACCCAAAATAATGTTTATATGACGGGTTTTACGGCTTCCCCCGACCTGCCCGTTAGTGTAGGGACGATTACGACCAAGTATTTGGGGAAAAATGATGCTTTCGTGGCGTGTTTTGCGCCTTCGGGGGAACGCAAGTGGGCTACCTATTTCGGAGGCAAATTAGACGACCAAGCCACCGCTATCGCCCTGAGTATCAACGGAAAAATAGCCGTTACAGGACTGACGAATAGCGACAAACTACCTTCCTCCGAGAAAAAAAATACGGGAGGGACGGATGTTTTTCTTTTGGAACTCAATAATGACGGTTCTGTCAACTATGTAACGCTTTTCGGCGGTAAGGTGATGGATGAAGGCGTGGGCATTGGTTACGATCAGTCGGGGGGAATTATCATCGCCGGTACGACGGAAAGCTCTGATTTTCCGGTGATTCCGCCGGCTTTTCAGTCCCGATTCAGTGCGGGGGGCAGTGATGCTTTCCTCATTCGTTTGGATGAAAATAAAAAAAGATCATGGGCTACCTTCCTCGGTGGGGGACTGCCGGACGTGGCTTCCGACATGGTGGTTTACCAAAATATGGCTTACCTGACGGGTACGACCCAAAGTTCTAATTTCCCGTTAAGCGGTACGGCAACGATCACCACCCGCCAGATTGACCCCGTAGGAGATGCCTTTATCGCCTGCTTCACGACCGACGGTAAACGCGAATGGACCACCGCTATCGGAGGCAGAAATCGGGATGAAGGACTTGCCATTACCGTTGATAATGAGGGAACTCCGACCATCTGCGGGCTGACCATCAGTCAAGATTTCCCCGTAACCAAAAACGCCTTCCAAGACCGTCCCAAAGGATTGGCGGAAGGTTTTATCTCTCAATTTACGTCGGCGGGTGAACCGCTTTGGTCAACATTCATCGGTGGAAGCATGATAGATCATTGTTTTGGGATCACTTCCGCCAAAAATAATAAGTCGCTGATTATCACGGGAAAAACGAACAGTAAGAACTTCCCCGCTACGGGTGATGCCCTCATGTACCTCACGGTGGGTATGTTTGATGCCTTCGTCGCGCAGTTTTCCAACGTCGGTAAACAACTCTGGACGACCTATTACGGCAGTTCCAACGATGACGAAGCCTATGCCTTGGCTACCGACTTCAACCACGCAACCTATGTGGGCGGACGGACAGCGGGACGCAATTTCCCCGTAACTGCCAATGCTTTTCAGCCCCAACTGAAAAACAACTGGGATGCTTTTCTCATCAAATTTGAAGAAAAGAACCCCGATGCCATCGTTGATGAAAAGCCTGCCTTCACCCCCAGAGAGATTCCGCCGGATGAAAACATCTTTACTTTTAAGGCAGTCGTAAAAAACGTTTCCTGTAAAGGTGGTTCGGATGGTGCGATTGATTTAACGGTAACGGGTGGTACACCGCCTTATACTTTTGCATGGTCAAATGGAGCAACGACCGAAGACCTTAAAAATATTCCCGCCGGAAAATATACCGTAACCGTTACGGATGTCAATGGGCTTTCCCAAGCCTATTATATCGAAACGGGGCATAACGTTTATAAAGAATCCGCCATCGAAGTCAAAGAACCCGCTAACGGCATCCAAATCACGCTTACACCCGTTGCGCCTGCCTGTCCCAATACGAAGGACGGTAAGATTTTATCCGTTATCTCGGGCGGACAAGCCCCCTTTACTACCCGCTGGAGCAACGGTTCTACCGAATCGGCACTGAAGGGCGTAGAAGCCGGCACATATTCCGTAACCGTTACCGACGCGAGCGGTTGCCAAGCCACTGCCACCACGAAATTGGACGTTCCGATGGCTTTATCGGCATCCGCGCAGGCAACCAATGCCTCCTGCGGGACGAGTGCCGACGGTAAGATCATCCTGACCGTTACGGGAGGAACGCCTCCTTATGGGTTTAATTGGTCAAACGGGCAGAAGGTTAAAGACCAGCTCAACCTCGCGGGCGGTAACTATTCTGTAACCATCACCGATAAAAACGGCTGTTCCACTTCGGTAACGTCTATCGTTTCGCAGGGCGCGGCACTCACGGCAACCGTTACGGCAAGTTCCGCTAAATGCGACGGTTTGAACGATGCTTCCGTCAAAGTAACCCTTAACGGTGGTACGCCCCCCTTTACCTACAAATGGAGCAACCAATCGGTATTGAAGGACTTACTCAATGTAGGTCCCGGCACGTATTCGGTAACGATCACCGATAAAAACAATTGTTCGGCTACGGGCAGTGCCGTCGTTTCCCAAGCCGTCCCGATGACTTTAACGCTCAATTCTACCAATCCCCTCTGCTTTGATACGCCCAACGGTGCGATAGAAGCGACGGTAGCGGGCGGAAAAGAACCCTACATCTTCGCGTGGTCGAATCAGCAAGGGGGGGCAAAGATAATTCGTTTACCGGAAGGCACGTACACGCTTACCGTTACGGATGCCAACGGCTGTAAAAAAACGGCTACCGCTACCCTCAAACGCCCCGCCCAACTCACGGCAAGCATTCAAAGTGAGGGCGGTTCCTGCACCGAACCCAACAAACCCGCTAAACTTTCCCTGACAATTACAGGCGGAACGACTCCCCACCAAATCGCGTGGTCGAACGGCTCGAATCAAAAAGAAATCCTCAACGCGCCGGCGGGGGACTATTCGGCAACGATTACGGATGCTTACGGCTGTTCCACTATCGTTAAGTCAAGCATCAAACAATTCAGTTCCATGCAAGTAACGGTGATGGTGAAAGAAGTGGGTTGCGAAGGCGGAAGCACGGCAGGCATTGACATTTCTCCTGTCGGAGGGCAACCGCCCGTTACTTTTGTTTGGTCGAACGGGCAAAAAACCGAAGATTTATCGGCTATTCCGGCGGGAACGTACACCGTTACCCTCACCGATGCCAATAAATGTATCTTCAACCAAACCATCACCATCAAGCCCAAAGAACCGCTCAAAATCACGGAAAAAGTTACCGCTATCTCCTGCCACAACGGCAACAACGGTGAGATCGAAATCACCGTTACGGGCGGGACAGCTCCTTATACTTATCAATGGTCAACGGGTGCTACGGGTACGAACAAAATTTCAGCCTTAAATGCGTCAAGCTACGAGGTGCAGGTAACGGACGCTTCGGGATGCAAAGCCCGCAAAGAGATCAAAGTTATTCAGCCCGAACCCCTGACCGTCAAGACGAAATCCGTGAATGCTTCCTGCGAAAAAGGCAACGACGGCAAGGTGGAAGGCATCATCGCGGGCGGAACACCTCCCTATAAATATGAATGGTCGAACGGGGCTACGACTCCCAATCTGGCAGGCATACCTGACGGTACTTACACCCTCAAAGTGATTGATAGTAAGGGCTGTACCGCGATTGGGAATACGGTCATCACCCGCCCCAAACCCTTCTCCATCGAAGTTACGAAAACCGACCTGACCTGCGGAGGCATCAACGACGGTTCGGCTACCGTAACCGTTAAGGAAGGCACGCCACCCTTTACCTATGCGTGGTCGAATGGGTTAACGACGGCGGAAATCAAAAATCAGAAGGAAGGCGTGCTCACCGTAACCGTTACCGACGCGGCGGGATGCAAACAATCGGGTTCGGTAACGCTTTCCCGCCCGCCTGCTATCACTGTGAACGTGAAGATTAACAATATCACGTGTTCCGACTTAACCAATGGTAAGGTAGAGGCTATCGTTTTGGGTGGTACTGCACCTTTTTCCTACAAATGGTCGAACGGTAATACGCTGAATTTCATTGAAAATGTGGCGGAAGGCTCATATACCGTAACCGTCTCCGATGCCAAAGGTTGTATCAAAACCGAGACGGCAACGGTAAAAAAGCCTGCTCCGTTAGCCGTAGCCCTCAACCCGAAAAACGTTTCCTGCAAAGGGACGAATGACGCGAGTATCAACGCTAAAATCTCCGGCGGGACTGAACCTTATAAATTTGCTTGGTCGAATAGTGCCGTGAGTCAGAATTTAACTAATGTGGAAGCCGGCACCTACACTTTAACGGTTACCGATGCCAACGGCTGTACGGCGAACGGTTCGGCTACGATCATCAAGCCTGCTTCGGTGTCCGTTTCGATTGATAAAAAAGACCTTTCCTGTTTGGGACAAAATGACGGCAGTGCCAAAGCAGTCGTTTCCGGTGGCAAAGAGCCTTTTACCTTCGCGTGGTCAACAGGCTGGACAAAGCAGGACATCGCAGGACTGAAAGAAGGCATCCTATCGGTAACCGTTACCGACGGCAACGGATGCAAAGCCGACGCACAGGTAACGCTCTCCCGCCCGCCCGCCATGACCCTCAAGGTAACGAAGAAAGATATTTCATGTTCGGCAGTGTCGGACGGCAGTGCCGAAGCCATCATTACGGGTGGAAAAGAACCATTTACTTACAAATGGTCAAATGACAAACAGAGCGCGAAAATCGAAAACTTAGCTGACGGGGCGGTTACGGTCATCGTTACGGATGCCAACGGTTGTTCCCAGACGGCTACGACAAATATCAAGCGTCCCACTCCGCTTACGGCTACTTTGAACGGTAAAAACGTCTCCTGTAACGGCACGAATGACGCTTCCGTCTTCGCTAAAATTTCGGGCGGAACAGAACCTTATAAATTTGCTTGGTCGAATAGTGCTGTTAGTCAAAACCTAAGTAATATTGAAGCCGGTACCTATGCTTTAACCGTAACGGATGCCAACGGCTGTACCGCGAACGGTTCGGCTACTGTGATTAAGCCCGCCTCCGTAACCGTTTCGATAGATAAAAAAGACCTTTCCTGTGAAGGCAAGAACGACGGTTCTGCTAAGGCGGTCGTTTCAGGCGGAAAAGAACCCTTTACCTTCGCGTGGTCAACGGGTTGGACAAAACAAGAAATCGCGGGCGTGAAGGAAGGCGACCTTTCCGTAACCGTTACCGATGCCAACGGCTGTAAAGCAAACGCCTCCGTAAAACTCAACCGCCCGCCCGCCCTGACGCTCAAGGTCATCAAAAAGAATATTTCCTGCGCCAATGCTTCGGACGGTAGTGCGGAAGCTATCATAACAGGTGGAAAAGAACCATTCACTTACAAATGGTCTAATGAAAAGCAGGGCGCGAAAATCGAAAACTTATCGGATGGAGATGTAACGGTTATCGTAATGGATGCCAACGGCTGTTCCCAAACGGCGACCGCGAATATCAAGCGTCCCGCTCCGCTTTCGGCTACTTTGACGGGTAAAAACGTATCCTGTAACGGTACGAATGATGCTTCCGTGTTTGCTAAAATTTCCGGTGGGACTGAACCGTATAAATTTTCTTGGTCGAATAGTGCCGTAACCCAGAACTTAACCAATATCGAGGCTGGTACATACACCTTAACCGTTACCGATGCCAACGGCTGTACCGCAAACGGTTCGGCTACGGTCATCAAGCCTGATTTGGTAACGGTTTCGATTGTGAAGAAAGACCTTTCCTGTTCGGGACAGAATGACGGCAGTGCTAAGGCGGTCGTTACGGGAGGTAAAGAACCCTTTACTTATGCGTGGTCGTCAGGTGGCACGAAATCAGAGGTTGCAGGATTGAAAGAAGGTGTTTTATCCGTAACCGCTACCGATGCCAACGGCTGTAAAGCAGAAGCCAAAGTAACCTTAGCCCGCCCCGCCGCGTTAACGGTGAAGACTTCCAAAAAAGAGATTACCTGTGCTAACGTTTCGGACGGGAAGGCGGAAGTCAAGATTCTAACGGGGCAAGAACCCTTTACCTACGCTTGGTCGAACGGTAAGACGACCGCCAACGTGGAAGAACTCGGCGAAGGAACGTTCACCGTAACCGTTACCGATGCCAATAATTGCAAACAGACGGCTTCCGTTACCTTCAAAAAACCGCTTGCCGTTACGGTCAATGTTACCTCGAAAAACGTTTCTTGCGGGGGAACAAATGACGGTTCGGCATCCGCGAAAGCCTATGGAGGCAACGAACCTTACAAATATTTGTGGTCGAACGGTACTGCCACCGCGCAAGTAGCCAACCTTGAACCCGGCACGTATAAACTCACCGTTACCGATGCCAACGGCTGTGTGGGCGAAGCTACCGCAACCATCACCAAACCCGATGCCCTTTCGGTAACGATTGATAAAAAAGACTTAACCTGCACGGGAACGAATGACGGCAGTGCCAAAGCGGTCATTTCGGGGGGAAAAGCCCCGTTCAGCTATGCATGGTCGAACCTTTTAACGACGCAAGAAGTGAAAAATCAAAAGGAAGGCGAGCTTTCCGTCTCCGTAACCGATGCCAACGGCTGTAAAGCCTCCGCCAAAATTACCCTTGCCAAACCGCCATCATTGACGATTAAAACGACGGTGAAGAATCTTTCCTGCGGGGATGCCGTTGACGGCAAAGTGGAACTTACCGTTTCCGGCGGGAAAGAACCGTTTACCTACACGTGGTCGAATCAAAAGACGAGCGCGAGCATCGAAAACTTAGGCGACGGAACGTTCACCGTAACCGTTTCGGATGCCAACGGCTGTAAAGGCACGGCTACTTCCACCGTCAAGAAACCCGAAAACATCAAGATTACCCTTTCCGCCAACGATTTAAGCTGTTCCGGCAAAGACGACGGCAAGATTTCGGCGAAAGTTGCGGGCGGTACTGCGCCTTATACTTATAAATGGTCGAACGGGTCATCAGAGACGACTTTATCCGATTTGAAAGAAGGCACTTACACCCTCACCCTCACCGATGCCAACGGTTGTAAAGCGGAAAACAAAGCCGAGCTCAAACGTCCCGCATCCATGAATGTGCGTTTGGAATCGTCAGACGTGAAATGCTACGGCGGTAAGGACGGTTCGGTGAAGGTCATCATCACGGGCGGGACAGAGCCGTTTGCTTTCTCGTGGAGTTCGGGCGAAAAGACGAAAAACTTGAGCGGCATTGGTAAGGGCGACTATGCCGTAACCGTTACCGATGCCAAAGGCTGTACCCAAAACCAACAAGTAACGATTACCCAACCCGACCAGCCGATTATCCGTATTGACGGCAGTGAACAAATCTGTGAGGGGCAACAACGCATTTTATCCGTAGCGGAGGGCTTTAAGGCTTACAAATGGTCGAGTGGGGAGACGGCTTCCAGCATCACGGTAGCCAAAGCGGGAACGTACAGTGTGGAAATGACCACTGAATCGGGCTGTAAGACGACCGCCAAAGCTGTGAAATTGACGTTAGCCACTCCCCCCGCCACGCCTAAGATCACCGTTAAAGGCGATACCTTATGGTCATCGGAGGCGGAGCGTTACCAGTGGTTTATGAATAATGTGATGATCCCGTCGGGGATTAATCGCTATTTCATCGCCAAAGAAAAAGCCGAGTATAAGGTGCGCATCGGCAATGAAAGCGGGTGTACGGCATTTTCCGCCCCCGTGAGCGTTACGCCCAAAGCCCAGCCTTCTAAACCGAAAGAAACGGCGATCTCCTTGTATCCCAACCCGACGACTCGCGCCACGTACCTCAAGATCATCAACACCAACATGGAAGCCTTAGACGTGAAGATCACCGACCCGAACGGTAAGGTAGTCTTTTCGACGATTATCAGCGCGTTGGATAAATCCTTTGAGGAAGAAATCGTGGTGAAAGAGGACGGCGGCGTTACCGGCAAATACATCATCACTGTGAAAGGCAAAAGCAAGACAATCAAAGAGACGATTACGGTGAATTAAGTGGTGATCTTTATACGTTATCAAGACCTCCCGAATCGGGGAGGTCTTTTTTTTATGGGTAAACGGTTAGCGGTATAGACTGTGTAGGGATTTCGGTTCGGACAGCCTGAATAGCACGAATCGTGGTACTATTGATGATTCCTTGATCTCGTAGCCCATACAGGCGAGAAGTGATCGTTCGGATTGCCTCTAAATCAGATAGATTAGCAAACCAATCAGCTTCTACCACCAATATGAAATCATTGGCAATAAAACCCTCCAACACAGGCTCTAATCGAACGGAGGAAAAGGTTTTCCCCTCCTCCGTAAACGATTGAATGAGTTTTTGAATATCTTGTTTTAATTGATGAATTTTCTGATCCATAAGATTATGTAGTTAACTGCTATAATAAATTCTTCTGCTTGAGCTTTGGTAAAATGTGATTGTTCTTTGTATCTTAATTCTACACTCCATTGTTTAAGGATTAAAGACCAATAAGTAGTAAAGATTGAATTTTGGTCTTTCTCCTTCTGGAATTCTTCATACAAGCCACAAAAATTCATTAAGAGTTCCAAATCATGTGTTCTATAGAATTTTGAAATCTGGTTAGTTTGTTTATCACCTTTTGAAGGATCAAAGAGGTGAGGTATTTTTTGATGTTGTACAATTTTTTCTTTAAGCATTAATTCTACACGTAATCCAGACCTTTCAACCGCATGGGTGTAATTGCCCGTGTTGATACTTTGATTTGCAATTTGCTCATTTTCTAAATCTATTTTTTGAAAATTCATAATTAAAAAAAGCCATTAGTGGCTTGTATAGGACTATATCAAAAATTGGACCAAAGCAATATTTTGATTAGCCATTTTTTCTTAATTTTTCAAAGCCCGCAAGTTCTTCCATGCCTGTTGGGACAAGGCTTTCATTCGCGCCCGATAACCCTCCACGAATTCATCGTATTCAGCTTTGCTAATACGTCCGTCGGCGTAATCGCGTGCCATCTGTTTGCGTTTTAATACGTCCTCAATAGGTTTTCCTTTGATGGAATCTATATAAGTGATATTTTCGTTCATAACTTTATTTTGGTTTATAGAAATGGTGGAGCAAATATCACACCAACTCACCCTACTACCTAAAAAATCCCCGACGCGATGTATTGCCTATTGTCTTATCTTTGCCCCCGCTATTTGATTGACCGCTTTGTACCGCATCTTAGGCTGGCTTTTGCTGACGCAGGGGCTGTTACTTGCCCTCGTTTTTCTGCAACCCCATTGGAAGCCCTATACACAGGGTTTGCCCTTTGAGGTTCGTTTTCCGACCATAGCCGAAATCTTAGGCACGCCGTCCCAAGCCCCCGACAGCACTAACCTCCAAAACATCCGCCGGCAATTTGCTTTAACCGATACTTTGAGCGACCAAGATACCCTACCCGAAACGACCATCGGCGGAGGCTTGGGTTCATTGATTGACATTGGCGATACCATCCCAACCGATACCCTTTCGGTAAACGTCATCCAAAATCCGATGAATGAGGAGCAAAAAACGGCTTTGGAGGCATTCTTTCAGTCCTTAGCCTATTTGCAAAGTCATCCCGAAGCCGATACCGTCGTCCGTTTAGCCCACTACGGGGACTCCCAGATCGAAGGCGACCGCATCACCGAATACCTCCGCAAATATTTCCAAAAACAATTCGGCGGAAGTGGTTTGGGCTACATCCCCTTCGTGGAACAAGCTACCCACCATGCTTTCAAGCGTACCTTAAAAGGGAACTGGAAGAACTATACCATCTTTCAAAATAAATACAAGAATCGTTATTACGGGCTGTCGGGCTGTGTGTTTCGCTTCGGAACTGCTAAAGAAGGACAACACAAACGCGCGTCCATTTATATTTCTTTTCCTTACCGCCGACAATCCTACGATCATTTACGGCTGATGTACGGTAAAAATGAAGCCCCCTTTGATTTAGCAGTACGGAATACCAAAGACTCCGTCGTTTATGAGCATCGTTTCCCGAAGTCAGATACCGTCCACTACGTTAATTTACCCGTAGAATCAATGTCCAAGGGCTTTCAACTGCAATGGGAAAGTGAATCATCACCCGATCTCTACGGCTTGTTTTTGGAAAGCAAAAGCGGGGTGCAGATTGATAATTTCGCCTTGCGGGGGCATTCGGGCATCGGCTTAACGAGTATCGATCAGTATTTTCTCAAAGCCCAGCTAACCCTTTTAGGGACGAAGCTGATTATCTTCCACTACGGCGGTAACATTGTTCCCTATGATTCGCCTAACTTTCTTTGGTATGAACAGGAAGTCTATCGGATGTTGCGCTACTATCAGCGTGCCGTGCCGGATGCTTCTTTATTAGTCGTCGGTGTGGCGGATGCAGGCTATAAAAAAGGAGAAAAACTCCATACCTTTGCTTCAGTGCCGAAAATTCGGGATGCCCAGAAACGCGCCGCCGAGCGTGCCGGAGTAGCCTTTTGGGATTTATATGAGGTGATGGGTGGATCAGGGGCAATCCTGACGTGGGCGCAAGCGAAACCCGCTTTAGTCGGGCATGATTTGGCGCATTTTACGCCTTACGGGCAGAAATTGGTGGCTAACCTGCTCTTTTCCGCACTGATGAAGGAATATAATCGATACTTAAAAGAAGTCACAAAGCCCCAAGCCCCGCAGTAAATCATGTGATAATCAAAAAAATTACGATTTTTACGGCATGTTTCCGCTACGAGATGAAAATAAGCCCTCGCGCCCGCCGATCACCAATTTGATCCTGATCTTGGTGTGCGGGGTCGTGTTTTGGAATGAATTATCCCTTTTTGACCAACCGGAAACGCTCCTCAAGGAATTCATCACCCGATGGGGCTTAGTTCCTGCTCGGGATTATGGCAAGCCGGCGTTTACTTACCTGTCGCATCAGTTTTTGCATGGCGGATGGTTACATTTCATCTTCAACATGTGGTCGCTCTGGATTTTCGGCGATAATATCGAAGACCGGATGGGGCGCATCGGCTACCTGCTCTTCTATTTGGTGTGTGGTGTGATGGCGGGCTTGGCACAGACGGCTTTAGCACCCGACTCGGTGATGCCGATGGTAGGGGCTTCGGGGGCTATTTCGGGAGTGATGGCGGCGTACCTCTTCCTTTTCCCGAAAAGCAAGATCGTTACCTTAGTACCCTTGTTGTTTTTACCCTTATTTTTTAGGGTCTCGGCGGTGGCGTTTATCGGTATCTGGTTTGCGATACAGGTGGTCAGTGCTTTTTATATACCGACATCGGGCGTAGCCTTTTGGGCGCATATCGGGGGCTTTGTGGCGGGGGGCTTGTTGCATCGCTTGTGGGTGAAAGGCTATGAGCAGATGAATAAAAAAGAATAAACTTATTAATAATTTAATTATTTTGAAGAGGAGATGCCAGACCCTCCAGAATATTGAGCCATTGATTGAAATGTTGACAGGCTGTTCTCATTTTATTAAACCCGATAGCTTCTAAAGCAGAAATTGCACCTTGATGTTTATTACCTTTACCTATTGATTGGTAATGTGGAATAAATTTAATGATCCGTTTAGAAGGAGCAGAATGTTGTCCTCCATTGATAAGCTCCGGATTAAATCCCTTTTCATTAAATCTTATATCCGTTTTTAATCGGTTGATAACATTTTCAGAATAATTCGGAAAAGGGATTCGCAATACGTTAGGGTCAACGAGTATCAAAGTCTCGAATTCGTGGAGTTGAACGTAAGGAATAAATAGATTAGAATTAATATCTGCTTTTAGGCTTGCTTCCAAGCGAGCAACTCGTTGATAGGGGTCATTTTCACTTTGTATATCTAAAGTATATGGACTTTGGTCATCCTTCGGAAAGGCATATAAATCAACCATTGAAGTGTAACGACAGTTTGGGTTATGCCTATCCGCTTTCATCCAAAATTGTATTCCTTTCTTTAGTGGCTGATATTTTAATAGCCCCCCCACAGATTTTGCAGATACTTCTAAAGTATATCGTGTTTCCAAATAGGGTTTTAATAACCGATTAACAAAGGCTTCTTCGGTTTCCCCTTCGGTGATGATGTTAAGACGGATATAGTCTTTCATAATGGTTTACCTCCTATGATATTACGTTCCCACATTTCTCCCAAGGTATATTCTTCTAAATAGGCTTGTAAATCTTCCTGATCGGAAGCCGTAAAGGTTTTGAACTTTGAAGCCCTGTTGTTTCGTTCAATAACAACAACATCATCTATATTGAACTGATTGAGGAGCGTTACGGATTGGGTAGCTAAAAAAACTTGGGTATCTATTGAAGCCGTATGAATCAGTTGCCCTATTAATTTGATCGCTGAAGGATGTAAGCCCAATTCCGGTTCATCCAAAAATAGAACTGCCGGCAAGTCTTTGGGATTCTGTGCCAAGAGTGCCGTTAATGCAATTGCCCGAAGCATCCCGTCAGACGCTTGACCTGCGTTAAAAACTTTTTCGGAATTAATCTCTTTCCATCTTAGCAGGGTTTTGCCAAAAGAATCATAAAGCTCAAAATCATCAAAAAAGGGAAGAATTAATCGAATATAATCTTTAATACGGCGGTAATACGGCGGGTCTTCGCGTTTTAATCGAAACAAGAAACTACCCAAGTTTTGTGCATTTGATTTCAGCCATCTCCCGTCATCTGTTGACCATGATAAGCGTATTGAAGCGGTATCGGACGTATTATGAAATTGATAAACAATTAACTTTTGGAGCAAGCCTTTAATCACTTTAGCCGTTTGGTTATCAATACTTGGTAATTGGGCTTCGAGATGCCCGACTCCACAAGATCGCCATCGTTCAGGGGAAGATGATTTTTTATTAGAAAACCGATACTCTTCTTGCGCAAACGCTAAGCCGTCCGGCTTAGTAAACATGAGTTGAAAACGATAGTCGTTAAACCCTTTCTCTGTTTCAATGGAGAGTTCTGCACTCAGTAGTGGAGTTTTGTCCGGTCCGTCATGTAAAATATCGCTACTACCTCCTAATTGAGGAATTCTTTTACTTAATTGTTCATTCACTAAATAAGATAAAAAAGTAAAAAAAGTAATGAAATTACTTTTACCCGCTCCATTAGGACCGATAAAAACATTTATTTGTCGAGGATAAAATGCAAACTCAGCTATACTTTTGAATCCTTTTATACCCAAAAAATTTAATTTGTGTGCCATATATCGAAAGAATTATACATTCTATTCACGAGACAAAATAAAATAAAAAGTTAACAATATACAAGTTCTTTCCCATGGAACGTTTTTCGGATATGCGTTGGTTTATTATTGGACAAAGATAGCATCGGCGGAAGCGTTTACCCCACCCACCAATGAATTAAGAATTACGAATTAAAAATTAAGGTAAGTGCATGTATTAGATTTGAATGATGAATTTCTCGCCATTAATTAAGATAAAATAGGCTATTATTATTAAAAATCAAAGTTATTTTAGCGGAGCGTTCAACCTCAAAAGGGGGTTGAACGTGCAGTTAAAAAATATTGACATTGGTAACCAATGTCTTAAAGAATAATAAATATTTGCGATAGTTTTGTGAAGAATTCTCGAAAATTCGCCAAAAAAGTCTTAAATGGTTTTATGTAAAAACCAATCTGACTATGCCTTCTGTTGTAGCTCAAAACTACAAATTTTCAATAATAAAAATGATTAAACGTACTTATTAATTCCACCCCTCCCACGGGAATTGTTGTTCCGGTAGGGTTTCAAAAGTTAGCTTTTTTTTGCTGATGGGATGCTCCAATTCCAAGCGAAAAGCCCACAAAGCTATTGATCCATCGGGTAAAAAGTCGCTCTTGCCGTATTTTACGTCGCCCACGATGGTACAGCCGATCGCGCTGAGTTGTACGCGGATTTGGTGCTGTCTGCCCGTTTGGGGGTGAATTTCAAGGAAAGCCCGCCTGCCGTCATCCTGTAAGGTTTTATAGTCTAATACAGCTACCTTTGTATCATGGACAGGCTTTTGATATGCTCGTACAATATTCTTTCCGGGCAGTTTTTTGAGGTAATGGGTCAGTGTGCCGGAGGGTTCAGCGGGTATCTTTTCCGTAACAGCGTGATAGGTTTTTTGGATCGTTTTGGTCTGAAACTGCTCGGTGAGGCGTTTGGCGGCTTTGGATGTTTTGCCGAAGATCATCACACCTCCCACCGGACGATCCAAGCGATGCACCAAGGCCGTGAAGACCTCTCCGGGCTTTTGGTATTTGATTTTGAGGTGGTTTTTGACCCAATCCAATGCCGAAAGGTCGCCCGTTTCGTCGCCTTGGGAGGGCATCCCGGCGGGTTTGCGGATGACGATCAGGTGGTTATCTTCCATCAGGATGAGGGGTTCGGGGGTAGGGAGGCGCATAATAAGCCGTAAAAAACGTTACAAAAGTACGATTTGAAAACCTTTCCGACAATAAACCGTAAAGAAAGGGGTTGTGCGTGGAATTATTCGGTCAGGAATGATGTTACAACGCGAATCAAACACTAAACCTGCTCTCCTTGTTCCTTTTCGGATCATTTTTTACGGAAAAATCTATTCAAAACAAGCATATTCATGCGTCATTCTAAACTCTATCAGCTCTTTTTATTAGGCGGTCTCGCCTTTTTTGGTATCGCAGCAACCCAATACGCCAGTGGTCCTCCCCCAGGGCATTCCGGTGCGCCGGGCGAACGTAACTGTACTGCTTGCCACGG
>Ga0209573_1001102_pt1 | contig 44851 bp, 32 predicted proteins | sample TNRBio252014_DNA_FD_185870 | JGI IMG/M metagenome (GOLD analysis project Ga0209573, IMG submission 185870) | Wastewater treatment Type I Accumulibacter community from EBPR Bioreactor in Madison, WI, USA - TNR Reactor_6/25/2014_ DNA (SPAdes)... | ecosystem: Engineered > Bioreactor > EBPR >...
TATTGTTCGCCCTTTTGGCGCTTTGGTCTTTGGCAGACTCGGCGACCTGATCGGCAGAAAGTATACCTTTCTTCTCACTCTTATTTTAATGGGTGGTTCTACTTTTTTAATCGGATTGGTTCCCGGCTATAAAACAATTGGCATAGCGGCTCCTTTACTGGTATTGTTACTAAGATTAATCCAGGGTCTTGCTCTTGGCGGCGAATATGGCGGTGCCGCTACTTATGTAGCAGAACATGCCCCTGCAAACAAAAGAGGTTTTTATACCAGCTGGATACAAACAACAGCTACACTGGGATTATTTGTAGCGCTGGGGGTTATCATGCTGGTAAAACTGAATATGCCTGACGCATCATTCAATGCAGAATGGGGTGGATGGCGCTACCCATTCTGGATATCTATATTACTGGTGGCAGTTTCCGTCTATATCCGGTTAAAAATGTCAGAGTCTCCGCTATTTTCTAAATTAAAGGAGGAAGGAAAGACATCAGTCAATCCATTAAAAGAAAGTTTTAGCCATAAGGCAAATTTCAAAATGGTATTGATGGCTTTGTTTGGTGCAGTGATGGGACAGGGAGTAGTTTGGTATACCGGGCAGTTCTATGCACAGAATTTTTTAGAAACAAAATGCAATATTGAATTTGAACAAAGCCGAACCATCATGCTTTGGGCTATTGCTTTTGCTACGCCTTTCTTTATATTCTGGGGCTGGCTAAGTGATAAGATCGGCAGGAAATGGATTATGATGGCGGGTATGGCGTTAGCGATATTTACTTACCGTCCAATTTTCAATATTTTTCTGGACGACACAAAACCTGGTCCACCCGCAAGTGGATTGGTCAGCGCAACGCCAATCATTTTCGGGCCGTCCAAAAAGGAGATCATGAAGAATGGTGATAGCCTGAATACATACATCCATCGCAATATCAAACATCGTAGTCTGACGTTTGATCAGATGTGGACCGACACCATTTTTGCAAAACCCATGAAGGCTACGCCTGATGAAAAGAGTTCAGCTATAGATGGCATGGTCTTTTCCAAAATGAGCCAAATAAAAGACATCAATATTCGGCTTGACCGGGGTTTGTATTGGAAATTCATTGGACTTGTTTTCCTTTTGATCTTATATGTAACCATGGTCTATGGACCTATAGCAGCATTTCTGGTGGAAATGTTCCCCACTAAGATCCGTTATACTTCCATGAGCCTTCCTTATCATATCGGCAATGGTGTATTTGGAGGACTGGTTCCGTTTATTGGATTATTACTGACCACTTCCTTTCCTTCCGATCCGTTAGTGGGATTGTGGTACCCGATTGGTGTGGCAGCATTATGCCTGCTAATTGGTACAGTATACCTGAGAAATAAAATTGATGAAAACGTTGAAGATTAAAACTATTTATATGAACAGTATAAAAAGAGCATTGGGAATCGTTTGGCTGGTACTGGCGCCAGCTGTTATATATTTCCTGGTAGACAGAGCTATCGTTCATATTGACCCTGCCGGCAAAAAAGATATTAACAACCCGGTGATATGGATCATTATCATCGGCATTTTCACACCTATTGCTATAGGGCTGATGATCTTTGGCTGGTATGCTATCAAAGGTGAATACGATCACCTGCCGGAATCATCAGAAGAACTCTCCTGAGCAACTCTATTGTATTTTATACTCTTCAGCAGTAACAATCCCCCGGCTGCTGCCAGCAATGAAGCACATAGTATAGCAATTTTTGAGTTGACTACTGTTGCTTCATCAGTAAATGCCAGTAGTGTAATGAATATGGACATAGTAAAACCGATACCGGCCAGCATGCCGGCGCCAGTAATTTGTTTCCAGGAAACTGAATGCGGCAAATGACCAATTTTTGTTTTAACAGCCAGCCATGCAAAACAGATGATGCCAAGTGGTTTTCCAATAACAAGACCCGTCATAATGCCCAGGCTGTTCAAAGAAAACAGGGTATTATAAAAACCTGGTGAAAGTTTTATACCTGTATTTGCCAGTGCAAATAACGGTACAATAATAAAGGCAACCGGGTAATGCAGATGATGCTGTAATTTATAAGAAGACGAATTTTCTCCACCTTTCCCAAAAGGTATAGCAAATGCCAATAACACCCCACTGATAGTTGCATGAACACCGGACTGCAGCATAAAATACCACATGACTATACCCGGGAGTAAAAACAGGAATAGGTTTTTCACTCCTGCTTTACCCATTATAAACAGTCCTGCAAAAATACCTAACGCAATCAACAGGTTAACAAAAGAGACATCCTCGGTATAAAAAATAGCGATAATAATAATAGCTCCCAGGTCATCAATTATAGCGAGAGCTGTCAGAAATATTTTTAATGCTACCGGCACTGATTTACCGGCCAGCGAAAGTATACCCAGGGCAAAAGCAATATCAGTTGCCATAGGAATACCATATCCGGAAGCAGTGGCAGTACCCATATTGAAGATTGCATGAATTACGGCCGGCACCAGCATTCCGCCAACCGCTGCCAGTACCGGCAACATTGCATTTTTGAAACTGGATAACTCCCCGATGTAAATTTCTCGTTCAATTTCCAGCCCCACCATCAGAAAGAAAACAGCCATCAATGCATCATTGACCCAATGAACAATACTCAGACCGCCAATATTAGTATGCCAGAACTGACCATAGCTTTCTCCCCAAGAGGAATTAGCAATAAAAATCGAGAGCAATGTGCATACAATCAAAATGATACCAGATGCCTTTTCACTGTTAAAAAACTCGGTGAAAAGGCGACTTACATATGACTCAGTTCCTTTCATTCTTATATTTAAAATACAATATACACAGCAATTACGGTGCTCTTCTCCCTTTTATTTATAGTTATAAATAACTCATTATAAAACGATAACCTATTACCTGTAATCAGGTTATAAAATTTTACAATTTTTAAACAATCTGAACTTGTCACTGTTATATTAATTAATAATTTTGCACCTGAAATGAGAAAAATAGCGGTCATATTATTCCTTGTATTTGCTGCCGTACAGGTGGCACCTGCTGTTTGTTCGTTTTTCTCCCCCGTTACAAGTGTATTCCTGGTAGATGAGGAAAAAGGGGAGGATAAAAACGAATCTGAGAAAAAATCAAAAAAGGATTACGCTGTTTTTGCCAGTTATACAACTGAGTTTTCTCATAAATTGAATACGGCTTTCCTTCTGGCAGAAAAAATACAGTCCTCTCCCTGCCTTGAAAAACTTACTCCTCCCCCCAATTTTTGTTAATCATCGCTACATTCTGTGTATTTAAACGATTATGCCCTGCATAATCCTATATTCCTGTTACTGATTAATAAAAATTTCTATGCCGACTGTTAATAGCCCGGTTCGCAGGATATTAAACCTGCTTAAACTGGAACAAAACGAAATCACTGCTATCTATTTCTATGCCATCTTGAATGGACTTATCCAGCTCTCACTTCCGGTGGGGGTGCAAGCTATCATCGGGTATGTACTTGGCGCCTCCATGCGGGCTTCGCTGGTGGTGCTCATTATCCTTGTTGTACTGGGTGTGCTGATTGCAGGTATCATGCAGATCAACCAGATGAAAATTATTGAGAAGATCCAGCAAAAATTGTTCGTCCGTTACTCCTTTGCTTTCGCCGAACATATACCCAACCTGGATTTAAAAAAGAATGATTCCGTTTACCTGCCCGAACTGGTGAACCGTTTCTTTGATGTGCCTCTGCTGCAAAAGAGCTTATCGAAAATCCTGCTGGAAATTCCTACTGCTGTTATCCAGATACTATTTGGCCTTTTGTTATTGTCTTTTTATCACCCTGCTTTTATCCTGTTTGGGGTTATTCTTGTTACCATTCTGTTCCTGATCCTTAAGTATACCGGGGGAAAAGGATTAGAAACAAGCCTCCAGAAAAGTAAACATAAGTACAAAGTGGCTGCATGGCTGGAAGAAACAGCAAGGGTTATCAAATCCATTAAACTGGCAAAAAGCAATGATCTCCACCTGCAAAAAGCAGATACGGAAATCAGCAATTACCTGGTAGCCCGCAACAATCACTTTAAAGTTCTGCTGTTTCAGTTCAATGTACTGGTGATCTTTAAAACAGTTATTACAGCTGCTATGCTGATAGTTGGAACTTTGCTGATGGTAAACCAGCAATTAACCGTTGGGCAATTCATTGCTGCTGAAATTGTAATACTGCTGGTGTTAAACTCAGTTGAAAAACTGATCATCAACCTTGGCAGTGTATACGATACGCTGACTGCTGTAGAAAAAGCTTCTGAGATCACAGACCGGCCGGTAGAAAAAGGAGGAACTGTTAATCTGCAGGCGGAGAATAAGGGAGTGAAGTTTGAAATGAAGGATGTCAGCTTCAGTTATAACGATGAAACAGATATTCTGAGAAACATATCACTTACCATTCTTCCCAATGAAAAAATCTGTATACAGGGAAAAGACAGTTCCGGTAAATCAACCCTGCTTAAACTCATGACAGGCTCCTACACTGATTTTAGGGGATCCATTATGATTGATGATGTTCCGATAGGTAATTATAACCTTGACTCATTGCGGGCACAAACCGGTGTATTGTTAAATCAGCAAGACATCTTCCAGGGAACATTATGGGAAAATATTTCCTTAGGCAATCCTGCAATAAGCATGGAAGCCGTGAAAGAATATGCTGCCAAAGCCGGGCTGAACGATTTTGTGGCTACCCTGAAAGAGGGTTATGATACCCAGCTGGACCCAACCGGGAAGCGGTTACCCCGAAATGTGGTGCACCGTATCCTGCTGGTACGGGCACTGGTAAATAAACCGAGATTATTGCTCCTCGAAGAGCCCTGGATGAATTTCAGCAACGGTCATCGAAAACAAATTATACAACTGCTGAACGAATTAGAAAATACAACATTGGTGGTGGTAACAAATGATGATGAGTTTGCCCGGCACTGCAGCAGGGTCATAATGATTAATGAAAATGGAAGCATCAACAATTAAAAACAACAACATGAACAAGCTAAAATCATATTCCCTGATTTATCAGTACAACAAAAAGAGTAAGGTGAGGTTATGGTTTTATATCTGCCTTGCTGTGTTTATCATCTTTCTTTTTCTTCCATGGACACAAAACATCCGGGCAAGGGGTGCCGTTACTACCCTGTACCAGGACCAGCGGCCGCAACAGGTAAACACCATTATCGGTGGCCGGGTGATGAAATGGTTTATCAAAGAAGGAGATTATGTAAATGCAGGTGATACACTCGTCCAGTTATCAGAGGTAAAGACAGACTATTTGGACCCCGACCTGCTGCAACGAACGCAGGAACAATTAGCCGGCAAACAATTATCCGTCGAGTATTATAAAAATAAAGTTGGGGTAACTGGTCAGCAAATCAATGCTATCAACAATGGTTTACAGTTGAAGCTGAGCCAGCTGATGAATAAACTAAGTCAGCTACAGTTAAAAGTTCAGGCCGACAGCGCAGAAGCAGCTGCCGCCCAGAATGATTTCAATATTGCTACTATACAATTTAACCGGCAAAAAGCCATGTATGACAGCGGCCTGGTTTCATTGACACAATTAGAACAACGGAACCAGGTTTATCAAAATGCATTGGCCAAAAAAATCAGTGTGGAAAATAAACTGGCCAATAGCAAGCAGGATTTAACAATAACAAGAATTGAAATGAATGCCCAGCAGCAGGAAAATATTGAAAAAGTAACAAAGGCGCAGGGAGAGCAATTTCAATCACTCACCCAAATTGCCAGCGGGCAAGCTGATATTGCTAAACTGGAAAACCAGTTTGCCAGCTACTCTATCCGCAATGGCATGTACTACGTAATTGCGACACAAAGCGGGCAGGTGGTAAAGGCGCAAAAAGCGGGCATCGGCGAGTTTGTAAAAGATGGTGATATGATTGCAGAGATTGTACCCGATAAAATACAGTATGCGGTAGAGTTATTTGTAAGGCCGTTGGATTTGCCGCTGCTGGCTTCGGGGCAAAAAGTCCGTTTCATGTTTGATGGTTTTCCGGCCATTGTATTCAGTGGCTGGCCGGATGCTTCTTCCGGAACTTTTGGCGGCGAAATAGTAGCCATTGAAAGCAATGTAAGTGTGAACGGGAAATTCAGGGTATTGGTGAAAGAAGACCCGAAAGACAAACCCTGGCCCAAACAATTAAAAATAGGTGCCGGCGCCCAGGGCATCGCCTTGTTGAAAGATGTGCCGGTATGGTATGAGCTGTGGCGGAATATCAATGGCTTTCCGCCTGACTATTACAAACTATCTGCTGACATGAAACAAAAAAACAAAAATTAAAATGATAAGATATTTGGTAACAGTTTACCTGGCAATGGTTTCATTCAGCCTTTCCGGGCAGGATAGTGTAAAAACATTATCTGCCAGCCAGGTAATGCAGTTAGTAAAGCAATACCACCCGGTAGCAAAACAAGCAGCTATACTTATTGAAAAAGCTAAAGCAGATATTACAATTGCAAGAGGGAGTTTTGATCCGTTATTCTATAACAGCAATGCCCAGAAAACCTTTGATGGTACAGACTATTATCAATACAACCGGCCGGAATTATCTGTACCCACCTGGTTTGGCATTGAAGTGGTCGCCGGTCTGGAAAACCTGAGCGGTAGCAGGACAGATCCTACTGAAACAATTGGCGAGACAAGTTATTTTGGCGTTAGTGTTCCCCTTGCCAAAAACCTGCTGATAGATAAGCGAAGAGCTGTTTTGCAAACGGCAAAAATATTCAGACAGGCATCAGAAGTAGAAAGAAAAAATATAATTAATAACCTGCTGCTGGATGCCATGAAAAGTTATTGGTACTGGATGCAGCATTACCAGGTATATAAAATTTTGAATGATGCAGTGCAAATAAATGAAAAACGCTTTGAATTAGTTAAGACAGGTTTCCGCTTAGGTGACCGTCCTGCCATCGATACGACCGAAGCATTAACCCAACTGCAGAATTTCCAGGTAATGCGGGAAAATGCCTGGATGCAGTTTCAAAATACAGGGCTGGAGTTATCGGTGTTCCTTTGGACAACAGATGACAAGTCGTTTGTGCTGCCTGTTGATGTTATTCCGGCTGATGAAGATAAATTATTAACCGTTACAAACGCAGACCTTCCCGTTTTGAATGAGTTGCTGGAAGCTACAGTAAAAAATCACCCTGAATTGTTGTTATATAATTTTAAACTGGATGCCCTAAATGTGGAAAAAAAGCTAAAGTTTCAGCAATTATTACCAACGTTAAATTTTCGCTACAACCAACTGGGTAAGGGGTATGATGTACTAAAAACAGCCACCGGCCCTTTGTTTGAAAATAATTATCAGTACGGCCTTAGTTTCGGAATACCTCTCCGTCTTTCAGAAGGCCGGGGTGAGTATCGGAAAGCAAAATTGAAAATAGCAGAAACAAAACTTGATCAAAACCTGAAGCAATTGCAGGTTCAAACCAAAGTAAAAAGTTACTTCAATGAACTTGTGGCATTGAAAAACCAGGTAGCAGTTCAGGAGAAAGCTTACAGAAACTACCTTGCCCTGCAGCGGGCCGAAGAAACAAGGTTCCAGGTTGGCGAAAGTTCTTTATTCCTGGTCAATGCCAGGGAAAACAAGGCACTGGAGGCATTGCAAAAACTACAAGAGCTTAGAACAAAATACCTGGTCACGGTAAATGCATTACAGTGGGCAGCAGGTTTATTAGTAAATTAGAATAAATATCATACAATGGATTACCAGCTCATCATTTCCCTGGTTACATTAATTGCTCTTGAAGTAGTACTGGGCATTGATAACATTATTTTCATCTCCATCCTTGCCGGCAAGCTTCCCCCTGAACAACAGCGCAAGGCCCGGAACGTGGGTATTTTACTGGCCATGATCATGCGGCTGGCACTACTGGCAGCCATTTCGGTTATTATGAAGCTGGATAATGACCTGTTTACCCTCGTTAATATTGACTTTAGCGGTAAAGACCTGATACTGATATTGGGTGGCCTTTTCCTGATCTACAAAAGCACCAGAGAGATCTATCACAAAATGGAAGGTGAGCATGAAGACAAAGAAAAAAAAGTGGGTAAAGCAAGTTTTGCCAATATTATCGGGCAAATTCTTTTACTCGATATAGTATTCTCCGTTGATTCTATCATCACAGCTGTCGGGCTGGTTGATGAGATTTGGATAATGTACACAGCCGTGGTAATTACTGTAATTATTATGTTGATCGCTGCCGGTCCCATCAGCAGCTTTGTCAACCGCCACCCTGCTTTTAAAATACTTGCCCTTAGTTTCCTGTTGCTAATCGGCTTTACACTCCTGGTGGAAGGATTTGATGTTCATGTGCCCAAAGGTTATGTATATTTTGCAATGGCTTTTGCATTACTGGTAGATATTATACAAATGAAAGTGGCAGGAAAGAAATCAAACCCTGTAAAACTAAATGAACATTACAGTAGGGGAAAAGATCAGAAACCTGCTGTTCATGAAGAACGATAGGCTACCGGGTGATAATTCTTGACATGCTGCCCCAAAAAAATCCGGGCATAAATTCGCAGTACAGCGAACTCCATAAAGACAAAACTCAGTGCAATAAAAATGATCAGGAGAATTTCTTGTTTGTGAATATGACTAAATAACAGGTCGATGCCAATAAATGTTGGTGTAAATGGAAACCCAATGAGACCAAGGCATGAAATCAGGAAGATAAAACCTAATACCGGATGTTCATAAGAATGTCCGTGAAAACGATTAAGGTCAATATTGTTTTCAACGTATTTAATTCTCCTGAGGCAAATATATCCAATAGCAGAGGTAACGACAGAGCCGCTCAGGTATATCAGCATATAGTTATGCCCGAAGTCCTCATGAAACAGCGTTATTGAAAGAGCAATGAAAAGTTGGGAGGCTATTATAAATAGCCAGGCCCTGATAGCACTATCCCGTTCAGTAAACGCCTTTAGTATCAGTAATAGGCCGATAAAAGAAAAGATTACGGGTAAATATGCATACAAACCGGCGGGTATCACAGAGGGATATAAATCAAAGTACACACCAGTAATAAAAACTGTAAGTAAAATAATAATAGCTGTTCTGCCTGTTAGAAAATCCAGCCTGTTACCCATCCATTTAAACGGACTCCACAAGAAATGAAACATAAATCCATCAAGATTCCATTCTTTCACCGACAGGATATACAATGAATTCTTTAATCTTCCTGTAAAAGAATTTGTTTGCTTTTGTTCTTTTGGCTTATAGTTAAAGACCATTTCATGTATCTGGTAACTTAGCACAGATGGCGAAACCAAGAGCTGATACGTTCTTAAAAAGGCGTTACCGGCAAAATGAATCAATGCCAAAATATGAAGACCCAATGCCACTTCAACAAACATCAGCCCGATCTGTGCGATGGAGGAATAAGCTATCTGTGTTTTAACCGTTGACTGTACTCTTGCAATGCTGGCTGCAATAATGCTCGTCAACAACCCGGTTGCAATGATGAGCACTTTTACAAATAATAAACTTTCCCAATAAGGATAGGTGCGTAATAATAGAAAGACACCAAGGTGAACGGATAATGAGCCATAAAAGATAGCACTGGAAGTAGTGGGTCCTTCCATAGCTCTCGGCAACCAGGAAGAAAAGGGAAGCTGTGCCGATTTAGTAGCAGCTGCAAAAAATAACATCACACATATAAATACACCATACCAGTTATGCTCCAGCAAATGCTCCTGGACAGATGCTGTGTCATTAAGCTTGAAGAAAGTAATGTTCTCATGCCATAACTGATGGCTCATCCACATGGTGAGGATCAGGCATATATCACCCAGGCGGTAAATAGAAATTATTTTCAACCCGTTTTTAACGGGCAAATACCTGTCACGGTAAAAAGCAATCAATAAAAAAGAACAAATCCCCAACACCTCCCAACCCATAAACAGTGTTTCAAAATTACCAGAGAAGATCACCACATTGTAAGCAACAAAAAATAAAAGAGTGGTGCTGAAAAAACGCTTAAACCCATCATCCCGGTGCAGATAATACCTGCTGAAAAGAGTTACCAGCAGTGTAATCACAGAACCAATTAATGCAAATACAGCTGTCACTTTATCAAAATAAAAATCTATAAATATTTCAATATCGGCTGTTTTAAAAAAAGTAATATGCTTAATATCAATAACCGGGTGATCATTCATCAGCCAAAACAGGATAAAGAGTACAATACCTCCCAGGTGAATGCCAACAGAACTGATCACTACTTGCGAAATAAGTTTTTCATTATTCCGGGGAAGCAATACACTGATTAGAAAGCCCAAAAGCGGTATCAAGATAAACAGTTGAATTAGTTGTGGCATGGGACAGGTTAATTGATTAAGTAAACAGGTAAGTTCTCCTTCGTTGCATCTACTATATAATTTGTATGCATTTCTTTTGCAGATTCGATCAACCCGGTTACATCCTGCGCTGTATCTACCTGCTGAACAACCGGCTTATATGGCCTGAACTGGCCCTCTTTAAAATAAAAGAATTCCCTTGTTTCAGGTTGCAGTGCTATAATATGCACCCACTCATTAATATACCATTCATATATTTCAGGGGCTGACTGGATAGCCTTTAACACCATCTCCGGAAAATGCTCAACTATAATGAGCAATCGTACCGGGTCGTGTACTTCAATCATTTGCAGTGGAAGACCAGGACGGAGGTCGCCATCACTACTGTTTGCCACACCAATCAACCCCATAACGTTGTGCGGAAGTTTGGTGCCTGCCCCCAGTTTATAATTATCTACTCTTGAAAAATAATACTCGAGGTTTATACCGCCACATACAAGCCCGATAGGCCGCATCACCCCGATTAATAATTTCCCGTCCGGATCTGTCCGGTAATCATATGAGTTTAAGAAAGCCCTTCGGTCCAGAAATAAGTTCTTTGTAACATCCCTTCTGCCAATAATACAAAGGCTATTTGTTCCATGACCCAGTTCGGGCCTGGGTTCAAACATGGAAACACTTCTTTTCAGAATATCGTTTCTTACTTTTTTTAAACTGCTTTTTGTATTGATAGATGCAAACCGGCGGGACCTTTCCTTGGCATTAAGATCAAGAGCTTTGTCAAAAGCTGTAAGATTTTTTTTGTGATACTCCGCATTTACCGGTGTTAACTGATCTTCATCATAAAAATCAATCATATCTGCAGCAGTATCATGCATACCCCCAACGAATTGAGTGGTGATCGGAATATCAATTCCCTTCTCCTTTAAAAGGCTTCTTACAACAGAATGATTAGCCATATGTGCAAACACCCTGGCATTGACCGAACCCGGCCTTCCGCTGCAAGCACCACAATCATGTGCACTGTGATGGGGATTATTAGCGCTGCTGCTGCCATGTGCAATAGTGTACACAACCGGGGCGAAATTATCAACCAGCCCTATTCCCCTTAACAAACCCTCCACTCTTGCTGCCATCTCTTCTATCGTATACCCCACCTGCAATCCTTTTTCCTTTTCATTGGGGTTCTTGTTCTCAATAGTCAATGAGGAATGCTTGTGCATATGTGCATAGGCATTAGAAATAGCAGGGCTCATCTTAGGGCGGAAAAGATTCTGTATTAATTTTAAACCGGCATAGAAACCCAGTGTAAAGGAACTCAAAACACCTCCTGATAATGTCTGGGTTTGATTGGTGTAAAGCAACTCATGCTTTCTTTTTTCTTTTACCTCAGTTTCTTTAATTAAATATTTAGGAGTAACCGGTGCAGGACAAAGCTTTTCATAAAACTGGCCGTTTTCTGCCTGGAAAAAAAATTCAACACCAAAAAAACCCGGGGAACCTAATGTCTCACACATTGGATCAATAGACTCAATATGCCTTCTCAGCGAACATTCTCTTTCATCAATACAAAAAATAGCCTGGAAGTTTTTTTTGATTGGAGCAACAATGGTTTTATCCTTTTGCTGTGCGATACCCGCAAGTACTTCATCGTAATAGCTCCATTCAAAGGCATTCTGCCAAAGAATAAGTACTTCCTGCAATTCTGTACTATCAATTTCCTCAAACAAATCAATAGGAGCTGTTTTTGTTATGGCAGACAGAGGTTTCCAGTTTTCCCCTAATTGATGGTCAAGGGCATCAATTTCCAGCAGTAATTCAAATATCACCAGCTCATTCAATGATATTTTCCTGCCATCCATCAAAGTATGTGGCGCATCCTCTACGGCTGCTACCATTCCACTCCATCCCTGGTGGGTAAACTGCTGGTCAAAAATGTATTGTTCATAATATTTCTCATTCCCCACTACTATTCCCAGTAGCTGAGTTATGCTGTATTCCTCTTCCAATAAAATTTTCCTTGCTCTTTTAGTTTTAAAAAAACTGACAGTACTATTCTTCTCCAGTTCCTTAATTGATGCCAGGAAACCGTCCCGATGCACCGGAAACTTCCAGATAGAAATACCCTGGTCGAGATAACTGCAAAGTACCCTGAATAAAAGAGGTTGAACCAGGTTATCTATATCGATATGATAATGATTCTTCCAATTGCCCCTCAACTTGCCAATTCTTGGCTCATTATGGGTGTCGTAGTTTTTATCCAACAGATTCGTCCACCATTCCCCCAGCTTATTATACCCCTTTCTGTCGATGATAACTCTATCCAGCACCTGCGATTTAATTCGTCTTGTTTTAAACAGCTTGCGATAATCCTCCAATCCCAACGTAACCTGGAAACCAAAAATTTTTCCGGCTTTGAAAATACCATCATAGAATTTCATATGCTGGTAAGCATGCAGCGTATTATGATGGATAAAATCTTTGATCGGTGTCTGCGAAGGGAGGTAATGCTTTAGCTCATGCAACAGCTTTTTTTCATCGAAAGAGGAGTGCATTTCATCATTCCCTGTTTCAGTATAACCGGCATAACCGGGAAGTGGCTTCAGAATGGCTGCTGCTTGCTTTATCATGAATTATTGTTAATCTTTTTCAGAATGCACCCGGGTCGCATCCTCCATTTTGTAAGCGGGTTTAAAATTCCGGAGCTGCACGGCTATATTCTTATCCTTTGAACCAAAGTTTAAAAAGTCCCGCAGTAACTCCAGCACATCATAATCTATATATACTGTATTCGCCGCATCTATCACCACCTTACTATTAGAAGGCAGGTGTGCCAGTGTTTGTTTGATCGCTGCCTTATTCAAAAAAGAAACTTCCTGTGCAAGGTCAATATGTATTGTTTCACCTTCATGATGTTTCTCCTTTTTAAAGAAATAAGCAAACTTCATATTACCCCTGAGAATAAAGAATATGCTTACAGCCAGCCCTATGCCCACACCTTTAAGCAGGTCAGTTACTACTACTGCTATTACCGTAACAATAAAAGGAATGAACTGGTGCTTACCGGTACTCCACATATGTTTAAATACTTTCGGGCTGGCCAATTTCAAACCAATCATTATCAGAATAGCTGCCAGGCAAGCCATCGGGATTTTATTTAACAGCCCGGGAATTATCAATACTGCCAGCAACAGAAATATGCCATGCGCAATCGCAGACAGTTTTGTTTTTGCCCCTGCATTAACATTGGCAGTTGTTCTCACAATTACCGAGGTCATCGGTATCCCTCCTATAAGGCCTGATAACATATTACCAATACCCTGAGCTCTTAATTCTGTATTGGCACTTGAAAAACGTCTCAACGGATCCATCTTATCACCGGCTTCAAGGCAAAGAAGTGTTTCAATACTTGCTACTACGGCTATGGTAACTCCAACTACCCATACTTTTGGATCAGTAAAGGCCGATAAATCAGGAGTGTTGAATTGACCGATAAACTCACTAAAGGAAGAAGCTATGGGTAATGTAACCAAATGTTCCTGGCCAATAATAGCAAGAGATGATCCCGTGGAAATAAATACCTGGTTCAGAATTATTCCTACTACAACTACTACGAGTGCTCCTGGAACTGCTTTAATCCTTTTTAATGCGGGCACCTTATTAAAGGCAAACAGTATAGCCAATGAAATTATTGTAACAATAATAGCCCCTGTATGGGCATAATTTAAAGAATGTACAATCTCAGTAAAAAATCCTTCGTCTTCGCTCAATAGTTTATAAGAAAAAAAATCCCCCTCATGCTCTTTATCATACCCGATAGCATGAGGGATTTCTTTTTTAATGATTATAATGCCAATTGCTACCAGCATGCCCTCAATAACACTGGTCGGAAAGTAACTGGAGATAGTACCTGCCTTTATTATTCCAAGTACAAACTGGATAAGTCCGGCCAGTACAACAGCAACAAGAAAAACCTCATACCCTAAATCCGTAATAGCAGCTACCACGATGGCAATAAGGCCAGCAGCCGGACCAGATACACTAACATTTGAATTACTCAAGAGGCCAACCACAATACCTCCTATTACTCCTGTAATAATCCCTGCAAACGGTGGCGCTCCACTTGCTACTGCTATACCTAAACAAAGAGGTAATGCCACTAAAAACACCACCATCCCTGATAACATGTCCGATTTAAAATACCTGGTATTTAGTTTCATCTTATTCTGATTCTTTTACTATTTAAACGTTTGTCAATTGTTTATCAGCTTTTTTCTTTTTCGTGAGATTTTTAAAGAAATCTACCTCTCCGTTTTCAATATTGTAAATTCCACCAACAAGACCTATTTCCCCTTTCTCAAACATTTGTTTCACTATTTCACTGCGGGTTAAAATCTCTTCCAGGCTGTTTTCAACATTGGCGTAGGCCACATTATCATGAAAAAGATGCTCTTTGTCGTCCTTCAGCATAGCCTTACTGATAGAAGGTTGAATTCGTTTGAGCAGATCTGTTATATGTCCATCTTTAACGCCTTGCTTAGCACTCTTAATGGCGCCGCATTCTGTATGTCCTAATACCACTAAAATTTTTGAGCCTACGTATTTCACAGCATATTCGATACTGGCCAGTATATCATTATTCACAATATTACCTGCCACACGAACGCTAAACAGATCGCCAAGTCCCTGGTCGAATATTAATTCAACAGATGTACGGGAATCCATACAGCTTAATATAACTGCAAATGGATACTGCCCTTCCCTTGTTTCATTGATCATTTCCAGGTGATCATGATCGGCATTGAGATTATTGACAAATCGTTTGTTTCCTTCAACCAGGATTTCGTAACACTTATACGGTGTAAGATTCTCGAGATATTCCTTAGAATGTTTTCTCATCAGTTAAATAGTTTATATAGTTATGATTGTCACAGATTGCAACAACACTGTAATAAAAAAATGGTAAACAGGCTTTAAAAAAGCCTTTGCAAGATGAATTGGATCAAACTATGCGACATTGGGGGGCGGAACATGAAGTTCGCCATGATAGGCAATATAAGTGTCTGTGTTCTCGCATTTATGATACCGCAGTATCACAGATAAGAAATGATCATTATGGTGATGATCATGCAGGTACTCTTCAGAAAAAGACGAACTGTTGGGATTTTTCTCCTCTGTTGTATTACCAAAAGGATTCGCGGCTTCTTCTTCATTAGCTGTAAGAGGGGAATCAGCATCAGACATTTTATATTGCCTGAGAGACTCTTGCTGACTATTGTATACAAATGGAGTGCTTATGGTAAGCCAAAGCAACGCCATCATCATAAAAACAGATGATATTAGGTTGAAAAGATTATATATATTCTTCGTTCTCGTCATTAAAAGCGCTGTAAGATAATACTTTGTGGTTTGTTAACCAAGTAAAGCCAATTATTCAGTGATTACCTGAGAGAGGTAAAATTAACAGGCCAAGTCTAAAATTGTTGAAGTTTTTTGTCATTTTTTGAAAAACAATCTGTTACAAATTATTTAGCTTACCGGTTATGTACATTTTCCTATTCTTTATAAGCTATTTTTACCTTTTAAAACCCTGCACATGAAGCCTTACGAAGTATTACTAAATGATAACAGGCACTGGGCTGCCAGAAAGCTGGCAGAAGATCCAACTTTTTTTGAAAGATTACTACATGTTCAAACTCCTGAATTTCTCTGGATCGGTTGTAGCGACAGCAGGGTGCCGCCTGATCAGATTACCCAAACAGAACCCGGAGAAATATTTATTCATCGTAATGTGGCCAATCTTGTTGTAAATACAGATGTGAATCTGATGAGTGTGGTTGATTATGCCGTCAATCATCTCAAAATAAAACATGTGGTTGTGTGTGGTCATTATGGTTGCGGCGGTATAAAAGCAGCGATGTCTAATGAAGATTTTAACCAGGTGCTTAATATGTGGTTGCGAAACATAAAAGATATCTACCGGATACACCGCAAAGAACTGGAAAGTATAACGGATGAAGAAAAAAGGGTAAACAGGATGGTAGAATTAAATGTGAAAGAACAGGTATTTAACCTTGCAAAAACCGCTCTCATTCAGAGAGCTTGGAGCAGCGAACAGCGACCTGACCTTCATGGATGGGTGTATGACCTGCACGATGGCCTAATAAAACCTATTGTGGAAATGAAAGCAGGTACAGATATTGACCCGCTTTATGAATTTGAAGATTTGTGAAACTCATCCATGGGTTAAATAAAGCTGCATCAGGTAAACCCCGGCACCGGCCAGGTAACCTAATAAGGCCAACCACCCAATTTTTTTGAGGTACCAGAAAAATTCTATTTTCTCTAGCCCCATAGCCGCTACACCTGCAGCAGAGCCAATAATAAGTATACTACCCCCTGTGCCGGCACAATAGGCAAGAAATTCCCAAAAATAGTGATCAGTTGGATATTGTTCCAGGCCATACATGCCCTGTGCAGCGGCAACCAAAGGCACATTATCCACTATTGCTGACAATAGTCCAATCAAAACAGTGATAATTTTAATGTTGCCAATAGAGCTATTCATCCAACCGGCAAGATCAGACAATATACCGGTGGCCTGCAATGCCGCAATACTTAACAGGATGCCCAGGAAGAACAAAATACTCGGTGTATCGATCTTCCGTAATGCATGGTTTACCGAAAACAAACCTTTTTCTGCTTCATCTTTTTCACTATGGATCATTTCTGTAACTACCCACATTATACCCAGCCCAAGCAAAACGCCCATATATGGTGGTAAGTGAGTAATGGTTTTAAAAACCGGAACGAATAAAAGACTTAATATACCTATCCAAAAAACTGTGTTCCTGTCTTTGCTGCTGGTACTAAGATTCCTGTTCCCTGTAATTTTATCCGGAAATTGAAAATTGCCTTTTAATTGGCGGGTAATAAGTAATGCCGGCACAAAAAAACAAGCAAGGCTCGGAAGAAAGGTTTGTATAATAATATTTCCGGCTGAAATTTGTCCGCCGATCCATAACATAGTTGTGGTAACATCGCCAATAGGACTCCAGGCTCCTCCCGCATTTGCAGCTATAATAACCAATCCTGCGAAAAGCAACCTGTCTTTCTTTTCAGGAATAATAATACGCAACAGAGAAACCATGACAATAGTAGTAGTAAGATTATCCAGCACAGCAGACAGGAAAAAAGTTAAAAACCCAATCACCCACACTAATTTCTTTTTACTGGTAGTTTGGATACGGCTGGTAATCACTTCAAATCCATCGTGTGCATCTATTAATTCAACTATGGTCATCGCTCCCAATAAAAAAAACAAAATACCCGCTACTTCACCAAGATATTCCGTAAGAAGATGGGAGGGGATGTGTTTATCTGGTGCTGAAACAGCAAAAACACTCCAACACAACACCCCTGTAATAAGTGCCGTGGCTGCCTTGTTTATTCTTATTGGATGCTCCAACGCAATAGCGGCATAACCAATAATAAATATCAGAGAAATTATTGTAACCATGGTCCGTAAAAATAATGAAATAAGTTTCAGCGGTCCCGTTCATCTATTTTAAGGTTTTAGTGTAGGTTTGTAATATGTCAATCGAGGTAAAAAATCTTCTTAAACAATACGGCGAACAAAAAGCTGTCAATAATATTTCATTTAAAGTAAACAAGGGTGAGATTGTTGGTTTCCTGGGGCCGAATGGGGCTGGAAAATCTACTACAATGAAAATCATCACCGGCTATCTGCAACAAACCAGCGGTGAGGCCCATGTATGCGATATCAATGTGGCGGATGAACCACTTGAGACCAGGAAGAAAATAGGTTATCTGGCCGAGTTGAATGCTCTTTATTATGATATGTATGTAAGAGAGTACTTAGGGTTTGTGGCCGAATTACACAAGATCAGCAACAAAAAAGAAGCCGTTGAAAAAGTAATTGCAATAGTCGGACTTACGATTGAAGCAAAGAAAAAGATCGGTCAGTTGTCAAAAGGATATAAACAAAGGGTAGGCCTGGCGGCTGCATTGATCCACGACCCTGAAGTCCTGATACTGGATGAACCAACTTCAGGGCTCGACCCCAACCAGATCATAGAAATACGGGAAGTAATAAAACAGCAAGGAAAAAATAAGACGGTTTTATTTTCTTCCCATATTTTACAGGAAGTAGAGGCCATATGTGACAGGGTAATAATCATTAATAAAGGAAGCCTGGTGGCAGATGATAAATTGAGTGACCTCAGAAAAGCATCATCATCCAATATTGTAAAAGTTTCTTTTAAAGAAGCGATAGATGCTCAATTATTGCAAAAACTTCCTGCTGCTACCAGTATAAGGAAAACCGGTACGAACAACTGGCAGTTAGCCACACATGATTCTGATCAGTTACGTAAACAAATTATGGAGTTGTCTTTGCAGCACAACCTCAACATCGTTTCTTTGCAAAGCGAAAACCAAAGTTTAGAAGATGTGTTCAGATCATTAACACAGTAACATACAATTCATTTTAAAAACAAGCAATTAAACATGAGCTACATTTCAGAGATCTTCGCCAGGCAAATCTTAGATTCCAGAGGCAATCCTACAGTAGAAGTAGATGTAATAACAGATGAAGGGGCTTTAGGCCGGGCTGCAGTGCCCAGTGGGGCCAGTACTGGTATTCATGAAGCGGTTGAGTTACGGGATGGTGATAAGAAAAAATATGTTGGTAAAGGTGTATTGAAAGCAGTAACTAATGTAAATAAAGATATTGCTCCCGCATTACTGGGCTACGATGTGGCTGATCAGACTGGCATCGATGAAATGATGATACAGTTGGATGGCACCCCTAATAAAGGAAAATTAGGAGCAAATGCAATTCTTGCAGTAAGTATGGCTGTTGCCAAAGCAGCAGCAGAAGAAGCCGCCTTACCCCTGTACCGTTATATAGGTGGTACTAACGCAAAAGTGGTTCCCATTCCGATGATGAACATTCTGAACGGTGGCGCTCATGCAGATAACAAGATCGATTTCCAGGAATTTATGGTTATGCCGGTTGGTGCGCCCAGTTTTAATGAGGGCTTACGCTGGGGGGTAGAAATTTTTCATGCCCTGAAAACAGTACTAAAGAAAAAAGGATACAGCACCAATGTGGGGGACGAAGGCGGATTTGCTCCAAATATTCAGAGTAACGAAGAAGCTATTGAAACCGTATTAACCGCTATTGACGCTGCAGGATATAAAGCCGGAACACAAATTAAAATTGCCATGGACGCCGCAAACAGCGAACTATGGGACAGCAAAAAGAAAAAATATGTGTTTCATAAAAGCAGTGGCAAAGAAATGAGTAGTGAACAATTAGCCAAATATTGGGAAAGCTGGGTGAAAAAATATCCCATTTGTAGTATTGAGGACGGAATGGCTGAAGATGACTGGGCCGGCTGGAAAATGCTGACAGAAGCTGTTGGTAAAAAATGTCAATTGGTGGGCGACGATCTGTTTGTCACCAATGTTACCCGTTTGCAGCAGGGTATTGACAAAGGCATTGGTAATGCCCTGCTGGTAAAAGTAAACCAGATTGGAACTGTGACAGAAACCATCAATGCCGTAACATTAGCACAACATAACGGCTATAATACCATTATGAGCCACCGCAGTGGAGAAACAGAAGATACCACCATTGCTGACCTCGCTGTAGCATTGAATTGTGGCCAGATAAAAACAGGTAGCGCATCAAGAACAGACCGCATGGCTAAGTATAATCAACTGTTAAGAATCGAAGAATTATTAGGCAGCTCGGCTGTATATCCGAAAGGAAAGATTAAATTTGGCAAATAGAAAAGAAGCCGGAAATCTGAAAGAAAACCGTTCAGATTTCCGGCTTCATATAAGAACTCCGATATTATGAAACTACTAACCCATATCCCCTCCTGGATCAGAAACAAATACTTCATTTCTTTTGCTGCTTTTTGCATTGTCGTCCTTTTTCTGGATAAAAATGACTTCTTTACTCAACTGGACCGCCGTAAAGAACTCAAAGAGTTGCAGCAAAATAAACAGTATTATACTACCCAAATAACTGCCGAACGAAAAGAATTAGAGGCACTTAAGAATAATCCGGCAATTCTGGAAAAATATGCCCGGGAAAAATACCTTATGAAACGGGATAATGAGGAGCTCTTCCTGGTATCGGAAAAACCCGATAAAGCAAAGAATTAGCGATTATCGCACAATAAGGCAACCCTGTCCTCGTTAATATCACGGACATTCATTATATCTCAGCTACCAACGGACAACATCTAATTTCTGGACAAATTAATCGGTTTGCCAAATGACAAATTTTACTCCTGAGCATCTTTTACTGTATCTCTACAAAGAAACATCATCTAAACAAACAGCAGCCATTGAAAAGGCGTTGGAAAAAGACTGGACGCTTCGTGAAAAACTTAGTGTTTTAAAAGCTTCTATGCAACGTCTTGACAAGATCTCTGAATCTCCCCGTACTGAAGTTGTGCTGAATGTACTGAACCATGCGAGGGAACAGGCTGCACAGGAAGTTCAGTAAACCAGCTCCTCTGCTCAAACGTATTTAGCATTCGCCGTTGCGGATGCTTTTTTTATGTGTTCGACCCTGTGTTTCGAATCCGCCCTTCACCCTATCTTGCGGTATGACCCGTAAAGAACGATACAATTTTGTTATTAACTATTTTCAACAGCATGCCCCTGAAGCAGAAACAGAATTGTTATACGATAGCCCTTATCAGCTATTGGTGGCAGTAATTTTATCAGCGCAATGCACGGATAAACGGGTGAATATAACAACACCGGTTATTTTTAAAATCTACCCTACTGTTCAATCCTTATCAAAAGCCACTTTTGAAGAGTTATTCCCGCTGGTAAAAAGCATTTCTTATCCTAATAATAAAACAAAACATCTTATTGGGATGGCCAATAAAGTGGTAAAAGAATTCAATGGAAAGATACCCATGACAGTTGATGAATTGATACAGCTTCCCGGTGTAGGGCGAAAAACAGCCAATGTGATTACTTCAGTTATAGATCAACAACCAAATATGGCAGTTGACACCCATGTTTTCCGGGTAAGTAAAAGAATAGGCCTTGTTCCGCAAACAGCAACTACTCCTTTAGCTGTGGAAAGAGAGCTGGTAAAGAATATCCCTGAAGAACTGGTGCATAAAGCCCATCACTGGCTTATTCTTCATGGCAGGTATACTTGCCTGGCAAGGAATCCGAAATGTGATCAGTGTGGTATACAAAAGGCCTGCAGATATTACGTATTGGAAAAACGCTGAGTAAAAATTCATCCTGTAATCGTAAAAACTTATCCACGGAAGCTACGTTTTAGCATAATACTTGCAACAGTTGGCGGACTATTAATTCTATGAAACGCCAACTTGTGAGAAAAACATCCCAGCTTATTACCCTTGTATTTCTACTAGTGACCTTAGGCATGAAGGCACAAGTTCCTCCCCAGCAATGGTCAAGACATTATGGAGGTGCCGATGTCGATATTCCCTACTCAATAAAATTCACTACTGATGGCGGCACTATCGTAGCTGGCTACACAGATTCAAGAGGGGGTGATGTAAGTCCACAGCCCAACCGTGAGTACTGGGACCTGTGGGTGTTAAAACTGGATCAATGCGGGAACATTCAATGGGAAAGATCATTTGGTGGTACGGGTTACGAAAGTGCAAGAGATATTCTCCAAACATCAGATGGAGGATATATGGTACTGGGTGAAACAAATTCTACAGATGGAGGTGTAATAAACGGTTATGGTGGCACAAAAGATATCTGGCTGCTTAAACTATCTGCATCTGGCAACCTGGAATGGCAAAAAAGATATGGTGGTACGGGGCTTGATATCGGCAACCATATTGCTGCTACAACAGATGGTGGTTTTCTGATTGCTGCTTCATCCTCTTCCAATGATGGTGACATAAGAGGCAATCACAGTACAGGCACTTACACCGATGGGGTGTTGATGAAAATAAATGCAGGAGGCGTGCTGCAGTGGAGCAGATGTTATGGCGGAAGCAAGAATGAAGAGTTGTTTGATATTGAAGTTATCAACGGAACAACATTCATTGCAGGATTTACAAATTCAGTTGACGGCGACATTCCTCCCAATCAGAAAAACTATGATGTCTGGTTATTAGCCATTGATGCAGTTGGAAACAAAGTAATGAGTAAAATTTATGGTGGCTCTCAAAATGATGTGGCCTATTGTATGTCAAAGGGGGCTAATGGCTCATTGACACTTGCGGGTTACACAACCTCTACTGATGGAGATGTCAGCGGTGCCAAAGGAAGCCAGGATTATTGGATCATCAATGTGGATCAGCGAGGCAGACTAAACTGGCAAAAAGTATTGGGAGGCACAGATGCTGAATATGCTAAAGCAATAATTACAGACAGGGACAGCAGCTATATAATTGGCGGTGTTACATATTCCGATGATGGTGATGTAACCGGTGCATTGGGTCAAGGTGATTTCTGGACTATTAAGCTGAGTCCCGCAGGTGATGTGTTATGGAAAAGAAATTGGGGTGGCAGCGATAATGACCATTTGCGATTCATGATAAGAAATCCTGTAAGAAACGAATACTATTTAGCAGGGGATTCAGAGTCAGGTGATGGCGATTTCAATAATGCACAGGGTGATGCAGACTTTGCAGTTATAAAACTAAAGATACCAGAGATCCTTTCCCGGGATTCTGCCGTTTGTAATATAAATAGCTTTGCTCCCTTTCAGGACACGATACCCGACATATGCGGCTATGATTCTGCTTTTGTAAGGTACAATCCAGTGCCGCTCAGCGGACCATTTGATAGTATAAGAACATCAGATACTATATTTATCGGGCAAAGTGTAACACTTCATGCTAATGGTAACGGAACCATTACCTGGAATTCTCATTCTACATTGAGTTGCACCAACTGTACAGATCCCGTTGCTACACCACAAGCTACTACCATTTACACAGCTATTAATCGTTCTCCTGATGGTTGCCAGGTTTCAGATCAGTTTACAGTAGTGGTACTGAACGATGCGCTGGTTAATATACCTACCGGTTTTACCCCCAATGGTGACGGGTTAAATGATTATTTCGGCCCATTGGGGAAAGTGCCGGACGGTTACCGTCTTCAGGTATTCAACCGCAATGGAGAAGTAGTATTCAGAAGTTCGGCTATCAATCAGCGGTGGGATGGCAGATACAAAGGAATAATACAACCATCAAGTGTTTTCATATACCTGGTGGATTATAAAGACATACAAAATAAACCACATCAGCAAAAAGGAACTTTTGTTTTAATCAGGTAAACAAAATATCACTGTAAAACTTTACTTATGGACAGGAGAGATTTTTTTAAACGGGCCAGAAAAAAATATTCAACAGCAAAAGCGGGACAGTCCGGTGCCCGGCTTTTTGCCGGTCTGACGCCATACAACGGAAACTGGACAGTCAATGAAGTAGCGCACCTGCTGAAACGTACTATGTTCGGAGCCAGGAAAACTGATATAGATTATTTTTTGTCCTTATCTCCCGGTGCCGCAGTGGATGAATTACTTAACAATGTAACGGTACCAAGTCCCCCGGTAAGAGATTATGGATTACTGGAAGATGAAGGGGTATTTTATGATGACCTTGGTGTAGCCATTGGGCAAACCTGGGTGAATGACCCTAACACAGCCAGTTATCCTGATGTGCGGGGACAAATCAATAGCCGCCGGGTAAGCAGCCTGAAAAAATGGTGGTCAGGTCTTATTATTAATCAGAACAGAAGTATACAGGAAAAAATGGTACTGTTCTGGCATCATCATTTTTCCATACAGGAGTCAGAAGTGAGTAACGCACAAATTTTATACAGACATCATAATTTACTTAGAACTAATGCCCTTGGCAATTTCAAAACACTGGTACGGGAGGTAACCATCGATCCTGCGATGTTGATACACCTGAACGGCTACCTTAATTCCAGGCAGGCTCCCGACGAGAACTATGCGAGAGAATTGCAGGAGTTATTCGCAGTAGGTAAAGGAGATGATTCATTATACACTGAAGATGATGTAATAGCCGCAGCCAGGGTTTTAACAGGATGGCGCATCAATGATAACCCACTAGGTTCTTATCTGGATACAGGGGCGCACGACACAGGTTCAAAAATATTTTCTGCATTTTATAATAATACTACTATCAATGGCAGTACTGATCCTGACATGGAGTTGGATGCATTGATTGACATGATTTTTAACACGACTGAGGCAGCAAGATTCATTTGCCGCAAGTTGTATAAATGGTTTGTTTATTATGAAATAGATGATGCTACCGAAACAGATGTTATTATTCCGATGGCCCAGGTATTGCAGAGTAATAACTATGATGTCAGGCCAGCCCTGTCTATACTTTTCAAAAGTGAACATTTCTACGATGTATTGAACCAGGCTTGTTATATCAAAAACCCGTTTGATATAATTGTAGGTACCCTGCGGGAGTTTAATGTAAATTTCCCTGCTTATACCGATTATTCAACTGGTTACCCTTTGTTCAATTCGATTTATCAGAATGCGGCAGAGATGCAGCAAGAGTTATTTCAGCCACCCGATGTATCAGGATGGCCTTCTTACTACCAAGAACCAATGCATTATGAATTGTGGGTAAACAGTAACTCATTACCCAAAAGGGCTGATTTTACTGATGCATTAGTAAATGACGCAGTAATTGATGTAAGGGCATTTGCCAACTATTCATCTAACCCGTCAGATCCAAATCAATTAATTGATGACGTTACTGCATTGCTGCTCCGCTATCCCTTATCGGCCAATTCTAAAACCTATGTAAAGACACATTTTTTGACCAATAACACAACGGACGATACGATCTGGACCAATGCCTGGAACAGCAACAATAATACCGTGATAAACACCTCCCTGAGAGAGATGTTCAAATTCCTGATGAACCTGCCGGAGTTTCATTTATGTTAATGATCAACCGGCAATAGCAGCATTAATTTAAACTATGTTAAAAACCAGAGTATGAACAGGAGAAAATTTTTACGCAATACCGTACCAGTGGCAGTTACTATGCCAGCATTATTAAATGGCTTTTCATTTACTGCCCAGGGTGCAGAGAGTGACCTGGCAAGATTGCTCGAACAAACATTGACAGATACTGACCATGTGTTCGTACTTGTTCAGTTATCCGGTGGCAATGATGGACTGAACATGGTGATCCCACTAGATGTATACGGTAACTACTATAATGCAAGGACCAATGTTGCCATTCCACAAAGCCAGGTATTGCGACTGGACGGTACCGATAAATCGGGCCTGCATCCTGCCATGACAGCGATGCAGAATATGTTTAACGATGGTAAAATGAATATTGTACAATCAGTAGGCTACGAAAATCCCAATTTCTCACACTTCAGGGCAACTGATATATGGAACAGCGGCGATACAAGAACGGATCGCCGTCAAAGAGTAAGAACAGGTTGGATGGGCCGCTACCTGGAAAGTGAGTACCCCGGTTATCCAGATGCATATCCTGATGCAACAATGCCTGATCCTCTGGCTATACAGATCAGTAACTTTCCAACCCTGATGATGCAGGGTTCTATTTACTCCATGGGTTTATCTATTACTAACCCTGAAAAGATCTATACGTTTGATAATCCTTTTTCTGATTATCCGCTCAATGCTCCACCAGCTAACAAGGAATTGAAATTTCTCCGTGTGGTTTCCGAAAAAACCAAAATATATTCTGATATTATCCGGGCAGCGTACCAAAGGGCCGCTACAATGGCGACCTACCCCACTGATAATGGACTGGCAGAACAATTAAAAATCGTTGCCCGTTTGATAAAAGGCGGTTTGAAAACAAGGGTATATACCGTTACAATGGGAGGGTTTGATACCCATAAAAGACAGGTAAATGCCAGCGATACAACAACAGGTTTTCATGCCAAACTAATGAAAGATCTTTCTTCAGGTATCAGCGCCTTTCAGCAAGACCTGGAACTAATGGGACTGGACGACCGTGTGATGGGAATGACTTATTCTGAATTTGGCCGCCGGATCAAATCAAATGCCAGCCTTGGTACTGATCATGGTGCTGCTGCCCCATTGATCATGTTTGGCAAGCATGCCAAAAAAGGAATACTAGGAAATAGCCCGGATATACCTGCAGATATACAGGTGGTAAATAATATTCCGTTCCAATATGACTTCAGAAGTGTGTATGCCTCGGTAATGGAACAGTGGTTTTGTGTCAAACAACCTGCTTTAAATACTATAATGCTGCAAAATTACCAGTCTTTACCATTGATCACCGGGCCATGTGGTATACCTGATGATCCCGATGATACTAATAATAATTCAGACAACCTGTTGCTGAAGATGTGGCCTAATCCTTATACCGTTTCTGCTACGATTCAGTTCTCTACCACTGGTGGACATACGATGATACAACAGATAGATGCATTAGGCAGGGTGATTAAGGTATTGACTAACCAGGAGTATACAGCCGGCACTTACAATGTTGACATTTATAATGACGGATTGGCCTCCGGGGTTTACTTTATCCGGTTACAAAACAAATCGCTCCAAAAAGTGATAAGTGTAATGAAGATGCCGTAAAACGTTTAATCCGAATCAGTTAGTCTAAAGGACATTTGTATTGATTTCCTTCAGACAGGTCATATCGCTACAACAAATTATCAGAAGGAAAACAATAATTTAAACTTTGTTAATACCCATAATTCAATACATTTACTTTCCTTTTTTCTTACCCTCAAAGAATACATAACCATATCCTCTGGCAAAGCCTTTTTAGCATAAAAAAAGAAAATTTGTTTGAGGATGAGGAAATTTCACCTGGCTGGAGTGCTTTGCTTTTTTTTAGTGTGTCAATCCGTAAAGGGGCAGTACTACTTTTTCAACGACAAATACTATGACAATGATGTAGTAATTGAGCTTGGTGGCTCATTTGGCATCATGAATGCGTTCACCGACCTAGGAGGTAAAAAAGGTATTGGTAAGAATTTCATTAAAGACCTAAACTGGAAAAATTCCAAACCCGGTTTCGGACTTCATGTCATTGCTACCTACAGAAGTGTGATTGGCCTTCGGCTACAGGGAACATTTGGACAAGTAGTTTCATATGACAGCATATTGAAAGATGTAAAAGAAACCACTTTTGGCAGGTATGAGCGAAACCTCAGCTTCAAAAGCAGGATAACAGATATCCAACTTGGAATAGAAGTTCATCCACTTTTCTTCAAAAACTATTACAATAGAGATGAGGAGCCACCATTCCTGTCTCCCTATGTTGTAGCAGGTGTTGGCTATTTCTCATTTGATCCCCAGGCAAATCTTAATGGTCAATGGTACTCCCTGCAACCATTGAGTACCGAAGGACAAGGTTTTGCAGAGTATCCTGACAGGAAACCCTACAAACTCAACCAGTTGAACTTGGCTGCTGGTTTGGGTGTAAAATATGAAGTAACTTCTCTTATTAATGCAAGGCTGGAAGTAAACCATCGTTTTCTAATGACAGATTACCTGGATGATGTAAGCGAAGACAGCTATATTGATCCGGCTTTATTCAATAACTATCTTTCTCCCGTCAGGGCTGCTATTGCACAGCAACTATTTGACAGAAGAGCTGAGGTTGATCCCGGGCATATTACCAATCCCGCCTACCATCGGGGAGATCCAAAGGATAAAGATGCTTTCTTTACTATTGAGCTAAAAGTGGGTATAACATTGGGCAGACAGCGGAGGTAGACTCTCTGCTTTGATATTTCACTTAGCTAAATATCCTCCTCGCTTTTGTAATTAATTGGCATTTAGTGCATTCATCCGTACTTTGTTTTTTTAATTAGACCAGGATTCGGCAGGCTGTTACAAAACAGATCATATTTATTAGCTTTACAGTACCTGATACCGAAAGTCCGTGCCAGCTATACAACCAACTAAACAACCAGTTTATGCTAGGCGGCACACCAAATCTTTCTGAACCTGTTTTTAATAGTCACTTATCATTCAGACCGCTTGTAAATGCCCTGAAGAAAAATATTGCAGAGGGTAATCCCGGCATGCTGAAGCTGTACGGCAACGTGGTTAGGGAATTTGAATCTCATCCGGAATTACTACAGAATATAACAGACCTTAGTGTTTTACATCCTTATAGTGAGCTGATTGAAGAACTTCTGTCTGCTGTTTTCCCGCCCACTACTGCCAATTATATGTACGGCATCTCTTTCCCATTTAAAAACCAAGCTGTTTACGCTTCTCCTTTATTTAAAAGTACCCTGGTAAAAAAGGATAGCAATGAAATTGTAATAAGAGACGATGCTGCTTCTACACTCAATAATGAAAAACTGCATTTCGCATATGGTTTGATTCTTAAAAAATACCTGGGATATACCAGTTCCGAAACCTCCAAATCGGTTTATCCATATAAAGATGAGAAAACCGGTCTTGCCAGGTACATGGAACTCCGGCTGGACGGTCGCTTTATTGAAGTAAGACCTGTTGATGAGATGCCGGCTATGCCAAAAAGTATTTTGGATTACACTAATAACCGCCTGTTGACCATTGAAGAACTGATGCAGCAGATTCCACTCGAAAAGTTTGTTTTCGAAGGATTAACAGTTATGAGGATCAATGATATTACAGAACAAGCTGTGATAGCTGAAATGAAGAACAAGCTACTTGATTTTAGTGCCGTTTCAGATACTACAGCCTACACGGAACTGGAAAGACATATTCAAAACCTGATAGGGTTAAAGGATGTGACTATTGGCCTTACTCCTTTCTTTAAAATAAACGGACATTACGTTTATTCGGACCTCCACAATAGTAATAGTCTTTTATTCCGGCATCTGAACAGTATTTCGGAAAAAGAAGAAATAAGTGACTATTGCAAATTACTCTTCCGTGATAATCACCAGCCGGTTTTGTATGAAACGCTGAATGAAGAAATTCTTGGTGAGGTACAATGTCTGTCATATTATAATAAAGCTGGCAGTCGTAGCATTATTATATGCCCCTTGAAACAACGAAATGATTTACTGGGTATGCTGGAGATCAGTTCCAGGGAACCAGGATACCTGAAACCTGAGCATATCAGTAAAATAGAAGCCGCATTACCATTGTTTACACTCAGTCTGGAAAAAAGCCTGGAACAACTGAATAACCAGATTGACCGGATGATAAAGAAAAAATTTACGGCGGTGCAGCCAGCTGTTGAATGGAAATTCACAGAAGCTTCATTGAATCATATTGTAAGTCTGCATGAAAAAAAAGATGCGGGCATAGAACGCATTGTTTTCGAAGATGTATTCCCCCTGTATGGCGCCATAGATATACGAGGGTCATCAACAGCCCGTTCCCAGTCTATTCAACTGGATATACTGGAACAATTGGAGCTGGCCAGGAAAGTAGTAAGAAAAGCCCAGTCTGCTATGTCTTTCCCTTTATTGCAGGAAATCGAATTCAAGATAGACAGGCATATTGCTGCAGCTTCTGACATACTACAATCAGAAGAAGAATTAAATGTGTATGATTTTTTACAGGGACAGGTAATTTCGGTTTTTAATCACTTACGTCACACAGAACCTGCAGTAAAACATGAGATAGAGGAATATTTTTCTTCGCTCGATCCGCAATTAGGTATGTTATACAAACACCGAAAGGATTATGAGAACAGTGTGTCAATGATCAACGATACACTGGCCAGGTTTATAGATAAAGAACAAGCTGCTGCCCAAAAAGTATATCCTCACTATTTTGAAAGATATATTACTGATGGACTTGAGTTCAACATTTTTATTGGCCAGGCTATAAGCCCAAGAAAAAAGTTTGATGAAATATACCTGCGGAATATGAAAATGTGGCAGCTCACTGTTATTACTAAAGCAGCCAGGGTAACCCATAAGCTGGAAAGTGAACTAAGCCATGTACTGCGTACTACCCAGCTTATCCTTGCACACAGTCAACCCCTGTCGATCAGCTTCCGTACCGAGGAGCGAAAATTTGATGTGGATGGAACTTATAATACCCGCTACGAAATTGTGAAAAAAAGAATTGATAAAGTACGTATTAAAGATACCACCGAACGCCTTACACAGCCGGGCAAGATAGCTATAGTGTATTCACAGGCTAAAGATGCCAATGAATACATTGAATACATAGAGTTCCTGCAAAGTAAAGGCTTATTAAAATCAACCATCGAAAAACATGACCTTGAAGAGTTACAGGGTGTGATAGGTTTAAAAGCATTGCGGGTGGATGTATTATTCGAGAACGAAACGACTGAAATTAAGTCTCCTCCACTTTCAACCGTTACTGACGAACAGTTGCTGAAAGGAAAATGATTTTGCTTATCCCCACAGATCCGGCAACATAAAGCAACAATTTAGCAACTGACCTTATAACGACAGGGCCTTTTCAAATGAAAAGGCCCTGTTGTCAATTTAATGATTTATGTAATTTAAAATCTCCAGCCCAGTGTTACTAATGGCAATTTATCTTCTTCTGACATTGTATAAACAAAGGATAATAATATCCGGCGCAACGGTGAAACCCATAAACCCAGGCCATATCCTGAGGCCCACTTTTCAATAAAATCATTTTTCAGCCAAACCCTGCCAACATCATAATAAGCTCCTATACCAATTGATCCCGGGAAAAGATAGGTTTTAAAATCAGCAATTTTAAAGCGTAATTCTGTTTGATTAAAAAATTTCGATTTACCCGCAAATCTTTGCTGACGATACCCTCTCAGGTTATCTTCATTACCCAGGTATTGGGCCTGGAAAAACTCAAACCCATCTCCCAGGTTTATACCACCGCCCACCCGGTTAGCCAATACCAATCGTCCCGATGAAGGAAGTAAATTGAAATAAAAAGTAAAACTACTGTTCAATTGTGTCACATTATCGTAGCTATTATCGTTCAATCCATCCAGATAACGGACACTGCTCACCCAGTTAATTCCCTTGTCGGGCAGTACTTTACTGTTCCTTGTATCAACAATAAAAGAAAATAATCCTCCAAAATAGCTCTGCCTTTTGAACACCTTAGCCGGGTCCAGACCGATAGCCGCTGTATTCAATACAATATTCCTTTGCTGATTCAGCTTGTCATCAGCTTCCATATGATATATCTGGAAAGTGGGACCAAACAAAAAAGATACTTTGTCGGAGAACCGGTGACGGAACTGGATATTAAAATCTCCAAGATCATACCGGGCACGATAGAACCTGAATTTACCCGGTTGCGTCTTATCGTATACTGAATTCATACCATAACCAAAGAAGTTGGTAGTGGTGAAAGGACCTTTGTAATCAAAATCCATCACCAGGTCTGTGTTATTACCCATTACACCAATAAACTCGTTGTTGTACCGGATATTTACAGCTTTAGTGGAAAAAGCATACTTACCCGAAAACTGGTGCAATGACTTGTAAGGATTTTTTCTGAATCCATGGCGGATGATCTTGAAAGTTGGTCCAAGTGATATACCATCGTCAGGATTAAAACCTATTGTACCAAAAAAAGATTGATAAGGATACTTATAATATATCCTTTCAAAAGAATTAACGATGGTGTCATTAGCCATCCTGTTTTTAAACGGTCCTTTTACTGTATTGCCTCCATTTAATTTATCATATAAAAGAATACCCCGCTGAGATTTTGCTGTATTATCAAATGCATCACTGCCTCCGCCCCCTATCAACCGTAATTTGATCTTATCATTACTTCCATTTATCTGAAATTTGTCCTCTCCATCCATACCATATAATCTGACTTCTTTTGTAACAGCAGGATCAAATTTCCTTTCATACATCTTAACCGATTTTTGTCCATCTTTATCGATCTTATACACCTGAACCAGTAAAGAACCATCCTCATTCCGGTTAATATCAAATAATTCTTTTTTATCGCTTCCCGTTACATTAACGATCTCTGAAATAAAACGATGATATTCCATCACCTCAGCTGCCAGGAATTTTCGTCTGTCTTTAAGCGTTTGTGCAATTTTATTTGCAGAAATACCTCTTATTTCAGCTGGCTGTTGTGCCATTGCCCTGTCAATCACTTCGTCTGTCATTTGAGAAATAAATTTCTCAACGACCTGCTTCCAGTCCTGTTCAGTTAACTGGTTCAGAAAAAACCGATCGAGGTTCCTGGCTGCAAAATTAAACCTGCCTATATTGTTTGCTTCCACTTTAAAGCCTTCTAATTGAGGAACCAGCGACCTTTTTCTTACAAGTGATGGCAAAACCCCCTGGTTGATATAAAAAGCCTGATCACGGTCTTTAGCTATCGGGAAAAATTGTTTTCCTTTTCCATCATTGATATCATTGGCCCCCCACAGCCACTGGCCTTCATGCCTGTCAAGATCCATAACAAACATGTCGAGTATCCTGATCTTCAATAAGGAAAGCTGATCAACTGTGTTATCATTATCTTTTTCCAGTTTTTCCGCCACTTCATCTGTATCATATACTTTCTTAATACCAGCCGGCTCCCTTTCTTCCAGCGTAGCCAGCATATTAGAGAAGTCTTTACGATGCTCTCCCAGCCTCGGGTCATCTCCGACATATACAAGCTTTACTTTTCCATACGGAATACCGGCCGCTTCTGCCAGTGGAATAACTGACAAAGAAGCGTAGGGGTAAGAAGCAGAAACTCCATCGGAAACAAGGTCAGCTGCCGCCTCACTTTGCAGATCACCGGGTAGTGTTTTTTCAGTAATAAATTTTTGAATAGACCGAAGGACATACTGCCGGCCATCAGGACCTTCCAGCCGAAGTGATTTGGTTTGCTTTCCTCCTCCTCTTTTAACAGGGGTAAGCCCTCCACCTTCAGTAGCAAGGTTTAGAACTGGTGCTTTTACAGGGGTGTTCCATTCTTTTCGATAGTTTGCGCCCATCCAGAATATGCGTCCTCCGCTGGTGCTGAATGTTGATGCCTTTGCGGCGGTAGAATCAGTGGCTTTCTGTGCTGAACAATAATGCAGCGGCACGAAAAAGCATGCAAATAGTAGCAGTTTCGTTGGTCTCATGGTTGCAGTTTTTGATGGTTTGTTTTGAGGTTGGGGACCTTAGGTCCTGATTGTAAAAGATACACTTTTTTAAATAATGGATAAAATATTAATACATATCGGCAGGAAAAGCAGAATCTGCGGGTTCTGCCCTTTCCAGGCTGCCTGTCTGATCTGAAATCACAGGCTTTGCCATTTTTTTACAAATTCCCCGTTATTCAGGGCAAAGTTTTATGTAAATTGAAAACTTTATTTGAGCAGGTTACGTTATATCGGGGCAGCCTATGCTATCTAGCCTTACCGGCTTTCACCAGTACCGTCATTTGCCATGTTTATTTATGCTTTAATCAAGATCAGTTACTCGGGTGTTTAATAAAAAAAATATCGGTTTTATAGGGCTGTCCTTTTTACTGACCCTGTCGTTGAAAGCTCAAACAGATACTATAGCTCAGCGGATTATATTAATTGGTGATGCTGGTCAGCTTACTAATGGCAGACACCCGGTGGTGGATGCAGTAAAGAAAAATATTACCCTTGATAATAAGACCACTATCTTATTCCTGGGTGATAATCTTTATAAAACGGGACTGCCGGATGACCAATATGCCCTTCAGTATACAAGAGGGAAAGCAATTCTCGATTCACAGGTCTCTATAGCTGATGGTACTCCGGCAAAAGTTTATATGATACCTGGTAACCATGATTGGGACAATGGACGCAGGGGTGGCCTTGATGCTATCATAAGACAGCAACTCTATATTGAATTTTTACAGAAACCCAATGTGGACTTTTTCCCTAAAGACGGTTGCCCCGGACCAAAAGAAATACTTATTGGTAACGACATTGCTCTTATTCTGTTCGACAGCCAATGGTGGCTGCATCCTTATGATAAACCTGAAATAGAATCTGACTGCTCCTGCAAAACAAAAGAAGAATTAGTTACCCAGATAAGCGATATAGCAGCCCGCAACGCCAAAAAACTAATTATTCTCGCTTGTCATCATCCTTTTAAAAGCAACGGGATGCACGGCGGGTATTATACTATCAAACAGCATATCTTCCCTCTTACTGATATTCGAAAGAACCTGTATATCCCCTTACCGGTTATCGGTTCTATTTACCCGATTGCCCGAAGCGTTTTTGGCACACCGCAGGATACTAAACACCCCAATTACACTAATATGATTGACCAGGTGTCGGACGCCATTAAGCCTCTTTCCAAAAATATCATATTCGTATCAGGCCATGATCATAACCTGCAGCTGATAAAAGAAAACAATTATAACTATATCGTCAGCGGTGGCGGTTGTAAACAAAATCGTACTTCTCAAAACAAGAATAGTTTTTTCAATTCCACCTCAGAAGGTTTTGCTGTGATGGAGATCTCTACTACTAAAAATGTTTACATTTCATTCTATACCGTATCCGACTCTGTAGTAAAAAAATACCATGAGCCTTTATTGAGTTTTTCCGCTGCAACGGAAGAGCAATTAGTAAGTATAACAACACCAACTACTGATGATCTCAGTAAAGACAAAGTGACAAGGCCGGCAAGTAACAATTTTCCTGTTGCAACAGGATTTAAGAGATTTATCATCGGGAAGAATTATCGTACTGAATGGTCGACCCCGGTAGAGATGAAAGTTTTCAAGATCAGTGAAGAAAAAGGTGGTCTTTCCATAATAAGTCTTGGCGGAGGAAAGCAAACACAATCTTTACGGCTGAGAGATAAAAATGGAAAAGATTGGATGCTTCGGACAGTGGATAAACTGGCAACAAGGGCTATTCCCAAAAACCTGAGAGGAACTTTTGCTGAAGACATCGCACTGGAATTAAACTCCGCATCTTATCCTTATGCGCCATTAATTATTCCGCCGTTGGCAGATGCATTGGATATTGCAGCTCCGCATCCTAAGCTCTTCTTTGTTCCGGACGATCCTGCTTTCGGTGTTTACAGAACAACTTTCGCTAATAAAGTTTGCATGCTGGAAGAAAGAAATGCCGTAAATGACAGCCTGGAGATGAAATTGATCAGGCGGCTCTTTCACCAGGCGCCTAAAGAAATAAATCTTTCCAAGGAAACCGATGAAACCAAAACAACGGCAAAGTTTTTCGACAAGATGCTGGAAGAAAACGATCACCGCCCCATACAGGAGGAAGTATTAAAAGCAAGACTGCTTGATATAGTAGTGGGTGATTTTGACCGTCATCTTGATCAATGGAGATGGGGAAGTGTGGACACAGGAAAGGGTAAGATTTACTATCCTATTCCCCGTGACCGGGACCAGGCCTATTTCTATTCTGATGGCTTTTTGCTAAAAGGATTAAGCCGCAGAGCCCTGCCTTTCCTGAAAGGATTCAGGCATGATATTCCTAAAATAGACTGGCTCGGGTATAGTGCAAAAGATTTTGATCGTCTTTTCCTTACTGACCTGGATGCCGATGAATGGAAAACTATTATAACAGAAACAGGTCAGAAACTTACCGATTCTGTTATCCGCAAATCAATAAATGAATTACCTCCTGAAATTGCCCGGATCAGCGGAAACACTATTGCTGAAAAAATGATCAGCCGCCGCAACCTTCTTTCTACAGAAGGAATGAGGTACTATCATTTCATTTCCAAAAAAGTAAATATCCTTGGCAGCAATAAGAAAGAATATTTTAAGGTCAGTAATTATGGCAATGGCCTGCAGGTAAAAGTATATGCAAGAACAAAGAAGAGCGATACCAGCTTTGTCATGTACAGCCGGGTCTTCGACCCGTCTGTAACAAAAGAAATAAGGCTGTACGGCCTGCATGATGATGACCTGTTTGAAATTGAAGAAAATGCCGAATCAAGAATTAAGATCCGTATCATAGGCGGAAAAGGATATGATACTTTTGATATAAAAGGACATGTAGAAACGTTACTATATGACCTTAGGGATGGCGGAAACCACATCAAAAACAAAAGCCACGCAAAAAACCGTTTTTCCAATGACGCTCCTGTGAATGATAAAGACATATTTGGTTTCAACTATAATACAACCCGTTTCCCGCAACTGCATTTTGGTCAAAACACTGATGATGGATTTTGGATCGGATCTGCTTTTTCAAAAAGAACTTATGGTTTCAGGAACCTGCCTTATGCAAGTGATCAAAGATTTTCAGTATTGTATGCAGTTACCCGGAAGGCCTGGCAGTTTAATTATACCGGAGAGTTTAATCATATCACCCGGAAAACTGACCTGATAGTTAATATCAATTATTCCACGCCGGCAATAAGAAATTTCTTTGGCCTGGGTAATAACTCCGGGATTGACCTCTCAAAACCAAAGGATTTTTATCAAAGCAGGTTCAAACAGTTTGAAGCAACTGCTTTATTGAGAAAAAGATTTTTTGAAAAGCTGCATCTCTTTGCCGGCCCCTATTTTTATAGCTACCGGAACGATATTGCTGACAACAGGAATAATTTCTTTGGTAAACCATCTCAAAATGGGCTTGATTCAGCCACTATTTATAGTAAAAAAGATTACCTGGGCGCTAAGTTTATGATGTTGGTGGATAACCGTAATAATGACTTGTTCCCCACCCGCGGTATGCACTGGAAAACTGAATTTGCTTCTGCAACAGGACTTAAAAAAGGCAATCACAACTACACTGCTTTTACCTCTGATATGTCCGTGTATGCCAGCTTTACTGATCCGGCAAAATTTGTAGCCGTTGTAAAATTTGGCGGCGGGCATATTTTCAGTAAGAACTATGAATATTTTCAGGCACTTACACTTGGCTCGGGTAATAACCTGTATGGTTTTAGAAAAAACAGGTTTGCCGGCACCTCTTCTTTATATACCGGTCTTGAACTGAGAATAAAGCTTTTTGGCATGAGTTCCAATGTCCTGCCGGGCCAGGTTGGATTAACCGGTTTCTATGATGCCGGCAGGGTCTGGCTTCCGGGGGAACGATCCTCCCGCTGGCATGGAGGATATGGCGGCGGCCTTTATTTCATGCCATTTAATCTCTTCGTTATATCGGCCAATGCCGGATTTTCTGAAAAAGAAAGGGTATTTAACTTTACTCTGGCCAAGCGCATCAATTATTCTTACTAATATTGGCTTTACTGGTATGAAGTCAGTCAAAAAAATATACGGTGGCAATAAGATCGTCGCCGGATCTGTTATCTCTTCCACTGTATTGTTATCCTTCATTTTTTCTTCTGTATTCTTTGATAATGAACCGTCTATTGACCGGGAAGCTTTTGAAGCTATTTCACCTTATATCGCTTCCGGTACTACCCGGGTCATGACTTTTATTTCATTTCTGGGTAAACACAGTTTTCTTATACCGGCAAACCTGCTGTTGATTCTGGTGTTTATATTGCTAAAGAAAAAATGGATGGCATGGAGAGTGCTCTTTGTTTCTTTGAGCAGCCTAGGACTTATGTCGCTTCTGAAAAACCTGCTGCAGCGGCAGCGTCCTCCTGATCCTTTGGTGGCAGGCATTACTAATTTTAGTTTTCCGAGCGGGCATGCTTTTATGAGCATGGCTTTTTACGGATTACTGATCTGGTTTACGATAGTGAGTAGTAAAAACAAATGGCAAAAGAATTTTCTCATTATTTTCTTCTCCGTATTGATCCTTGCTATCGGTTTCAGCCGTATTTACCTGCGGGTTCATTATGCTACTGATGTACTGGCCGGTCTCTTAATTGGTTTTTTATGGCTTTTCGCCTGTTTATATTTAATCCGGAAAATGGAATTACGGTTTGTAAACAAACCGTAGGATAGTAGCTTTACCTGTTATGCCTTCGTTGGAGATATACATATCGCCGTTTGATTTAAAGGTCAATCCTTCCGGCTGTGGAAATAACTTCTTACCCAATTCGGTAACGGTTTCTACTTTGCCATTAAGCCCGGCAATTGCCAGCTGATTACTGGCAGATGAAATAATAAACAGTTTTTTTAATACAGGATGTATGGCAGCTGCTGAAGGCTGAAATTTTGATGTTTTGTGAGGAGAAAGATTTCTCACTTCATCCGCATCAATAGTAAACAGCGGGCTGTTATCAAATCCAGTTGAATCCAGGTAAAAAGCAAAAGTACTTACTGATGATTTATTATCCATTTCACAATTCTTGCAGATAAGCACCAATGCATTGCGGGCAGGGTCGTAATACATCGCCTCAAAATCATTGGTTCCCGTAACACCCAGCTTTCCTATTTCCTGCCCATACACTTTACCGGTGCTGTCCTTAATGACTTTGGTGATCATTCCATCACTTCGTAAAACATAAGGTATACTGTTAACCAGCACTACATCTTCATAATCACCTTTTTTACCAAAAATGTATTCTGATTTTATTGCCTTTGTTTCTTTATCCAGGTAATATAACTTCCCTGCTTCATCGTAGTGGGCTACAAATTCATCATTCCTGTTATCCCATGCCAAACCCGATATCTCTTTAAGCCTGATATCTAATTTATGTATATATGCCTCTGAAAAATTATAGTGTGGTGGTGACTTTATCGCACGGGGCTTTTTCCCCTTGCAGCCCGTCAAAATGCTGCTGATCAACAATACCAAAAAAGAAAACCGGAACAACAAATTAAAAAATCTCATTCTTTTAATTTTTATTAAATTTATTAAAAGTTATCTGTATAACACGATGGAAAATCAGGCTGCTCTTCTGAAAGATGCCCAGGACTTTGCTTCCAACCTTATTACGACCAGGGTTGGCAAATCTGTTACATTTCATACGCTTCAGCACACCCGGGAAGTGGTGGCCGCCTGTGAAAAGATAGCGGAAAATATACAGTTGGCCGAAGAAGACAAGCTGGCGCTGTATATAGCCGCCTGGTTTCATGATACAGGCTATAGTGCCGGCCAGGCAAAAGATCATGAAAGTGTAAGTGTGCAACATGCCGTTGATTTTTTGAATGCACATGGCATAACCGGAGAGTTGATCAGTAAAGTCACAGGATGCATCATTGCGACCCGGATGCCTCAAAATCCTGTTACTCCGATCGAGCAAATAATATGCGATGCCGACCTGTTTCATTTAGGTGCAGATAATTTTAAAGAAAAGAGCCGTTTATTAAGGGAAGAACTAAAAGAATTTGGTGGCGAAGATCTTTCAAAAAAGGAATGGCGGCAGAACAATATCGCATTTTTGGAAGCACACAAGTATTTTACCCCCTATGGACAAAAAAATCTCCAGCCTGTAAAAGAAAAGTACCTGGTTGAATTAAAAGAAAAAAAACCAGAAGATATGGCCAAACCAGAAAAAAAGGAAAAAAAAGCAAAAGGCAAAGAACCCGAGTTGAATGACCAGGCAGCTGCCGAAGCCAAAGCAAAAAAAGCAAAAGAGAACCAGACGGAAAGAGGTATCAATACGGTATTCCGTATTATGGCGCAAACACAAAACAACCTGAGCCAGATGGCCGATTCAAAAGCCAATATACTCATCTCTGTAAATGCGATCATACTCTCTATTGTTATTTCTTCACTGTTTACTGAGCTTCAAAAAAATCCGAATCTGCAGATTCCTGTTATTTTATTAGTTACTCTTTGTGTAGTGGTGATCGTTTTTGCCATACTGGCTACCCGGCCCAATGTAAATCATGGCACTTTTACACAAGAAGATATCCGCAATAAGAAAACCAATCTGTTATTCTTCGGAAATTTTTATAAAATGAGCCTGCAGGATTATGACTGGGCCATGCTGGAAATGCTGAATGATAAGAATTACCTGTACGGTAGTATTGTAAAGGATAACTATTTCCTTGGTGTGGTACTGGCAAAAAAATACAGGCTGCTGCGTATCGCTTACAATATTTTCATGTATGGCCTTATTATTACTATGATCGCATTTGCAATAGCCGGCATGATACCCGAAGCAGGTGAAGTATACACTCCGGGTTAATAGCAGTATTCACTGAACAAATAACTTTTTTACAATAATGGGAACTAATGGTTCCCATTATTTTTTTGGCAAGTACGCTATCAATTCAATCTCAAGCCTTGCATCAGCCATAAATAATCTTGGTATCTGCACCCAGGTAGCGGCAGGAAAATCGTTCTTATAATATGCTTTCCGCACATCATTATATCTTTTCATTGCTTCTATATCTGTAGTGTACAGGTTTTCCTTTACCACATTCTGAAAAGTAGCTCCATAGTTTTTCAGTGTTCTCTCCAGTGCGTCATACACTCTTTTTATCCCTTCCGGGTTTACGTCTCTTGCCACCGTACCGGATATGTAAATGACATTATCCACTTTTATGGCCTGTGCATAACCAGCAGTAGTGTCCTGTGTACCATTGCCCCAGTTGTATTTTTCCTTTTGGATAGTATTTTCCTGTGCCTGCATAGTGCATACCATTACCAGTTGGAAGCACAACAGAAGGAAGAGCATTTTTCTCATACTAATAAAATTTGATCTGAAAATAACTAATCTGCAACCTGCCAGAAACAAAAAATCCACCAGCGGTAACCGGCGGATTTCAACTATTCAGAAGCTTCTTTAATTTGACCGGCCCAGCATTTCTTCCAGTTTCATCACCAGTTCTGTTTTGGTGATAGGTACTCCCATGATTTTATTGTATCCTTTTGCGTCTACCATATATACATCACGGATGATCTTGATAAGCTGACCGTTATTTATTTCAGGTATTAAAACGGTATCAAAATTCTTAATGATCTGGCCAAGATTTTTTGGGAAAGGACGAATGTACCGAAGATGTGCATGACTTACCGCATGGCCCTGTGATTGCAATTCTGCTACAGCCGATTTGATAGCTCCATAGGTAGACCCCCAGCCCAATACCAGTATCTTACCTTTCTCAGGTCCGCTGTCCAATTTTTGCTCCGGTATATAATCGGCGATCTTGTCTACTTTCTCCTGCCTGATCTTTACCATCAGCTGGTGGTTCTCCGGTTCATAGTTTACATTACCGGTAATATTTTGCTTTTCCAATCCACCGATGCGGTGCTCAAGGCCTGCTGTACCCGGTACTGCCCATGGCCTCGCCAGTTTTTCATCCCTTTTATACGGCGTATATTTTTCTTCTCCTTCAGCCAATGCTTTTTTGAAACTTACTTTTATTTCAGGCAAGTCATTCGACTGCGGATATTTCCATGGTTCAGCGCCATTGGCAATATATCCATCACTTAGAAAAATAACGGGTGTCATATGCTGAACAGAAATTCTTACTGCCTCATATACTGCATCAAAACAATCAGTAGGTGTGGAAGCAGAAACAATTGGCATAGGACATTCACCATTTCTACCGTAATAAGCCTGCATCAGGTCACTCTGTTCTGTTTTTGTTGGTAAACCAGTGGATGGACCACCCCGCTGAATGTTTATAATCACCAACGGAATTTCAAGCATCACCGCCAATCCCATTGCCTCTCCTTTTAATGCAATACCCGGACCACTGGAGGTTGTTACACCTAATGCTCCGCCGTATGCTGCACCAATTGCAGAAGTGATAGCGGCTATCTCATCTTCGGCCTGGAAAGTACGGACGCCAAAATGCTTATACTTACTAAGGTCATGCAGGATATCAGAAGCCGGCGTAATGGGATATGAGCCAAGAAACAATGGCAACCCGCTTTTTTGAGAAGCGGCGATAAGCCCATAAGCCACTGCCTGGTTACCCATAATAGAACGGTAAGAACCGGGCTCCATTTTGGCCTTTTCCACTGAATAAGTGGTGGTGAAGGTTTCCGTAGTATCACCATAATTATACCCGGCCTGCAATACCTTAATATTACTCTCCAGGATATCAGGCTTCTTTCCAAATTTCTCTTTCAAAAAATTGATAGTGTTTTCCATGTCCCGGTTATACATCCAGTACAGGAAACCCAGTACAAACATATTCTTGGCCCTGTCCTTTTCCTTCATTCCCATCGTAATGTCCTTCAAGGCCTCACGGGTCATTTTGGTCACATCCATCTTTATCACTTCGTAGTTACTGAGACTATTATTTTCCAATGGATTTTCTCCCTCAGGATAATTGGCCAGCCGGAGGTTCTTGGCATCAAACCCATCCGTATTAGCAATGATCTTTCCTCCTTTTTTCAATGCCGTCAGGTTAACTTTTAATGCCGCAGCATTCATGGCCACCAGCACATCACATGCATCACCGGGGGTAAACACCCGGTCTGAGGAAAAACGCAACTGGTAACCGCTGACCCCGGGCAGTGTGCCCTGCGGAGCCCTGATTTCCGCCGGGAAATCCGGGAAGGTAGCCAGGTCTATTCCTAAAAGAGCAGTATTATTGGTAAACTGGCTGCCCGTCAGCTGCATACCATCACCACTATCGCCTGCGAACTTGATTACAACGTCATGTAATACTTCCTGTTTTCTTGCCATTATCAGATTAGTTATTCTGCGAATTTAAAACAAGTTGGGCTTGGTTGGTGCATTGATTTTTGTCAGCTAAAAATGCCACAGGCATGAGAAATATCAGCTACAATTTTTATATTGTCAGTACAATTATTTGTATGCTTAAAACCCTTACACTGCTCCTGGCTGTTTTGTTACTGACGCCGGGCCTTTTGCCGGCCCAGAATGAAGATGATATTTTTGAAGCCAACCGGATGAAAAAGGTATTCCCTGATGACCGGGTAGCCGCCTCACTGGTGGAAGAAGAATTCACTTTCGACAGGGGAAGAAGTGGCGATAAGCTGCCGGTGGTGACCGCTACCCGTAATATGGGTATCAATTTTCTAGCCCTGCGGGAAAGGGCCGGCATCCAGTATTTTGATTTTTACAATTCCTTTTCCAGTATCACTTCTTTCAAGCAACTGGAAAAAAGAAAAGGGATGTTCGGCATAAAAAAGAACTACAATGTTGGTTTTGCCATTGACCGCTCGGCCAGCTCCAGTGAAATATTCTCCGACGACAGCCGGGTAAAGTATTTCAATATTGGCTTTGCCGGTTATGGTGATATTGCCCGGGTAGAAACTGAAAAAAAATATTTTGACAGCAAGTACCTTACCTCCGCCTATTTTCATAGCTGGTTCCCGGCAAAAGAAAAGATCATACGGGTGAGGATACCAGATTGGCTTGATATGGATATCCGTGAGTTTAATTTTGATGGCTACAAAATAACCAAGCAAAAAACACAGGAAAAAGGCGAGACTATCATTACATTCAAACTCCAGAATGTGATAGCTATGAAAAATGAAGCCAGGGCCATCGGCGCTGCTTATCAATATCCGCACCTGGTATTCGTTGTAAAATCATTTAACTACGACGGCAAAAAAGAGAAAGGCTTTGCTGATGTGGGCGACCTGTACAGCTGGTACAACTACCTGTATAAAAAATGTGTGAACAAACCCGATGAATTAAAAGCCAAGGTTACTGAGCTTACAAAAGGAAAAGCAAACGACATTGATAAGGTAAAATCCATCTTTTACTGGGTACAGGATAATATCAGGTATATCGCTTTTGAAGACGGGCTGGCAGGTTTTATACCGGCCACCGCACAAGATGTGTTCAAATCAAAATACGGCGATTGCAAAGGCATGGCCAACCTGATGACTGAAATGCTGAAGATTGCCGGCCTTGAAGCGTACATGACATGGATCGGCACCCGCCACATACCTTATGATTATACACTGCCTTCACTCGCCGTGGATAATCATTGTATCAGTACAGTAATGCTGGGAGGAAAAGAATATTTTCTTGACGGAACGGAGAAATATATACCCTTTGGTGAATATGCATGGCGCATACAGGGAAAAGAAGTACTGATAGGCAAAGGAGATAAATATGAAGTAAAGAAAGTGCCCCTGCAGGATAAAGAAAAGAACAAGATACTTACCCAAACCAGTTTCCAGTTAAAAGATAATGTACTGAAGGGGCATGTAAAAGCCACACTCACAGGTGAGCAGCGAACCGGTTTTCACCAGTACTATCATGATCTTCCCAATGATGATAAAAAGAAAATGATCCAGCGCTTTCTTGAATTTGGCAACCGCAATCTGGTTGTTTCCAATGTAAAAACATCAGACCTGAATAACCGGGAAATACCGGTAGTGATCGAAGGCGATATCGATCTTAGTAATTATGTGATCACGGAAGACAAGGAAATATATCTTGGTATTGATTTTTACCCGGAAAATTTAAGAGGCATTCAGCCGGATAAAGACAGGCAACAGGATTATGCGCTGCCTTCCAGCTATGTGGCTGTAGATGAAACGGAGCTAATCTTACCCGCCGGGTACAAAGTGGCTTCCCTGCCTGCTGCTATCGATGAAAAAGCAACCGACTATGAAGTGACCGGATCGTACACAGCCAAAGACAATAAAGTAACCTTCAAAAAAACGCTGGCATTTAATACCGGCCGTATACGCAAAGCAGATTTTGAGAACTGGAAAACATTTACCAAAAAGCTGAAAGATTTTAATAGTAATCTTATTCTGATAAAAAAGCCCTGAATGGT
>Ga0209573_1001103_pt1 | contig 44820 bp, 48 predicted proteins | sample TNRBio252014_DNA_FD_185870 | JGI IMG/M metagenome (GOLD analysis project Ga0209573, IMG submission 185870) | Wastewater treatment Type I Accumulibacter community from EBPR Bioreactor in Madison, WI, USA - TNR Reactor_6/25/2014_ DNA (SPAdes)... | ecosystem: Engineered > Bioreactor > EBPR >...
CCCTGGAGACAATCACCGGCCTCGCCGACGATGCGGGCGCCGCCTTGCCCGCCGCTCTCACGAAAGCTGCCTGACCAGGAGGCCTGAAGACCGCCCCCAAATTCACACCACCTTGACGGACGTGATCCCAGGCCGGCGGCGGCGAACGCAGCCGCAAAGCGATCGAGATACATCTCCTTAACGGCAGAGAAGCCATGTGCCATGACGATGGTCGGTACCTTCCCTCGCCGCTCGTCCGTCAGATAATGCCAGCCGCGGAGCGTCACGCCATCCTCGGTTTTGCACTCGATATCTTTCCGCATGAACTCGTCGCCTCCTCTCCGGAGATCTTCTTCCCCAAAATTAAGGCGAAGATCTCGCCGCCGCGCCACCCGGCGGGGCAGAGACCTCGCACGTTGCGCGCAGTCGGAGCTGGCCCGACCGGTTCCGCGGACACCGCCATCAACGAGACGATCCGTCTCGCCGCACCGCGACCGCTCGCTTTGCGGCTGACCGGAGATCATCGCGCGTTCCGACAACTGGGCAAGGGCGCGAGCGGGTCGTTGCCGTGGAAACGCGCCGCCGCGGCCGGCGTTTCGTCTTCTGTCGCCCGCCGAGATGGTCGGTGGCGCTCTGGGATCGGGTCCGGACCATCAGCGCAGGTCCACATCGCCGCCGGCCGGTTCTCGGCCGCGACAGGCCGGCGAGGCGGTCTGATCCCCGTCTCGCCGGCCACGTGGGCGGGCGGCGACCATCGCCCACCACACCGCGCCGACTTCCTCGAGGCCGAGCCTGCGGTCGAGCGTGGCCGGCGGCAGATCCGCTCGGCGCCAGATCCGGCCGAGTGGTGGTGTCAACGCCGAGGCTTCGCCGCCGGCGAGCGCGAGCCCATCGTCCCGGGCGTGTGATCGACGTCGTCCACCGGACGCGACAGCGCGGCCGGGCACGCGGTCGTCCTCTCGGGGCGCCCGCGTTCTCGGCGTGTCGGACGTCGCCGGGGCCGACCGGCGGCTACCGCCTTCGGAAGGCGGGCGCGGAGCCGCGGCGACGGCGTTCTCCAACGCCGCGACGGATGGCCCGCTCACCGTAGCCCGTCGCCGTCCCCCTCCCCTGCCCCGTCCTCGCCCGCATCTCTGACCGCATCTCCGGCCCCCGCCGGATCGCTCCCGGCGGCGCGTCCTGCGCCGGCAATGGCGTCGAGCAGCGCCTTGCTGCGGCCGATCGCCAGCTCCGCCTCCAGCAGCCAGCGGTCGAGCTCGGGCGAGACCTCCTCGGCCACGAGCGGTGCCAGCGGCGCCGCCGCCGGCCGGATCTGCAGATCGGCGATCTCCCCCTCGTCGACCGCCGCGACGTCGCGCCGCGGCCGGCCGCGCCCTCGCCCGGGCTGCGGGCGTCGCGGTGCCGCCGTCTCGTCGCGCAGCGGCGCCAAGCCGGCGAGGCCCCACAGCCGGCGCTTCTGCCGCCGGGTGACCTCGACGGCGACGCCGAGAACCGTCAGTTCGTCGAGCAGCGCCGTCGCCGTGCGTACCGAGACGCCGAGGCCGCGCGCCAGCGCCGAAGCGGCGAGCAGCGGCGCCGCTGCCAGGACGTCGACGGCGGCCGCCGCCCGGCAGTCGCGCCTTCGCCCGGCGACGGCGGCGCGCGCCGCCCGCCAGCCCGCTTGCAGCGCGCGCAGCAGCGCCAGGCCGTCCTCCGCCTCCTCGGCCAGCGCCGCGTAGAATCGTGGCGTCCAGGCGTCCGGCTGCCACGGCACGCCGTCGTGCAGTGCCCGCGCCCCTGTCAGCAGCGGCACGGCGATCGGCAGCAGGCCGCGCCGCCGCCACCACTGCGACAGCGCCGCGCGCAGCGGCGGCCGAGCGCCACCCGCGTCCAGCCAGGCCCACACCGCGCCGGCCGCCCCCGGCAGCGCCGCGCCCTGCCGCGGCAGCGTCGCCGCCGCCGCGGCGATCGCCTCTCGTTGCGCCGCGTCCGGGCCGACCAACCAGCCCCACAGCCCGAGCGCGTGCCGGGCGGCGCCCCAGGCGGCGCCGCGATCGGCGAGGATCTCCGCCTCGGGCAGCCGCAGCCGCGCGCCGGCGAGCAGCGCCGCCAGCTGCCAGCGATCGATCAGCCGGCCGTCGGCGGCGGCCTGGCGGGCGACGGCGTCGAGCCCGGTCCGCCACGCCCATGCCGGCAGCAAGGGATGGCCGCGCAGCGCGCTGTCCAGCCGGCCGATGCCGAGGCAGGCGCGCTCCAGTGCCGCTTCGCGGTCGAGCGCGGCGGGCCGCGGTCGAACGGCCGAGTCGCTCACGGCGCGCGGCCCGGGTCGCCGAGCCGATCGCCCGTCGCCCGGCGGCTCGCGCCGCTGCTCGCGAGCGGGCCTGCGAGGCCGCGCCGCAGGCTAAGAATTCCCCGCCCGCCGGTTTTCCCGGTATCGGCGCAACGCATTGATCGCCAAGAGGCGTTCGGGGTCGACGCGGGCAGGAACGGGAGATTTTTCATGCCATCATCGTACCCCTGGATGACCTAACGGTAAAACAGCTGTGTTTTTCTTGCGAACGCCATAGCGCAGCGACCGTACGCCTGATAAGGCGCATTATCGCAGTTGCCACGACGTGCAAACCGGGTACCCGAAGCGCCGTCCTTAATGCAACATAAAGGACGTTATGTTGCGCTAACGGCTTGCCCAGGGACGGCCAGTTCCGGTATGCTTCGGCACATGCCCGACACCGTCCCCGTCACCATCGAGGTCGAGGCCGACGCCGCTGCCGCGATGGCCGACGCGCGCACCCGCGCCGCCATGGGGCGGTTGGTCAGCCGCGTCCTCAACCCGCGCCCCGGCCCGAGCGAGCTCGCCCGAGCCATCGCCGAGGCCAAGGCCGAGGCGCGCGCCGCCGGCCTCACCGACGCCGACGTCGGCGCCGAGCTCGCGGCCTACAACGCTGAGCGCCGCGGCGACCCCGCGGCTTGATCGTCTTCGACGCCTCGGCCGTGGTCAGCGCCGCCCTGCGCGCGGACAGCGTCCCCGAGCGGGCGCTCCTGCGCGCGGAGGAGATCGACGTCCTCGCCCTTTCGGCCGAGGTGGAGGCCGAGATCGTCGCCGTGCTGGAGCGTCCGCGCTTCGCCGCGGCCGTGTCCGTGGCACGCCGGACGCGCATCCTCGACGCCCTGCGCGGCCAGGCGGTCTGGTTCCGGCCGACCGAGCGCGTGACGGACTGCCGCGATGCCAAGGACGACAAATACCTGGAGCTCGCGCTCGCCGCCGGTGCCGGCGCGATCGTCAGCGGCGACGCCGACCTGCTCGTGCTGCACCCCTGGCGCGGGGTGCGCATCCTCCGGCCGGCGGACTACCTCGTGGAGGCTGGAGATGGACGGTGACCCGATATTCCCTGGGGCCAGCCCCCTTGCCCTTCTCGGCCTGCCTGCCGCGCCCGCACCCTATGCCGCGACGCCGGTCGGCGGACCGGTGGCCGCCGTCCCCGCCATCGTCGCCAACGCCGGCGAGCGGGCGGCGCGCCGCTTCCTCGAGTTCTTTGCCGCCACCATCCGCAACCCGAACACCCGCGAGGCCTACTACCGCGCCTGCTGCCGCTTCTTCGCCTGGTGCGACCGGCATCGCATCGGCGCGCTGGCCGACATCGAGCCGCTGTACGTCGCCGCCTACATCGAGGACCTGCAGCGCTCGATGGCGAAGCCGACGGTCAAGCAGCACCTGGCGGCGATCCGCATGCTGTTCGACTGGCTGGTCACCGGCCAGGTCGTGGCGGTGAACCCCGCCACGTCGGTGCACGGCCCGAAGCATGTCGTCAAGCGCGGCAAGACGACGGTGCTGACCGCCGGACAGGCGCGCGCGCTGCTCGACAGCATCGACACCTCGACCCTCGTCGGGTTGCGCGACCGGGCGCTGATCTCGGTGATGACCTTCGCCTTCGCCCGCATCGGCGCCGTCGTCGCCATGCGCGTCGAGGACTACTACCCGGCCGGCAAGCGCTGGTGGGTGCGGCTGCACGAGAAAGGCGGCAAGCGCCACGAAATGCCGGCGCACCACAACCTCGAAGCCTATCTCGATGCCTATATCATTGCTGCCGGCATCCGTGAGGACGGCAAGGCTCCCCTCTTTCGCTCCGCCGCCGGCCGCACCGGCGCGCTGACGGACAAGCCGATGAACCGCGTCGATGCCTGGCGCATGATCCAGCGCCGCACCGGCGAGCTCGGCATGCGGATCAAGGTCGGCTGCCACACCTTCCGCGCCACCGGCATCACCGCCTATCTCGAAGCCGGCGGCACGCTCGAGAACGCGCAAGCGATGGCCGCGCATGAAAGCCCGCGCACCACCAAGCTCTACGACCGCACCGGCGATGCGATTACTCTCGACGAGGTCGAGCGCATCGTCATCTGACGGAGGCGGCACGCTGTCCCTGTCGCCTATCCGGGCGTTATGGAAAGCCGGATTTCGCCAGGAGCGGAAGCTGACGGCACACGCCGCAGATGTCCGCTTGCCCTCGATCTGCGGAAGTCGCAATGATACTCGGTGTGCTCATGCTGGCGATGAGTTTGCGAAGTATGCAGCCGTTTCAATATGGCGTTTTTCGGGGAGGGGTATTATGCCGGCCGCGTGAAATATGGGGCAAGAGAGCTTAACCGGTTGATCATGAAGGGTTTACCGACGTTGATGCCGCCGAACCGGAAACCCTTGTTCCGCATCTTATGCGGATCCGTCTAATCATTGTTAGCCAAAAGAAGCCATGTTTAACATCCTGGAAGCTGACTACGGCATTGGGCCCTTGCGTGACGTCGAACACCTGATCAATGCCGGGGTAAGGAAGTTGCTTGAGCGGAAAAAAATGGAACCATGGTTTGATGGACTTTGGATGAATGAATACGGTGAGGTACTCTCCGGCGCCCTTCTTGTTGCTGCTCAGGCGTATTGCGTAGGAGCCGTAGTGGAGATTAACGAAGTTAGGAAGGGAATGAGGCTCAAGCCGCTCGGAAAAATCGAGGCATATCGCCAATACCGGACGGCGCGCGATGGCTATTCGGCAATAGAACTCGTCAATGCCGCCGCGAATTGCTTCAAGCATCGTGATGAATGGAACACCGACTGGCCAGATAATTCGACAACCAGGACACTGGCTGCTTTTTCGATAACACCTGCAACACAATTCTCGCTAAACCAAGTGCTGGGCGTAATATACGGTGATTTGAAGTGTCCAATGTTGTGCGACTTGTTGTCAGAATGGCGTCACGGATTGCTTGCTCAGGCGAAGCAAGAAGACTAACACGTGAATCCAGGACCTCAAAACCGCGCGTCGAGCTAACGGCGTTATTTATGCTTCAATGCAAGCCCAGTCTTCAGTCGCCTGATTCATGACGTTAGCCACCAAAGGAGAGCGGCGTGGACCCCAAGGTTAGGCGGTCGTGGGAAGAGTTCCTGAATCCTGAGGTCACACGTCCCCGCCTGATCGTGGCTTCCCTCTACATCGCTGGCTTCGAGGTGCTCAAGGACTCCGTCGTCGGTCGCATTCGCGATTTCTTTTGGAAGGGTTTCGATGAATCCGGCGACAAGATCGATCCCAAGTATCAATCGGACGTCCTCGCCCGGAACAGGAGTCCCGTGTACGCCAGCCTTGATTGGTTGAAGGGAATGACCGCGATCGATGACCACGACTTGGAGACATTCGATCGCGTCAAGGCCTGCCGCAACACCCTCGCGCACAAGCTGTTTCTCGCGCTGGGGTCCGAGGGTTTGCCGGCCGATTTCGAGCGGTGCTTCACCGAGATGGTCGCACTACTCCGCAAGATCGAAATGTGGTGGATCATGAACGTTGAGATCCCAACCAACCCTGACTACGATGGCAGCGACATCGATGAGGGCGAAATCGTTCCGGGCCCTGTCATGAGCATGCAACTGCTCTTGGATATCGCCCTCGGAGACGACGAACAAAGCCGGTTCTACTATGATGAGTTCCGCAAGCGCACTCGGGGTGGCTAACAGCCGCATCGAGCTGATGGCGCTGCTCGGTTCCGCCTTCTCCCCTTCCCGACGCTTGCGGCTGCTGCTTCCGGGCACCCCCATGTCCGCACTTGGGATAAACCTGCCGTCGGTTCCATGACGGGCGCTCATGCTCCCAGCCTGGAAATCGTTGCCACGCCTACGTTGTAGCTTTTGGCCAGTTCCTTGAGCGTCGCGCCCTCCGCCCGCCGCCGCCGCGCTTCTTCCTGCTGCTGCGGCGTGAGCTTAGGCGGACGGCCCATGTGCTGCCCGCGCGCTTTTGCCCGGCTCCGGCCCTCGGCGGTGCGCGTGCGGATCAGGTCGCGCTCCACGTCTGCCAGCCCGCCAAGCACGGCGATCATCAGCCGTCCCGTGCTGGTCGAGGTGTCGGCCCACGGCTCTGCCAGCGAACGGAACTGCCCGCCCGCGTCCACGATGCGCTTGACGATGGCGAACAGGTCGAAGGTCGAGCGGGCCAGGCGGTCGATCCGCGTCACCGTCACCACGTCGCCGGGGGCGAGGCAGGCGAGGAGCCGGAGCAGCTCCTTGCGCTCGGCCTTCGCCCCGCTCGCCTTCTCCTGGAAGATCGGCTTGCATCCGTCCGCGTGCAGCTGCTCGAGCTGCGCGTCGAGCATCTGGCCGTAGGTGCTGACGCGGGCATAGCCGATGCGCCGGTTTGACGGGTGAGTTTCGGTCATATCTTCCGGAAACTCTAACCCGTTGACTTGGCAGGGGCAAGTGGAGTTTCCGAAAGTCTTGAATTTCGCAAATCCGCCAGGATCGGCATGGCGGCGCCGACGCGGGCGGCTGACCCGTAGGAGGACAGCGGAGGCGACGACGGGACGTGGGAGATGGCGGTCATCTCGCCTTCGCCTGACCGCCGATCGCGTCCAGCCGCCGTTCGACCCAGGCCAGATCGTTGCGCCAGGTCGCGTTCGAGGGGTCGAGCGCCGTCAGGCGGGTCAGGATGTCCCGCGCCCGCCCGTAGGCCTCGCCGGCCGCCAGCCGGTCTCCCCGCCTCGCCGCCACAGACCCGACTTTGATGTGCGAGACGGCAAGGTCGTGTTGCCAACCCGCGTAGCCGGGATCGGACGCCGCCCGCCGCTCGCGGATCGCCAGGCCCGCCCGGTAGGCTTCCAGCGCCGGATCGAGCTTGCCCTGCCTCACCAGTACGTCGCCGATCCTGTCCTGGCTCACCGACAGGTTGCATTGCCAATCCGCGTTGCCGGGATAGGACGCCGCTAGCCCCTCGATGATCGCCAGATCCGCCCGGTAGGCTTCCAGCGCCGGATCGAGCTTGCCCTGATCCTTCAGCACGTCGCCGATCTTCTCCTGGCTCACCGACAGGTCGTGTTGCCAACCCGCGTTGCCGGGTTCGGCGGTGGTGCGGTCGCGCATGATCGCGATCGCCCGCTCCGCCGCTTGCTGCGCCCGATCGAGCTGCCTGAGCCGCAGGTAAGTCTCGGCAAATTGCATGAACATGGCCGCCCGGATGTGCAGGAGGGGGGGGCCGAGAGTGGCGCGTTCGTCCAGTCGGTCGTAGACGCGGGACGCCCGGTCGAGGATTCTGGCAACCGTCTCCGCCCGCTCCCGCTCCCGTGCCTCGACGCTCGCGGCGACGAAGCCGCGGTCCTCTTCCGGCACGTCGGCACCGCGGCGCGCCAGCCAGCCTTCCGCCTCGGCCAGCCGGGCCCCGCGCAGCAGGGCGCCGTCGTCGTTGCCGGTGCGCTGCCACTCGTGGCGGTCGTTCTCCAGCCCGCCCTTCCAGACCAGGAAACCGCGCTCCGCCTCCAGCCACTGCCCGAGCCGCTCCCAGTCGCGGAGCAGCACCTCGTGCGCCACCTCGGCCGTCGCCCGATCGCCGCTGCCGCCGGTGACGAGCAGACGCCAGTCCGGGCCGGCCAGCGCCTCGACCAGTCGCCACTCGGTATCCGTGCACTCGTCACGCCGCGCCCGCCGCCTGGCGACCTCGCCCGCCGCCGGCACGTGCGCCAGGCGCAAGGTGAACAGGCGCTGCAGGGCGGCCCGCCCGTCATCCCCGCAGGTCTCGAAGAACGCCTCGGCCCGACGGGCCAGCACGCCCTTGACCCCGACGAGGTCCGGATAGTCGGACCAGCGGAGAATGCCGTCGCCGCGGCGCTGCATCCCTTTCCACAGGTCCTCCAGCAGGTAGGACAGCAGCGGCAGGGCGCCCGGTTGCCGCGCGGTCGAGTGGACGACGCGATCGCTCATGCCCACGTCCTCGAACCCGGCGCCGAGGACGGCCGGCGGACGCTGCACGACCTGGTACAACTCCGCCGCGCGCAACGGCGGCACGTCGACGACGGTCGAGGCGGCGAACAACGGCGCGTCCGCCTGGAAGCGGCCGTAGTGGTCGGAGCGCAGGCTGGCGAGGACGCTCAGCTCGGGCGCCGCGGCGGCGGCGAGGATTTCCGAGAACCGCCGCGCCTCGGCTTCCGCGGCCCGGGTGTAGAGTTCCTCCCCCTGGTCGACGACGAGGACGAAACGGCCCGGCGCCGGCAGACCGAAGCGCTCGCGGAACTGGTCGCCTGTGGCCCGCAGCAGTGCACCCAGCCCAAGAGCTTGCTTCAGGTTCTCGGCCCAGCCTTCGGCCAGCCGTTCGCGGGCGGGATCGGTGGGCTCGGTCCACTGGGCGACGAAGGCGCGGGCCAGCTCGAACAGCGGCCGGTCGCCCGGCTTCATCGTCAGCACCAGCCACGAGCGGCTGTCGCGCAGGTCCCCCGGCCACCCTCGGTCGCCGTCGCCCACCGGCCAAATCTGCCGGCGCAGCGCCGCGACGACCCCCGCCTGCACCAGCGACGACTTGCCGACACCGGAGTTGCCGACCAGGGTCAACATCTGCTCGCCGCGGCGCAGCCGCTCAAGGATGTCGGCGGTGAGCTGCTCGCGACCGAAGAAGAAGTCGGCGTCGGCGTCGGTCATCGCCAGCAGGCCGCGATAGGGGTTCACCGTCCGCCAGGGTTCCGTGGGCGCGGCGGCGGCCTCGCCACGCAGGGCGGCGGTCAGTTCGCCGAGGGCCTGCGTCGCCGTCGGATCGGCGAGCCGGAGCTGATGCAGCTGATAGAGGAAGGGAAGCCTGGGGGACGCGCCCGGGAGCACCACCGGAACGATGGGGAACGCGGGCTCCTTCGCCTTGCGGCCGAGCGCCTCGAAGTACTCCAGGCGCTGCCAGGGTCCGGGGCTGCGGGCGCCCAGCAGCACGATCACCGCGTCCGCCTCGCCGATCGCCTCGGCCAGCGCCGGCACCCAGAACGCCCCGGCCCGCAGGTCGTAGCGGTCGAAGAAGACGTCCAGCGTGGGGTCGTGACGACCGAGCGCGTCGGCGAGACCGCGGGCGATGCCGTGGTCGGGCGTGTGATAGCTCAGAAAGACGTGGTGCTTCCCCGGCACGTCCCGGCCCCCCTTGGTGCCCACGGGATCGGCTGCTGCGAGCGCCACCCCTCGACGATCTTACGGGAAAACAGCAGGTCCTTTCATGTGGTCGTTTGCCCGCGCGAGGCTCGGCCGGACGCGTGAGCGCAAATCGGCCGATGGGTGCGCCCCAGGGTGCGGACGACTGGGGACCGGGGAATTCCCATTATGAACAGCCGCGGAAGGGGTCGGGAAGTGGAGCGGAAGGGCTCGGCAGCCGGCGGTGGCAGGAGAGCCGCCAAGACTGGCAAGGGCCGGTATTCGCACCCGCTCTGGCCGGCGCCGGACGCACCGGCCCATCGCTTCAGACGGATCAGCTCGGCACGCGACGGCTCACCGTGAATATCAGCTTGGGGATCGCCTCGCGAAGCGCGGCGCGAAGCGAAGGTTCATCTGCACCGGCAGCCTCGGCAACGACTCGTCGAGGGTTTCGCTGCACGATACGGGCGCGAGCGCGACCATCGGGACCGGCACCGATCTCCGCGAAAACGTCGGTCGGCTTGACGCCGCGCATCGCCCGCTGGAAGCCGTTCCTGCCCTGGCTGGTATCGAGGTCCTGGACGGGTAGCTCCGGATCTTGCGAGCCTGTCCCGTCGCCAGAATGCGGCACCACCTGCTGCTCATGGGCCACGATCGGCCGGTGCCGGCTAAGCGTGTGAGAGAGCATCCTGTCCGGCGCCAAGTCCGCTTGGAACTGGATCTCCCACGTCTCACCGCTCGACGACAGCTCGGCGATCAGCGCGAACATGTCGTCGCAATCGGGCTCGTGCGAGCACGTCACGAAGCCGAACCGGCCGTCGTCCTGCTCGACGATGCGATTATCCTCCTCGGGAAATCCGAGTGCGTCCAAGGCATTCGACATGGCGCGTACGGAAGCAACCAAGACTGCGGTCACATGGATCGGCGTAAGCTGAGCATCGGCGCTATCCGAATTGCCATTGGAGTCGCGGCTCGACATCTTCTTGTTCCCCTTGATGAATCAGCTTGGCACTCCGACACCCGACGCGCTTCTCAAATCGCAGAGTCGTCACGCCGATCGGCATATAGGCTCGCCGGGCGCATGATCTTCCGCCTGAAACAGCTTGAACACCACCGCGGGGCTGCGGAGACGTGCCCTGCTCACGCGGATCGAAGAACGACTCGTCCTCCTCCTGAGCGCGACCCTCCCGCTTCGCCTCGCGTCGTGCTGTCTCAGCTCCCGCCGCGCTGCTGCCTCAATCTTGTCGCGCTCCCCGCTGGCTCGCAGCCGCTCGATAGCCGGTAGCTACCAGTAGCTACCGGCTATATAGACGTACTAGAAACGTATGCGGTAGCTTCCGAATACTATTGAGATATCTAGTAGCTACCCTGTGAAGAGCCAGCACCGCGCCGGCAATCTCACCCCCGCAGCCAACACCCAGCCAGCAAGCCGGTAGCTACTGATACCGGTAGCTACCGGATACGCTACGCTACCTAGTAGCTACCATTACGTAGGGGCCAGCACCGTGCCGACAATCTCGTTGGTCAGCCCGAAGGGCGGCGTCGGAAAGACAACGGCCGCGGTCGTTCTCGCGACTCAGATCGCTCAGAAGGGCAAGGCGGTCGTGCTGATCGGATCGGCATATAAGGCCCGGCAATCTCACCGCTGCAGCCAACATCCGGCCAGATAGCCGGTAGCTACTGATACCAGTAGCTACCGGATACTACGACACTACCTAGTAGCTACCGTTTTGAAGGGGCCAGCACCGTGCCGGCAATCTCACCCCCGCAGCCAACACCCAGCCAGATAGAAAGGTGGGCAGTAGCTACCGGATACGCTACGCTACCTAGTAGCTACCATTACGTAGGGGCCAGCACCGTGCCGACAATCTCGTTGGTCAGCCCGAAGGGCGGCGTCGGAAAGACAACGGCCGCGGTCGTTCTCGCGACTCAGATCGCTCAGAAGGGCAAGGCGGTCGTGCTGATCGATGCCGACCCGAACCGGCCGATCTCACATTGGGCACGCTTGCCGGGGTGCCCGGCGAGTATCCGAGTGATTTCAGAGGTGACCGAGGACACGATCATCGACGAGATCGAAGACGCCGAGCGGGAGGCCCCCTTCGTGATCATCGACCTGGAGGGGACGGCCAACCTCACGGTCGGCTACGCGATCAGCCGATCGGACTTGGTGATCATCCCCAGCCAGGGCTCGCAGCTCGACGCCAAGGAAGCCGGCAAAGCGATCCGGCTGATCCAGCAACAGGAGAAGGCGTTCAAGCGGTCCATCCCTTATGCGGTTCTGCTGACACGGACGAGTGCAGCGATCAAGACCCGCACCCTGCGGCACATCCAGGATCAGCTCGTGCAGCACGGAGTCCCGCTGTTCGCGGCCCAACTCATGGAACGCGATGCGTATCGGGCGATCTTCTCCTTTGGAGGCGGGCTGGCAGGACTGGACCGCAAGGAGGTCAGCGGCATCGACGCGGCGACCGCTAACGCGCGGGCGTTTACGGCAGAGGTGATCGAACGCCTGAGACAGTCAGCAGGCCCTGAACGGAAGGCGGAGGTGGCGTGATGGCACGCGCCGATATCTTCGAAAACGACGAGCCTGATCTCGACTTGGCGGATTTCAATCCGAAGCCCGCGAAGAGCGGAAAGACGCCAGCGACTCGAGAGCAGGTGAGGGCGGTCACCGAAGCCAATGATTTCCCGTCACGTGGTCCTATCAAGCCGCCGGCCGCAGCGCCTCAGCGTCGCGGCCGGCGGACGGGGCGCAATATCCAGCTCAACATCAAGATCACCTCCGAGACGCTGAACCGCTTCTACCGACTGTCGGACGAGAACGGCTGGCTCCTGGGAGAAACCTTCGAGCATGCACTCGACGCGCTGGAGAAGGCGCTCGAAGCGGATGGTGACCGCAAGCAGGAAGCTACCTAGTAGCTACTAGGTAGCTTCCTGCTACATCCTCACCGCAGAGAACGACAGCATCGAACGGACCGCCCACGTGCTGTTGGCGGCGGGGAGTTCGCGCGAGTGGCTCATTTCGGCCACCTCTATCAGGACGCCTTTCGCGCCGACGCGGCAATGGAACAGCGTTGCTCTCGCGTGTAGCCGGCCCACATGGAGCGTCTCCAGGCCATCGGCCACAGTCGATCGCACGAAGCCCGAGACGATGTGTCCTCGAGCGGCAAGCCGATCCGGCGCAGTTCCTCGCCGCATTCGCCGTCGAGCCGCTCCAGGCTCGTCGTCATCCGCGGACTGTCGAGCCACGGCGAGAGATCGAGCGACGGCTGGTAGCGCCACTGCCCGAGGTCCGCGCGAAACCAGGGTCTCCGTGCGAGGCCGGCACCCTGCTGCGCGCCGCGACGGTAGGCCTGCTCGGCGACACGGGCCATCAGCTCGAGCATGTCATGCTTGTCGCGTTCGGAAAGCGAGAGAAACCGCCGGTCACGCAATCCCTTCGTCACGTCACTCATGCCGTGCCCTCCTGATCTCGACACCCGCTTGGCAACACAGCCGCCGTCTCCGTCACCTTCCTCGCTCGACGATCCTCCAAGCCTCCGAAGATAGCATATGCCGCCCGCCCGAGACGACAGCACTACCGGCCACGCGCGGCGTGGCATCGGTGATGTGGCACATCAATGACCATCCCCCGGTCGGCAATGCGCCAACGGTATGATCGGCATGCGATGTGCGCGTCTTTCCAGACGCGGACCGCATCGGACGCTGCCGCTCCGCTAGGCGAGGGCGCCCCTGCTCCGAGCCCGTGGATCGTGCTTTCCGGCGAGGGTGGCGGATCAGGGCACGCATCCGGCCAGCCACTCCCTCAGCTTCGACCATCGCCGCCCGGTTTGCTTCCCCTTCACCGCGATCGCCATCGCTTTCTTCTGGCCGACGATGACGACCAGGCGCTTGCCGCGGGTGACGGCGGTATACAGCAGGTTCCGCTGCAGCATCGGGTAATGCTGCGTGGTCAGCGGGATGACCACGGCCGGATACTCCGAGCCCTGTGACTTGTGGATGGTGGTGGCGTAGGCGAGGACGATCTCGTCCAGTTCACCGAAGCCATAGGTCACCTCTCGGCCGTCGAACTCCAGCAGCATTTCCGCTGCCTCGGGATCGATGGCCCGGACGACCCCGAGGTCGCCGTTGTAGACCTCCTTGTCGTAGTCGTTCTCGACCTGCATCACCTTGTCGCCGATGCCGAAGGTCGAACCGAACCTCTCGACACGCAGTTCGCCCGGAGAGTTGAGCGCCTGTTGCAGATCGATGTTCAGCGACCGTGCGCCGAGGCCGCCGCGGTTCATCGGGCACAGCACCTGAACGTCGCGGATCGGATCGAGGCCATAGCGGGCCGGGATGCGGTCGCGGACGATCTGCAGGATCTTGGCGACGCCACCTTCGGCATCGACGCACTCGACGAAATGAAAGTCGCTGGCCGGGTCCTGCGCCCATTCCGGCATCAGCCCCTGGTTGATGCGGTGCGCGTTGACGATGATCCGGCTCGCGGCCGCCTGGCGGAACACTTCCGTCAGCCGCACCACCGTTACCACGCCCGAGGCGATGGTGTCGGCGAGTACCTGGCCGGGGCCGACCGAGGGCAGCTGATCGACGTCGCCGACCAGGATCAACGCCGTATGGTCCGGTACCGCCTTCAGCAGCGCGTGCATCAGCGGCACGTCGATCATCGACGTTTCGTCGACGACCAGCAGGTCGCAATCCAGCAGGTGGTCTTCCTTGCGGCGGAAGCCGCCGTGCATCGGATCGACCTCGAGCAGCCGGTGGATGGTCTTCGCCTCGAGGCCGGTGCTGTCCTGCAGCCGCCGGGCGGCGCGCCCGGTGGGGGCGGCGAGTGCGATGCGTACGCCCTTGACGCCGAGGATCTTCAGGATCGAATTGACCAGCGTCGTCTTGCCGACACCGGGGCCGCCGGTGATGACGAGAACCTTCGCCGTCAGCGCGAGCTGGACCGCCTCGCGCTGGCTGGCGGCGAGATTGATCCCGGCTTTGGTCTCGACCCACGGAATCGCTTTGGCGGCGTCGATCGCCGGCCAGGGCAGCGCGCCGCTGCGCAGCGTGCCGATCCGCGCGGCGATCGCTCGCTCGGCGCGATGCAGGCCGGCGAGGAAGACACAAGGCTCCGCCTCGACGCCGTCGGCGATCACCTCGCCGTCCTGCAGTTCCAGACCGAGCGCGGTCTCGATGATCGCCGCCGGCACCTCCAGCAGTTCGACCGCCATCGGCACCAGCTGCGTCAGCGGCAGGCCGCAATGGCCCTCGTCCATTGCTTCGCTCAGCGCATAGCCGATGCCGGCGCGAGCGCGGATCATCGCCGTCTTCTCGATGCCGAGCTTCTCGGCGATCAGGTCGGCGCTCTTGAAGCCGATGCCGCGGATGTCGCGCGCCAGCCGATAGGGGTTCTCCGAGATCAACCGGATGGCGTCGGCGCCGTAGGTCTTGAAGATGCGCACGGCGCGCGAGGTGCCGACACCGTGGCTGTGCAGGAAAATCATGATCTCGCGGATCGCCTTTTGATCGGCCCAGGCGGCGACGATGCTGTCGCCCCGCTTCGGGCCGATGCCGTCGATTTCCTGCAGGCGATCCGGCGTCTGCTCGATGACGTCGAACACCTGTTCCCGAAAGGCCCGCACCAACTTCCTGGCGTAGACCGGGCCGATGCCCTTGATCATCCCCGAGGCGAGATACTTCTCGATGCCCTCGGCCGTCGTCGGCGGCATCGAGCGCAGGAAACCGGCGCGGAACTGCACACCGTGCGTCCGGTCGTTGACCCACTGCCCGGTCATCTGGACGAATTCGCCGGCGGCGATCGCCGCCGCGTGACCGATGACGGTGATCAGATCGCGCTGTCCGCGTGCCTTCACCCGCAGCACGCAAAAGCCGCTGTCCTCGTTGTGGAAGGTGACGCGCTCGACGAGGCCGGCGAGGTTGTCCTTCGCCGCCGCGGCCGCTGATCCGGGACGTGACGGCCGTTCCGACATCGACAGTCTCACCAGAAGTAATCCGAGATTTTCGGCACATCGTGCTCCCGCCACGTCATCTGGCAGACGATCGCTTTCGCGAAGGGGGCGGTGAACCTCATTGAGGTCTCGTTGTGTGCGGTGGATTTCGGCAAGCCGAGCCGTTTGCCCATCGTTCAGTGCGCCGCTCGCCACTTCGATGGCTCGACGAACTCGCCGGCCCACAGCCCGCGGCGGGCGCGCCGTGCGGTGTCCTCGTCGTCGACGTAGACGGTCGAGTACGTGCGGTAGGCGATCGCCACGCCGGCGCGCACCATCCAGGCGCCGAGATCCTCGTCGCCGGCATCGAAGCACACCGCGACGGTTCGGCCATAACGATCAGTGGTGCGCGGCCGGCAGGTCACCGGCCTGCCGGCGATCTTCTCGGCGAGTGCCGAGGCGGCGACCCGGCCGCAGAAATAGTCGTGACCGTCACCGGCGGTACAGGATTGGCGGGATTCCGGCGCATCAATGCCAAAAATTCGCACCCGGACCTCTGCGACGACGAGGGTGTCCCCGTCGATCACCCGCGCCGTGCCGGCGATGGCCTCGGCCGCCGCGGCAGCGGTGGCGAAGAGCAGGACGAGCACGAGAGCGGCGGCGGCGCCCAAGCAACGGTTCATCGTAGTCCGGTCCTTTCGGTGGGTGCGCGCCGGTCGGCCGCCGGGGCGAACGACGCTGGATCATTTTCGCAGTCGCGCCGGCGTTCCGCCAGGCCGTGCAGGCTGCGCAGCAGGTGGAGTTCACCGTCGCGGCCGCGGGCGATCATCCCCCTGAGGTAGCCTCCGGGCGAGCGAATGGTGTCTCGTTTGGCGGCGATGATGGCGACCGCGGTGGCCGCCTGATAGCGGCCGAGGGCGTGACAGGCATCGATCCAGGCGGAACGGCTGATGCCGAGCTGGTGGCGGAGGCGATCGGCGGCGTCAACGACGTCGGGCCAGGTAGGGGAGGGGGTGAGGAGCTGATCCTGCAGTGGCGGAGAGACACGGACGACAAAGTTCGGCGTTGCCGCCGGCGGCTCGTCGGGCAAGGCCGTGTCGGTCTCGAGAGAGGCTCCGTCGCCCGGGCCGTTACTCTTCATTCCCGAGTCCCTGTTACCGGTAGCTGAGCTATCAGATCCAGGTTGATTTGTAGTTGTATATAGGCGGACATTTTTGTCCTCCGCGGAGGACTCTTTCACAGCCAAGGCCTTGATCAGGGCCTCTTCTCCCGCGGCGCGCCGGCGCTCGAGTTCGACGACGCCCGCTTCGAGGATGGCCAGTGGGGTTCCCTCTACAGCGGTCTCCGAGGCGACGGTGAGGGCTTCGTCGAGCCACGCCCGCCAGTCGCGGATTAGTCCAGGTAGTCCCTCATCCTCGACCTGATGGTCGCGATCGCCGAGGGCGTGCTCCAGTGCCGTCTCCGCGAGCTGCTGGATCGCTTTGCGCGCGATGGTCAGGCGTCGGCGCAGGGCGCTCCGAGCTTTGTGATCCCTCGCGGCGGCCTCGGCGATCGCCCGAAACTCGTCGTAGCGGTCGGCGAGGGGAGACAGGTCGAAGCCGTAGGCCTCGGCGATCCGACCGGAGGAATCGCGCCGGCCCCATCGTCGTCCTTCCGCGCCGTCGACAGGGACAATGATGCCGGTGTCGACCAGACGGCCGAGCAGGCGGCGGACGTGCCGTTGGCAGACGTCGAGCCGGTCGGCAAGGGTGGCGTTGCTGGGCCAGACGATTGGCCGGTAGCCGCGCTGCCAGTCCTGCGGCTGGCTGAACGCCATCAGCTGGTCGACGAGGTCGCGCACGGCACCGAGGCCGAGCGCGGCGGCGGCTCGCTTGAAAGCTGCGAGCGCCTGGCCGGGACTCAGTCCGTTCGGCAGGCCGCCGAAGTGGTCGGCCTGGGTCTTGATCGGCAAGGCTTCGGGCGCCAATCGGCGTAAGCCGGGGGCGACGCGGGCACGAGCGGTCACGTTCGGTCCTCCATATCTGGGGACCGTTCGGGCAAAGCTTCCCTGTTGCGCCTCCAGCGCATTTCCCGCTTGCGTTTTGGCTGGGATTTCCGTAGGAACGTGTTGTCAGGCAACGTTCGCTACGGAATTCCCAGATAACCCGGCGCCGAGAGGCGGCCGGGTTTTCTTATGTCGTTGCCGTCACGGTCTTCTCCTCCATCTCCGAGAATCCGGGCAGCCTTCCACAAAGAGTGGTAGGCGACAACCCAGCATCCGCGTTTTGTGGTATTTGCTACGACATGCGGGGCTGTTTGGCGTGTTCAGGCCTACTTGCGGGCGCAAACAGTCAAGAATCGCCCACGCGCACGCCCGCGGATCTCTCTTCCTGATCCAGGGATCGACTCGACGCATGCAGCTCAGATGCTGCCGAGTCGCGACTGATCGGCGATGTGCTGCGCCGTCCGCGATCCGCTGCCGTGCTCATGTCGGTTGCAAGCCGATCCTGCCGGTGCGCCGGCGTAATGCCGAGCAGCGGCACATTCTCCTCGAAGATGTGGGATCAGACGGCTCGTCCTGTGCGAGAGCGTCGATTTCGGCGTCGGTGAATCCGGCGAGTTCGTCGAGCCCGGCCGCCCAATCCTCGACGTCGATGAAGGCGTGGGTGACGACGGCGCGGCGGACGTGCCGCCTCCTAAAATCGGTCGGGTATGGCATGTGTCGAATCCACGTGCTTATCCAAGGGCCCAATGGGTTCCAGACGGTCGGTTCCCATCTCTTTCGCGACCTGCGACTGAGAGGTTATCACCGCACAAAATATTTTCTATGGCAATATCAATTTGACTATAGCAAACTGCGTGTTATTCCGGTGTCGGCGACGGCCGATAGCCGGCGTAGTGCGGAGACTTGCCCGATGCAGTATTGCTGGTCAAAATCCTTTTGCGACCAACTGGGTAGGATCGACCGTGGCCGACGCGCCCTCGGACTTTGCCATGAGACTGGAGTCCGTGCGGATGACGCAGATGGAGTTCCGTCGCCTCGTGCAGCGTCTCGGCGGTGGCGAAATCGACCCGTCGACGACGAGCCTGTGGGTTTCTGGAAAGCGCACGCCGCACGCCTGTGCACTGGCGTTGCTAGAGGTCATTGCCCGCATGCCGCCGGCGCAGTTGTCGGCGATGCTGAAAGACCTGCCGCCAGTCCCATAACCGCTACGGACCACGGCCTCGCCGCCGACGGTCTCGCACCGATCGCCGATTCGAGCTTGATCAGGCTGTCCGTGTCCCGGAACGCACGTTCCGTCTTCTTTCCGTCGTTGCGTGATAGTCCGTTAGTCGAAAAAACCCGGACCGCCTCATTGCCGCCGCAGTCGGCTGAAAATCTGCCGGCGTGAGGGTGAGGAAATGAGCTTTGGTGAAGCTCGAAACCTCGCGGGTAATTCTTCGTATGTGCTGATTGGCCTCAAAGACTTCGTCTTTGCGTCTGGTTTGTCTGCGAGCATTTGCATGCGTGTTATTGCGTTGCAAAATCCGTCGTTGAGTACAGGACGGGGAATGAGCAATACAATGGTTGTGTGCGAGCCATGAACGCCGTGTCTCCCCGGGAGGAGTCCGCCGCCCGAACGCTCGCCCGGCTATCGCATCACCTGGGCGCCGAAATCATCGCTCTGCTGGCGCAGCCCGGCCTGAGCGAGTTGTCGGCGAATCCCGACGGATCGGTTTTCGTTGACCGTGTGGGACAGGACGGCATGCAGCGCGTCGGCTCGATCGAGCCGCAGCGCGTCGAGTTGTTCGTTACCGCCGTCGGCGCCTCGCTCGGCTTGTGTATCGACCGGGGCTCGTCGCCGGCACTGTCGGCCGAACTTCCGCCCGGCGATCCGTGGCGCGGCGCCCGCCTGGAGGCGTTGTTGCCGCCGGCGGCCCGCGCGCCGTGCTTTTCACTGCGCATGCACGCCTCGGCGGTCTTCCCGCTCGCCGAGTACGAGACGCGCGGCATCATGTCCGCCGACCAGCGCCGAGCGATCGAGTCGGCCGTCCAGGCGCAGCACAACATCCTCGTCGTCGGTGAGACACTGAGCGGCAAATCGACGCTGCTGAATGCGATCATCGCCCACGTCGCGGCGGTCACGCCCGCCGCCCGCTTCGTCATCCTGGAAGACACCACCGAGCTGCAGTGCGCCGCAGCCAACGTGGTGCAACTGCATACCTCCGGCTCGCTGGACATGGCCGCGCTGCTGCGCTCGGCGATGCGACTGCGGCCGGACGTGATCGCCATAGGCGAGGTGCGGGGCAAAGAAGCCCTCAGCTTCGTCGACGCGCTCGGCACCGGCCACACCGGCTATTGCACCACGCACGCGGGATCCGCACTCGGCGGCTTGCGGCGCCTGGAAACGCTGATCCGCCAAGCCTCCGTCGACCCGCAGCGAGAGCAGATCGCGGCTGCTCTCGACCTGATCGTCGTCATCCGCCGCGACCCGAAGTCCGCCGCCAGCCGCCGCGTCTCGGAAGTCCTCGCCCTGGACTCCGAGTTGTCGGCCGACGGCGCCTACGTCCTCAGCCCCAGCAAGGAGCCCCCACGATGAAGACCCGTCACCTTGTGACGGCCGCCATCACCACGGCCGCCGCCCTCTCGCCACGACTCGCATTTGCCGCCGGCGGGAACATGCCGTGGGATGGGCCTCTGTCTACCCTCGGCACCAACCTCACTGGCCCGACCGCCTCGGCGCTCGCCCTGGTCGCCGCCTTCGCGGCCGTGCTCGGCCTGGTCTTCGGTGGCGAGCTGAGTGGCTGGATCAGGGGGGCCCTGGTCGCCTGCATCGGCATGGCGTTCCTGGTCGGCCTCACGACCTTCGCTTCCGCCCTCGGCATCACCGTCGGCGGCATGGTCGGCTAGATGACACTGCAGGAAACCCCAGTCTATCGGGCACTGCACCGAAGCCAGACGGTTCTGGGGGTCGAGCGATCCCCGGGCATCTGCTTCTTCGCGCTGGTTGCCGGCGCCGAGTTCGGCAGCTTTCAGGGCCGGCAGTGGCCGACGATGCTGGTTCTTGTCGGTGTGCTCATCGTCGGCATGGGCGTGCTGCGGCAAATCGCCAAGGCCGATCCGCGGTGGTTCGCGATGTTCGGCCAGCGCTGGACGCTCCGCCCCGCCTACCGCGCCACCTCGACTCCCTATCGCAAGGACAGCAAATGCCCCAACGCCAGGCGCATTCTGTAATTCCGCCGCGCGACAAATCCCCCGGCTTCGCCGACTTTCTCAATTGGGGATCGCTCATCGCCGACGGCGTCGTGCTCGGCAAGGACGGTAGCCTGATCGCCGGCTGGCGTGTCGCCGGCCCCGACAGCCTCGCGCTGCCAGACCATGATCGCAACGCGCTCAGCGACCGGATGAACACTGCGCTGCTCGGCCTCGGGGCCGGCTGGGCAATGTGGTACGACGTGTCGCGCATCCGCGTCGCCGAATACCCGGTCACCACACGCTCGGCCTTCCCGGACCGCATCTCCCGCATGGTCGACGACGAGCGCCGCGAGCAGTTCGACGGCGGCCTCGACCTGTTCGAATCCGTGCATACCCTCGTCCTGCAGTTCGTTCCATCGCGCGACCAGGTGCGGCGGCTGGAATCACTGCTGTACACCGCCACCGACGGCAGCGAGGGCCGCGCCGGTCGCCTGTTGGCGGATTTCGAGAAGGCGCTGCTCGGCGTCGAGACGAAACTGGCCGACGTGCTCGACCTGCAGCGGATGCGTTCCTACGAGGTAGCGCCCGGCGACGCCTGCTGCGAGCTGGTCAACTACCTGGACTACTGCCAGTTCGGCGAGACGCGTGAGCTGCGCATCCCAGCTCACGCCTTCTACCTCGACAGTGTCGTCGGCGTGTCCGACTTCCAGGTCGAGCCCGCGCCGATGATCGGCGACAAGTACATCGGCTGCGTCAGCATCGAGGGCTTCCCGCCACATGGCCATCCTGGCGTGCTGCAGCGCCTGGACCTGATGCCGATCGAATACCGATGGTCGACGCGCTTCATCTTCCAGGACCAGCACGAAGCGATGGCCGCCATCACCGGCTTCGAAAAGCGGTGGCGGCAGAAAATCCGCTCCTTCTCCTCGCAGATGCTGCGCATTGAAGACGGTCGCGAGAACGCCGACGCGGTAACGATGGTCGGCGAGACGCGCGAGGCGAGCGCCGCCGCCTCTTCCGAACTGGTCAAGTTCGGCTACTACAGCGGGACGATCGTCCTGCTGGACCGCGATCCGGACCGCCTTGACGACAACCTGCGGCTCGTGGCGAAGAATGTCGGCGCCTGCCGCTTCGCCCCGCGCATCGAGAACGGCAATGTGCCGGCGGCATGGCTCGGCACCTTCCCGGGCCTGACGCTGTGGAACGTCCGCCGACCCGTCATCAGCACCCGCAACCTCGCCGACTTCCTGGCGCTGCAGAGCCTGTGGTGCGGCGCGCGCGAGCACGAGAGCCCGCTGTACCCGCCGCGTTCGCCGCCGCTGCTGTACGCTGTGACCGCTGGCGACACGCCGTTCCGCTTCTCGCTGCACCAGGGCGACATCGGCCACACGCTGATCTTCGGCCCGACCGGCGCGGGCAAATCGTTCCTGATGGCGACCATCGCCATGCAGGCGCTTCGCTTTCCGCGGATGCAGATTTGGACGTTCGACTTCAAGCGCGGCATGCGCGTCGCGGTGAAGGCGTGCGGTGGCGACCACTACGACCTCGGCTCGGGCGACGGCCCGACGTTCTGCCCGCTCGGCATGCTCGATACGCCCGACGACATGGCCTTCGCCGAGGACTGGATCGCCACCTGCTTCGAGCTGCAACATCACCGGCCGCCTGGCACCGACGAGACCCGCGAGATCCACCTCGCCGTCGAGCTGCTGCGCGTCTCGGAACACCGCACGCTCTCGGATTTTGTGTCGACGGTGCAAAGCCCGTCGGTGAAGGCAGCGCTCTCCTACTACACGCTGACCGGCAACACCGGGCGGATGCTCGACGCCGAGCGCGACAGCCTGCGCGACGGCAGCCATCTGCTGTGCTTCGAGACGGAGGACTTCCTCGCCTATCCCGAGGCGACACGCCTGCCGATCCTGCTCTACCTGTTTCGGCGCTTCGAGCGCAGCCTGGACGGTCGCCCGGCGATGCTGATGCTGGCCGAGGCGTGGTCGGTGTTGTCGAACCCGGTGTTCGCCCGCAAACTCGGCGTGTGGCTGCGGACGCTGCGGTCGAAGAATTGCGCCGTCGTCCTGGAGACGCAGAGCCTGGCCGACGCGCTGCGCAGCGACGTCGCCGCGCTGCTCAACGAGTCCTGCCAGACGAAGATCTTCCTGCCGAACGCCGCCGCCGACCAGCGCGGCACCGCCGAGCAACCCGGGCCGGTCGATCTGTACCGGATGCTCGGTCTCTCGGACGACGACATCGCCGTGCTCCGGCACGCGACTCCGCGGCGCGACTATTATGCTGTCACCGCACGAGGCCGCCGGCTGTTCTGGCTGGTCCCCGGCGCCGTGCTGCGCGCCTTCGCCGGCGCGTCCTCCAAGGAAGCGCTCGCCCGCACTGCGACCCTCGAAGCCATGCTCGGTGAGGACTGGCCCGAACAGTGGCTCGCCGAACAGGGAGCAAGCCGATGAAGCACATTACCCTCGCCGCCGCCGCCATCACCATGACGGCGCTGGCCTTCCCGGGCACCCTCCGCGCCCAAGAGGTCGTCACCGACCCGGCTGTCGAAGCAACGGTGATCGCGCAACTCGCCGAAGACGTGAAGGCGACCGCCGACCGGGCGATGGACTATGCCCAGCAGGTCGCGACCTACGTCGAGCTGGTCAACACCTACGCCACCGCGGTGCAGAACACGGTCGCGATCCCGATGGATGCGATCAACCGCGTCACGAACCTCTACGTCCGCACGCAGACGCTGGCGACCCAGGCGGCGGCGATCGCCGGTCCGGACGGCACGATGATGCAGCGCCTCCGCACGGTTCGCTCCGTTGGCCGGCAAGGCGGCGCGCTGCCCGGCGGCGTGAAGGCCGACGCGAAGTTCTGGAACACCCAGCGCGAAAAGCAGATGGACGAGAACGCCAAGCTGCTCGGCCTGGAGAACGAGCGCCGGGTGACGATGGACGACATTCTCGGCTCCGCTCAGACCAGCTCCGCGACCTCTATCGGCCAGATGCAGGCGATCCAGGCACAAAGCCAATTGACCGCCGCGTCGGCGATGCAGCTTCAGGCAATGAACGATCAACTCGCGATGATGCAGCAGTATCAAGTCGAACAGGACGAAACCGTCGCAGCAAAACGCCGCCTCTTCGAGGAATGGAGTTCCGGAACGCCCGCGCCGCACGGTCTAGGACAGGGATTTTGACTATGTTTACCATCAAGACTATCGCCGCAGCGGTCGCACTCGTCGTCGGCACGGCTGCCGCCACCTATACGGCGACGACGACGATTCTCGTCTCCGAAGCGGTCGGGCCTGCGGACCAGACATGCGAGGCGCTGCTCGCCGAAATGCGGGCCGCCAAGGAGGAGGAGAAGGCAAAAAGCGAGGCTTTCAAAAAGTGGAGTTCCGGAACCCCCGCTCCTCATGGTCTCGGAAAGGGCTTCTGATGATCTATTCGATTATCGACCAAATTCCGGCTGGCTTCCGCGCCGCCGCGCACGGCTGGGAGACCGGCTTCGCCACCATCGGCCTGCATCTGCTGTACCTACTGGCGCTGCTCGGTTTCGCCTGGGAGGTAATCGTCCTCGCCCTGCAGCGCACGCCCCTGGAGGGTTACCTGCCGATGCTGGTCCGGCAGGCGATGATGGTGGGCCTGTTCGTCTGGTTCATCGACAACAGCCAGTGGATCGCCATGTCGGTGATCGACAGCTTCCGGCTCGCAGGCACGCAGGTCACTGGTCTGCCGTCGCAAATCTATCCCAGCACCATGCTCGACAATGGCGTGAGCCTGTTTCGGGCTATCAAGTCGACCGCCTCGATTTTCAATATGGACGAGGCGCTCGCGATACTCTTCATGGCGGTCGTCATTCTCGCCTGCTTCGCATGGATCGCTGTTCTTTACATCCTGGCGCTCGTCGAGATGTATCTGGTGGTAGCAACCATCCCGCTGTTTGTCGCCTGGGGTGGCACGACCTGGACGCGCGGCGTCGCTCTCAACGCGCTGCGCTATCCAGTCGCTGCCGGCGCCAAGCTGCTGACGCTGATGCTGCTGGCTGGCGTGCTGAACCGTCTCGTCACGGATTGGGTGACGGCATTTGAGGCAGCCAACAAAGCCAATGACATCGACGTACTGTTCGGCTTCAGCCTGATCGCCGCAGCGATGACGCACTCGATCCCCGCCCTGGTCGCCGGGATGATCAACGGCTCGGCTTCGACCGCGGGGCACGGCCTGATGACCGCCGTCTCGAACTTCCGAACCGGCGCCGGCATGGCCGGCAAGGGGATTGCCGCGGCGAGCGGCGCCGGCGCCCTGGTCGGCGCCGCCGGCGGCCTTGCGCTGGCACAGCGTGCCGCCTCCGGCGCGGAGCCGGCCAGTGGCGCCCTCGGCAAACTCGGGTCCGGCGCGAAGTTGGCCCTGGAGACGATGAACAACAGCTTTGCGGGCGTGGGTGCGGCGCAGACGGACAAAATGTCCGGCCGTGTCAGTTCGCACGCCTCGTCGACCTGGGCTGCCGCCGCCGGGATGCGCGATACGACCCGGCACCTGAGATCGGAAGCCGGTCGGCCGAAGCCGTCACCGGAAGAGGTCGGCAACACGCTCGACTGATGACGCTGTTCTGCCGGCCCCGGGCGGGGCCGGCACGGCGAGCGCCATGCGTCTCGAAAGGCCCCAGCAAGGGAAATACCCATGGATGGAAATGTTTTTCGTCGGCGGCGGGGAGGCGCCGAAGTGGCGCCGGAGAGTCTCGCCACGGCCTCTCACTCCGTGGTCTTCGACCATGCCCGCAAGGATTGGAGCCTGCGGATCGCCGAAGTCGCCCGGCAGCGGAACCTCGCCTGTGCAGGGGCAGGCGCGGCCATGATGGTTGCTTTGGCCATGGCCGGCGTCACCTGGAAAGCGGCGCAGCCGCGGATCGAGACGGTCGTGGTGGAAGTGAACGGCCTGGGAGACGCCGTCGCCACGGCCGTCGCACCGGTGGTACGGCCGATGGATCGACTTGTCGCGCGCTATCAGGTCGCGGAGTTCGTCCGTAACCTGCGCTCGGTGGTGAGCGACCCGGCCGGCGAGCGACGCAACATCGACGCGTTGTTCTCGATGCTGGTGCAGCCGAGCCCGGCCGCGCAGCAGGTCGCCGAGTGGTTCGGCGAGGGCGACAACCGCCCGCTGGTGCGCGCGTCTCGCGAGACCGTCACCGTGGAAATCCAGCTCGTCACCGTCGTCGACTCGACATGGCGCGTCGAGTGGATCGAGATCGCCCGCGGCAAGGATGGCCGGCAAAACTACCGGCGGACCTATGTCGCTACCCTGGTGAGCGATACCACCGCGCCGACCAGCGTGGCGGCGGCGTTGCTGAACCCGACCGGCATGGTGATCAAGGAGCTGTCGGTCAGCGAGCGCGGCGGGCGAGCAGGTGAATAGTCCCGGACCCACCGTGATCGCCCTGCTGATGGCCTCCGTCGCCTTTCCGGCGGCGGCGCAGCAGGCGACCGCCACCTCGGCGGCTCAGGTGACCATGCCCACCGACGGCACCCGTCCGCCAGCGCAGGGCATGCGTGCCAACGCCACCACCCTGCCGCCCGGGCCGATCACCTTTCCGCCGGCCCTCAGTCCGGTGCCCAAGCCTCCGGCGTTGGCGGCGACGGCCAAGCGAGCGGTCAAGCTCGCCGGCACCGCCCGCAACCGGCCGGCGATGCCGCGGGCCGACGCGGACGGCTATGTCCGGTTCGCCTTCGGCGCGACACAACCGACCGTCGTCTGTGCGCCGTCGCGGATCTGCGTCGTCAGCCTCGAGCCGGGAGAAGTCATCACCGGCGGCAAGGACGCCAAGGACCTCGGCAACTTCACCCTGTCCGACACGGTGAACTGGTCGGTCACCCCGACGTTCTCCGGCTCAGGCAAGCAGCTCGTCACGCAGTTGTCGATCCGGCCGACACAGCCGAACCTGCAGGCGACGCTGGTGGTCCCGACACAGCGCCGCCTCTACTCGATCACGCTGCGTTCGACCAGATCGTCGTGGATGCCGCTGGTCGCCTTCGACTATCCCGGTGATCAGCCGAAGCGGATGGCCGCCTCCTACCGGCAGCAGATCGCCGCGGCGATGGCAGCGCCCGCCGGCGGCGGGTCGATCAGCGACATCACCTTCGGCTTCAACGTCGATGGCGAGGCGCCCTGGCGGCCGACGGCGGTCATCACCGACGGTACACGCACCGTCATCGCCTTCCCGGCCTCGGTGTCCTCTTCCGCACTGCCGGTGCTGGTCGGCCTGGGCAACGATGACGGGTGGTTCAGCGAGCCATCCCAGCAGGTGATCAACAGCCAGATCCTGCCCGGTAACCGGATGCTGGTCGACGGCGTGCTCTCGCGAGCAGCACTCGTCTCCGGCGTCGGCGACGATCAGATCGCGGTGAAGATCACGCGGAGTGCCGAATGATGCCGGCCGGTCACCTTTCGCCGCTCGCCTCCGACACCCGGACCATGGCACCCGGCTGTCGAGCAAAGCCGGTGGCGCCGCGGCTCCCCAACGCAGACCGCCGCCGGCGTCGCACAAGCGGCAGCTTTCGCCTTGGACCCATCGCCGCCCTGCTGCTCGCGTCCGCCCTGGGCGCGTGCGCGAATCCCGACGGATCGTACGTCGACCCGCACGTTTCGGGCGCGGGGCCGATCATTGACACCATCGTCGTCATCGTCGCCGGCGAGCACCCGAACGGTCGTGCGGTCTGCCTGGAACCGCTGCCCGCCGATCAGGCGAGCAACGCCATCACGCCCGAGCTGGTCGAGGCTTTGCGCGCCGAAGGCTTCACCGTCGCCGAGGCCGGCGCCCCCGTCCTCCGCTATCAGCTGACACCGCTCGAAACCGGCACTCTGCTGCGTGTCGGCTTCAACGGCGTGCTCGCCTCGGCGTTCTTTGCCGGACCGGGCGCCAGCGGCCCGCTGGTCGTGCGGAGGAGCGCATGAAGGGCCGCGGCACGTTCCTCTCGAAGCGGGCGATGGCGGGAATCTGTCTCGGCACAGGCGCTCTCGCCGCCGTGGCCTTCTACGGCATCTATGCGATGCCCGATCCGAAGAATGCCACCAGCAAGGACGTCGCCGCCACCTTCAGTCCGGCGAAGGTCCCGTCCGCCCTGATGCAGCGGCCGGCCGATCCTGCACCAACCGCTCCCACGTCGATCGCTCCCCAGACCGAGACGCCGACGGCGGCGGCGGAGAAGGTCGAGGAACAGCGACCGCCGCCTGCGCCTGCACCCTCGATCGAGGAGATGGCGCGCGCCAACGCCGCCGCCGCGGCGTGGACCGCGTACTATGCTCAGAAGGCGGAGCTGGAGAAGAAGCGGGTCGAAGCCATCCAGGCCGGCCTCACCAGCCCGATGACAGTGAAGACGACGCCGGGAACGGCGGCTGCGGCAGGCCCAGGCTCGGGCGCCCTGGCCGCATCTGCTCAGCCATCGATCGGCGGGAGCGAGTTGACCACCGGCCCGCAGCACCGTGGCGCGGGCGGCATCTGGGCTTCGGCCGACAGCAAGCAGGCGTGGGCAGACCAGACGGGGACGAACGGCCCGGACTACGTGCCCGGCACCCGACACGGCACCGTCTCACCTTACCAGGTCATGGCCGGCACCGTTCTTCCCGCCGTCACCAAGGGCGGGATGATCTCCGACGCGCCCGGGCGGATCGTCGCGCAGATCTCCCAGGACATTCACTGCAACACGCCCGCTGGCGGCCTGTGCGTGCCGCAGGGCTCGACGTTGATCCTGACCTACAACAACCGGGTCTCACAGGGCGAGTGCCGCCTCCAGGTGGCAGCCGAGCGACTGATCTTTCCCGACGCCACGTCCATGGATCTCGGCCGCCTGGTGGTCGCCGACGTCTCAGGTTACTCGGGCGTCGAGGACGAATGCCAAACCCATCTCGGCGCGCGCCTGCTGAACGCCGTGCTGTTCACCACCGTGCAGGGCGCGTTCACCCTCGGCAGCGCCGCGCTCGGCGCGAATGCGGTCAACGGCCAGGCCGTGGAGTCCGTCGCCTCGCAGGAGACGCGCGACGGTCTGCGCATCCCGCCGACGTTGCTGGTGCGTCCCGGCTACGCCATCGGCGTCATGCTGCCGAAGGACCTCGTCTTCTCGGCGCCCTACACCTTCGACGACGGCACGCAGAGCGCCGAAGACCCGAACTGAACCCAGCCAGCGGGAGAATCAGCATGGGAATCCAAAGCCGCATCACGATCGTCGCGGCCCGCATCCGCGACAGGCTCTTCGGACCAAAGGATCAGCCCGACAAGGCCTGGGAGAACGAACAGCGGGAACAGGCGGCGGTTGAAGTCAGGCACCCGAGCGCCAACGCGCACATTGAACGGCTCGCCGACGTTCAGAACGATCCGACGATGCAAGGCTACCTCGTCCGGCCAAGCCGCGGCGAGGAACGCACGCGTTCGACGTTCGAGGCGAGGAATCCCGATGCCCACGCCCTCATCAACAAAATAGCCGCCATCGTCAACGATCGGACGATGGACGGGCCGGCGGCGGATCGGGCGATCAACACGCTCATGACCGAGCACCAGCGGCAGAAGCTGGGCATCGTCGATCGTGGCGACGTCTATGGCATCACCGTGCGTGACCAGTCTGGGGCGAGAAGGCAGCCGGCAAAGACCCGGCAGCACAACCATCGCCGCGACGACGATCGCGATTTCGGGCGCTGAAAACCCTGCGCATGTCTGTTGGTGAACATCATCCGGCCGCCGGCCTGCCCGTCTTGCCCGCCTCGTGGAACAGCCTGAATATCGTCCGGGGGCCGGCGCCGGCGGGGGCTCGCTCGCGAGGGTCGACGAAGCTCTCGTCCCAAGCCTGCTGCTTCTTCGCCTCGGCTGCATCCTTGCGCGACAGCGCGCGCAGCCGGTCCCGCTCGCGGCTGTCTGCCAACGCCTTGTTCTCGATCCTCGTCCCCCAGGCCTGCATCACGAAGCAGACCATCAGGCCGCCGACGGCGACCCCGAGGAACGAGAGCGACCGCGACAGATCGTCCAAGCCCGCCCCGGCCGGTCCAGCCCGGAAGGTCAAGACCGACAACGGCACCGCGAAGAACGCGATCGCACCGCAGCCGATGCCCCAGAACAGTCCGGCCACACCCACCAGGCGCACCGCCACCGCCGCCATCGTCAGCCCGAACGTCCGCATCATGCCTGCTCCCTGCCCGCGCCATCGAGGCGCTCAACCCGCCGGTCGGCCGACGTATGGCGCGGATCGTTCTTTCACCCGTCCGCCGAACTCCTCGACGGGCCGGCCGGCACTGTCGACCTCGATCTCGGTGACCAGCAGGGTGAAGACGCAGCGTGTCAGCATGCAGGCACAGATGGCTGCCGCACCGGTGAAGACGCATTCCGGAGGAGGGGAGCAAGTCATCGCTTCTTCCTTTCAGCAGACGGTTCGATTGATCGAACCGTTGCCCGTCGGCGAGACCGGAGGGTCCGGGGGAGGTGCGCAGTCGAGGGTGACCGGGTTGCGCGCGAGCGTGGCCTCTGGCCATGCGAAGCGGGCGGCCCTGTCGCCCGGCAGAGTGCGTACCCGGGGGAGGGAGGCAGCGCCTCCCTGGCCCCCGCTGCTTCTGCTATCGCTCCAGCGCGAAATCATCGTCGCGCCCGCGATCCTTGCCGCGCGCTTGCTCGCCACGCTTCTTCGCCTTCGCCCGTTCGGCCTGCTCGTCTGCCGGTTCCGTCTCACGAACCGCCGCCTCTCGTTGCTGCCCCGGCTCGCGCTCCGTCGCCCGGCGCTGTTCGTCGTGCCGCAGCCGCTCCAACTCGGTGTCGACGAAGCGCACGTCGGTTCCGGCCCGGCCGGCGGTGCAGGCGATGGCTGCCTTGAACTCCTCGCTGCCGTGCACCCGCAGCTCCCGGCCGAAACGCTCGCGAGCGAGTTCCAGCGCCAGCCGGCGGGCCGCTTCGGTCTCGCCGCGGACCTTCACTGTCCTGGCGGTATCGACGACGAGTCCGCCGTCGGCGAAGCTGTAGAGGACGTGGCCGTTCGCCTGGACGGACCGCTTGGCGTGCTTCAGCAGCACGTCCCGGCCACGAGCCGGATCGGCGCCTCGCAACTCGTCTTCCAGGCTCGCGGCCCGCGTCTCGCGCGAACGCAGCGCGGACAGCGCGGCGACATCGCCTTCGCCGGCCCTGGCGCGCAGCCAGTCTTCCCACTTCTCGATCGGGTGAGCGGCTTTCAGCTTCTCCCGAGCGGCCCGCTGCTCGACGATCCGCTGGGCGTGCGCGGCGTCCCGCAGCTCACCGACGGTCTGGACGTTGCGGCGGCGGGCGCGCCGTGCGCCACCGTTCAGCGCGCGTTCCTGGCGCATCCGCTCGGCGTAGAATTCGCGCAGCGCCCGCGTGTGCGCCGCCTGCCGCTCGCGCAAGGCGGCGAGTTCGCGATTGCGGGCCGCCGTCGCCGCCGTGCGGTCGGCGAGATACCGATCGTAGAGCGCACCTTTGGCCGGTCCGGTCCTGTCGGCCGCCGGCTCTTCCCGGCCGCGCGCCTGCCCGTCGGCCGCCTGCGGCCGCTCCTGGCCGCCGCGCTCGTGCCCCTGTCCCGGCGGCTGGTACGGCCCGAGCCGATCCTCCAGGCGGTTCTTCCCCAGCTCGCGACGCACGCGCGAGGCGCGGACGTTCAGCTTCGCGTTGTCGAGCGAGCCGACCACCAGGCCGTCGCCGCGCGGCTTGATCGTAAGCCCGTGCGCGGCGGCGACCCGGTGCAGCTCGTCCCAGGTCTTCGCCGCGACCAGCTCGTCGGCGACCTCCTGCGCGCGTTCTTGCAGGCTGTCCGCGTGCGCCCGGCCGGTGCCGCGCTCGTGGTTGGTCGGTGCGAGCCCCAGCTCGCGTTCCAGCTCGGCCGCGGCCGCCATCACCTTGGCGTAGTCGTGCCGCGGCCGGTGGTTCTTCATGTCCGGCGCCGACGCGGTGGCGATGGCGACGTGCCGGTGCAGGTGCTCCTTGCTGTTGTGCGTGACGCTGATCCGCTGGCACGCGCCGAGTCCCAGCGCGTCGACGATCCGCTGTTCCGCCTGCTCGAACTGATGAGGCGCGAGGCTCTCGCCCGGCTGCAGGCTGATGACGAAGTGATAGACCTTCGGCGCCCGGCTGCCGATGCACCGTTCGTTCGCGGCCATCGCCTCCTTGACGGCGAGGCCGACGTCGTCGGCGCCATGGCACGTGTTGGTCACGCGGACGTCGGTGACGATCTCGCCGCGGGCCGTCTGCTTGCCGAGCACGTAACTGGACAAGCGTTCCCAGGCGGCCGGATCGACGCCACGCTCGGCGCCGACGACGTAGCGCGCGAGATTGCCGAAGCCGGCCGCGCCCTTCGGCTCGGGAATGATTTCGACGATCACAGCGGCGCGATCGGCGCGATGCGCGCCTCGATCCAGAGCTGGGCGGCGATGACGGGTTCCGTCTGTGGCAGCCTGCGTAGTGCCGAGAGAGCCATCGTCAGCGCAGCCACCGCCTCGGCATCGGCGATGGCCACACTCTGCCGGGCGGACGGCAATCGCCTCCCCAGCGCGGCGCTGCGCACGAATGCCGAGACATTCATCCCGCTTTCGACGGCCTTGGCTCTGATTGCAAGGCCGTCTTCTGGTGCAACCCTGAGCTTGATGATCGTGTCCTTCGCCACCAGTCCCCTCCCTCGCAGCGTCGAGCGGCAAAGCCGCGCAGTAAGCCTCTCGCTGTGGCCACACAGCATACCTTGCCACCTGCTTTTTTGGCGAGAATGGTTGAGAAGCAATGAGAAAACGAAAGAAACATTGAGAACAACATGAATCGGCTTCTGATTATCACTTGTTATCGGAATTTCTCACGATTTATCAGCGGCTGCCATATTTTCTCACATTTTCTCGGTTATGGGGGTCGCCCATGAAGATCACACCACGAGTGAATTTTCTGCAGCTTCGTAAAGAAATAGATGCCGCGATGCAGGCAGGTTTTGCCCGGCAAGCGATCTACGACGAGCTTCGTGAGCGACTGGGCATGTCTTACCCGACATTCTGTCGGTATGTGAACGCGCTCATCGAATCCGACTCTCGAGCGGCTTCTCCCCGATCGAACAAGCGAAACGGGTCATCGTCACTACCCCAGGCGGTAGTGTCACCTTCCCCGCCATCCCTGCCGAAGGACACGTCCGATGCCGAACGAGATGGACCACCAGCAGCACCAGCCGGAGGGCAGCAGTCCGGCTTCCGCCTCCCCAACCTCACGGAGGAGTGGGTCAAAACCCGCCTCGGACCCGCGAACAAGTAGAAGCGTCTCGCTGGTCCTTCAGGGAAAGGGCGGCTGTGGGAAAACCTTCATCGCGTCGATGCTGGCGCAGAGCCTGAAAGAGCGCGGCGAACCGGTTCTGTGTCTCGACACGGATCCGGTGAACAAGTCGTTCAGCGCCATCGGCTCGCTGGGTGTCGAGCGGGTCGAGTTACTCGACCGTGACGCCGTCAACGTGGAAGCGATGAACGACGTCATGTCGCGGATCGCTGACGAAGACACCAACGTCGTCATGGATAACGGAGCGGCCTCGTTTCTGCCGCTGCTGACCTATCTGCTCGACACCGGGCTGCTCGACTGGCTCGCCGCCAAGGGCAAGCGGATCGTCGTGCACGTGCCGATCATCGGCACGGAGGCACTGGCGGACACCGCCTTGTGCCTTGAGATGATGGCCGAGAAGTTGCCTGCGCACGTCGAAATCGTTCCCTGGCTCAACCCGTATTTCGCACCGCTGGTGACCACCGAAGGGACGCCATTCGAGGACACGGATCTGTTTCAGCACTGTGCCTCGCGCTTCGCCGCGACGATCCGCATCCCCGAACTGAACCCGCGGTACAGCGGGGCGTGTGTGAAGAAGATGACGAAGGCGGCGATGACGTTCGATGACGCCCGGCATTCCCCTCAGTTTTCGGTGATCTCGAAGCTGTGGCTCGAACAGGCGTGGTCGGGGATCAACACGCAGATCGAGGGGGTGGTGTAATGGACAGGAATATCGTTCAGGCAGCGATCGACAGGCACTGTGTGCCATCCGCATCCGTGAACCCGGAAACCGACATCGTGTTCGCCCTGTCCGACGTGCTGGAGCATCTGGTGAACCAGCGTCTGCCCGCCATGCCGGTCACTGCAGGACACGCCACCGACGAAGCCGCGCTGCGACGCATGGCGCGGGAGGCAATCGCCGAGCAGCTACCGCCGGCGATCGAGCGGGCGATGGCCGAGCGTCTGCAGGAGACGCCGGCCGAGCGTCCGAGGCGACGCCCGCATCCGCTGATGCCGCCGGGCGGCTGGACCGACGAGACGTACCAGATCGCCGCGGCCGTCGAGCGGGAGCGGCGGTTTGGGCCAGCGACACCACCGCCGCCGCCGCTGCCGGCGACGCATGAAGACGAGATGGTCGCCGTCGTGCCGACCGTGCGGGAGACGCTCGCGATCATCTGGGCGTGGATGCGTTTTCGCCGCACGCCGAAGCCGAGCCCGGAGGTGATCGAGCGGGAGTTGTGTCGCCGGAAGTGGAAGGAAGCCAGCCGCGCCGCAGCGCGCCGCAGGTAGGAAACAGCGACCCGCCGGGGATGGTTTGGAGGACGACCCCTGGCGAGCCGCTGCACGTCATCTGCCCCAGCAAGGGAGACTACGTCCTTGATAAACTATACGAACCTATGGGGTCGGAGCAAGAGAGCGGCCGTTTTTGCTCTGGTCGCCGGCGCCGGCGCGCTGGGCAGCGCCGCGGCAACGCAATACATCGCTGCCCGGACAGGCTACGCCACCGGCCTCGGCTCGCCGCTGTTGACCGTGGCAGACGTGCCGTTCTACCCGCCATGGAAATGGTTCGAGTGGATGCAGGCGCCGTGGGCGCCGGACGCCTATCAGACGTTCGTGCGGGTGAAGCTGACGGCCATGGGGGCGCTCGTCGGCACCGCCGTCGGTCTGCTGCTGTGGCGGACACGACTCTCCCGGCGGCCGAAGCGGTACCCCGAGTTGCACGGCACCGCCCGCTTCGCCCTGGCGCCGGAAATCCAGCGGGCCGGCCTGTTCGCCCGGCACGGCGTACACCTCGGCGGCTGGCGCGACCGGCGCCGCATGCGGACGCTGCGGCAGGACGGCCCGGAGCACGTGGCGATCATCGCTCCTACTCGGAGCGGCAAGGGCACCGGCGTGATCGTACCGACGCTGCTGAACTGGTGCGCGAGTTCGATCGTCTACGACGAGAAGGGCGAGTTGGCCGCGATCACCGGCGGCTGGCAGGCGAGCATCGGCACGCGGGTGATCCGTTTCCAGCCGGGCGCCGCCAGCGGCTGCCATCGGTTCAACTTTCTCGACGCCGTGCGCGTCGGTACGGCGTTCGAGGTGGCCGACGCGCAGAATATCGCGCTGCTGCTGGTCGACCGTGACGGCAAGGGTGTCGATCGGGACCATTGGAAGTCGACGGCGTATCAGCTTCTCGCCGGCCTGATCCTGCACACGCTGCATCAAGACCCCGGCGCCTGCCTCGCGGACGTCGCGTGCGAGCTGTCGATGCCGGGACGCGAGCCGGAGGATCTGTTCGCGGACATGGCTGCCTCGCCTTATCCCTTCGTCGCCATCACCGGACAGGCGTGCGTTTCCCGGCACCCGAAAGAGCAGGGGTCGGTCACCAGCACCGCGGCGATCGCGCTCGAACTGTTCACCGATCCGCTGATCGCGGCGAACACCCGCCGCAGCGACTTCGCCATCGGCGAGCTGATGAACGACGCGGCGCCGGCGGCGCTCTACATCGTCACGCCCGGCGCCGACAAGCTGCGGCTGCGGCCGTTGGTCCGGCTGCTGCTGGCTTCCGCCATGCGCACGCTGCTGGGGGCCGAGGTTCGCTTCGAAGACGGCCGGCCGTTGCCGGTGCATCGGCACCGGCTGCTGATGGTGCTCGACGAGTTTCCCTCGCTCGGCCGGCTCGACGTGATCGAGGACGCCCTGCCGAAATGCGCCGGCTACGGCATCAAGGTGCTGCTCGTGGCGCAGGACCGCGACCAGATCGTCGGTGCCTACGGGGCGACCGAAAGCATCCTGGCGAACTGTCACGTCCGTGTTTGCTACGCGCCCAACAGCGTTGTGACCGCCGAGTGGATCAGCAAGATGGCCGGCGAAGGCACGGTCGTGCGCGAGGTGCTGAGCGAGAGCGGTACCCGGCTCGGCGCGCTGTCGAACGTCAACCGCTCGATGCACGAGTCGCGGCGGCCATTGCTGACGCCCGATGAAGTGATGCGGCTGCGCATGACCGGTCCCGAGGGACCGGGCGAGCTGCTGCTGTTCGTAGGCGGTCTGCATCCGATCCGCGGCGAGCAGACGCCCTACTATCTCGATCCTGAGCTGTCACGCCGCGCCTCGCTGGCGGTGTCGGGATGAACCGCTCGCGGAAGACGGTCGCCGTCGTCGTCGCCCTCGCTGCGATCGGCGGCGCGGCCACCATTGCCCTGGAACGAGCAGGCTGGCGCTGGAACTCGACCGAGAGCGCACCCGTCGGGCTGTGGCAGGTGGTTCGGCGGGCGCCGGCCGATGGCGCCTGGGTGACGTTCTGTCCGCCGAATGACGCGATGTTTCAGGAGTTCAAGGCGCGCGGCTACATCCGTGGCGGGCCGTGCCCCGGCGACCTGGAACGGCTGTTGAAGCCCGTGGTCGCCATGGAGGGCGATGTCGTCACCGTCGGCGACGACGGCGTGACGGTGAACGGCGCGCTGCTGCCGGAGACCGAGCTGCACACGCAGGACAGCCGGGGATGGCCGCTCGTGCCCCGCGTCGTCGTGCAGGTCGTCGTCGAACCGGGCGACCTGTGGGTGGTCTCCAACCATTCACCGCTGTCGGTCGATTCACGCTACTTCGGACCGATCCGGGCGGGATCCGTCGAAGGCACCGCCGTGCCGGTATGGGTCGGGCGATGACGGCGAGGGGAGTGTCGCTCGCCGTGGCACTCCTGGCGGCGGCGTCGCCCGCGGCGGCGCTGACGCTCTCGGCTGAGGACGTGGATGCCATCGGCCGGGTGAGCATCGCCGAAGCCGGCAACCAGTCGGACGCCGGCCTTGCCGCGGTGATCGACGTCATCTTGCACCGGGCGGCGAGCGGCGGGTTCGGAGGCGGCGTCCAGGGCGTGCTGGATGCGCCGCGGCAGTTCGAGCCGGTGAGCAGGGTGGGCGGCTCCTGGCGGAACCTGCCGCCGCCGACGGCCGAACAGCGCACCAGGATCGCGACGATCCTGTCGCTGAAGGCAGACGGCGTCCTCGGCGACGTGTCGCAGGGCGGGCTGTATTTTCAGAACGAGGCGATCGTCCGCAAACGTGCCGCCGCGGGCCAGGTCAGATCGTCGCTGGTGGGGTTCGGCGGCAGGCCGGTCACTGTCCGGATCGGAGAGCACACGTTCTATCGGTCGGCCGAGCCGGCCGACGCGGTGCCGGTCGTCACTGTGCCCGCGGTGTTGGCGGTGCCGGCTCCTGGCCGCAGTACGCCGGCCGACGACTATGCCGCCGCCGTGCAGAAAACCCTCGGCGGCGGCGAACTGCCGGAGTGACTGCGCTTCCCGGCAGCCCCCGTCGTCGGCGACGACGACGCGGGCGAGGGGGATTCGTGACGGAGTCGGGCCGCAGAGCGACCGTGCCATGCCGAAGCATAGGAAGACCCCGCAGCGGCGGCAGCCCGCGAGTCGCTTGCCCCGGTGGGCAAACAGGCAACCTCCCGCGCGCGCCGCTCCTTCGCTTGTGGGGCGGTTCGCGGCGCGCGCGGGTCCCTCCTGTTCGCTACCGGGACAAGCTCACCGGCACGCGCGGTCTCCGGGCAGCTCGGAGGCGTTTGCGATCTCTGCGAGGGTATCGCCGTGGCATGCAGCCGGTGAACACCAGCAACCGAGGACCTTGCCTCGCAACTCTCGCTGTGCGCGGGCGACGAGGTCTGGCTGCGCGAGAAACCAGGCGCGATGCTTGGCGATGACGGTGTCGCGATCACCGTCGCGGCCGATTGCGAAGGGATTTCCCCAAGGGCCGGATCGGCCGGTTCGAGGGCAGCGCCCGCGCCCGATGTAGATGTCGTAAGCTGCGCGTTTGCAATGGACGACGCAGCCGGTTGCGTTGTTCATCACGTGGCCTCCTATACGCTGCCGGTATCGCGCGGCGCCCAAGTCCCTGGGGCAGTCTCGCAATATCCGATCTTGCTCAGCCACTCGGCGATCTCACGTTCACCAATATTGTAGGGACGCTCGCGATCGGCCGCGATGTCGGTGATCATGGTCGCACCCGCGGCAACGGCTTTCGTCAGTTCCGTCCAGTCGGGTCCGATCCGGCCGGTGCGATAGCCTTCGGCCGACACGAACACGCGATCGGTCCGACAATACGCACCCGGATTGGCGAGATCTCCGGCCGCTATGCGATAGGCGTTGGTTGACGATCTCGCGCTGCCCCGGCCGATGAACTTGTCTGCTCGGGCCGCTTTCGCCAAATCCTTCGGAAAGTATGGATTTTTCCTCGCTGCGAGTTTGCTGATACGGGCCGCCAGCCCGCTTACGTCGGTCATCTGCAGTCTCCTTCACTGGAAACAGGTTGCGCACATGCAACCCTGCCCGTCGGCGAGACCGGGGGTAGCAAGTGCCAGGGCGGCGCGGGCGGAGGGGGATCACCCACCCGCAGGGCGCGGCCGTTTCAGGCCGTGGGCTGCAGGAGCGGAGCGACGAAGCCTGGGGAGACCGCCCGCGGCGGCGGCCCGCAGGCCGCGGACCCTGGTGCGCGCGAGGGGCGGAGCCCCTTCGTGCTCTCGAGGAGGGAACCGAGCGCGGAGCGCTGCCGTGTTTTCTTGCGAAAGGGATCGTGACCCGGAGGGCGGAGACGCCCGTGCGGCGGCTCCGGGAGCGCAGCAAGTAGAGCCCGGTGCGGCTTTGCCGGATTCGCCGAGGCATGGATTCTCCCCCGGGGCAGTGTTGTCCCGGCGCTGCTGCGCCTCGCCCCGGTGGGCAAACAGGCAACCTCGGCTCTGGCGGAAGGAAGGCGGCGCCTCCCGGCGCCGCCCGCGGCTGCCCTCAGCAGTCCGCGAAATCCTCTGCGTCGAGGATCGCCAGCTGCTTCGCCGCCTCGGCCTCGAGGCGGGTGAGTTCGGCCTGGGCGTCGCGGCGTTCCTCGCGGGTGAGAAGGGAGCCCGCGAGTTCCGCGCGGAGCTCCAGGATCGACTGCTGAATCGTCTGATGGCGCATCGTCGCCTCCTTCGGCTGCGTCTTCCGCTCGAAGACGGCGGTCGCCGGACGGGCGCGGGGGGACGGGTCGACGACGGCGGAGCCGCCGCCGGAGGCGGGGCGTGGGGGTGCCGATTTCGTTCGCGTCTTTGCGGGCGAAATCGGGGGAACCGCGCATCGTCGACGCGTCCGTCCGCGTCCGTCATGCTGGGACGACGTGAGAGAGGACCTGACAAAACGACGTGTCGCGCAAGCGACGCCGCCACGCCATGCGGCGCATGGCGATCTTGGGCACGGGCGGCGTGGGAGCATGAAAAGAGGCCCCGCCGGTCGAGCCGGCGGGGCCGAGAGGGCGAGGGGAGGTTACCAGCCGTTGTCCGAGCCGGTCGCCGCCACCGGCTGCGCAGCCGCGGCGTCGTCGTTCCAGATCAGCGCGAAGACGTCCGGGTCGTCCTGGCCGGGCGCCTTGCCGAGGTTGGCGTAGATGCGCCGGCCGATCTCCGGAGCCGAGATGCTGACCGAGACGTACTCGTCGCCCTCGCGGTTGGTGCGGACCCAGGCGGCGCCGATCTCGACCGGGGTGGAGCGGAGGTCCTTGCGGCCGAGGATGCGGAAGTCGGGATGCTCGGCCTTGGTCTTCTGCGTGTTCTTGGCGAGCTTGATGTCGCAGTCGACGCTGAGCGTGGTGAGGCGACCCTTGTAGCTGCCGTCTTCCTGCTTCGCGACGAAACCGATGGTGGCCATTGTCTGTCTCCTGGGCTGTGCGGGAGGCTGTTCCTCCCGTCGATGCGGGTCGGCCATGACGCCCGGTGCCGTCGGTGCACCGCTTGCGGCCGCAGCGGAGCGGAGGACCGGGCAGCGGCCCTGAGCGGGCAGACCCTGGGGTGCGTGCGGCGCGGAGCCTCGGCTCTGCGGCGTCAGCGGCCCCGGTGTGCCCGGCGGGGGACGCCTGCCCGGTTGCCCGGCGGCGCCGGGAGGCATAGACCCGCCGCTGAAGACGGGGGGTCGCCTGCACGATGGTCAGGGCATACGAGGCAATGCCGGCATTGGTGTGGTGAAGCAGGTCTGTCGCCGGCAGCCCTGAAGCCTTCATCTGCTCGGCCGCCGCGGGATCGATGCTCGCGGGCACGAGACGAAGGGCGAGGGGGTTTCTCGACTGTTCCGTCGGCTGCGTACCCCGGCCCTGGGCGTGGGCGCTGCGGGGGCGGTCCTGGCGAAGACGGCGTTGTCTCGTGCGCGGATCGGCAAGGTGGGCGGGCCATGCGGCCGACCCGAGGAGCCCAGCCGGCGGCTCGAAAGAGGCGTGATCCGAAACGAAGCGCCGCTACGGCCGATGTCAGCACCTCCGGAGCAACAGCCTGGCGCCTCTTCAGCCCTGGCTTCGCCAGCCCGAGCGGCGGGGTTCGTCGGGCGACGATGCCGCGGCGGCTGGGCGTTGCGAAAGGGATCGTCACCCGACAGGGCGGAGACGCCGGAGGCGGCTCCGGAAGCGGAGCGCGTAGAGCCCGGTCCGGCGCTTGCGCCGGGGTTCGCCCGAAGAGTTGTCTACCGAGGATCGGCTCGTTCTCGGCGTTGGTCACGCTGCTCGATTGATCGCCACTGCTGGTCGTTGAGATAGGCGCCACGAATGGCGAGCGTGTAGGGATCGGCGTCGAACACCGCGATGAAGTCGTGCAGTTCCTGTCTGCCACCCGGTAGCAGCTTCACCCCTCGATCGAGGGCGATGATCCGGCTTCGGTCGTCGTATTCGGCATGGATGCGCAAGGCAAGCCGTTCGACCCGCAGCGCGGCGGCGAGGACAAGCGGGTCGTGCTCCCGGATGGCGCAATCAGGGATGCGTGCTCCAGGAAACGCAATGAGATACCGGGACCTTCGGCAAGGCGTTTTTTGCGGAGAGGCGTCCTCGACGGCGGTCATTGTGCCATCGTGCTCGCTGTGGTCGAGGACGCTGCGCGCCGCCTTCGGCGGTGGCCTTCGGCCATCCTCGACCTTCGCTGCGCGCGCCGGCCTTTCGGCGGGCAGGTCGGGACGGCGGGATGTCGGCTCTCGATCGAACAACGGGATGATGTCAGGCCGTGGCCGGGCCGAGGCGTGGCACGAACGGCTTGCGATCGCGCACGACGGCGAAGACGGCGCCGAGCAGTTTGCGCAGCGCGGCGACCAGGGCGACCTTGGGCAGCTTGCCGCGGCTGATCAGGCGATCGTAGAAGGCTTCGAGCCAAGGATTGCGACGCACGGCCGTGAGCAGCGGCATCCACAAGGCCGCTCGCAGGCGGGCGTGGCCGATCGGACAGAGGCCGGCCCTCTGGCCACGGCGCTTGCCCGATTGCCTGAGGCCGGGCACCACGCCGACGTAGGCGGCCAACGCCGCGGCATTGCGGAAACGGCTGAAATCGCCGAGTTCGGCGATGAGGCGAGCGGCGGTGTTGGTGCCGATGCCGTCGACCGAGGTCAGCAGCGCGCCGACCTCGTGTTCTTCGAGTTGGCGGGCGATGTCGCCGTCCAGCTCCCGGATGCGCCGGCGCAGCAAGTCCAGGTCCTGGCAGGTGTGACGGACCTGGATGCGCCAGGCCGGACCGTGATGCCGGCCGACCGAGACCTTGGCCGCCGCGATCAGCGCCGCGGCCAGCTCCGGACCGACCTTGTGGACGCCGTCGTAGACCAGCTTGGCGAGACGTCGCGGCATAGCACCGGCAAAGGCTTGCGCGTTCGGATACTCGGCCAGCAACGTGCACGCCAGCATGCTGTCCAGGCTCTTGACGTGGCGGGTGAACTCGGGGAAGCCGAGATCGACCAGGCGATGCAGCTGACGGACACGGTCGCCGAAGTCGGCGACCAGGCGGTCGCGATGGCGGACCAGTTCGCGCAGCTCGTCGGTGGCGGCATCCGGCAGCCGGGTCACGGCCGGGCACTTCTGGGCGCCGAAGCGGGCGATGCCCAGCGCGTCGATGGAGTCGGTCTTGGTGCGCGCCAGATCCTCGCCGGCGAAGCGCCGGGTGCGCAACGGATTGAGCAGCGCCACCGCGTAGCCGTGCGCCGCCAACGCGGCGAACAGGTTGCGCCAATAATGCCCGGTCGCCTCCATCGTCACCAGGGCGACCGGTGCCTGGCCGAGCAGGGCGAACAGCTTGGCATAGCCCGCCGCATCCTCGGCAATCCCGGTGGGTTTGACGGCCACCGTGCCGTCGGCGATCACCGCCGCCACCACGTGACTGTCCGATCCGACATCGATACCGACATAGCGCATGCTGATCCCGACCTCCTGATCCGCCGGGGAGCCTCGCCACAGGCGTCCATGCTCACGCTTGTCCATGCGAGGACGACGGTCGAGGCCGCGCCTCCGGATACCGTTCGAGCCCGGGACGCCGGGCGAGGGCGTCGATCTCATTCACGAGGACTGTGCCTCAATCCGGTCCCGACGACCCTCTCCCAGCTATCGTTCGACCGCCAATGTAGGGAGGCCGTCCGATGACTGAACGTCATACAATCTGTGCGGACATCGGCGACTTTCCTCGAGCGGTCGTCGTCCAGCATGGCAATGAAGGGTTTCATGGCGATTAACGCCGTGGTGGCCGTCGGCGCAGGCGGAAGTCCGTGATCGTCCGGGGCGAGGGCGGCCTACGTCGGCGCGATTCACGGACGGCGATGCCGTGCCGGCGGGCCTTGCCCAAGCTCTGGCTGACGCCGGAACCGAGGCAGGCAATCACCCGCGAGGGCCAGTCGGCGTAGTTGGTGCCGCCGGTAGGACGCCGCGGTTTCCCTTCGGGTTGCGGGCGGCACTACGCTCGCCGGCCTGCACGGTGGTGGCGACGCTGATCGAGCGACCCTGCCGGTCCGGCGATTGCGGAGTTTGGCGAAGTCGAGCAGCGCACCGCTATCACCAAGCTACTTCTTCTTGGCGATAATCTTGTCCTTGATCCCTTCATAAACGCTCGCAGGGATGATGTTCTTGGCGACCAGATCATCCTTACCGTTATAGGGCCGCCCGGCGATAATTGCCTTCGCCCGCGCTGGACCGATCCCGGTCAACGTCTGGAGATCAGTTTCACTGGCGCTGTTGAGATCGACCAGCCCAGTCTGTGGCGCAGGCGTCTGTGGCGCCGGTGCCTGCCCGGATGATTTCGAGGGATCGGTCGTTGGCGCCTTCGGCGTGATGGTCGGCGTCTGCGTGGCCTGAGCCAAAACATCGCTCGGTTGCGCCAGAGTCGACGCTGGATGGCCGATCAGGCACGCGGCAACCGCCATGGCGGCGGTGATCGCGAACGGCTTGAGCATTGTGACCCTCCTCTCCTTTTGAGTTCGGAGCGAGCGGCACCGTTGGAGGTGCGGTGAATCCCGCTCCAGTGCAGCACCGTGCCATTCAGCCCGTCCGTTGCCAACACGACATCGCGGCAACCGAGCTCCGCGTCGCCGGCAGTGAACCGGTTTCCCCGGACGACCGCTCCGAAGATCGGCCGTCCGGGGCAGCGGCGAGCGCAGCCTATGCCGGTGCGATCTCGCGGACGGCGATGCCGAACTGGCGGGCCTTGTCGACCAGGTTGCGGCTGACGCCGGAGCCGGGGCAGGCGATGACCAGCGCGGGCTGCGCGGCGAGGATCTGGTCGTTGCGCTTGAACGGTGCGCTGCGCTTGAAGACCTGCCAGTCGGGCCTGAAGACGATGGTGGCGACGCCGCGGGCCTTCGCCCACTTCGCCGCGATCAGCTCGGCGCCTTTCTCGCAGCCGCCGTGCAGCAGCACCATGTCGGGGTGCTCGCGTCTCGCCTGGTCGAGCGCGTCCCAGATGCCGGCGTGGTCGGCGTAGTCGATGCCGCCGGTGAGGACGACGCGGGTGCCCTCGGGGTTGCGGGCGGCGTTGCGCTCGCGGGCCTGGGCGGCGATGAAGTCGCGACTGTCGATCATCGCCGCGGTGGTGGTGCGCGCGTGGTTGCTGACGCGCGAACTCTGGCGTGGCACCCACGGCCGGCCGGCGGCGGCGCCGTAGAGGTCGGCGAGCCAGTCGCGCATCGCCTGCAGGCTGTCGCGCTCCTCGACGAGGTTCATGCCGCGCGTCGTCAACCGTTCCAGTTCGACCGACTTCACCTCGGAGCCGTCCTGCTGGCGCTGCAGCGTGCGCTGTTCGATCTCGTTGCGCTCGAGCAGATCCTCGAAGCGCTGCGCCTTGCGATGGAAGACGTTGACCAGCGCCCACTGCAGATCCTCGGTCTCCGGCTCGAGCCGGGTGCCCTCGAAGATCTCGGCGAGGGCGTTGAACATCGCGCTCAACTCGGCCTCGTAGTCGTCGGGGTGCGGCAACGGCCGGTCGCAGGATTCGGCCGGCGGGCGGGTGCAGTAGAGTTCGGCGTTCTCGAGGGCGCGGGCGGTCGGCGACTTGCTCATGGGAAGCTCTCCCGAAGGTGGCCTGCTCGGGCTGAGCGGGCCGGCGCCGGTCTCGTGCGCGCCGCCTCGCGAGGCGGCCGTCACCCGCAGGGCCGCCCACAGGGCGGAGGCCTTGCGCCTTGACGGCGGCCGGGCGGCGCGCAAACCGGTGCCGCCGAGCCCGCGCCCGCGCAGGCAACCTGGGAGGTGCCTCTGGCCTGGTCGACGGCCGTCCTCGCCGGAAAGCCGCGGGTGATCGTCGCTCGCCGGTCATCGACGGCCGGCCGCCGCCGCCGGCTCGGCCGGGTGGGCGATGTCCTCGCCGGCGAAGTACCCGGCCCTGCGGCCGAGCTCCTGCGTGTAGAGCTGATCGGCGAGCAAGGGCAGTTTCGTCTGCAGGCGTCTGCGCAGGCGGGATCGACGGATGCGAGCCTTCGCCTCGGCGGACAGGCGGCGGATCGGCCGGGCCGGCGGTTGCCACGTCGGCGAATAGCCGTCGCCCGGGCGCTGCTGCGGGCAGGCCTGGCGCATCCAGGCGCAGGCTTCGTGGCGCTCGACGCACGGATCGATGATCGTCACCGCCCAGAGCGTCGCGCCGAACGGCGCCTCGTCGCGGGTATAGGGGATGTTCCAGGCGAGGCTGAGGACGCAGCCGACCGGCATCGCCATCGCCGTCACGCCGCCGGCCACAGGGTGAGCACGTGCGCGAGGATCTCGCGGCGGCGCGCGTCGTCGGGGACGAACACGCGCGTCTTCCAGGCGATGATCTCGGTGAAGCAGCCGGCGGCTTTGAGCTGATCGAGATGCAGCGGCCCGGCGTCGACGATCTCGCAGCGGTGCGCGCCG
>Ga0209573_1001104_pt1 | contig 44779 bp, 31 predicted proteins | sample TNRBio252014_DNA_FD_185870 | JGI IMG/M metagenome (GOLD analysis project Ga0209573, IMG submission 185870) | Wastewater treatment Type I Accumulibacter community from EBPR Bioreactor in Madison, WI, USA - TNR Reactor_6/25/2014_ DNA (SPAdes)... | ecosystem: Engineered > Bioreactor > EBPR >...
TTCTATAATAGTGAATGGGGCGTCTTTGAACGCTCAAGGGATTTTTTGGTCTTTATTTATTAGGCAGAAAAAATCATTACTTGACCTATTGAAAAGCGGGACTAAATAAAGAGACCGGGAATTGCTGGAGAATGTGTCCTCTTTGTAGATGGCCTTCGTTTCGATGTAGCTAAGCGGCTTATCGAATTACTTAGCGATCAGGGTTTTGAAGTTAAAGAAAAGATCTCATGGGCGGCGCTACCTAGCGTTACTGCTACAGGTAAAGCTGCCGTAACTCCTGTCAAAGATAGAATAACTGGCAAAGAAGCTAATGTTGATTTTGAACCATGCGTGGCTGATACAGGCCAATCTCTCAAGGGTGGCCACTATCTGAAGAAACTGCTTGCCGATGCTGGTTGGGATATTCTGGAACGATCTTCAAATGGTCGTGGAAATGGTAATGCGTGGTGCGAGTTTGGCGATATTGACCATGAGGGCCATGAAAGAGGTTGGAAGCTGGCAAAATATATTGATAGCATGTTGCTAGAGATTCAAGATCGGATTTTTCAGCTTTTTAAGGCTGGATGGAAGAGTATTCGTATAGTTACAGATCATGGCTGGCTTTTGTTCCCTGGCGGACTACCAAAAACGGAATTACCAAGTGCTCTTGCCGATAATAAATGGGGTCGCTGTGCTGTTATTAAGCCGGGTGCAAACACCAATGAGCGTATGTATCCATGGTACTGGAACCAGGATCAACACTTCGCCTTATCTGACGGTATAAGTTGCTTCCGTAAAGGTGAAGAATATGCGCATGGGGGTTTAAGCTTTCAAGAATGTCTTACCTTAGAATTAAGTATTCATCCAAGGAGTTCTGGTATACCGGGAGTATCCGTAGAAGTTACTGATATTGTCTGGAAAGGATTACGGTGCACTATTGTAGTTGAAGGGCAAGGGGCGGGATTAAGTGTTGATATTCGCACACAACCTGGTGACGCCTCATCAAGTGTTGTTGTAAGCGCAAAGGCTATAAAAGAGAATGGAACGGCTTCTGTAGTCGTTGAGAATGAAGAGTTAGAAGGCACTGATGCTACTCTTGTAATAATTAACACGAATGGAGAGTTAGTTGCCCAGATAGCTACAGTTATTGGTGGGGGTCATAAGTGATTGAATTAGATTCTATTGATAAAAAATTAGCTTCCTCCCTGGAGGGATATTTGGTTCGCAAAGACTTGGTCAGGACTTTTAGCCGACAGTTCCCCGTACCAACATACGTGGTTGAATTCCTGCTAGGGCGCTATTGCGCCAGTATTGATGAAGATGAAATCCAAGAAGGGCTTGAGATTGTCGAGCGACAACTTAAGTCACGCACTGTAAAGGCGGGTGAAGAAGAGCTTTTTAAGTCTAAGGCTTTTAGGGATGGAGAGGTAAAGCTCATTGACATAATTACAGCCCGGTTAGATCAAAAGACAGACTCTTACATTGCAACTCTTCCAAGTTTGATGCTTACAGACGTAAGAATTAGCCCAGATTTGGTCAATGAGCATGAGAGAATGTTGACAGGTGGTTTCTATGCCGAAATCAGCCTTCGTTATGATTCAGCGATTGCACAAGAGAAAAAGGGTCGTCCATTTGGAATAGAAGGTCTTCGCGAGATTCAGCTTTCAAAACGGGATGTTTTAGATGCTCTCTCAGAAGCACGCAGAAGTTTTTCCACTGAAGAGTGGAAAGGCTTGTTACTGCGTAGTATTGGAATTGAACCACTTTCCCTATCTGAGCGGCAAAAAAACGCTTTCTTATTGCGTATGGTGCCTTTCGTAGAACGTAACTATAACTTAGTAGAATTGGGTCCTCGTGGCACTGGTAAGAGTCACCTTTTTCAGCAAATTTCTCCGTATGCACATTTGATTTCAGGCGGTAAAGCTACAGTAGCCAAGATGTTTGTCAACAACTCGACTGGTCAGCGTGGCCTGGTTTGCCAGTATGATGTTGTCTGCTTTGATGAGGTATCAGGCATCTCGTTCGATCAGAAGGATGGCGTTAACATCATGAAGGGATACATGGAATCCGGTGAGTTCAGCCGGGGTAAGGAAAGTATCCGGGCTGATGGAAGCTTAGTGCTGGTTGGAAACTTTGAGGTAGATGTTGAACATCAGCAACGCATCGGTCATCTGTTCGGTCCAATGCCACCGGAAATGAAAGATGATACTGCATTTATGGATCGAATACACGCTTATTTACCTGGTTGGGATGTCCCAAAAATCAGTAAAGAGCTTCTTACTAATCACTTTGGCCTTGTTAGTGATTTTCTGTCTGAGTGTTGGAGTCAACTTCGCAATCAAAGCCGGGTATCGCAGCTTCAAAACCGCATATTCTTTGGTGGGGCGCTCAGTGGGAGGGACACCAATGCCGTAAATAAAACAGTAAGTGGACTCCTGAAATTGCTTTATCCAGATAGTAATGTTGTCGTCCCCGATGAAGAACTTGAATGGGCAGTCAGGATTGCAATGGAATCAAGGAGGCGTGTTAAGGAACAGCAGAAGCGAGTTGGAGCAGCAGAATTTCGCAACACTCATTTTAGCTATGTTGTGGGCACTGATGGCGTTGAAAAATTTGTCTCTACGCCAGAGTTGCATAGCGAAAATAGCGTTAGTTCTGATCCCCTTGAACCTGGTCAGGTGTGGACAATTAGTCCCGGTGGCATGGATGATCATCCCGGTCTTTACCGTATAGAGGTAAATGAAGGTCCTGGTTCTGGTGTAAAGGTTCTCAACAAGCCGATTCCGCCAGCCTTTCGTGAGAGTGTTAGCTTTGCAGAGGCAAACCTCAATACCCGATCAGTACAGTTGGTAGGAGATAAAGATCCCCGTCAGCATGAATTTACTATTCAACTGCGGGCTTTTGATACATCAAAATCAGGGGCAAAACTTGGTGTTTCTGTGCTGATTGCTCTATGTACCGCCTTATTAAAAAAGAGTGTTAGAGGTGGGCTTATAGTGGTTGGTGAAATCAACCTTGGAGGTTCCATAGAAACTCTCCATAACCCAATTAACATAGCTGAAATCGCCATTGAGAAAGGGGCAACATCGCTGCTTATGCCAGTTGCCTGTCGCCGCCAGCTTTTTGAACTCTCAGACGATATGGCTACCAAGCTTGACATTCAATTTTACCTAGACGCCCGTGAGGCCCTGTTGAAGGCAATAGTTGAATAAGGGCTAGCTTCTGAAAACGGCTTCTGAGGCCCGTTTCCTCATTCTCCACCCGCCTCCCTTTACACAAGATAACCTATTTTATGTTGCGTAAAAATGTCCCGTAGAGTAGGGTAGTTCCATGAGCAAAACCAAACCCGATTTCACCCCCGAACAGCCGGCCTCGCCGGGGTTGCTAACCCTGCCGGGCCGGACCCTCGATCAACCGGCGCTGCCGGCGCTGCCCGAACCGGCCGGGCCGGCTTCCCGTGCCCTGACCGCCGCCGAATTCCGTGGCCTGGCCGAAGTGCCGCCCGAGTTGGAGTGGTTTGCCAACATCCGCAACGAGAAAACCCGTCGCGCCTACCAGCAGGACGTGAAGGACTTCACCCGTTTCGTCGGGATCGCCCGCCCGGAAGAATTCCGCAGCGTGACCCGTGCGCATCTCATCGCCTGGCGCAAGGAGTTGGAAACCCGAACGCTTGCGCCTTCCACCATCCGCCGCAAACTGGCGGCGATCTCCTCGTTGTTTGACTACCTCTGCGAACAAAACGCCGTCCTGCACAATCCGGTAGACGGCGTGAAGCGCCCCAAGGCCAATAACAATGAGGGCCTGACCCCGGCGTTGGGCGATGCCCAAGCACGGGCCTTACTGAACGCCCCTCCCGAAAACACCCTCAAGGGTAAGCGGGATCGGGCGATCCTGGCGACCCTCCTCTATCACGGCCTGCGGCGGGAAGAACTCTGCAAGCTGCGGGTCCGCGACATTGAGCAGCGGGAAGGGGTTCTGCATCTGCGCATTTTCGGCAAGGGCGACAAGATCCGCTTCGTGCCGGTGGCCGCGAAAGCGGCGCGGCTCATCAAGGAGTATCTGGAAGCGGCGGGGCACGGGAATGACTTGGCCGGTCCCCTCTTTCGTCCGGTGAAGAACAACTCAACCGGAACCCTGAATAAGCCGCTTAACCCGACTTCGGTTTACCAGGAGGTGGTTCGGCGCTACGGGAAACAGGTGGGTATCAATACCGATGTGCACGGCTTCTGCGTTCACTCGCTGCGGGCCACTGCCGCGACAAACGCTTTGGAACACAACGCCGATATTGCCAAAGTCCAGGAGTGGTTGGGACACGCCAATGTCTCCACCACGCGCCTCTATGACAAGCGGAAAAATCGACCCGAAGATAGCCCGACTTTTCGCGTGGAGTATTAACTCTCGGTGCTATACTGCCTTCAAGGCGATATGCCCCTTCCGGCTTGGTGGTCACGCTACTTGGTAGCACACCCGGTCTGTGATTTGAGCCACACTCCATCAAGCCGGAATTCCCCGCTTAATCCGTCATCGTCCAAGTCGCCTGCACTTTTCTCTTTCTGGGGTGTTGTCCACGGGCAGAGAGGTATGCGCCAAGGCAAAGGGCCGGAAAGCAGAGGGCGGTGAGCCCTAGATGCTCTTTCCATGCGTAATAGCTGTAGGCGTTCTTTAACGCGAGATAGCCAATCAAGGCCGATGTTAGGCTGATGAGTATTGTTGCCACGAACACCCTTCTTTTGGCGATCTTCGCGCAAACATAACCCGCCACTATCGACATACTAAATCGAGCGGTAGGCAAGATTAGACCCGGTAACGAATAGATGGAGAGAAAAACATATACTCTTGATACTTCGTCCTCGCTCCACCCCTGGGAATACAAATAAAAGGCATAAGCTGCAAGCCCTACAAAATTGACGATCCACGTGCCACCAAGGTCAATCAAGACGCCAGCGATCACGGCCTTCACCAATGAACCGGGGTGCGATGGTTCCCAGTGCAGTTGGGCCATAGGAGGTTTGTAGGGGTTATCCATGGGATAAGCGCGGTGGAAAAGTTTACAGTAAATAGCCAGTTACAAAAAAGCCCTTGCCGGAGAGTTGCTGCTCCGGCAAGGGCGAGGGTGTCTAGTAACATTCCGGATGGTTAGTCGCGGACCGGGGTAGGAAAGCGGTATTGCTCGCTTTCCCCAATTCTCAAGACGGTGGCAAAGATCGTGTTTGGGGTGTCCGGCTGCACGGTCACTACACCGTAGACGTTCTCTTGATCCTGGGAGCAAAGGTCGTAATCGGTAAGGCCGTGAGCGGAAACAGGTAAACCTCGCCCATATTCAACCAAAGTCCCGTCATACCGCTTCATAGACACGGTGGCGATGGTCTCGGTAGCGGTCGGGTTCACCATGAGCAAGCGGCAATCTTGCTTGAGGAAGGTGTTGTAGCTGCCGCGCATGACCGTTCCGAGTGCTTCGCTTGCCTGGATGCCGTAAACGGTCTGGATGCCCTGCGTTTCAGTGCGGCCGTATTGCATCGCGGTAGCTATCACACTTCTCGGCTTGTTGCCCTGCACGGTGGCGATGCCCTGCCCGCCGTTCAGGATCATATCGGCAATCAGGTGATAGGTCCCGTGGGGTTTGAGTTTGTAGGTCTGGTGATGCAGGGCCTCACCGCCTGTAGCGGCGTAGATGGTGACCTCGGCGTTCACCTCCTCGTTCAGGGTGTTGGCAAGTTCCAGAACGCTTGAGGAATTCTCGGTATCGAGCGGCACGGTGAGCAACTGGCCACTTCCGACGATCCCTTCAAGCTGGAACGCGCTATCGAAGTCATCGCCCAAGGGCACATTCACCCCGTCTGCCCGGTAGTAATACCGGACATTGCGCAACTGAAACCTCGCCGTGGTCGCGGTGGGTATCCACTCCACCAGTCCGACTTGCTTCACGCCGGCGATGTCGTGGGCGCTATAGTCAAAACGTGCGCCGGCTCTGAGGGTTACCTCCTGCCTGGCGATTTCGGCTCCGGCCTGGTTATAAAACACCAGCTCCCCGGTCTGCTTCGTCGCCCCAAGGTTCGTAAGCTGTATCCAGTTTGCCGCCAAGTGCCCGGCGTCGGTGGGGTCAAGGCTTGGCTGGTAGGTGTTGTAGGGCACATATTGACTGCCGGTGAGGCCGTTACCCAAAGGCAGGGCAAAGGCAAACTGGTAACCGCCAGTGGCGGTGTCCGGCTTATAAAACACCATGCGCCCGTCCAGATCGCCGGGTTGGCCGTTCGTAACTGTGGTGCATACTTTGCCGTAGCGGTCGTTTTCAAATCCGTTCAGGTCATGAACCAAGAGGTCATATTCCCCTCCCCCTGCTATCGAAAAATTGACGGGAGCCTCGGCTTCTCCCGCTAGACTATACAGAGTCGTCGTGTATTTCCGTCCGTTTGTCGCTAAGTTCACGTGTTCTAACGCATTATACATACCCAAGTAACCATTCCACTCGGAACATAAAGTAGCCGGTCGCGTAATTTCGGCGCTCCCCCTATCCAGTGGATTCGTCCCTTTAGCTATTTCCTCGCTATCGCTTACCCCGTCTCCATCGCTATCGGGGTTGGCCGGATCGGTGCCATGCTCGGCTTCCTCAATCTCGTTCAAGCCGTCTCCATCTGTATCGTAGTAACCCGTGAAGTCCTGGCCGGTTACTTCCAGTCCACCGATGATCTCCGTTTCCAAATTGCCGCTCATGGCAACAGGTAGAAACTCATAGCCTGCTTTTATCGGAGTAAGGGTGTAAGAACTCTGGTCGGGAATTTTAACTGTGAAGGTTCCATCGGCAGCGGTAATTGCACTGGTCGGGGAAGGTCCAGTTACATTGATGTTAACGCCCTCTATACCAACAGCGGCGCTGTCTATTATCCGCCCTTTTACGCTTACCAAGAAATGATTAGCGTAATACTCGAAATTCCAAAGACCATTCATGTTGAGAATGGAACTTGGGATTTCTCCGGTCAGTTCGTTTCTCTGAATCTGCAAGTCAAGTAATTTTGTTAGGCCGCTAATACTTTCAGGAAGCAATCCACTTAGCTGATTATTGTAAAGGTAAAGAATTGATAAATCAGTTAAGTTGCCAATCTCGGTTGGAATATCGCCGCTTAAACGGTTTATGTAAAGCCGTAAATCCGTAAGGCTTGAAAGATTTCCTATCTCTGCTGGAATACTACCGCTTAGCTGATTAGTGTTAAGGTAAAGGGTTGTAAGACTTGTTAGGGAGCCTAGCTCTTTTGGAATACTCCCATTTAGCTGGTTGTTGTGAAGTGAAAGGGTTGTCAGTTTCGTTAGATTCCCTATGCTTTCAGGAATGCTCCCGCTTAGCTGGTTGGCGTAAAGGTAAAGGCGTAAGTCTGTCAGTTTCGTTAGATTCCCTATGCTATCCGGGATGCTCCCGCTTAGCTGGTTGTAGTAAAGGAAAAGGGCGGTCAGTTTTGTTAGACTCCCTATGCTATCCGGGATGCTCCCGCTTAGCTGGTTGTAGGTAAGGTCGAGGCCGGTCAGTTTTGTTAGATTCCCTATGCTATCCGGGATGCTCCCGCTTAGCTGGTTGAGGTGAAGGTCTAGGCTGGTCAGATTTGCTAGATTCCCTATGCTATCCGGGATGCTCCCGCTTAGCTGGTTGTTGTAAAGCTGAAGAACTTGCAGATTGGTTAGGTTGCCTATACTCGCAGGGATGCTCCCGCTTAGCTGGTTGAGGTGAAGGCGTAAGTCTGTCAGTTTCGTTAGATTCCCTATGCTATCCGGGATGCTCCCGCTGAACTGATTACCTCCAAGATAAAGAGTTGTCAGTTTTGTTAGATTCCCAATCTCCGCTGGTATACTGCCAAATAGATTTGGACCGATTTCTAGGTAAGTGAGGTTCACGAGATTTCCGACACTCATTGGAATGCCCCCTCTTAGCTGGTTATAAGAGAGCCTTAAGTATCCCAACTTCGTTAGATTTCCAATCTCTGCTGGAATACTGCCGCTTAGTTGGTTAGAAAAAAGGTCAAGGTGTACAAGTTTGGATAAATTCCCTATCTCCGCTGGGATATTCCCACTTAGTTGGTTACCAGAAAGATAAAGGGCTGCCAGGCTCGTCAAGTCCCCAAAACTCGCCGGTATCGTTCCCACAAGGTTGTTGCCGTGTAGCCGCAACTGCGAAACATGACCCCCATCACATACCACCTGATACCACGAACAGGGCGTACTCGTCTGCTTCCATCCGGTCTTGGTCGTCCAGTTTGCTCCGTTCGTGCTGTCATATAAATCCACGAGTGCCTGACACTCCGATTGCGGCATCCCGGTTATTGCGCTGCAATCCGTAAACTGGGCCTCCGCCTCCCCAACTCCGCTGCATACCCCCAATACACACGCCACCAGAATTGAAAAAACCCAAAACCCCCTGTTCATAAAACCCTCTCTGATGTTTTGTCTATTACTAGATACCCTTCTTCCCCCAGGGGCCTTTCGGCTGAATTGATAAAAAGCATCAGGTTTTGGCTGATCTTTTTTGATCTTTTTTTTTGTTTCATCCCGAAACAAACTGATGCGAACACATATCGCGATCAGCGGCCCCCACGCTACGCGCTAAAACCCTTTCCCTGCCAGTAAGCCCAAGTCCTTGGGCTTACTGACTAAAAAACCTCTGGGCAACATCTACGCTGCGAGCAACATCTCCAGTTGTGCCGGGGCTTCCCGGACACAGGAACGTTGCGGGGGCTCGGGGGGTTCCTCGGCGCTTGCCGGCTTGAGGCCCTCCACCAGGGCGATAATGAACTCAAACCCTTTCTGGGCCTGGCTTGCCGCCTTGACCAGCGCCCGGTAGTCCGCTTTGAGAATCTTGAGCCAGCCGGAAATGTAGTTTTCGTGCTGAAGCTCGCCGGTTAATCCCAAGTACGCACAGAGAAAGGCTGAAGTCATCTCGGCTACCAACTCTTCAAACGCATAGGCGTCATCGCCAAAGCGCTTGCCCCACGTCCGATCCAAGCGGCTTTCATGGCCTGTCCAGTGGCCAAGCTCATGCAGTCCGGTGGCGTAAAAATCCTCCGCCACCGGAAACCGCCAGCGGTCGGGAAGCGTGATCAGGTCGTCTAGCTTCCGGTAGAACGCCCTGGGGCCTCCTTCCACGATCCGGGCTTGGCTCTTCTTGAGCAGGTCGTCGGCTACCACTATCGGCAAAAAGCCCTCCGCCTTCGGGGGCTTGGCCTTCAAGTGTTCCAAACCGGCAATCTGATCCAGGTTGAAGACCACAAAGGTCTTGAGCATCGGGATGACGCGCTTGCCGTCCTCGGCCTGGTTGTCGTCCACCACCAGGGGCTTGTAGATGATCCCGTGCGTCCCCTTCTCGTCTTTCAGGACGTGACCGCCAAGCTGCTTGGCTTGGTCGTATCCGATCCACGAGTTGGTGGTGTAGCCCTTGCGGGCGGCGGCTTCCCACAGGATGGGAATGTTGATGCCGTGGTAGAACTCCTTGGTCTTCGCGTTGCGGGGAATGGAAAACTCCCCGCCGCTCCGGTCCCATGCGCACTCCCACGGTTTTACGCCAGCTTCGAGTCGTTCGATGATCCTGGCCGTGACGCTCTCGATAATCTCTTGGTTGTTTTTCATGGCAGACCTCCAAATGAGGAGGCCCGAACGGAAAAGACCGGCCTCGTGGCCCGCCCTTTCAGTCGGGCCACGAATCGAATAGAACCTTTAGTAACGCAGTAGCAGGGTGCTGCCGCCTTCACCGTAAGCGGTCAAGGCGGTAGCCTCCAAACAATCCAACTACTCTTAATGCAGGGTGTTATCTGTCAATTTATGCGGAGTTCGCGCCAAACTGCGCCCTGAAAACTGGTGGGCTGGCTTGGAAAACCTGGGACAAGAGCGGTGCAGTGGACTGAACGAGATCGGGAAATCTTGCTGGCGCTGACGCATAAGGTGCGGCTCTTGTCGCTGGAACAAATTGCTCGCACTTGGTGGAACGCTTCCCCGGCGGGGGTAGCGAGTGCGCGAAAGCGCCTGGCCACTCTTACCGCCAAAGACCCTCCGTCCTCCGGTGAATTCATCCTGCGCCTACACGTCAATGCACACCCGGAATTGAACTTGAGCGGTCCCCTGCTGACCTGGAAGCCGGGAGAGTTGACGCCTGACTTTGGCGCTCTCTCCTACCGGCTCAAAAACCGCTGGACGGAAGCTATCCGGCCAACCACGGTCTATATCGCCACGGAAAAAGCCGCTCGCTACTTCGGGGGGTTTGGGGGCAAGCTCCGGCGTCCACTACAAGTTACACACGATTTGCACGTCGCCCGGATTTACCTGCATCTGCTTAAAACCGACAGGGAAGCCGCGTGCGCCTGGGTCTCGGAAGAACAGTTTGCGCCGCAGCGCCGGCATCAAAAACTGCCTGATGCCGTGCTCCGGGATAAGAACGGACTAATCACGCTGGTGATTGAGTTTGGCGGGTCTTATGACACTAAACACGTGGAGCGGGTACACCTTGATTGTGTCACCCGCTCCTTGCCCTATGAGTTGTGGTAAACCGCCTACGGGGCTAACAAACCTTTCTCCTGCCAGATTGGCGCATATTTAACAAACTCATCGAGACGTTTTTGCATCTCCTTCCAGTCGGCATCGGTTTTTGGCTCCCTAAAATCCCCTTTTGGGCGGGGGTTCCAGTGTGTCGAGGCAATGTAGCTAAACATTTTGACGTTACTGAAGGCTCCCCAGTTGTTCAGTGCTGAGTAAGACAAGGGTTCTGGATTATTGGCCTTTGGCCAGAAGCCGTTCTTGTCAGGGTCCCTTTTGCTGCCTTCACCCTCTTTTGGTTGTTTCAAGACTCGTTCACCTTTGGCAAGAAATGGCGCGTAGCGATTGATCACTGCTTCACTGGTGGCCAATTTTACCAGCCTCTCGTGATCCGCTTCGGCTTGTTTCATCTCGGTCTCTTGCCGAATCCGTTCAGCTTCCTTCTTGGCTAAAGCACGCTCTTGGTCTGCTTTTTCTTGCCGGATGATCTCTTCGTTTTTAATGCGGTTTTCTTTCTCTTTCGCCATTTGGCGCTCAACTTGTCGCCGCTCGTATTCCTCAAGCGCACCCTTCAAGCTGGGGCTACCAGAAGGCACACTTTGCCCGGCTGATTTATGGATGAGATAACCAACTTGCGTCTGTAGTTCCTCATACTCCTTAATCGCTGCACGGGTGGTCTCGGCGTCGTTCTTTATGGCATTAAACGTGGCTTCGCCTGGCATAAGCGGGCTTTCATCGCTTGCCATCTTGAGCGGACTCAGCGTAGCCTCCACCTGCTGTCTTAAAGTCTCTATTTGGTCCTGGTCAATCGGCTTCTTCTTTCTGAGTGCGCTATAAGCTTCCACACTCGCCGGATCGAGGGCTATCCGCTGCCCCTCGGCATTGGTTTCCAGTGCTTTGAGGCGTTCCTCCCAAGCTTTAGTTGCCCCTTCCAGCGTATTTAGGTTCTTCAAGACAGTGTTTCCACTGCCTATCACTTCTACGCGCTTGCGCTTGGCCAAGGCAAGCTGCTCCTGCTTCACTTCACCGGCCTCCTCCGCGCTAAGCCGCTTATTAAGCAGTTTATTGATGTCCTGAGAAGCATTATCCTCGGCGGCCTGAACCGGAATTGATACCCCCAAGGCCAAACTTAAAGCTAAAAGCATCTTTGTTTTCACGGTGAGTTTTCCTCGCAACCAATCAAAAACACCCTCCTCTTTCGAGGAGGAACTTCAAAAGAAATTTTCCTATCCCTCGGTCTTCACTTGGTTCTGAGCTTCATACAAAGCACGCAAATGGTTGGCCCAAGAGGAACGCGCCGCCTTCTCGCTCACCGCAGGCGGGGGTTGGCCGTCCGCAAGAATATTGGCCACGCTGAGCGGTCTTTCGGCCTCCGGTGGGCTGGGCGCGGTTGGCCCCTTACGCCGGTTGACTAGGGTGTAAGGGGTGGGCTCCGGCCACGGGGCGTGGCTTCGCCTCTGATACTCGTCCTCGGTGATGTGATAAAGGCTCCGCAAGGGAAAGGCGAGTCCACCATACTGAGTTAACCCCTGCCCTCGGGAAATGAGCACGACACTGGTTTGGGGCTCATCGCTAAGCTCAATCAAGTCATTGAGCATCAGCCTGGGGCCTACCCCCCGATCCCAATACCTCGTTTCCCCGGAAGACTTGCTCAGTTCCTCTCGCTCCCTGGGGTTACTGATGGAGAAGACCTGCTTGAAGCGGGTGTTGGCCTGGATGGTATCTTTTAGATTCGTGTCGGCTGTCCACAGATCGGCGTTGGTCTGGTTGGCCAGAATCAACCCTACCCCCATGCTCCGCGCTTGCTGAAGAATCACCTTAAAGCTCAGGGATGCTACGTGTTGGAACTCGTCAATGAATAGCCAGACCCTTGCCGGGGTCTGCCAGATTCTCTGGTGCTGATAGGCGCTGGTATACAGGGTATGAAAGGCCAGCTTGGCAATTTCACGCGCGGTGGCGGCCTCTATCGCTGGGGGTAGCCAGAAGTAAATCACCTGGTTTTTGGCGATAACATCGGGCATGAAGATCGCCGCCTTGGCGACTTCTGGCGCTGCCTCCTCGGTCACATTCAAAGCAGGCGATCCGGCCAAGGACTCAACCACGGCAATTAACTCAAAGGCATCCCGCCTTTGCTCGGCGTCGTTTGCCATGCTCTCGATTCGCTGTTTAAGTTCAGTAAATGAGGCGATATTCGGATATTGTTCCAAGGTGCGGGTCATCAAGTTGCGGGCTACCCGCGAATAATACGAACGCCCATAACCCTCCCCATGTTCCAAAGCCAAGGCCGATAGAAAAACCTCGCATACCTGGTTCAAGCTGATGTGTTCACGGCTAAGCTGCCCAAAGGGATTAAAGGCATAGCTGGCCTTGCCTATTTCGTTGGTGAAGAATTTGAAACGTTCTCCACCGGCAAGCCGTGCGGCTTCAAAGAGGGCGATATCACCCTTGAGGTCAATCACCACTACGGCGGCATCCCCGGCCTGAATGAGTTGCTCAAGCATCGGAGTTACCCCAAGCGCGGTTTTCCCACTCCCACTATCGCCCAAGATATGGGCGTGCTCGCGCAAAATGTCCTTATGGAGAATAACAGGATAATCCTCGGTGGCATGAGCGCCTAGCCAAAGGTACTCCCTTCCTCGGGGTGAAGCCTGTAACCGTCTGACGTAGCCTTGCCAGTCGTTGACCTCGGTTTCCAAACCTTCCAAAGTCGCGTGGTAACCTCTCAAAGCTCGTCCGATAAAGAGAAGACAAACCGCGCTAAAGATAATAAAAGGCAACAAAAGACTCGTAACAAAGGAAACCAGGACCGCCCAAATGCCCAAGCCATTCCCCGATAATGCGGTGTCCAATGCCAAACTGAGCCACGCCCCTGGACCAGAACGCAGATAGTGACCAGTCTGAATACCGCGCAAATATTGCTCGCGCTGGGCTGGTTGCAACGTTTTAAGGAGCTTTACCTCTTCGATGGATAAATTGTTGATAATGGATTCTAGAGAAAGTGGCTTATAACGATAGAGTTTTGCAGTCAGCCAACTCAGAGACACCTCATCCTTAACAACATGGGAAAAGGCGTCCACCCACGGTCTGCTATCGCTGTACAATAAAACTACGGGGGAATATTGGGTAAACTGCAAGGAAGCGGTAAAAAGAGAAAACAAGGCGAGAGTAGCAAGCAAGTTCCGCCTGATCCACCTCCCCCCTGGACTCTGAAACACACCAGGGGGATTGACCGGATGAGCAAACAGCGTTCCATAATTTTGAAAAACATTTTTCATCGTTCCATAGCTGCTAAACATTACCACCACCACGCCTAGAAGAACGATTCCCGTTAAAATCCCGGTGAGCGTCCCTTCCCAAGACCAAAAATGTTTAGCTTGTCCGGTTAAAATTAGGGCAATTCCACCTATAAGTAATAAAGGCAATGAATTAGCCAAAGTGGAAAGTATCGGTATGCCTTTTCTTTGTGTGGTGTAATCCTCTACTCCTTCATCCTCAAACTCTCGCCACTTGGGGTCTACGGGCTGAAGTCGTCCGTAGTTGAACCAACTGACTACCGCCTCCCTAGATAGGTTGATTGTGACAAGAACTTTTTGGAACCTAGTCGCGTAGAAAAAAGTTACCCCCACAAAGAGGGCAGTAAACAATAACACTCGGTGAAAACCCGTAATTGGCCGACTACTAAACACAATAAGCAGGAAAATAAAACCCGTCATTATTGCCCAAGCCTTCCAATCCAAGCCTCCCCAATCACTGCGCCAACTGATTATCGCTTGCTCTTTCTTTTCCCCAATAAATTTTGGATTGCTGGCCAGCCATCCGGCGTAATGATGGGCCATTTTCTGGGCTAAATACCCACAAAAAATCAGACTGATCGTTAGCAAAATGGAAGCAGACAGGGTATTAGAATTGGTTACCAGAAACCACGCTCCGGGGCCAACAGCCGCATACACCAGTGCTAAGCCAATCACCCGCTCCTTGATGAAGGTGTAATAACCGACAAACACGCTCACCGCAGTAAAGAGGGCGAACATAAAGTTGGTCTTGAGGTAAGTTCCAGCTAAAGGGCTGACCAATGACAACGCAAAGCTGAGAATCCCTACTATGCCCACTAGGTTTCGCACATAATGCCGGTCTTCGACCGTAGAAGTCGTGCATTGGCGGTAATCGAGATCGATTCCGGTGGTATCGCTTAGTAAGTCGCGTCTCAGCGTATCCCACTTGGGTTCAATCGTTGGCTCATAGCCTTGGCCAACATCAACCGATGGTCGGCCTGCTTCTCTGGGCTTGGCGCGTTGGTGGTTCATCTCAGGCAACGCGGGGCATGAGGTAACCCAGCTCGGGCGCGACTTCTACCCGACACCAGACAGGCAAGGGGTTTTTGCGAAGCTGAGCGCAAAGCGCCTCTCGCTTGCTTTCTTCGGCCAGGATCAGGGCTATAACCATAAGCTCGTCGGCAATGATTTCCTGAAGCCCCGGTATCTCCCTGCCTCGTTCGATTATCCTGCGGCATTTGGTAATGAGGCGCTGGTATTCTCCCCCCTGCTCCACCACGATCTGCCCTAACCTGACTGTCTTGCCGTCGTAGTCCAGGTAGTAATGGCTCTGGGTGAGGTCAACTTGATCGGCAAACCCCTTAAATGCGCTAACAAACTCGCGGCGGGTTAATACCGTCTTGTCCCGACTCCCCAAGCAGCAAAAGGCAAACACCCCATACACCCTCACGAGGGCCTGGGGGCCAAGCGGTTCGGCCACCTCCTCTGGCTCCCCAAGCGTCCGGGCAGCACTCGGCGTAAGCTGGTAGTAAACCTTCTTGGCATACAGGGGCCGGGGTTGTAGATGGTCGCCTACCAGGCGGCGAAGCACGTTCTTTTCCGCTCCGGCCTTGGCCTCCGGGAAGAAATACTTGCGTAGAGCCTCGGTGGTGGTGAGCCGGTAGCGCCTGACGTGTTCGAGGATTTCTTGGTCGCGTTCGGTGAGCGACATAGCGGAACTTTGACGGTTTGGTCTGCTTTGATTTGTTCTGCCCGCAAGTTTAGCAACCTTTAGGCCAATCCTCCCCCACACCATCGCCCACACCATGGCCCCTAACTCATGGAGTTGCCTGCGGTGTTCGGTAGTCTCCGCCACCCAAGCGTGCTCTCCGCCTCCTTATGCCCCCCACACCATCGCTACCTGTTCCCCCCAACCGTAAGGAACCACAGCCCGCCCCAGCGGGCTTGGTTCCTAGCGCACTCCGATCTAGAGGAGTGCGCAGGAGCCCCGTACAGGGGCGACCAATAGCCCCGGCCTAGGGGCGTCAAGCTCCCGTTCAGGGAGCTTGAGGGAGCAGGGGCGCCCTAGCGCCGCTGCTCCCCAGGCCGTTCAGGCCGCGAGCGTCCAGCGAGCAAGGGCACGTAGGCTCCGTTCAGGAGCCGATAGTGCCCTGGGGTGGGTGGGGAGAAGCTCGAAGAAGAGCAAGACGTGACAAGCGCCAGCTTGGCGCGTGTTGCGTTCGAGCTTCTCCCCACAGGGGAAGCGGTCTGCGTTTTCCGCAAAGCGGAAGTAAGCAGAACGCTTGGGGGGGCGTGACCGGGGAATGTCCCTAGCGCGAAAGCGCTGGGGAATTCCCTGGGCACGGAGAAGGAGGGGAAAGACGCAGCGTGTTTTCCGAGAAACGGAATAAACGCGAAGTCTGGGGCGGGGCCGTGGTAAGGATGTCCCGAGTGCGATAGCACTGGGGAATCATTGCCACGGCGGAAGTCTTGGATGAGCAGTTTCCCGCAGAATGCGGGAATGCGAGCCAAGACTGACCCAGCAACAGAGCCACGCCAAGGATGGCGTGTCCCTTTACGGGGGCTCTGGCGGCCTTGGCCGCCGGGGTGGTGTGGCGGTGGTGGTGGCAATAAACAAGCGCCGACTGGAGGATATCCCTAGTGCGAAGCACTGGGGAATCCGAAAGGAGTCCGCCTAGGGAGGGGTTGGGAAGCCGGTCTAGCGAGCGCATGGTGCGAGTAGACCGGCTGGGGGGGCTGGGGAATAGTTCATTGGTTGATGCTGGCAGTATTAAACTGCTTCTTTATTTATTTGCCTTCCCCCTGTTAGAAATTAGCCTTTTTTTAATTTTATCCGTGGCCTCTTGTTTCTACCGCCAACTCTTTTCGTGCTATTTTTATACTGTCACCACAAAGGAAAACGTGGCTGACATTGTTGGTACGCGGCAATACACCCGGTAAAACTGGCCTCACCAGCCAGATTAAGGGCATGAGTTGGCTACTCATGGCGTATTGTGCGCGTAGAGCCGGATGCATCGAGAGGTGCTTGTCCGGCTCGACGGAGGCTTGCCGGAGTAATCCTTCGGGGGCGCAATGGATTCCCTGGAGAGTAATCCCGACATTCTATCCGATGACGTTCTTTTTCATTATGCCCTTTGGCTTGAGGGATTATTTTCTTAGGAGAGGGGTTTGCCTGGGCGACGGAGAAAAACCTTGTTTTCGGTAATGTTTCCAAAGCATTCTGAGAGACAGGGCCGTGATGTTTCAAAGCGGGTGTAAATCCCGTTCAGGGGATTCTGGGCCTTCTTCAAGGTCCGCTTAACCTGGCTGGCGTGGGGAGTTCATTGTTGGTGACAACAATGACCGGATTCGACAAATCCGGGGTTCTCGTTAAATGCGGGACCGCGAATAGCTCAACCATGAGAGGCCCGTAAGGGCTTGCCAGTGAGTTCCATCAGAGACGGTGCCAAATCGCGAAGAATCTTCACCGATGGGTAAGCGAATGCTTCCAGGTTCGGTTTGCAGAAATCTCGCTTTAGTTATTCAACAAAGCGAGTAAACGATGTCGGGGTTGGTAGCCCGGACATACGGTGAAGACAAGGGGATCGCATCCCCTAGCTACGTGACTGATGGAGCGGAGATCATCACTAATCCGGGAAACGCTATAGCTGCCGGTTTAGCCAATCGGTGCCTGAGAATATAGTCAATCAGGTGGTTCAAACGCTGTAGCGTGGGAGTGTGCTTTGAGTAGAAGTTAGCGTGTTGTTCGAGTCAGTGACTCAAAAGGTAATTGCGACTACTTTATAAAGAAATAAAAGCAGGCCGCAACTATTAAAAGTACTGGCAACTACAACTTAGAACCTGGTGTTTTGTTTTTAGCGCCAATGGCTGGCGCTAAAGGCCACTGGGATTCAAGCTAAGCGAGTGTTCGTGGCAAGGCAGTCACGGCTCGTTCGTGTGCTACGGGTGGTGCCGAGCATAGACGACGACGAAAGAAGCGACGCGCATTGTTTTAGCGCGTACCAACAGTGTGCGGGTGGGGGTTCCTAAGCTCAGGTTTGGATGAACCTGGGCGGGAACTCTCTACCCGTTCCTGGGAAGGGAAGTCTCGTGGCGTTATGAAGATCGCCCTGACGGGCGGAATTCATGAGGCAACGATGCGTGTGACAAAACATATACCGCCTTGTGTGGTTATTCCTGGATGTTTTATTTGAGGCTTTCAGGATGGTTAAGGCGAATAATAGTTTTGTCAGCGGTTCGGCTTTCAGAGGGATTGTGCCTCAAACAATTCCTCCCTTCGGGAGATTTTGTGTTATGGATTATCGTTACTTAACTCCAACTGTCGGTGGATTTCTTCAGCAACTTGCAGTTTGCTATGTAGGGCGGGGTTACTTTTTTTATGTCCAAGGCACAATTCCTAAGAATAAATCTCCCGAAGAGGTTGATAAAAATATTCTCGCCAAATATAAAATTCCTGCCTCCAAGTTCCAGCGTTACCGGCGTAAACGCTGGGGGATCGCTAACCTGCAATACCTCCGCTGGGAAAATCATTTCATCATCCTAGCCACACATGGGATACACGTTTTCTTTGAGGCCGAAGTGAAGCGCATTAAAGACGTGCGCCGGGAACCGATTCTCTTTGAGGGCTACTCAATTAGCTATCAAAACGGTCCCAAAGTGCGTTTGGCGAAAGAAACCTATGAGAACTTGAAGTCTTACATTCTGGGCATGGCCGTTCATAAACAGGGGGCTTACATCACCCAAGAGGTCAAGCAACTTCCTTATGAGTCTTACGCGCCCGTAAGAAGGCAACTGCTCTACATCCTAACCTCGGTCAACTTGCGCCGTAAGGCGGCGGGCCTCCCGCTCATCTCCTATAAGTCTATTCGCTACCGGAGAAATATCTATAAACCGTTTGCGCCTCCTTCCCCCTCCCCTCCTGCTACCTTCTGGCTTGACTATCGCTGGTCAAGATCAAAGCAACGAAAGCATCGAACCAGGAAACAGGGGAGTGAATGAGGGTTAAATCAATGGATAATCGCGCGATATTAATGAATAAATCTCTCAATCAAAAGTTTGAAAAACTGAAATGCCCGTTAAGGGGCCTAACAGGCTCGCTGGCGGCGTTTTGACTTTGAGGGCTAGAAACAACCATCTGGAAAACGAAACGTTGCAGGATGGCGATTTTAGGCAGCTTAACGGGGTGTCCAAAAACTTCCTTTCGATGGAGCGTTCGAGTTCCTACTAGGTTTGGAGATTCGTGCATTAAAAAACACTAAAATATTTTTAAGAACACCAAACCACTTTTGGGGTGCCAAACAAAGTTATCCACAGGCAAGGCGCTATAGGGTTTCTAAAGGTACATACAGGTGTACTATAGAGTCTGGTGCAAAACTTTGCGAGTTCTTATGCGTAACTTTGCGAGTTCTTATGCGTAACTTTGCGAGTTCTTATGCGTAACCTGTGGATAACTTTCAAACTGGTTTTTTGTGGTAAATTAAGGATTATTGAGGTTGACTATCGGATTGATAAATGGTCAATAAATATCATGGATGATAAGCCTTTAGATAAGCTAATTACTGAGTCTTTAGCGATTGAAATTGAAGAAGCCAAAGAAGCAGGTGCTATTGGCTTCATTGCAAGATCGCTTACTCAGGCTACGCTGCCGCACAGGCCGATTGCAGGAAACGAGTTTACTCGTCGTAATGGAAACTTTACGCTCTCAATGCTTTCTCCTAGCGTTATCGGTTTACCCTACGGGGTCATCCCTCGCCTGCTCGTTTCTTGGGTGACTTCTGAGGCTGTGCGCGTGCGTTCTCCCTACTTGGAATTGGGTCCGTCCCTGTCCCATTTCATGCGAGAGTTGGGGCTTGTGCCAACAGGGGGAAGGTGGGGAAGTGTCACCAGGCTCCGTGAACAAATGGTGCGGCTTTTTGCTTCCTCGGTAACTTGTATCTACGATGATAATCAAAGGACAGGTATTTACGGGGTTAAGATTATCACTGAGTCTCAACTGTGGTGGGACCCCAAATCACCCGATCAGATACCGCTTTGGAAATCTAACCTGAAGCTTGGGTTAGATTTTTTCAACGAGATTATTAATAACCCAGTTCCAGTTGATATGAGGGCGCTCAATGCTCTGAAACGGTCGCCAATGGCCTTGGATATTTACTGCTGGTTGACCTACCGCATGTCATATCTGCGCAAGCCTGTTCAAATTCCCTGGCCTGCTCTGGAAATGCAATTTGGCGCGGATTATACGCGAATCAGAGACTTCAAGTTTAACTTCCTGAAGCAGCTTAAGGCGGTTCTTAATGTTTACCCAGAAGCAAAAGTTGAAAAGAGTGAACAAGGTCTTTTACTGAAACCTAGTTCGCCTCATGTTGCGCAAGCTTCCAAATCTAGGGGCAGTGTGGGGGGAGCGCACAAATCACTTCTTTCCCCTCCCGTGGAGGGCCGGGTTATGGCAACGCAAGCTGTCCCCTCCCCTCCTCCGGCCAAGGCGGCTTTGCCCAAGCCTAAATTCGTCCCTCCGAATTCGGCGGAAAGCTCGGTTATCCGGCTTTCTACGGAAAGCTTCGAGAAGGCAAAGAAGGTTGCCCCTGGCTGGGATGTCTACTTTCTGGAACAAGAATGGCGGGCCTGGGTTGCTGACAAGGAGCAGCCAAAGAACCCTGATGCGGCTTTCATAGGCTTTTGCAAGCAGAGATACCAGAAACAGGGAAGGCCCTAAGACTGTTGTTGTCTCATCCAATCCATAAGCAGATCCTCGATTAGTTCGCTGAATTCTTTCCTCCCCTGCTGAATCAAGGCAATCTTTGCCTGTTCGTGTAAAGTGCGGGGAATATAAATGGTGACTTGTTGGTAGTCGGGGTTGGTGCGCTTCCCCAGCGGTCTGCCTCTTCCCCGGCTAACAGCCGTTTGGCTGGCCTGTGTGGTGGTTTCTGTGGGGGAGGTCGGTTCCATCTGTGCTGTTTTCCGCTGCCCCAGAACTGCATCGAACTTGCTCTTAGCCATTGCAGATTTCCTCCCCTACTCTCACATAGTCCTGCCAACACTCATCGGCCTTGGGGTCGTTTACATCGTAGACCGGAACCCCATGTAGTGCAGCCTTCTGGAAGGCCACAAACCGTCTGATGCCGTTTTTGAAAGTGGGTAGTCCGGCCTCGCTGAGCGTGTTCATGGCATCTTCGCCGTCCCGGCTCGGCTTGGGGGGAACGATGGTTAGGAGAATGCGGAAGCGGTTAGAGCCAAGGTGTTCCAGGGCTTCAACAATCAGAAACAAGGCATCGAGAGATAGCGCGTCGGGGGTGCAAGGGATAATCAACAGGTCGCATCCCTCGGCAAGGGCTTGGAGGTCTTCGGCGGTAGGCCGGGCCTGGGTGTCGATCAGGATGTGCTCGTAATCCCTAGAATAGCGGGCGGCCTGGCGCTCATCGCACACCATGAAGGGTAAACCCTTGCGTTTGGCCCAACTGGATGCCGAACGGTTGGGGTCGCCGTCAATCAGCAAGGTTTTGCCGCGTTTGGAAAAGAAAGCGGCAAGATGAACCGCTGTGGTCGTCTTGGCTTGCCCTCCTTTGAACGATGCTACCGTGATAATCATCAAAAATCTCCAATATTGTCGATAAGTTGTAATTTCATAATTTCAAATACTCAAAAATTTGAAAATCCAAAAATTCAAACTTTCAGACTTTTAAATACCTGAAATTTCAAAATTCTAACAACTCAAAAATAGCTAGGTCAAGGGTATACTTCGATTCCAAGGCCGTATGACGGGATGTAATGAAGTTGGCTAACAATTGCTTGAAATTTCAAAAATCCAGAATTTTGAGTTTCTAAAATTTCAGAATTTCAGAATTTTGAATATTCAAAAATACCCGTAGGAAGTGATTTTGAAGGGGTAGGGGGAACCTTGCCTTCGGGGCGTTACGGGGTGTCCCCGTAGAAGGGGGTGTGCCGAAAACGGCGTAAGCCGGTTGAGGCCAGTGGGGAAGGCTTTCCCCCTTCTAATAGAGATTGCTGTCAGGTCAAGGCTTCCTTGAGTGGCGGTTAAGTGCTTCTTGGGGTGAACCAGGGTGGGGTAGGGGAGTTTCTGGATCGCATATACGACAAAGCCCCCTGTAAGCCTCACAATCTCAGTGTGCAATAAGTTCATGTTTGGAAGTTTTGATTGAGAAGTCTGGTGTAGGTAGATGGGATTTTGTGTAGGTTACCCTGTCTCCTTCATGGTCTGTGGTGGGCTGGAAACAGTCGGGGCAAAGCGAGAAACGCTTTCTTCGGCTGTTTCCAGTCGTGGAGTAACAGCCATGAAAACGAGGTTGATGGTTCAAGACTTAATTGGCGACTATCGCCCTGCACAGCCTGAAGAGATACTTGCTGCTGCCCATGAGGTCATTGCTCGGCGTTATCGTCGGGGTGTGGGCATTAGCACTCCAAAGGTGTCCTTTGAGTTGTTCCGAGAGAAACTGGTGTTGCGGGAACAAGAAGTTTTTGCGGCGCTGTTTCTGGATAACAAGCATCGAGTGATTGTCTACGAAGAGCTTTTTTACGGAACGATTGACTCGGCCTCTGTCCACCCTCGGGTGGTTGCCCAAAAGGCGCTACAGTATAACGCAGCGGCGATTATTGTGGCCCACAATCACCCCTCGGGTGAGCCTGAGCCAAGCCGGGCCGATGAAACTATTACGCTTCGACTGAAGGATGCCTTGGCCTTAGTGGAAGTGCGGTTGTTGGATCATATCGTGGTCGGTAACGAGAGGTGTATTTCGCTGGCCGAACGCGGGGTGATGTAAAATCTCGGGCTGAAGGGGTCACCTCTTCAGCCCTGAGCCATACCAAGGTTTTGTTACTACACCGGCTTCCCCCCAGCGGTTCTGGCGGTTCTTCAGTGCTTACCGAAATTTCAAATTTTCAAGTATTTGAAATTTCAGAATTTTGAGTATCTAAAAATCCAGAATTTCAGAATTTTGGGCGTTCAAAAATACCGATAACAGGCTGATTTAGCTGGGGTAGGAAAGTCCGTTCTCCCAATCCTCCCCAAGCGCTGCCGCTCTTTGAGCGGCTCAGGATCACCGTGCCCTCCCTGCCGCTTGGCAAGAATAGGGGCACGGTGCGGGGTGGTGGGGTGGTAAGGCGGTGGCCGGTATCTCCCAAGCGCGAGAGTGCGGGGGAATACCAGGGTGGGGGGCTTTGCCGATCTCCCGCGAAGCGGGAATCGACTTAAAGCCTTGGCAAGGGGAGTCTCGCCAAGGAGGGCGTGTCCGCTTGCCGGGCGAGAAATTAGGGAGAGGTTTCCCTCTCCCTCGCGGTGATTATTCCTTGATGCGTTCTTCCAGAATGTCGGTGAAAGCCGTTATGTAGACTACCAAGTCAGAAAATGACAGTTGGTCTCCGAGAACTCTGGCCGTTGCGTAAATGTCCAGCGCGGTTTCCCGGAAGTTTTCAGCACTTGCTTTATCCAGCGGCCAACCGTATTTGCAAAGAAAGTGACTCAAGTTAGTGCTGTAGTGGCACAAATCGCCTATGTCGCTTGCTACCTGTTGGAAGAAATACTCATTGGGTTGTTCGGTCAGTGTTTCCATACTCATGGTTCATTCCTCCTTGGCTCAAGCGACAATCATTCCGGCTTCCCTGGCTTCCTGGGAATATTCCAAGACGCTTTTCTTGGCTTCAAAACTAAGGTCCCGTTCGACGGGTAACCCCAGCATTCCGCGTATGCTGGCAATCTTGGAAAGCCGCACATACCCCAGTTCGGGAAACCCCATACCAAGGTCACAAACACCGAAAGCAACATCGTGATCATCGGGACTGAGTTCCGAGAGTAACCAAGTACCGCCTCCGTCCGGCATGAACAGTTTCACCACTGGCCAGTGGTTGCCGATGTGGTCTTTCTTGGTTTGTATGCCGTTTCTAAGCATCTGGATTTTTTGTTGTTTGGTTATCAGCTTCTGCATATTTCCTCCTTATTATTGGGTTGAAGGTGATTCACAATTCACCTTCTGCCCGTCTGGCGAAGACCGGGGAGGCAAACGCAAGGCCGTAATCTTGGGAGGGGAATCACCCAACTTGTAGGGAACGCAGTGACTGAAAGTTGGGGAAACCCAAGATGAAGCGCCTTGCGTGCGCCAGGGGCAGGAGCCCCTTAGCGGTATTCGGGGCGTTGCGGGGTGTCCCCGCAGAAGGGGGTGTGCCGAAAACGGCGTAAGCCGGTTGAGGTCAGGGGGAAGGCTTTCCCCCTCCTGAAAACTCAAAAAACCAGATAACCCCTGTCCAGACTATCCTTGGGGTAGAGAAGTATCTTTCCCCAATCCCCCCCGAACGCTGCCGCTCTTTGAGCGGCTCAGGGTCGCCGTGCCCTCCCTGCCGTTCGGCAAATTCAGGGGGCACGGTGAAGGGGTGGGGTGGTTTGGTGGTGGCGGGGTCTGGTATGTCCCGAGTGCGGACGCACTGGGGAATACCAGGGGGGCTTTGCCGATCTCCCGCGAAGTGGGAATTGGCTTAAAGCCCAAACAGGGAGAGTCTCGCCAAGGAAGGCGTGTCCGCTGGGGCCGAAAAGGGAGAGTCTTTCAAACTCTCCCTGGTAGATTGGTTAGAATTTGTCGAAGTCTTCGCCTAGAAGTTGCTTTATCGGTTCAGGGGTGAAATATGGTTCACGTTCTATTTTTTGTCCTTCGGGGCCAGTAACATTTTCCAGTTCGGAAATAGAGAAGTAACCCCACTCGTCATAATCGCCTTGAACGAATCCGAAACAAGTATCCTTGCCGTCGAACTCGGTGACATACCAAATCCAGTGGCTCCAAGGAGCAGAAAAAATCACATAGACCATAGGGTCTGTCTTTTTCTCCTGGGAGTAAAGGGCCGGTATTTGCTTGGCTAATTCTTGATTTATCAGTTTCATAATTTCCTCCTTATTATTGGGTTGAAGGTGATTCACAATTCACCTTCTGCCCGTCTGGCGAAGACCGGGGAGGCAAACGCAAGGCCGTAATCTTGGGAGGGGAATCACCCAACTTGTAGGGAACGCAGTGACTGAAAGTTGGGGAAACCCAAGATGAAGCGCCTTGCGTGCGCCAGGGGCAGGAGCCCCTTAGCGGTATTCGGGGCGTTGCGGGGTGTCCCCGCAGAAGGGGGTGTGCCGAAAACGGCGTAAGCCGGTTGAGGTCAGGGGGAAGGCTTTCCCCCTCCTGAAAACTCAAAAAACCAGATAACCCCTGTCCAGACTATCCTTGGGGTAGAGAAGTATCTTTCCCCAATCCCCCCCAAGCGTTGCCGCTCTTTGAGCGGCTCAGGGTCGCCGTGCCCTCCCTGCCGCTTGGCAAGAATAGGGGCACGGTGCGGGGTGGTGGTTTGGTGGTGGCGGGGTCTGGTATGTCCCGAGTGCGAACGCACTGGGGAATACCAGGGGGGCTTTGCCGATCTCCCGCGAAGTGGGAATTGGCTTAAAGCCCGCATCAAAAACCAAGTCGCGCTGGCGCGTCCGCCTGGGGGTATTCCCGCCGTTTAGGCGGTAGTCAGAAGTGGTGGGGACCAAAGGTGGGGTGGGTGGTTGGGGCCAAAGGGGCGGGGGAACGCAATCAAAAACCCCCTCTCAAGGAAATCCTTGAGAGGGGGTTCCCCCTGGGGGCTTTAAGCTGCCTGCTCTAGCGGCTGCTGGGGTTGCAGCTTGAAGAGATAATCGCTTGCCGCACTGGCCTTGCTGGCGGCGGTAAAGAGGGCGCGTTTGTCCTGCCGGAGAATCGAAAGCCAACCTTGGATGTAGGCGGCATGGTCGGGCCTTGGGCTCGGGGCAACCCCCAAGTCAGCACAAAGGAAGGCCGCGCCCAGTTCCGCTATCAGTTCTTCCATGGAATAAGCGGCGTCGCCAAAGCGGTTTTTGAGTTCGCGGTTTAGCCGGGCGGGGTGGCCGGTCCAGTGGGTCAGCTCGTGCAGGAGGGTGGAATAAAAACTTTCGGTGGCGCTGCTGGTGGAGCTACCGACAAAGAGCGCCCGCTCGGGCATGTGGATGGTGTCGGTGGTGAGGTTATAGCAAGCGCTGTGACCTCGCTCCTGAATGGTGGCCTGGGTGGCGGCCACAAACGCCTCAACCTGATTCAACCGCTTGGTCTTATCGACCGGGGGAGTAACCTCGGAAGCGGTGTAGCCGTCCACCTGGTCGGCGTTAAAAACCCAAGCTGCGGTTGCTACAAAGGAACGCTGGGACTTCGTTTCCTCGTTCTCGTCCTCGTCCACCGGGCGTTCCAGGTCCTTGAAGAAAACCACGGTGGCGGCGCGTTCCCCCTTGCGAACCTGAGCGCCGATAGAATTCCACTGTTTGTAGGTGCCCCATGTCCCGCTGGCGTAGCCGTTAAGCTGCTCGGCTACCCAAAGCGCCAAGGTGTTCACCCCCCGGTAGGGTTTTCCCGAAACGACATTGACCGGGCGGGGATTGCTGGTGTGCCAAGGCATCTCGAAACGATGTGCGCCCGCTTCCATTGCGGCCACGATTTGGTCGGTAATCTTTTGATAAACGTTCTGGTTTGTCTGATTGGTTGTCATAAAAGAATCTCCTTTTCATTTTCGGGCCGCCCCATGCGGCCGTTTCAGGCTTGAAAATGGCAGGCGTATAAGGGGCTTTTGCACTGCCAAGCCGAAACGAAGTGGAGGATGGTTTGCGAACTGTTTTTTGGAGCTTTAGCGTCCGCGAGGAATGGTCTTTGCTGCATGGCAAAGACCAGGGGAAAAAACAGAGAAGCAAATCCATTGCAAAGGACCCGGCGACTGCCACAAGCCTGAAATGAAATGGCCGCTTTTGGGGCGAACCAGGAAAAAGGGGGAGATTCGTGACAACCCAGCAAATCAGACCTTGAAACCAAGATTACCGCCCTGGCCGCGATTCCTGCGGGCGTGCAAACGTAGCCTTGGCCACTGCTTCCCGCCCGACTCCTTAAAGCACCAGGGAAAACCCGCAAGAGGGGTGAAGTGCTCGGCTTGGGTAGCCGTGTGCGGCTTAACCTGCCAGCGGGGTTTCAAACATGGGGCACAAAGACAGTGGTATGCCGGCGCGGTCGCTGGGGGGAAGAAGCCGCGATCCACACGGTTTTGAAGGACAGGGAATGCCCGGTGGCAACGAGGGGGAAACGGTCCGGCGTCTGTGGCAACCGCGACTTTAAGTTTTGCCGATCCAGGGGGGTCGGCCTGCTTCCGGTGGCTCCCCGATAAGACCGCCAGAATCAGTTAGAGGCGTGGCCGCGCTCCTCGTGCCTGGGGAAGTAGGCAACAGCGCCATAACCTCCCCCCAAAGACACCTTGCCCCTGCGCGGGCCTTCCGGTAACTCACAGGGCGCTACCCGAAAAAAGCTCATACTCCAAACGGCTTACCCTTTCCGGCCTGCCCGGCGTAACCTCCGCGAACCTCCGCGCCTGGCGTCTGCCGTTTCTCAAAGAGGGAGCGGGACCTAAGCGGGCTACCTGCTGACTGGTGGGGTTTCCTCCTGGGGCCTTATGGCCATGCCATCAACAGACTGGCCTTGGTTCTCGCGGCAAGCGTGCGCTTTGCTGCCTGCCAGCGCGTGCGGCAAGTTCACCTTCCAAGCTGCCCCTGCCGCTTGGGTAGGTTCGCTGATTCCCCTCACCGGGGGAAAACCCATACAAGGGGACGATTCAGGAGGGGGTTTTTCTTATAGGGCGTGGGGCCTTGAGGGTCGGCCACGTTCCGCCGTCCTGGCGGGGCCGCAACTTGGGTAACGTGCAAGCTCGCGCTGGCACGTTACCCAAGCTCGCCATCCCTGGCTTTGCGGCTTCAGCAAACCGGATTCCGGGGCGTTGCGGGGTGTCCCCGCAGAAGGGGGTGTGCCGAAAACGGCGTAAGCCGGTTGAGGCCAGCGGGGAAGGCTTTCCCCCTCCTGCATATTCAGTTCAAAAGGCGGGGAAGTTCATGAAGAGAATGGATACCAAGACCGTAGAGGAGCTGCTTGGCGATACCGAAGAGGTCTCGACCGATCTCCTGGTGGGGTTGGCCCATGAGAATAGGGCGGATACGGAGTATCAGGATGATAGGACCTTACTGGAAAACCTGCCGGTCGTGCTGCGGGGAGTCTGTGACTACGTGCTGTCCGGGGAAGCCAAGGTCCTGGATGTGGCCTATGCGCTGGCTTCCCTCATTGATGCTATCGAAAACCGGGCAACCGCGTTACCACGGGGAATGTGGCATTGAGTGTTGTTGAAGGAAACGGGGCAAAAAGTGGAAGAAAGCCTTTAGGGTCACTATCCTGTAGCGAGTATCTCAGCAAAAAAAAGGACAACAAATCATGGGCGCAAAAACGCCAGCGCCCCGTAACCCGATTGCTTTGGCGGGCAGAAGGTTACGAGGCACTGTACCGAGTTCGCTTGAAGCGTGGGGCGTCGGCACTTTTAATAGTAGCCAGTCCCCGGCACTTGTACAAGGGTGGGGGACTGAACATGCTCCCTACCCCTGAACCGCTGCTCACGGGCCTCGAAGAGGCCGAACTCTACCACCACGTTCAAGACCGGGGATTCTTCACCCTTCTCTGGGCCGATCCCGTCCAAGAGGAACGGGCGGCGCGGGTGGCCGTCGAGCGGCAGCAACTAAAGCTGGAACTGGCTGCTTTGGAAAGCGCCAGTCCGGTGATCCCCCTGCTGGAACCTCCGGGCAAGACCGTCCAGGAAATCAAGGCGCAACTGGAGCGTCTCCCGCGTCTCACCCCGAAGATCCAGCGGGCTTACCGCCTGGGCGATATGCCCAAGGTGATTGAGGCCCTTGACCAGGAGCGGGATACCTGGATTTCCCAAGCGGAATTCATCAAGCCCAATCGGCGGGTGGTCTACCTGCTGCGGCTCAACCTCTGCTTTGTAGACCTCGATACCTACAAAACCCCCTGGGCCGGCACACCGCCTGAAACGCTTTCCAACCGGGTCTGGGGCTACTGCCTGGATGAAGGGATACCCGCACCCTCACTCATTTTATATAGCGGGCGTGGCCTGCAAGTGAAATGGCTCCTGGAACGGCCGCTCCCTCGGGCGGCGCTCCCTCGCTGGAACGCCGTGCAAAAGCAACTGGTGGTGAGTCTCGAACCCTTCGGGGCCGATCCGGGGGCGCGGGACGCCTCCCGCCTGCTGCGGCTCGTGGATACCGTGAATACCCGCTCCGGTGAGCGGGTCCGCGTGCTTTGGGTGAATGAACAGGCGGGGGAAGTGAAGCATTACAATTTCGAGTATCTGGCCGAAATGATCTTGCCGCTGGCGCGGGAAACCGTCCGGGAAGATCGCAAGGCCAAAGAGGAACGCCGCGCTCGGCTCACGGTGATTCCGGGCGGCAAGACCGGAAATCTGCGCGCCTTCTCCGGGCGGCAACTGGCCTGGGATCGCCTGGAAGATTTGCGAACCCTCGCCAAGCTCCGGGGCTGGATGGAGCGCGGGATTCCCCACGGCTACCGTTCCAAATACATCCACTGGTGTTTGAACTTCCTGCTCCTGTCCGGCGCGGTGCATTCGAGCCAGCTTTTCCAGGAAGCGCAAGCTCTGGTCCGGGAAGTCTGTCCCGACTTTACCAAGGAGATCCGCTCCGTCCTCTCGACCCTGTATAGGAAGGCCCAAGCGTATGAGGCGGGGGAGAAGGTGGAATTTGCCGGGCGGGAATACCCTCCGCTCTATACCCCGAAAAACAGCACGCTCCGGGAACTTTTCGACATAGAGGATGCAGAAGTCCCGCACCTGAAAACCATCATCTCGGCGGCGGAAGCGGCGGAACGGGATCGCCGGCGTCACCGCAAAGCGGTAGACCGGGCAACCTATCTGGAAACGGCGGAACAGCGGCGGGCTGAAGCGCGGCTGCTCCGGGCGCGGGGTTTGACCTGGGTGGAAGTGGGAAGGGAAATGGGGATTAGCGCAACGGCGGCGCGGTTGCTGGCCCTGCGAGAAAAGCGTTCAAGTCCTCCGTATTTCTAGTGGCGTAGCCTTCGGGTTTTTGTTTTGGTGATGCTGGTTTCTTATATCATCGTTTTCCTGAAGTGCTGACGCCAAGCCATGGATGGCGATCCGTTCCCGCTCAGGGATGAGCGGGAACGGGGGCGTCCCCAACAGGATGTTGGCTTGGCCACGCTTTACAGGGATGTGAGTTCCCACTGAACGTTGTTTAGGAGGGAGGGGGGGCGCGGGGGGGAGTTTTTGCGCGGTAGCTACCCTAACTCCTTTACTGCTTCCTGCTGGTCAAACAGGGAACGTTCGATCTCATTCCCCCAGCATACCCAACCCTGGGTGATGCGGCGGGCGAACAGTTCTAACCTTGGCCCTGGGCTGACTTTCTCCACAAGGTCGCGTATCCGTTCCGGCTTGGCGCTGTGCTGGCCTCGGGGCTCGTGCATCCAACTGATTTGGCCGCGATCCAGAAAGGGGCAACTGCCCCTGACTCCCAGCAACATAAACTCGTGCGCGAGTCGCCAGTAGTTGCCGATACCCAGTTGGGGTTTCGTCCAGACAAAGCAGCTTTTGTACTCGAACCCCCACGCTTCGATGATGGCCTTGCAGTCAAACAGAAATGCGTTCGTCGTCCAAAGATGCAGGTGGGCGTTCTCGGCGGCCAGCTTGGCGATGGGCAAGGCGGCGATCTCCTCGACCGTCATGCCGTCATAGTGGTTGCTGGTTGCGGCCCGCGTGCCTTGGTTCTCATACAACCACGGCGGATCGGCGTAGACCGTGCCGAACTTCATTCCACGGGCAATCAGGACTTCTAATTCTCGGGTCGTGCAGGTGCCAAAGAGAGGCTGGGTGCCAAGGGTTTTGCGTTCCCGTTCGTCCCGCAATCCCAAAACTTCCCGCCGCTCCATCTCGGCATGAATCGACCCGTCATCCAAGGCGCGGGCAAAGGTTTCGTTATCGAGTTTGGTGAGTTCGTAGAGCGTGCCCCAAGAATTCGGTAAATTCTGAACGTGTTCAGAATTTGTCAGTCGCCGATCCCGGGCGATAGCCATGAGCTTGTTGGCCGTGTTCCAGCCAAAGGGCAAGCGGTCGTCACCCTCAAACAAGCTCTGAAACTGTCCGTGCTCTAGCGCCGCCTTGGCACTAAGCAGCAAGCGCCCCACGTCAATGATGGCCTGCACGCTATCCTGCCAACGTTCGTTGATGCGCTCTCGCCAGTAGAGCACGCTGGCAATCAACTGGTTACCCATTAACCTTCTCTCCCGCCCATGCGATTTCAAGCGGCGATGATAGCGGCTTTTGCCGTGGGGAACGGGGGGTATCCTGGAGAGGCAAGGGACCTCTTGTGAAGATGTGACATTTTTCCTGAAGAATTGGGGGTTCTGGTCCCTGGGTGGCGGCAAAAACGGCGTGCCCTGTGAGGCGCTTTGCCGGTAGATGGAGTATAAACCTTTCTAAGGATGGGATAATTTGCTAGGTTTCAAGGAGTAACCCTTTTAAGGTGTTCATATAACAATTTGATATTTATGAACTTGTTTTTGCTGCCTGGCACAATTCTTGACGAAATTTTCCCGTAACCCGTTGATTCTACGTTGCCACCTTAAAAGGACTGGTTTCCGGGGGATTTATCCCGTCTTTGGCTTGTGGAGGGTAAACTACCGAAGTGCTGGTCTACCCCTCTTGATGGAGGCAGGGAGAGTGTGCTCAGAATGATTAAAACTAAAGAAGATAGATTAGGGCGTTTTGGGTTCAACTTTAGAGCTGGAGGAACACATACGGCTCGAACCATGATGCTAGAGGATCTGCGTCTTCTGCTTTCATCTGTGCCAAGTCTTTCAAATTTACCAAGCGTAGGTTCTGCTAAAGGTGATTATGTCAAAGCTATCATGGAGGATAATTGTTTACATAAGCGTTCAATGAGGACAAGAGCCCTTACTACTAGACACCTTGTTGAGCTTTATGCTCTTGATTCTTCCGTAACGCTCTTTCGAGCACTTTTATATTTTTGGAAGCGAGATCCTGATAGCCAAGCCTTGCTTGCTCTACTATGCGCCTATTGTAGAGATCCTATCCTGCGGATAAGTGCTCCTTTCATTTTGAATTTACCTGAAAATACGGTTGTAAGTCGGAATATTTTGGAAGAGTTCATAGATGAGAAATATCCAAGTCGATTCAGTAAAGCAACATTGAAGTCAACAGCTCAAAATATTAACTCTTCGTGGACTAAATCTGGTCATTTGATCGGGCGAGCAAAAAAAATTCGTTCGGTAGCTCGCGCAACACCGGGGGCAGTATCATATGCTCTTTTCCTCGGATTTTTGATGGGGGAAAGAGGAAGTTTATTGTTCAAGACAGAATATGCAAATCTCCTTGATTGTTCTGTAGAGCGCTCAATCGAATTAGCAAATCAAGCCGCACTTAAGGGGTGGATTGTTTTCAAGAGGCTAGGCAATGTTATTGAGGTTCTATTTCCAGAACTATTGAATACCCAGGAAATGGAGTGGCTTCGTGAGCAGAATTAAGAGACTAATACAATCATACAATAAATTTATTGCTATTCCTTGGCGTGATGATACTGCGGCTGCTCAAAGAGTTATATTTTGTGTATATGATGAGGATTATGAACTCAAGCTTCGGGCTAAGATTGAAGAGTTTGAACTCGTAACTCGTCAGTCGGGCCATGAATGGGCGATTTTCGATCTTACTGACACTTTCGCAGATTGGCTTAGTAATCAACGGTATGCCGTGAGCTATTTTCAGAAACCACAACTTCTTGCCACTCTAATGCCAAGATATCGTGATTTTATCAAAGAAAAGTTTGAAGAATTCATGAAGTGCAATCAGGTGCATAGTAATTCGGTTGTCGCTTTGAAAGGCGTCGGTTCACTCTTTGGCTTCTTAAAGGTCAAAGATGTAGTCGAGACACTTGCTCCCCTTGTAACAGGTCGCTTGCTTGTTTTCTTCCCCGGTAATTATGAAAACAACAATTATAGACTTTTAGATGGGTATGACGGTTGGAACTACCTTGCCGTGCCGATTACAGCGGATAAGGAATTTTGATAAATGGCTAACATGAAAAATAAATCTGTTTATTCAAAGGACCCTGTTACCCATAAGTTGGTTAATGAGGGGGTAGCTAGTGTCAACGATGATATGACTCGCAAAGCACTCTCAGTGCTTCGATACGAGTTGGAAACCTTTGTCTGCGATGGCCAATACAAAAAGGGCTTGGAACACATTCTGTTTACCTACCTGAAAAATATTGACCAAGCCCAGCAACCTGCTGTTTGGGTGAGTGGATTCTATGGTTCCGGTAAATCTCATTTGGTTAAAATGCTTCGAGCCTTATGGGTTGATATACTATTTGAAGATGGGGCTACAGCTAGGGGTATCGCAAATTTACCACAAAATATCTCTGATCAGCTTAGAGAACTCAGTATACAAGGCAAGCGACATGGAGGTCTTCATGCTGCTTCTGGAACATTAGGATCTGGTGCAAGTGGCAGTGTTCGATTAGCCCTTCTTAGAATCGTCTTCAAATCGGCTGAATTGCCAGAACAATATCCAGTGGCCCGATTTGTGATGTGGCTAAAGAAAGAAGGTATTTATGAGTCTGTTCGTGATTATGTTCAAAAGAATGGCTATGACTGGCAAGAAGAGCTTGATAATTTTTATGTAGCTCAAGGGCTTCATGAGGCGCTCGTATCTACTAAGCCTAATCTCTTCTCTTCGCCTAATGTATGCGTAGAGACGCTTAACAATCTATATCCAAACGTCACGGATATTAGTAGTGACGAAATGATCAAGGCCCTGCAACAGGCGCTAACAAGGAATGGTAAGTTTCCTCTAACTCTTATTGTCCTAGATGAAATTCAGCAATATATCAACGAAGATAGCCAGCGTTCGATGGATGTTCAGGAAGTAGTTGAAGCTTGCTCAAAGAATATCGGTGGCAAGCTGCTGTTTATTGGAACCGGACAAACAGCAATTACGGGTACATCAAACCTGAAAAAGCTAGAAGGTCGCTTTACTGTTCGTATCGAGCTTTCTGATGCTGATGTTGATACCGTTATCCGTAAGGTAATCCTATCTAAAAAACCCGAAGCCATTTCTCCGATTGAGCAAATCATGCGCGATAACCTTGGAGAAATATCTCGGCATTTGGCGGGAACAACTATCGGTCATCGTCAAGATGATATTCCATACTTTGCTCAAGACTATCCTATTTTGCCTATTCGTCGGCGATTCTGGGAAAAAGCTCTGCGAACCCTTGACCAAACTGGTACCGATAGCCAGCTTCGCAATCAGCTCAGTATGGTGCATAAAGTCATTCAGACTAATCTGGATGAACCTCTGGGGCATATTGTTCCGGCTGATTACCTTTACTTTGATTGCGTAGATAAGCTTCTTCAATCTCGTATCGTGCCGCGCAAGGTTCATGAGAAGACTATGCGCTGGGTGAGCGGTTCGGAAGATGAACGCTTAATGGCACGAGCATGTGGGCTTGTTTTCCTTATCAATAAGTTGGCAAGCAGTAACAACGAAGTAGGTATTAGAGCAACTGTTGATACTATCGCCGATCTCCTGGTGGAAGACCTTTCTACCGGCAGCAGTGCTTTGCGCAGTAAGCTTCCTGGCTTACTAAACAAATGTGAACTGCTGATGAGAGTTGGAGACGAATACCGTATTCAAACTGAAGAAAGTACGGCTTGGAACGATGAGTTCCTCAGCCAGCGTAGCCAATTGGCTAATGAGGCCCATAGGATTGAATCTGAACGAAGTGATCGTATCCGCCGCACCTTTGCTGAGCTTGTTAAAAAACTTTCGTTGAATCAGGGAACCTCCAAGGTTACCCGAGATATTTACCCTGTCTTTGACTCACAACTTCCTGATGGTAGCGATAAGAAGATTTGTTTATGGGTACGTGATGGTTGGAGTATCGATGAAAACTCCGTAAGAGCTGAAGCGCGGCAAGCAGGAAACGAGTCTCCCATAATTTTTGTGTTTATACCTAAAAGGTCCGCTGATGATTTACGCCATCAACTAATTGATTACAAGGCGGCCAGTGCCACCTTGGATAAGCGCGGCATACCGAATACCCCAGAAGGTATGGAAGCGCGGTCTGCCATGGAAACTACAAGACAAAATGCCGAAGGAAAGATCCGGGAACTCCTGAGCGATGCCTTTTCCGGTGCTCGTGTGTTTCAGGGGGGTGGAAATGAAATCCTGGGGAACAATCTACAAGAAATGGTATTTGAGGCTTCAGGGAACTCTTTGAAGCGCTTGTTTCCACAATTTGACATTGGAGATCGGTCGGGTTGGGATAGGGTGTACTCCCAAGCCAAGCAAGGTGCTCCCGATGCACTTAAAGCAGTGGGATATGAAGGCGAACCAGTTAATCACCCGGTTTGTAAAGCTATTCTTGGTGCTATTGCTGGTGGAAAGAAGGGTGCTGATCTTCGCTCTCACTTCGAGGGATCACCCTTTGGATGGTCAGGAGATACTATAGATGGTGGCATTCAAGTGCTCCTGGTTGCGGGCCTGATTCGTGCTCAGGATGAACGAGGCCAAACTATTGACCCCAAAGAGCTTGAGCGAAAGTCCCTTGGAAAAGTATTACTTAAGGTAGAGTCTACCACCGTCACAACTGCTCAACGTATCCAGATCCGAAAATTACTGCAAAAGGTAGGTTTGCAGGTCAAGCAGGGAGAAGAATCATTCTCTTTGCCTGAATTTCTGCAAAAGATGCAGGAACTAGCAAGTGTTGCTGGTGGTGAGGCCCCTAAGCCTGCACGTCCTGATACCAAGCCCCTCGATGAGATACGTCTGCTGGCGGGAAATGAACAGCTACTCGCTCTTTACAACCGAAAAGATGAGCTTGCTCAGTTTCACAGTGATTGGAAGGAACAGGCTGAAAAAGTTGAAAAGCGTTGGCCATCTTGGTTGAAACTTAAAGAGCTGCTTAAACATGCTGAAAGTCTACCTGATGCAGAGGTTTATATAGTCCAAAAAGCGCACATTGAAGAGAATCGTCAGTTACTTGCCGAACCAGATCTTATTACCCCAATAGTTAGTAGTGTAGTGCAATTGCTCCGTGAAGAATTGAATAGGCTTGATGCGGACTATAGCCAAAAACATGAAGAAGGAATGGCAAGGCTTGGGAATGATAACAATTGGATACAGTTAGAACCTGAACAAAAGAATAATCTGCTCGCTGAGCAGCTCTTAACATTGAAGCATCGTCCTGAGATTCGAGTTCAAACTACAGAGGATATTCTTTCAACACTGAACAAATTTGGGCTTTCGAGTCTCCGAGATCGTGTTATTGCGCTTCCTGGTCGGTTTGAGCAGCTTGTTGTTCAAGCCGCTGAAATATTAGAGCCAAAGGCCCAGTTTATTCAAGTTCCCCGTAGAACTCTGAAGACAGAAGAGGAGATTGATGCCTGGGTAGAAGAGGTGAAGGATCAACTCAAAGCTGCCCTTGACAAAGGGCCGATTGTCATTAGGTAAGAAGGTTAAGAGGAATTGGGGATGCGGCCACTAGAGAAAGGGTTAAGAAACGAGCTAGAGCGCACGGTAAAAGAAGCTCGGGATGTTGCTGAGGCTGCTGCTCGCGCGGCCTTGGAGCAGCTTGGCGTTGGGGAAGCTGAACCCTTTAAGCATCTTTCAATGGAAGATCGCGAATTGCGCCGCAAGCTCCGTATCCATGGTCGTCAACTAGGCGACGCCCGTAATGCCACCACAGAGGTGCAAGAGATTGACCGCCTCGTTGAAGAGGTCGCCTATGAACATTGGCATCGAATGCTCTTTGCCCGCTTCCTGGCAGAAAACAACCTGCTCATGTATCCCGATCCGGCTGACCCGGTAGCGGTCACGCTTGAGGAATGTGAGGACCTCGCTGCTGATGAAGGGGCCAGGAACGGTTGGGAGCTCGCTTCCCGGTTTGCCTCAAAAATGTTGCCCCAGATTTTCCGGCCTGAGTCGCCGGTGTTTCAACTTACCTTACCGCCAGAACATCAACAGAAACTCGAACGGCTGGTTGCGGGCCTCTCCCCAGCGGTTTTCACCGCCTCTGATTCCTTGGGTTGGGTCTATCAATTCTGGCAGGCGAAGCGAAAAGATGAGGTCAACGCCTCAGAAGTGAAGATTGGCGCTCGCGAGCTGCCGGCTGTCACTCAGCTCTTTACTGAACCCTACATGGTGAGCTTCCTCCTGGATAACTCCTTGGGGGCCTGGTGGGCGGCACGTAGGCTATCCGAAACCGATTTGAAAACTGCCGAAAGTGAAGAGGAGTTGCGCCGCAAGGCTGCGCTACCAAACGTGCCGCTAGACTACCTGCGCTTTGTTAAGGGTGAGGATGGCGCTTGGACCCCAGCGGCTGGAACCTTCGACGGTTGGCCGAAGCATTTGAGCGAACTTAAAACCCTAGACCCCTGCTGCGGGTCGGGGCATTTCTTGGTGGCCGCGTTCTTGATGCTAGTCCCCATGCGCATGGCGCTGGAAGGGTTATCGGCCTGTGAGGCGGTGGATGCCGTTCTGCGTGAGAACCTGCATGGGTTAGAGATCGACCAGCGCTGCGTGGAACTTGCGGCGTTCGCCTTGGCGCTCACGGCGTGGCGCTATCCCGATGCCGGGGGCTATAGGCCGTTGCCGGAGTTGAATGTAGCCTGCTCGGGACTTGCGATCAGCGCCAAGAAAGAGGAATGGCTGGCACTGGCCGGGGACAACACCAATCTGCGGCTTGCGCTCGAAGAGCTTTACAGACAGTTCAAGGACGCACCGGTACTCGGCAGTTTGATCAACCCGGAATCAAGTTTGGGCAAGGGTTCGCTGTTTGAATTGAAGTGGGAAGAGGTCGGGCCGTTGCTAGAGGCAGCCTTAGCCACGAAGAAAGATGATTTTATTAATGAGATGAGTGTTGTCGCCCAAGGTCTAGCGAGAGCTGCATCATCCTTGAGTTCAAAATACGACTTGATATTTACAAATGTACCATTTCTTACGCAGATAAAGTTTTCTGATCCATTAGACAATTACATAGATAAATATTTGAAGCCATACAAAGCGAATCTCGCAACAGCCATGATTGCGAGAGTAAACAAACTACTGAACTCAAGTGGGGCGTTCGGTTTTGTTGCTCCTCAAAGTTGGTGGTTCTTAAAAAGGTATCAGCAGCTCAGAAGGGACTACATAAACTCTTATCAAATAAACTTATTAGCTAGGTTAGGTGAAAGGGCCTTTGAGAGTCCGCAAGCAAATGGCGAGCAAGTTGGGTTGTCGCTCTGCTCTAATTTATTGCCGGGAAAAAGTTCCGAGATTTTGTTGATAGATGTTTCCGACGAAGAGACAAGAGACGCGAAAGCCATTGGCGTTTCTACCAAGGCCGTAAGTCGCATTTCGCAGCATGCCCAAAAAGACAATGAAAATTCAGCTATTCTGTTTGGTGGTTTGTCAGAGCATCCAGCGCTAAGCAGTATTGCCTCCGCATTCTTTGGCAGCTCTGCCGGGGATAGATTGAGATTTGTAAGAGGCTTCTGGGAAGTTAATTCTGATGACCATAGGGTCTGGGAATATCTCCAAAGCAGCCCATCCAGAGAGGATCACTTTTCAGGACTGGAAGAGTGCATTCTGTGGGAGATGGAAGCTGGGCAAATGTTTGAGTTGGCTGAAAGCGTTAAACACTTAAACCATAAAGCTCAGCAATGGAGGAGCGGCAAGCCAAACTGGAATAAGTGGGGAGTTGTCACAAGTCTTATGGCTCCATTTCCTGCTGGCATATATACGGGCAACATATACGACACTAATTGTTGTGCAATCGTCCCGGAAGATGATGCCAATCTCACTTCGTTAGTTACTTTTGGCAGATCAGCAGATTTTTGCGATTCCATTAGATCTATCAATCAAAATCGAAAGGTTGAGGTAAAAACTGTCCTCTCTATTTCTTTTGATCAAGAAAGATGGTACCAAGAGAGCAAGGAAAGCTATCCAAGCGGACTGCCGAATCCCTATTCTAACCAGCCAAATCAATCTATTTTTCATGGACATCCCTGCGGCTCCGTGATCTGGGATGAGGAAAAGAAGTGGACCGCCCACGGCCCGCTGCGTACTGATGACAGCGTGCTGCACGTCGCCGTCGCGCGCCTGCTCGGTTACCGCTGGCCTGCCGAACTAGATGCCAATATGGAGTTGGCTGATGAACAGCGAGAATGGGTAGAGCGCTGCAAAGAATTGCTTCCCCATGCTGATGATGACGGCATCGTCTGTATCCCGCCAGTGCGTGGTGAAGCCCCCGCTGCGGATCGCCTGTTGAACCTGCTTGCGGCTGCTTACGGCGATTCCTGGAACAACGACAAGCTATCCCAACTTCTCAAACAGGCTGACCATGCCGGCAAAACCCTGGAAACCTGGTTGCGGGACAAGTTTTTTGTCCAGCATTGCAAACTGTTCCAGCATCGGCCCTTTATCTGGCACATCTGGGATGGCCTACGCGATGGCTTTGCCGCCTTAGTGAACTATCACAAGCTGGATACCAAGCTGCTGGAAACCCTCATCTACACCTATTTAGGCGATTGGATTAGCCGCCAGAAGCAGGACATCGCCAATCGAGTAGACGGTGCTGAAGAAAAGCTCGCTGCTGCTGAGAATCTAAAAAAACGCCTGGAACTAATTCGTGAGGGTGAAAAGCCCTACGACATTTTCGTTCGCTGGAAGCCTATCGAAAAACAGCCTATCGGTTGGGAACCTGATCTTAACGATGGAGTTCGCCTCAACATCCGCCCGTTTTTATCGGTGCCAGACGTGGCCAAGAAAGGCGCGGGCGTGCTGCGCGAAAAACCCAACATCGATTGGAAGAAGGATCGAGGCCAGGATGTGAACTCTGCTCCTTGGCATCACCTTTTCAACGGTGACCGTATCAACGATTACCACTTGAGATTAGAAGAGAAGCGGAAAGCGAGATCCGCCATGGGCAACGAAGCATGAGAATTACAAAGCTACATATCAATAATTTTCGTGGAATTGAAAACTTAGAGGTTACCTTCGATCGAGAGATTACAGTCCTGATTGGAGAAAATAACTCTGGGAAAACAACCATTCTTGACGCTTTACGCTACGGACTTGAGCTAGTAAAATCAGAAAAAGGAGTTGTTTTTAATGAATATGATTTTCGAAGACATAATGTCGAACATATCTCCGGTTGTCCTGTTATCGAACTGCTTTATATCTTTGAAGAGTCAGATGAACATCCTTGGAGCAAACAGATCACACAAGCATTAAATTCAGTGATCGTTGGGCAAGATAACCAGATTATTAAATATCGAATTAAAGCGTATTACGATCAAGAGGAAAGTGAGATTAAGCAAGAGATTTCATTTCTGGATGATGCCGGCCAAGAGTTATCCGGTAAACAGCCTGCAATTAAAGATTTAAAGAAAATTCGGCCATTTTTTTATTTAGATACTCTGCGGGATGCGAGTAAGGAGTTTCAAGGGAACTCTAGCTATTGGGGTTCTTTTATCAAAGATAAGAGTGTTGATAAAGAAAACCGTGCAATATTAGAAGAGGAACTTAAAGAGATTCATAAGAAAATTCTTAATTCGCATCTTGGCTTTACCGATGTAATTGAAGAAGTGAAGCGTATTAATGAACTGGTTTCCGTAAGTGGGAATAATCCTGTTTCCGTAGAACCAGCACCTGCTGATATTTATCGAACTTTACGTTCTTCTCAAGTAACTTTAACAGCCGATGGAGATGCAAAAATACCACTCCAAGCTCATGGTAATGGTACGCAAAGCCTTTCTGTATTGCTACTCTTCAATGCCTATCTGAAGTCGCGATTAACTAAGGATATAGACAAGCTTGCGGAACCAATCATTGGCATTGAGGAACCGGAAGCTCATCTGCATCCTAACGCTATTCGTGCCGTGTGGGATATATTGAAACAATTTCCCGGTCAGAAAATCATTGCAACCCATTCTGGTGATATCCTTTCTGAAGTTCCTATTGATAAGATTAGGCGTATGTCGAAAGTGGGAAGTGAAGTTATCTGTCATAGCTTGGCTTCAAACGAATTAGATGCTGAAGAATCACGCAAATTTAATCATCACGTGAGGAGAAACAGGGGAGAGCTTCTCTTTGCAAAATGTTGGATTTTGGTTGAAGGAGAGACAGATACTACGGTGATCTCCGCGTGTGCGAGAATTTTGGGATCAAATGCTAACCTCAATCGACATGGAATTAGAATTGTAGAGTTTAGCCAAGCATCACCAAAATTATTTATTAAAATCGCAGATCGGTTAGGCATCGCGTGGCACATTGTTGCTGACAACGACAAAGCAGGTGAAGATTATCTCAAGCAAGCCAAGAAATTACTTAATGGTCGCAATGAAATTAACCATATATCAAAGCTATCTGCATCTAACATGGATGTTTTGCTTTGTATTTCTGGTTTTGGCGCTCCTTATGAGAATAGACTTCCTAGTCAAGCTCCTCAACACCCGCCTCAAGCGACTTGGGGAGACGTAATGAATGAAATGAAGAAAATATATGTAAACAAACCAGAACAAGCCTTTTCGGTAGCTAAAAAACTTGAAGATCGTTCTTGTTCTCCAATCATTGTTTCCTCAAAAGGAACTCCAGAGTATTGGGAAGAAGTCTACCGACTATTACCACGTGGGTCCTCAAAACCCGCGGCTGCTATGGAAGCTATATCACTTATAGAACAAGGAGGAGAGACTTCAGTTCCAAGTGACATAAAGTTAATTATTCAGCAAGCGATTCTCCTAGCAGGAGGCCAATCATGATTACTATGGAACAACTTAATGACAATCAAAAGAGAGCCGTCACTTTTGGACAAGGTGCTTGTCTAGTGTTAGCCGGACCTGGTTCAGGAAAAACGGCCGTTTTGACTTTGCGTGTTGCCAACCTCATCAAGCAGACACCTGACGATTATTTCAAAGTGCTTGGTCTAACTTTCACAGTCAAAGCAGCGAACGAAATGCAGGATCGGATCATAGGTTACTTGGGTGAAGATTCTAAACGTATCCAGATTCGAACATTCCATTCTTTCTGCACCGATCTCTTACGCCAGCATGGTAGCCACCTAGGATTGCGTCCAGATTTTACCGTAATAAGTGATGAGAAGGATCGCGCTGTTGTTCTAAAGGATATTATTCAAAAACATGGGCCGGAAGGCGATCTAATCGAACCTGTTGAAGATGTATTGAAGAATATTGACACGATGTTTACTCACGCCATTTCTATTGATGAAATGCCTAAATATTTTGATAATAAGGAAGAAGGTATACGCTTCTCACAGCTCGCAAAGTCATATCTCGATGAATTAGTTAAGAGCAATCAACTCGATTTTGGCTCTATGCTTTATTTGTCTAAAATACTTATGAAAGAGCATAAGCGTATCACTCGACAGGTGCAAACTGTCTATGAATACATTTGTGTCGATGAGTTTCAAGATACCAATCCTGCGCAATATGAAGTTTTGAAATTAATTGCGCCTCCTAAGCAAACTAACCTTTTTGTGGTCGCGGATGACGACCAAATAATCTTTCAATGGAATGGAGCAGATCCTAAGCGATTGGCGGCGCTGAAGAGTGATTATGATCCAGAAGTCATTCAGTTGCCGGATAATTTCCGGTGCCCAAAACCCATTGTAGAACTAGCTAACCGTTTGATACAGTACAACACTATTAGACTTAAAGAAAAAAAACCTGGGTATTCACAATGTGTAAACGCTGGCATTGTTACATTACAAAAATATGATAATTTTGAAAGCGAAATTGATGGAGTTGTAAGTGAAATCTCTGGGATTCCAAATCTTCAAAGAGAGACCTGCTTAATCATTGCTAGAAGCAATAAGTTACTAGAAACAATTAGACAAGGTTTGGATAGAAAGAACATCGAAGCCGAAATAATAGCCAAAAAACAAGAATTTTCTAGCCCCTTAATTCTTTTTCTCCATGATTGTTTGAGGCTAGCTAATGCTCCTGCTTCCAGAAGTTTTTTGAACAAGTTATGTGCCGCCGCTTCAAAAATTGAAGGGGTCACTTTTTCATCTGAAGAAATTATTCAAAAATCACTTACTAGTGGTACACAGTTTTTGCGGGCTTTTTTTGAAGTATCTAAAGCTAGTGAGCTACTTCAGTATATCTCTGAATGTGGGATTGAGTTGTTATGTTCAAAATTAGACTTCAAAAATTTTATGAGTGCTTTTTTCCTGCATTATTCTGATTCTGAGATTGCAAATAATTGTCCAGACTACGAGAAAGATAAGGAAGTATGGGACAATCTTTATAGCCGTTTTGAACGTCAAAATGGTAGTGCGTTGACTTTGCATGTCTTCTTACAATGCCTGGAACTTACTCCTAAAAATCAGGCTTTAACAAGGTCATGTGTAAGGTTACAAACTGTACATACTGCAAAGGGCATGGAATACGCTCATGTTTATTTATTGGGGATGGTGGAGCAACACTTTCCTTCATATCAAGCAATAAAACAAGGCGATTCTAGCAGAGTTATGGAAGAGGAGAGACGGAACTGTTTTGTGGCCATAACACGCGCCTCTCAAACTCTTTATATGAGCTATGCGAATAGCTATTTTGGATATAATAAAAGCCCCTCAAGGTTTTTACGTGAGATGGGGGTTATCTAGTGAGAGTGATTTATATTCTAACTAATTGTATCCGCTCCGCTGCCGTTCATAATCCAGAAGCCCAAGTAGCTCCTGCCTGTATTCTCTGGCCTGATAAAGATCGCCAATGGGAAGCAATAATTCCGCTTTTGCAAATCGAAATGCCGGAACTACTAGCTTTAGGCGACTATGTTCCTGACAAACGTATTGGGCCAGCAATCTGGCTCAGGTGTGTAATTGCAGGCAGAATAAAAGATTGTTCTATTCCAGTAGAAAGAACGCCAATTCTTTATCTGCCTGGTGTTAGTCGCCAAGAATTACGTGCGGTTGAAAGTTGTCCTGAACCTCTAAAACCATTGGCCGAATTACAATATCGCGGTGTATTTTGGTCACAGATAAATGCTAAGGACTGGACTATTCTTGCATATCTAAAGTCAGATCAAGGTGGCCTTGGGCTTGATGTGGCTCAGGATAATGATACCAAGAATGCTATGCAGCTTGCATTAAGTTGCCTCGTTGATGAAGAAGTCGAATTACTAAAAGATAAGCATCTCGATAAGGATTTTTTCAATACGCTGCTTACTGGCGGAGATCCCGTGCGGGACCTCCTTCAATGGCTAGACCAGGGCGAAGAGTTCCGAAGTAATCGGGATAACAACGCATGGAAAGCATTTATTGAAGTATGTAAATCTCAATTTGTCTTTAATCCTCACAAAGATGGAGTCCTAGTTGGAGCAACCAAGCTTGCTACTCGTGAGGGTCCTTGGAAAGCAGTGTGGGAGAGATTTTGCGAATCTCCCAAGCGATACCCGAATATTCCTAACCAAATTCGCAAGTGCAAGATGCCTGCCTATGATCTTTTTTCAGGCCCTGAAACTTGTGGTGGTTGGCCCCAGTGGAACGATGCTCAAGAGGAAGAGCTACGCCGGTCGCTGGTGGCTCTAGGCAATATGCCTTCTCATGATGCCCGTAAGCAGGTCTTGGAACTATCCAAAAAGCACTCCGGAAGACGCCAGCTTGTCTGGGCAGAATTAGGTGAAGCTCCTTTAAGTCTTGCTTTGAAACACCTGACAGACTTAGCAGAAATTACAAACAATGCCCTTGTTGCCGGTTCTATTGACGAGATTGCAGAGGAATACCGTGATGTCAGGTGGCGTGCTGATGAAGCAGTTATTTGCGCGCTTGCTTACATGGAAAAACAGGAAGATTTAACAGCGGTTACCGCCATTCTTAACTCAATCTATCTTCCTTGGGCCGAAGAATCTGCAAGGTATTTACAGAAACTTGTTGATAAGTTTGGCTATCCTGGTGGAACCGCTTCTACTTCAAAAGTAGCTTCATACCAAGATGGAGAATGTGCAGCAATTCCCGGCCTCTTGAAAAATCTTTATGAATCAATGTATTATAAATAGTGCTTCTTGGCTTAGAATTTGGTTTTTCTGGGGTCACTGGATTTAAATTTTGCCGATGATGAGGTGAAGATGAA